>Ga0206876_1039_pt1 | contig 37239 bp, 26 predicted proteins | sample Alteio_BWOrgCont_10_FD_152619 | JGI IMG/M metagenome (GOLD analysis project Ga0206876, IMG submission 152619) | Enriched cells from forest soil in Barre Woods Harvard Forest LTER site, Petersham, Massachusetts, United States -... | ecosystem: Environmental > Terrestrial > Soil > Temperate forest >...
ACGCAGAATCTGAACCATGCCGCGCGCCCATCGAATACGCTGCTTCACATGACCACTCAACCGTTCAGTGGCGAGTCCAGCCGCCTGCGGAATATTGATGTACGCCGTATTCCAACCATGCATCTGCATGCGCAAACTGGTGTGCGCATCTTCGGTCACAGTCTCAACGGCAATGCCGCCTACCTGGTCAAGCGCAGTTCTCCGCAAAACCGCGCACGACCCGCAGAAGAACGTCGCATTCCAGAAGTCATTGCCGTCCTGCACAACGCCGTAAAACAGCTCGCCTTCGTTCGGGATAATCCTGAACTGGTTCAGGTTTCGCTCAAACGGATCGGGTGAATAAAAGTGGTGCGGCGTTTGCAGCAACCCCAGCTTAGCGTCGCGTCCAAACCATCCCATCGTCAACTGCAGAAAGCTACGCGTCGGAACGTGGTCTGAATCGAAGATCGCAACAAATGGAGCATCCAGCCTCTTCAGTGCACGATTAATGTTGCCCGCCTTGGCATGCGCATTGTCATCGCGCGTCATGTAGCCGATGCCCGCATCTTCAGCAAACGCGCGGAACTCTTCGCGCTTGCCGTCGTCCAGGATGTATACATTCAGCTTTTCCGCAGGCCAGTCGATATTCATCGCCGCCAGCGCTGTGTACTTCACCACGCTCAATGGCTCGTTGTAAGTCGGAATAAGCAGATCTACCTCGGGCCACAGCTCAGTGTCCTCAGGCAACGGAACCGGCGTGCGCCGCAGCGGCCACATTGTCTGCAGATATCCCAGGAACAAAATCGTAAATGCGTAGAACTCTGCCAGCATCAACAGCCAGATGAAGAAAAAGTCCAGCGCCGTCCACTTCGTGTTGCCCGTATCAGTGAAAAACTTGATCACTGTCGAAATACGCCAGAACCCGTACCGGAACGTCGAGAAACAGCTCAGCAGCATCAGCGTGAGCGTCACCATGTAAGACGTCGAGCTGCGATCGATCCAGATGCCCAGAAGCACCAGGAGCAGCCCCAGCACAGCCTGCTGTGGCCACGTCAGATCCAGGATTCCTGCCAGAATCAGGCAAACAAATCCTCCCCACAAAATCAGGAACCGGAGAAAGCGCAACAGGATATTGTCGCCGGATTCAAACTCTCTCCATAGCGGAGACCTGGTCATCGCTCACTCCATCGGGCATTCGTAAACACAGCCGCTGCAGGCGTAGAAAGCGACCGCAGCCACGAAGCCAGGTTCATATAGTCAGCCGCTACAGGAGCGTCTCCTGCATAATCCATCACCGTCATACCTTCAGCCAGCGCCTCGGAAACAGATTGCGATCTCCGTATGACGAACGGAAGCAGCCGGTCGCCCAGTTGCCTGCGCATCACCTCGCGCACATCCAGGTGCAACCGCTGCGATGCATCAAACTGGTTCAACAGGAAGTACGGCTGCACTGCGCGGCCCATTCCGTCCTTCACGCCGTTGAAAAATTTCTCAACGGTACCAAGACTGATTACAGAATTCATGTCCGGCGCCACTGGCACGATCACCACGGAATTCAACTGCGCAAGCCGCTTTGCCAGCCATGCTGCGCTCGGCGCCAGGTCCAGCACTACGCGCTGCAAACCGCGGCTGTTGCGTGCCAGCTCATCGATCAGCCAATCCTGCGCTGCAGGATCGCTCGGCTGCGGTGGCACATCATAGCTCACCAAATAGATCGGCGCATCCGCGCTTCCCGGCGGCGGAGAGAACGTCCGCACCACACCCGGCCGCAGCTCGCTCGCGCCAAAGTAGTAAGGCAGCAATCCGTGCGAAGTCGTATCGGTCAACAGCACGCGTTCGCCACTTGCTGAAAGCGCTCGTCCTAGTGTCGCCACAAGGCTCGTCTTGCCCGTGCCGCCCGCCATTGAAAACACCGTCACCATCGGCACAGGCATCTCCTGGCTGTGCGCCGGCTCCGGCGACACTTCGCTGGAGTGCGTTGGGTCGAACACGCCCTTCAGGGCATACCACTTCGAAGCCTGTCGTTCGCGCGAGTGTTCCAGCGTGTCGTCAACCGCCGATCCCGGCCGGCTCAGTGGTTCAGTGCCTCGACGCGGGTCCTGCTGGCCAGATAGCCATGCTGGAGCATACGGCTCCGTGCCCGGCATCTTTGGTCCTTTGTAGATTGGGTGAAATCCGCTTGCCTCATCCGGCTGAAATCCGCGCGGCCGCTCCACCGGAACAGGCACAACGGGCGCAGCTGGAGCCACCTGAGCCTGAGGCGCAACCCCAAACATACCGGGATATGCTTCCTGCTCCTGCTCGTCGTAGTAGTGGATCGGGCTGCCCGGCTTGTCCGCCTCGTGAGCCAGCGCATACGTTCCCGCTGCGGCAATCGCTGCATCCTCCGCAATCGATCCCGTCCCGCGATATTCCCGCGGCGGTATCGGCTCGTTCGGCAATGCCGGGTCCTGCTGCGGCACAATTAACCGAACGTCACGCATCGGCATGTGCCGCTGCGGAAGCATGTCATCCTCGCTCACGCTCGGTTGGTGATAAATTCTTCCCGGCAACTGTTGCGGAGTGGTATCTGTATACGGATCTGAAATATCCCCGCGAACGCGCGAATCCGGCTGCGGTCCCGCCAACCTGCTGCGTCTTGTCTCGGTCTGCTCATAGCGCATCGCCTGGCGATCTGCTGATGCTCGCGCCTCGGCCATCTCTCGCGCCTCGCGCCGTGATGCAGCCTCTGCTGCCGCCACTGCCTCTGCCCGGCGTTGCGCTTCCAGACGTTCTGCTGCCGCGCGACGATTCAACTCTGCTGCATGGCGCATGGCCCGTGCCTGCGCCGCTTCCGCTGTCTGTGCGTCGTAGCCTGAACTCTGTTGCAATGACTGCGCGTGGTATCGTGCTGCCTCTTCTGCCTCGCGTGCTGCGCGCTCAGATGCTGCAGCCGCTCGCTCGGCATCGGCCCGGGCCTGCTCCTCGGAGACTCGCTGCATTTCGGCCGCACGATGCCGCATCTGCGCGCGATACTCCCGCCGCGATGCCGAAAAATCTCGGTACTTCGCCCCTTGCAGATTCGCCCACGAATACAGGACCGCTACGTCCTCAGGCGTCTCTGCCAAAGTTTGTGCGTCGATGGTTTCCGGTTCCCCGTCCACTCAGGCCCTCTCCTCTGGATACACCCACAAAACTAGCTTAATTACCAACGTTGTCTGCAACAAAACCGAAAGTTGCAGACACACTAATCCGTTAGGCTGAGGCTATCTGGCGTACCCACCCAAGTCAATGCAACGGAAGTAATACCAGCCTCAAAACCGTTGGCACATGCGGTTCGGCATCAACCTAGGTTCCACACCCTACTCTGCTACCATGGTTTACAGAGCGAGCGGGTAGCTCAGTTGGTAGAGCATCGCCCTTTTAAGGCGTTGGTCCTGGGTTCGAGCCCCAGCCCGCTCACCACTTTCCCTCTCAAAATTCTATTAATCAACTAGATACTCTGGTAACTCTGGGGCATCTAGGCACTTAGAGCGCTGTTAGCCCTATTTTCCCGGGCCCTGACCCCTCTTTTCAATCCCTCGGCTTATCCGGCACTTCCATCCGTGCATAAAAGTCCCGCAGAAACCCCTCGCCATACTCCTCCAGCAGCTCCCTCACCCGCTCCGCGCTGCCTGACCTCACAATCAACCCCGCATGATGGTGCTTCTTCATCCGGTGCACCACCTCCGGAGCGTTGTAGCCACACAGGTCCGGTTCCTCCTGCCGAGCCAGGCAGATAACGCTCCCTGCATAATCATCCCGCAACTCCGGCAAACGATAGGTCTCTCCACGCAGCGCCGCCACTTCAATCCGCGCCCACTCGACCCACGGGTTTACACCGCTCGCAAATTCAGATACCTCAGCGATGAAGGCTCCACCCACGCGCGCTGCCGTCTCCAGAAAATAAAACCTTCCATCCACCTTTGCTCGTATGAACTCCGAATGCGTCACTCCGCTCGTCATTCCAAGCGCCATAAGCGTCTTCTCGTGGATATTCAGCAGCTCTCTCGCCTCTTCACCATCACGTTGTAACGTCCGCGTCGTAAATACTCCCCCCTGGTGCATCGTTTGCATCGGCGGAGCACCATATTTGTGCGCGCCTGCCCATAGCACTTTGCCCTCCCACGTGATCCCCTCCACGTGAAAAATCTCTCCCGGCACAAACCGTTCAACCAGGTGATTGCTCGCCTCATCGCCCAGCTTCTCCAGCATCGGCCAGACATCGTCCGGCTTCTCAATCTTCTGAATCCCAATCGCCGACGCACTCCACCGCGGCTTCAGCAGCCACGGTCCTTCGCCTTTGTCGGCGCCTGCGCTCAGAAATTGCCACAACACATCATGGTTCGCGACGCTGCAAAAATCCGGCACAACAACGCCGCCATTGCGTGCTCCACCCCGCATCGCCAGCTTGTCGCGGAAGTATCGCGTCCGCGTCTCACCCATCCCCGCCAGCCTCAAGTGCTCGCGCACCAGTGCGGCAGTCTCCAGGTCAAACTCATCCAGCGCCACCACGCGCAGAAAGTTCTTGTGCTTGAACAAACGTGTCACTAGCGGCAGCGTCTCCTGCGCCGTCAGGTCTTCAGGGATAGTGTGTATCTCCGCCAGCGATTCCCAAGGCCAGTTCGCTCCCCTTAGTTTGTTAACAGTCAGCAGCTCCACTCGGCATCCCAGCCGCGCCGCCTCATGCAAAAATGCCTGCCCTTTTTCATAGGTGCTGATGCAAAGCAGTGCCGGTCGCTCGTCGCTCATCGCTGCCTCCAGCAGTATGTAGTCCGCCTACTGTCTACTGTCTGTCTCCATCACTTCTTCCACTGCACGCATCATTTCATCCACCCCAATCGACACGATGCACTTCTTCCCCTGTTCGATGCACGTCTCCAGCCCGCATCCCCGGCAATCCACTCGGTGATACACCACCCTATGCTGCTTCCCCACCGGCCACCACTGCCGCGGCAGGTTTCTGCCTGAAAAAACTGCCACACACGGAACGCCCACCGCCGCCGCCAGATGCATCGGGCCGCTGTCATGTCCCAGAAAGATTTTTGTCCCCACCATCGCAGCTCCACTTTCGCGCGGCTTCAGCCTCCCACACAGATTCACTACAGGTCCTCCACCCTTCATTCTCCAATCCTCCGTCGCAAACTCGCTCGCCTCTGATTCCTCCGCCGCGCCGATTAGCAATAGCGCATGCCCCGGATACTTTTCGGCCACGCGCCCTAACAACTCTCGCCAGTTCTCTTTGCCCCAATCCTTCGCCTGTACCTTCGTCCCCACGCTCACTGCAATCACCGGCCAGCCGAGCGCCTTCATTCCAATCGCAGCCGACGCTGCCTGCTTCTCTGCAGCCGTCAGCTCCAGCCCCCAACTTGCCGAATCCTCCAGCCGAGCATCGCCCAACTCCGCAAGATTCCTCGCCAGCCGCGCCGCCTCCGGCTCGAGATTCTCAGCTAGTTCCAAACGATCCGGAACGCCAGCAAGTGAACCCTCGCCATAAAAATTCTCCTGCATCGCATCCGTCAGAGGCACACCAATCTGCTTTCCAACCCCGCACAGACCGAAGAAACGCGCATCCCGCCGCGCCACCTCAATCCCGCGCGAACCTGAAAGATACACCAGCACCTGCGGATGCCAGCTGCGAATCTCCCACCATAACTTCATCAACTCAAAAACACTTCGCGTGCCTACCCCATACCCTATGTACCCCTGCACCAGCCCAGAGCCATCCAGCACCGCCGCCGCAGCCGGTGCCTTCGAACTCACCGGAACATTCGTCAGCAGCCGAAACTCCGCTCCCGGAAACGCTCGCCGCGCCAGCCGATAGCTGGGCAGCGCGATCAGGTGGTCGCCCAGACTTCCCAGCCGGTATAGCAGCACTCGTTGGACGCGCTCATCGACCATGCCCAACAGTGTCGCATCCCTCACGGACTTTTCACGTCTCCGTCTTCAGCCGCGCACCTCCGCGTTCACTGCGCTGCTGCGTTCGCAGTTGCCCTTGCTTTTGCCTTTTGCTTTTCTCTACTGTCTACTCTCTACTGTCTGCCTATATGCTTTCTGCCGCACATGTCGTCCTCCTGCACGATCACGCCACACTCTTCTGGCATGACCCCGCAGCGCCACCACCAGCCGCCGGCTCCAAATTCGACCAGCTTATCCTCGACCAGCATCGCGCCAACTTCGATCTCTGGCATCGCGAAGACGCCGCCCGCGACCCCCAGGCCACAGACGCGGCCATCGTCGCCTGCAAGCGTGATATCGATACGCTCAACCAGCTCCGCAACGATCTCGTCGAGCGCATCGACATCGGTCTCCTCGCGTCTCTCCCACAGCTCGACCCAGCGCTTCCTCTCCACTCGGAAACCCCCGGCCTCATCGTTGACCGCCTCTCCATCCTCGCGCTCAAAATCTTCCACACCACCGAAGAAACCCACCGCACCTCTGCCTCGCCCGAGCATCACAACAGGAATCGCGAGCGGCTCACTGTCCTGAAAACCCAGCGCGACGACCTCGCCACCTGTCTGGAGCAGCTCTGGGCAGACCTCACAGCCGGTCGCCGTCGATTCAAGCTCTATCGCCAGCTCAAGATGTACAACGACCCCACACTCAACCCCGTGCTCTACACTGTCTCTAAAGACACCGACACCAAACCCTGAACCCTGTACTCTAATCCCTTGCAGTTGACCCACGGCCACATGGCCTCGTATAACGTCGAAGCATACCTCTCCCGGGAAACACTTATGGCCACTAAACCCGCACCCTCCACAAAATCGTCCGGCATCCTCAAGGTCGCTCGCAAACCACGCACTCTCCTCGGTGATACCTCCGCCGCCGACGCTGCAGCGCGCAAATCAACGCTCACCCACTACGAGAGCGCTCTCAAGCTTATGCAGGCCGGCAAATATGAGAAGGCGCACATCGCCTTCAACGCTATGCTCGCCACCGCTCCGCACGACCTCGCCGACCGCATCCGTATGTACATCTCTGCCTGCGTCGCGCAGATTGACAAGGGTTCAACCAGGTTTGAAACCCACGAAGAGCGTTATGACTACGCGATCTCTCTACTCAATGAGGGACATTACGAAGATGCCCGAGAGCATTTCCAGGAGATTCTTCTCAAGGACAAGTCCGCCGACTACGCCTTCTACGGACTCGCGCTGCTCTCCAGCATGACCGGCGACACCTCCCGCTGCATCGAGCACCTCACCGAGGCCATCCGCCTCAACGGCCAGAACCGCTTCCAGGCCCGCCTCGATTCTGACTTCGACGGCGTCGCCGAGGACCCCCGCTTCACCGAACTCCTCTACCCGGAAGCCTAGTTCCGCACAAAACATTGAGAGCGCCTGGCGAACAGCTCGGCGCTTGTCTTTCTGCTCCTATCTGCTTACTGCCTGCTTCCAAGTACACTGGCATCGCCGATGTCTTCATCACCGCGCCAGCTCCGTGTCGTCGCCATGGGTGGAGGCACAGGTCTTTCCACCCTCCTCCGCGGTCTCAAGCGGTACGTCTCCGCTCCTGGCTCCTCTCCCAGCTCGCAGTCCGGAACTCGCCCCTCGGCTTCGGATCGCGATGTTCCCTGCCTCATCCGCCGCCTGTCTGCCATCGTCACTGTCACCGACGATGGTGGCTCCTCCGGCCGACTCCGCGAAGAGCTCAACATGCTCCCGCCTGGCGACGTTCGCAACTGCATGGTCGCTCTCTCCGAGGATGAGCAGTTGCTCTCTCAACTGTTCCAGTACCGCTTCACGCAGGGCGACCTCCAGGGCCACAACTTCGGCAACCTCTTCGTCGCCGCACTCCTTGGTATCACCGGAGACTTCGCCGAGGCCGTTCAGCTTTCCTCGCAGATTCTCGCCATCCGCGGCCGCATCTACCCCTCCACCACTGCCAACGCCACCCTCACTGCGCGCATGGACGATGGCTCAATCGTCGAAGGCGAAACCAACATCACCGCCAGCCGCAAGACCATTGTCGAGCTCATGCTCACGCCTGCCGACGCTCAACCACTGCCGCAAACTCTCAATGCCATCGCCTCCGCGGACCTCATCACTCTCGGCCCCGGCTCTCTCTACACGTCGCTTATCACCAACCTTCTTGTCCATGGAATCCCCGAAGCCATGGCCGCCTCCAATGCCACGCGCGTCTTCATCTGCAATCTAATGACCCAGGCCAACGAATCTCTCGGCCTCACGGCCAGCCAACACATCGAGAAGATCTTCAACCACGCCGGTCATAAAATTTTTGACTATGCGCTCATCAACACTGCACCCATCCTCCCTGCTACTCTGGCGCAATATGCGCGTGAAGGCCAGATGCCCATCGAGCCGGACCTCGATCGCATCCGCGCCCTTGGTGTCCAGCCCATCACCGGCAACTTCGTCCACGAAGGCGAAGTCCTTCGCCACGATTACGACCGCGCCGCGCAGGCCGCACTCAATCTCGCCATGGGCATCGCCTCGGTCTAAAGTCAGCCTCGCGATATCCTCTTCCCATGCAGACTCCTACCCTCGAAGGCCCGCATGTTCGCCTCGAACCTCTCACTCTCGAGCATCTCCCTGCGCTCGAAGCCATCGCCTTCGACCCCATCATCTGGAAGTACATGCTGCGCAATGTGCGCACGCCGGTCGACCTCCGCGCCTGGACAGACGATGCGCTTGCCGCCGTTGCTGCCGGTAAAACTCTTGTTTGGGTCACCATCAAAAAAGCCACGCCCTCTGAGCCTGAAATGCTCGTCGGAAGTTCGCGTTTCCTCGATCTCGATCTCCACAATCACACCGTCGAGATCGGCCACACCTGGCTCAACGGCGCATGCCGCGGCACGCGCGTCAACACCGAAGCAAAACTTCTTCAGCTTACTTATGCGTTTGAGACGCTCAACCTCGTTCGCGTCGCGTTCAAGACCAACGCTAACAACCACCGCTCGCAATCGGCCATCAAGGCCATCGGAGCCACCTACGAAGGCACCTTCCGCAGCCACATGCTGATGCCCGATGGCTCGCATCGCGACAGCGCATGGTTCTCCATCATCCGCAGCGAGTGGCCTGAAGTAAAGGATCTACTCAACCGCCGCCTCAACGCCCCGCTCTAAAATCCACCCCACCACAAACGTCATCTCGACCGCAACGAAGTGACGATATCCCTGCATTTAGCGGATCCCGGCCAGATCCCCATCCATTGTGTGGGAAGCAAAATTTTCATCTTTATATCGCCGCCGCACGTATTGCGACCAAATCTTTATTCTCGTCCGCTACCGTTCTCTTCAACTGCCCACACGCGGCGTAAATATCTCGTCCCCTCGGCCTGCGTATATACGTCGCGATCCCACCTTCAATCAGCATCTTCTGAAACACGGCTACATCTTCCGGCTTGGGCTGTACGTAGTCAATCCCCGGCCCAGGGTTCCACACAATCAGGTTCACTTTTGCGCGCAGTCCGCGCAATAGCGCCAGCACCTCGCGAGCATGCGGCGGCTGATCATTCACTCCACCCAGCAGCACATACTCAAACGTCACCCATTCGCGCGTGCGCAGCGGAATCTTTACCACCGCATCCAGAAGCTCCGCGATATTCCATTTGCGTGTAATCGGCATAATACGTTCGCGCACATCATCGTTGCTCGCATTCAAACTCAGTGCCAGCTTCGGCCTTAACCTCTCACCAGCAAACGCCAAAATCCCCGGCAATATTCCGCTCGTCGAAACCGTCATGCGGGACTCAGGAATCCCAATGCCTTCCACCAGCAGCCGCACGCTTTTCATGAAATTTTCGTAATTCAGAAACGGTTCGCCCATACCCATAAACACCAGGTTGATGCGGTCCTTGCCAATCTGGATCTTGTGCCTGTTCAGCACCGCAGCCACCTGCCCCGCAATTTCTCCCGCGGTCAGATTTCTGCGAATCCCCAATTTTGCCGTCAGACAGAACTGGCAGTTCACCGCGCAGCCTACCTGGCTGGAAATACAAATCGTCGCCCTCCGAAACCCCTTCTCCGCCAGCGTCCCAAAGTTCGACCGCGCTCTTCCATTTCCTCTGCGCGCCCAAAAAGACTTGTCATCCTGAGCATCGGGGAAGACCGGCTGTTTGCCTGTAGCGACAAGGATGTCGTCAGACTCACCAACTTCTTCTTCCGCAGCTTCACTCCCATCGCCGCGTTCGCCACCGTCGCCATCTGGCATCCAGACTGTTTCGACCGTCTCTCCATCGGCCATTCTCACCAGGTAGCGCTCCGTACCATCCACACTCACTGCTGTCTGCACCATCTCGGGCATTTCAACGCGGAACCGCTCGTTCATCAGCCGCGAGCGCAGCTCCTGTGCCAGCGTCGTCATGTCTTCCACGCTGTTCACACGCTGCTTGTACAGAGCCTCAAAAATCTGGCGTGCACGATACGGCTTCTCTCCCAGCGTCTGCATCAACGCTACGAGCTCCGCCAGATCCATCCCAAACAACGCTTTATCCATCACGGCATCCACTCCTCCAGTTTATGCCGCGCAATCGTCTTGGCCGGAAGGTTATAGTGGCTTCTTAGCTCCAGGGAGACACCGTTTGACTCTGAGCAGCATCATTCTCGGCGGCGAAAAGCTTCTGCGCATCGGCCTTGCTCCTCTCACCGCGGCCAACACACTCGCCCATCTCGCTGGAATGCATGTTCGGCCTGTCTCTCTGCCGTGTCTTTTCACCCTCGTTTTTCACCATCATTGCCTCGGCTGCGGAATGACCCGAGCCTTTGACTTCCTCTGGACAGGCCACTTTCGACAGGCGATGGCCATGAACAAGCTCTCCCCGCTCGTTTTTATTCTTCTTTGGTGGATTTTCTATTTGCAACTTGCTGAGTTCCGTGGTCATATGGGGTCACTGTTCCGTCGAAATGAGCTGAAATCCGGGTCCTCTGGTGACGGAGCTACGACTATTATTTCCTAGGAGAAACATGGCTGAATTCGGTGCAACAGAAATCTCGCAACTTACTTCTGGCCTCAACGACCAGCAAAAAGCGGCCTTCGCAACCCAGTATGACGCGGTTAAGAAGGACCCACAGATGATCTTTCTGATCTCCATCTTCGCGGGTGGCATAGACCGCTTTCTCCTCGGAGATACCAAGATGGCGCTCATCAAGATCTGCACAGCCGGTGGCTGCGGATACCTCTACATCACTGACATCATCTCCGCGAAGGACCGCACTGCTGCCTATAACAAGGCCAAAGCAGAAGCGATTATCGCAACCCTCTAACCTCAGACCTGCAATCCTGGTCTGAGACTCATCTGGCTCCACGCTTCTGCTGAAGAAGCGTGGAGCTTTTTGCTGCTCGCATGAAACAATATCTCTTATGTCAGTTCTCCTGGCGGAAAACTCCGCTATCACCTCGCCTCATACCCGCGACATCCGCTCTACCCGTCTCTCGAACGGTCTCCTCGTCCTCACCGAGCGCATGCAGCATCTTCGCTCCGTCTCCATGGGCGTGTGGCTTGATACCGGCTCCCGCGACGAGACACTCGCGGTCAACGGCATCTCCCACTTCCTTGAGCACATGGTCTTCAAGGGAACCACAACGCGTTCTGCCCAGCAATTCGCCCGGGAGGTCGATTCGATCGGCGGCAATCTTGACGCGTTCACCGGCAAGGAAACTATCTGCTTCAACATCAAGGTGCTCGACGAGAACGTCCCTGCTGCTCTCGATCTGCTGACCGACCTCGTCCTCCATCCCACCTTCTCGCCCGAAGACGTAGCCCGCGAGCAGGGTGTGATCCTGGAAGAGATCAAGATGGATGAAGACAATCCTGACTATCTCGTCCACGAGCTGTTTACGCAGAACTTCTGGCCCAACGACGCGCTCGGCCGCCCGATTCTCGGCACGGCAGCAAGCGTATCCAGCTTCGATCGCCAGACTGTGTTCGACGAGTACGCTCGCCGCTTCACACCGCCCAACATGGTCTTCACCGCTGCCGGCAATCTCGAGCACGACGCTTTCGTCACACAGGTTGAAGCTGCCTTCAGTTCGCTCTCTGCAGGCTCGTCACACCGCATGGCGCACCACACGGCGCCGAAGGCACATCCTCACATCACGCTGAAGAGCAAGAAGTCGCTGGAGCAGGTGCAATTCTGCCTCGCCGTGCCTGCCCTTCCAGTCAGTTCGCCCTCGCGCTACGCGGCTTACCTGCTCAACAGCATTCTCGGCGGAGGCATGAGCTCGCGTCTCTTCCAGTCCATCCGCGAAGACCGTGGACTTGCTTACTCGATCTACTCAGAGCTCAATCCCTTCCGTGATGCCGGTTCGCTGGCAGTCTACGCCGGCTGCGCGATTGCCAACACGACCCAGGTGCTGGAGCTCACGCTGGCTGAGTTTGCACGCATCAAGCACGAGCCTGTGACGGAAGAAGAGCTCGACCGCGCCAAGAACCAGCTCAAAGGCAACATGGTGCTCGGCCTGGAGAGCTCCGGCTCACGCATGTCCTCGCTGGCGCGGCAACAGCTCTATTTCTCGCGCTTCTTTACAGTCGACGAAATCTCCGACGAAGTTTCCGCCGTGACCGCTGAAGAAATTCAGCAGCTCGCACAACAGTTGTTCGATCCGAATCAGCTGGCGCTGACGCTGCTTGGGCCGCTGAACGGGCTGAAGATCGACCGCTCTCATCTTGTCTGCTAAATCGGCTTCGCACCCTTCACGACTTCAACGCCTTTAGGCGCTACAAACAAGAAGTCCCCATCCTTGGTGGCCACGTTTTCTTTCATTCCGGAGAACGTGAAGTCTGTCGTCGCTCCATCCGTCTCTTCAATCCGCATCGCGTGGATTTCCCCGCGACCATCTACCGTAAGCGCCATCGACCGCACCCGCTGGTCCATCGCTTTGGGCGCGCCGCTCAGCGTATAGCCCGTGCTGCCGTCGTCGAGTTTGACCAGGGTGAGGGTCAGTCCGGTCAGTTCTTTCGCAAGTTCCGTGTGTCCCAGCAGAAACCGCAGCGGTGAGCGCAGATCGTCCAGGTCTTTCTCGGGAATCTCCTGCGCCTGGGCGTCGCCGGGAGTGTAGGTGATGGCGTTCCTGCCGTCCAGCAGAAACACCGTACCTGCGGGTGAGTCATAGGCCCAGCGCATCCTCCCCGGCTTCTTGAGCAGCAGGGTGCCGGTCTCCGTGCGATCGATGCCCATACCGCGATAGCGCTCCGTGTATCGCGCCTGGAGCGACTGGAGGTGGTTGTAGTGCACGTCTACGGTCTTGGCCAGTGCCGGGGGGCTCGATACAGCCTGTGCAGTCGTTTTTCCAGCAAACAGCAGCAAGAGAGCACAGACCCCCACCCCCCCTATTTTCTGCAAATAATTGGTTCTAAAGGAGCGGTATGGGCTAAATGATTGATCAATGGCCGCAAATGATTGATTTTTCATATAAATAATAGAAAACAATAGTGTTAGCTACTTCAGTGACCCCGACCTGTAATTCTGGGCCTGATTCAAGCCTTGTTAACAGGATAGCGGGTTGGCAGGGGTAACTACGCCAACTTTTTTTGGCGTGAAAGATGTTTATTTTGAAGAGTTTGCTGGATCTGTGGGCGGCTGGGGGGCTTGACACGGATTTTTGGGGTGAATCGCGAGCAGCAATAAGGCATTAACGCAGAGGGCGCAGTGGTTGCGCGGAGGGCGGGGAGAAAGCAGATTTCCTGCAGGAATGACAACAAGAAAGGCAAAAGCAAAGGGACAGCCTTGGCTGTCCCCGCTGACTTCAAAAATGCTTTCTGCTTATTGCAGCAGCTCGGTACAGTTGGTTCCGCCCTTGGGGTCGAAGCGGACTTCGCCGTTCTCATCGGCGCAATAGCCACGGTTACCGGAGTGGCCTACCGAAATAGGCACTGCCGTAATCTCGTAGCTGTTCACCTGGTCCACGTTGTTGATGGTCGTCTTCACACACTTGCCTATCGTGAACGTGTATCCAGCCTTGTGTCCGCTGGCCAGGTCGTCAGGAACCATCTGTGCGGATTCCGGCGTTGGCGGCTCGGCGCCTGCGCGCCCACCCATGGCCGGCAGCGAGCAGCTAAAGCCATGCGAAGGGTACGTCGATGCGTAGTTGTTCTCTTCCGTAACCAGGAACTTGACCGAGTTCACTGCCGAAGTCTCATTACCGTGGCGAATGACCGCCTGGGTTGCCGGAATGGCCAGCGTCATCAGGATAAGGATGACCGACATCACGATCAGAAGTTCGACCAGCGTAAAGCCGGCTGCGGTATTGCGGTCTTGCGTCTTCATAGTCTTCATTGCTTCCTCGCAATAGAACATTTCGGGGTGTCCGTAGTATGTCCGCGATACAGTATAGACGCACAGCCAACCCCTAGGGATAGCCCGCCTGGAGTACCGACTCCTGGCCCTCGACCCTTGGCCCTTGGCCCTGTCTTTCCTGTACCGTAAATTCATGTCTCGCCGCCTCGGTTTTCTGATTGCCGCCTTTGCCCTCGCCCTTCCTGTTCTCACTTCTTCGGCGCAAGCCCAGACCAACCCTCCGCTAGTGCCCATCCCGCGCGAGTACCACCCCGGCAACGGCCTGCCTCTCGGCGCGGGCATCCGCATCGACTGCGAGCAGCCCTGCGATGCGCAGGACGCCTTCGCAGTCGCCGATCTGAAGTCGACGCTCGCGACGCGTGGGATCCAGCTCACGGAAGTGCTTTCGGCACCGCACATTTTTGTTGTCCGCTCCAGCAGTGCGATGGGCAAACAGATCTACCAGGAAGCGGGCTCGCCGCTGCCGGCTGCTGCACACGCCGAAGGCTACGCTATCGTCCCTGACAAAGACGGAATCGCGCTAACTGCCGATACGGCTGCAGGAATCTTCTACGCACTGCAAACCGCACGGCAGCTTGTTACCGGGGATGGCGCTTCTGCAGTGCTGCACATGGCCACCATCCGCGATTGGCCTGCGATGCCGATTCGCGGCCTGCATGACGATCTTTCGCGCGGCCCTGTCGACACGCTTGAGTTCCAGAAAAAGATCGTTCGCACTATCGCCGCCTACAAAGCCAACCTGTACTCTCCATACTTCGAGTCGACACAGCAGTACGCGTCAAACCCTCTCGCAGGCGTTCCGGGGGCGAGCATGACGGCTGCTGACGCGCGCGAGCTCGTCGCCTACGCGGCGCAGTATCACGTGACCATCGTGCCCGAACAGGAGGCCTTCGGCCATCTGCGCCACATGCTGATCTGGGAGAAATACCAATCCATGGCGGAGACGCCGCACGGCGCGGTGCTTGCTCCCGGCGAACCCGGTTCCATCCAGCTCATCGATGGCATGTTCAAAGACCTCGCCACACTGTATCCAGGGCCATACCTGCACATCGGTGGCGACGAGACTGCCGACCTGGGCGTTGGCCGCACACGCGCAGATGTAGACGCGCGCGGAATCGATACCGTCTATCTCGAGTTTCTGCAGAAGATCGTTAAGGATCTGCAGCCGCTGCACCGCAAGATCCTGTTCTGGGGAGACATCGCACAAAACGCGCCGGAACAGCTCAAAGCGCTGCCGCAGAGTTTTAAGGACCAGACCATCGCCGTGGCGTGGGGATACAGCCCTAACCCTCGCGGCTTCGAAAAGCAGATTCGTCCATTCACTGATGCCGGGATTTCTGTGTGGGTTTCGCCTGCGATTAATAACTACCGGCAGATATGGCCCAACCAGCAGCAGGCGCTCGACGACATTATGGAGTTCACGCGCGATGGCCAGCAGTTTGGCGCGGCAGGGCAGCTCAACACACTGTGGGATGACGATGGCGAATCGCTTGCCAATATGAACTGGTACGGAATTCTTTTTGGAGCGGCCGCAGGCTGGCAGGCGGGAGCAAGTTCTATCCCCGCATTCCAGCAGAGCTATGCGCAGGTCTTCAACGGTGATTCCAGCGGGCTGCTGAACCAGGCACAGAACGAGTTAACCGCTGCAATGAGCCTGCTGCATGACAACAAGATTGGAACTGACAGCGAAGGCACCGACGGCCTCTTCTGGCTCGACCCGTGGTCGCATGACGGCCAGAACGTCGCCGCCAAAATTCGTCCCTTCCTTTCGCCGCTTCGCCTGCACGCCGAGCGCGCGATCGAACTCATCCAGCAGGCGCGGCTTGCCAACCCGAACCTGCGCGAAGCTGACGCGATTGACGCGATGGACTTTGGTGCTCGCCGCATCGACTTCCTCGGTCTCAAGTTCCAGGCGTGCGATGAAATGGCCAGCGGCTATGCCCGCGCACAGGCCACTGCTCTCGCACCCGCAACACGCAAGGTTCGCCCCGGAGTTTATTCTCTGCTCTCGGACATCAACGGCGTCAACGGCCGCTTGCAGGACTTGACGTATGGCTACTCGCAGCTACGCGACATGTATGAGCAGGAGTGGCTGCGATCCTACCGTCCCGCAAATCTGCGGCCAGTTTTAGAGCATTTCGACTACACCATCAACATCTGGCAGGCACGTATCGATAAGTTGACCGCCGTCCGCCATCAATGGGGCGCGTCACATACGCTGCCGGGCTCGACCGATCTTGGCATTCCAGCTCCGCCGCCTGGAACTTGCTGCCAGCTTGAACAGTGAATTTGGAAATTCCGTAACACAATGAAGCAGACACTTACAGCTCGCCGCCTGATCACCCACGATGCCGTGGTCGAATTTCCTGTGTTCGAGATCGCAGCCGATGGAACTATCGCGGCAATCTCGACAGACCCGAAAACACTCGCGAACGAGACCGCGACAATTACCGCGGCGTTTTTTGATATCCACACCCATGGCGCGCGCAACCACGATGTGATGTCTGCAACGCCTGCTGACCTGGGCGAGATGCAGCGCTTCCTGGCTGCGCGCGGTCTCGCGCACTATCTACCGACAACTGTTACTGCGCCGATTGACGACACGCTGAGCGCGCTGGAATCGCTCGCGAAAGCGATTGAAGCCGCTCCCCGGGCAGGCGAAGCGCAGCCGGTCGGTATCCACCTCGAAGGACCGTTCCTTTCGCACGCCAAGCGCGGCGTGCATTCACCGGAGCTGCTGCAGCCGCCCAGCATCGAGCTCTTCGACCGCTTCCAAGCCGCGGCGCGCGGACACATCAAGCTGGTCACGATTGCGCCTGAACCCAGCGCGATTCCTTCGCGCCCGTCGAGTGCGGCTTTAGAGCTCATCCGCCACGCTACGGCTCTCGGCGTGCGCGTCTCAGTTGGCCACTCCAACGCAACTTCCGCCGAAACGCTTGCAGCTATCGACGCTGGAGCGGCAAGCGCGACACATACGTTCAACGCGATGCGTCCGCTTGACCATCGCGAGCCAGGAATCCTGGGCACTGTGCTCGATGACGAACGCTTGTTCGCCGAACTTATCTGCGACGGCATACACGTTGCGCCGCCGCTGGTTCGCCTGTGGCTGCGCGAAAAATCCAACACACGCGCGATTCTTGTGAGCGATTCCATCTCCGCAACCGGGATGCCTGACGGCGACTACATGCTGGGTCCGCTGAGCGTCACCGTTGCGAACGGAGTTGCGCAGCTTAGCGAAGACCTCGCCGCAGGTAAGCAGACCCTGGCAGGCTCCGTGCTCACGCTCGACCGCGCTGTTGCCAACCTGCAGGCATTCACCTCAGCCTCACTAGCAGATGCAACGCGGCTCGCGTCGCACAATCCTGCTGCGATGCTCGGCTTACCCAAACTCACGCGACTCGCACCTGGCTCGGCTGCCAACCTGAATGTCTTTGACGCGAGCAATCAACTCACCGCGACGTACATCCGCGGCCAACGCGTTGCGAACCTCTAAGCTCGACGAGCTCTCCAAAGCGCGCCTTCCAGTGAATCCACCGCTTGCTGCGCTACCTGCGCCTGCGGCAGAGCTGCATGCAGATGCTCCTCCATCGAACGCCGCACGCGCGTGATCTTCTCCAGCACGCTTCCTGTGAAGGCGACGTGAGCTGCATCATCTGCTGCGCAGCCTGCCGCACGCATCTTGCTGGCCGCCAGGCCCACCTGCTCGGCAAGCTCCACTCCGGCACGGTCGAGCACGCTTACAGCGAGCGCGTCGCCAAGTTCCGCGCAACGAGCCACAACCATTGCCAGTTCGGCAAAGTCTGGCCGCGAGCGCTCATTGGCTTTCGCAATCAGCTCACCCATATTCTGCAGATCCCAGTGCTGCTCGATCTCACGCAGAAGGCATGTCTGCACACCGCGGTCATGCGCACGCAGGCCGGCGCGAATTGACTCCAAGCCAATCCACGTTCCAGAACCTTCATCGCCAATCACCGGACCCCATCCGCCGACACTCACCATTGCGCCGCTCGAACAACGCCCCATCACATTCGACCCGGTGCCTGCAACTACGAGCAACCCGGGCCCACCCCGGAACGCCGCGTCCAGCGCAATCACTTCATCACCACACAGGTCGAGTTCTCCGCCAACAATCCCGCGCAGCGTTCGCTCTGCCCAGTCGCGCGTGCTCTCGCTGGTGATGCCAGCCAGCCCCATGCAGGTCCGTGTAGTGCTCTTTGCATCGACACCAGCGGCAGCACAGGCTTCCAGAATCACCTCTCGCAGCCGCTGTGCCGCAACTTCTTCGCCCGCCATCATGATCTTTACTGTGCCGCCCGAAGCCCGGCCCAGCACGCGAGTCTCGTCCGCGACCCAGCACCTGGTCCTGGTTCCACCTGCATCCAACGCTACATAAATCGCCATTGCGCACCGCGCTTCCCACAGCGCCAAAACCAATTAGACCCCAAGCCCGATATCATAACCTGCAACCGCGCCGCGCGATAATACCCGTCGTTCAGGAGAACCGTTTGCCGAGCTGCTTCGCCGATCCCGCACTGCTTGCACTCGTCACCGGAAGCACGCGTCTCCGCACCTTCGACCTCGCGCTCGTCGCCGCTTATCTCATCGGCATCACGCTCTTCGGGTTGAGCTTTCGCAAGCGCCGGGGCACGGGTGCGACGGACAAATCGCTGAAGAGCTATTTTCTCGCCAACAATACAATTCCCTGGTGGGCGATTGCGCTCTCTATTGTTTCGGCCGAGACGTCAACGCTCACCATTATTTCTATTCCGGGCGTGGCGTTTGCAGGCGACTTCGGCTTCCTGCAGATTGTGCTGGGCTACATGCTGGGGCGGATCGTGGTTTCCGCACTGTTTCTTCCGCGATATTTTGCAGGAGAGATGCTTACCGCATATCAGCTCATTGACCGTCGATTTGGTCCCGCACTGCACAAAGTCACTGCAGGACTGTTCCTCGTCACGCGCGCTGCAGCAGAAGGTGTTCGCGTTTTCGCCGTGTCGATCGTGGTCGCGATTGCGATCGGCACCGGAGACGTTTTATCGATCGCGATTATTTCCGGGCTCACGCTGCTGTACACGTTTGAGGGCGGGATGACTGCCGTTATCTGGACGGACGTGGTGCAGATGGCGATCTACATTGGTGGAACGGTGGTTGCGCTATGGAGCCTAGGCCACCACGTGCCTGGGGGATGGCAGCAGATTCACGCCATTGGCGAAGCGGCGGGCAAGTTCCATATGTTCGACTTCGCGCTGAACCTTACGACGACTTACACCTTCTGGGCGGGAGTGCTGGGCGGCACATTCCTTACGATGGCCTCGCACGGAACAGATCAGTTGATGGTGCAGCGATTGCTGGCTGCGCGCAACTTGCGCGAATCGCGCGCGGCACTGCTGAGTTCGGGCGTCGTGATCTTTATCCAGTTCGCATTTTTTCTTTTGATCGGCGTGGGCCTGTATGTGTTCTACGGGCAGCATCCAGTTACGTTTGCCTCCGCAGACCGCATCTTCCCCACCTTCATCGTGCGCGAGATGCCCATCGGCATCGCCGGGCTGCTGGTGGCGGCGATCCTCGCTGCGGCGATGTCAAACCTTTCGGCGGCGTTGAATTCGCTCTCTTCTACAACCGTCGTCGACTTCTACATGCACCTGCGACCTAAGGCGGACGAGCGTGAGCGCTCGCTGGTCAGCAAATCTTCGACTGCGCTATGGGCGATTGTGCTGTTCGCTATAGCGGTCTATTCCATCAACGCGGGCGGGAAAGGCCATGTTGTGGAGATCGGCCTCTCCATTGCGTCAGTAGCGTACGGCTGTCTGCTTGGAGTCTTCCTGCTCGGCACGCTGACGAAATTTGCAACACAGACGGGAACCATCATCGGGATGCTTTGTGGCTTCGCGTTGAACCTCTGGCTATGGCAAGGAAAATTCCCAGTGAACTTCGGACCACTCACCATCCCTCACATCGCCTGGACCTGGTACGTCCTGATTGGAGCCTTCGTGACCTTTGCTATCGGCGCTCTCGCCAGTCTCGTCTTCCGCAAGCAATCGCGCATCACAGCGATTGGAGCGGCCGTGCTGCTGCTTGCCTGCTTCACTGCGCACGGGCAAACGCAGGCTGCGCCTGACTTCTCGCAGGTCTCGCAGCTCATCAACGATGCCATCGCCGCGCACAAGCTGCCCGGCGCGGTCGTTGTCATCGGGCACAACAACCAGGTCGTCTTCCACCATGCGTATGGCAACCGCAAGCTCGCAGGCGAGCCTGGGCCACAGGGCGAGCTCACCGCAGAGCCCATGACGGAGGGCACCATCTTCGACATGGCCTCGCTCACCAAGGACCTCGCGACAGCAACTGGCGTGATGCAGCTTTTCGACGCTGGCAAAATTGCGAGTTTCGACGACCCGGTCGAAAAATATCTGCCGGACTTCAACTCCGCGCACGATGCAACTCGCAGCAAAGTTACGCTGCGCATGCTGCTCACGCATTTTTCCGGTGAGCCGCCGGACGTCGACCTGCGCGATGCGTGGGGACTGGCCGCGCCAGACCATGCCGAAGGAATCCACCGTGCGCTCGCAACACCGCTGCATGGAACACCCGGCGCAAACTTCGTTTATTCCGACATCAACTTCATCCTGCTGGGCGCTCTGATCGAGAAACTCTCTGGCCAGCCCGAAGATGTTTACGCTACCGAGCACATTTTCAACCCGCTGGGCATGGCGCACACGCGCTATCTGCCCATTGCCAAGGCATGCGGCGAGCATGTTGTTACCGGCGCAGCGATTTCGCTGCCTGCAAACGCGCACCACGAAGGCCCTGACGGCCCGTGCACCGGCGACCAGTGGCTTGCGGGGCAGTGGATTGAATCGGTCGCGCCCACCGCGCATGACGACGAATTGAAGGCGCACCCGGAGCTCAATCCCGACTTCGACCATCTGCTCCGCGCGACAGTGCACGACCCCAGCACACGACGCATGGGCGGAGTTGCGGGCCACGCCGGAGTTTTTTCCACGGCGCACGATGTTTCGTTATTTGCGACGGCGCTGCTCGAAAAGCTGCTGCACAATAACGGGCCGTTCCCGGTGAAGCAGTCGACGCTGAAGCTGATGACGCAGCCGGAAGAGCCGGGGCGCGAGCCCGGAGACCTTGCCGCCGCTAACGCCGCGGAGCAGCGCCAGATTGCCGCAGGAGAAAAGAGTCCTGCATCGCCACTGCTAGCTCCGCAGTATCCGGCGATTAAGGGCAAAGACATTCGCGGTTACGGCTGGGACATCGATACGGCGTTCTCCAAGCCGCGCGGCCGCATCTTCCCTATCGGCAGCTTCGGGCACACCGGCTTTACCGGCACAACGCTTTGGATGGACCCAGCCAGCAACACGTATGTCGTGCTGCTCTCCAACGCGATTCATCCGCGCGGAGCGACGCCGATTTCTACGCTGCGTGGTGAAGTGGCGACGGCAGCGGCAGAGGCGTTACATCTCGACAAAAGCGCAGAAGCTCGCAATTTACTTGCATCGAATTTTAGGAACCAGGTTGAGTGCTGTGGACTGGCAAGTGATCCCGATCTAGTGTTAACCGGTATCGACGTTCTCGAGTCCACGCACTTTGCTGCTCTCAACGGCCTGCACCATATCGCCGTCCTCACCAACCAGAACGGCCTTGATTCCGCCGGACATCGCACCATTGACATCCTCGCGGCATCAGGGGCCGGCGCACAACTGACGACCATTTTCACGCCCGAGCACGGACTCTCCGGCACGATGGACCAATCCAGAGTGGCGAGTACCACTGACCCTGCCACGCATCTTCCGGTCGTCTCGCTCTACGGCCCGCACGACTCCGACAAGCGGCCTTCGCACGACCAGCTGAAAGATCTCGATGCCGTCGTCATTGATCTCCAGGATGCGGGCGTGCATTTCTGGACCTACGAATCCGTGCTCGGTTATTTTCTTGAGGCCGCCTCCCATGAACAGACGGATTTTCATCACACGCTGAGCATTGTGGTTTTAGATCGTCCCAACCCAGTCGGTGGTCTCGCCGCACAAGGTCCCATCGTCGATCACGACCTTGAATCCTATGTTGCTTACACGCAGGTGCCCGCGCGCCACGGCCTTACCTTCGGCGAGCTTGCGCGTTACTTCGTTGCCAGCAAGCATCTCGATGCAAAGCTCACCGTTGTCGAAATGCAACACTGGCAACGCAGCATGTTCTGGGTGGACACCGGTCTGCCCTGGGTGAACCCCAGCCCCAACCTGCGCTCGGCGGCCGCTGCCATTGTCTATCCCGCGCTCGGCCTCATCGAGTTCTCCAACATCTCCGTAGGCCGCGGTACTGAACATCCCTTCAGTTTTTTTGGCGCAGGCAGCACTGAAAAACTGCCCGCATGGTTCAAAGCTTCTGACGTAGGTGCCGCGCTCAATGCGCGCAAAATTCCCGGCGTCACGTTCCTGCCGGTGCACGAAACCATCGTCGAGGATGCGAACCACTACCCCTTCCACGGCCAGACGATCGAGGCGGTGCGCGTCAATGTGACCGACGCCGTCGTGCTCGATACACCTGAGCTCGGCGTCGAAATTGCTGCTGTACTGCAGCGTCTCTATCCCACGCAGTTCAAACTGGAACGGTCGCTGTCGCTCATTGCGAACCGCGCGACGGTTGATGCGATTGTTCGCGGCGACGATCCGCGCGCCATTGCGGCCACATGGGAGCCCGGGCTGGCGCAGTTCAAGGCTGCGTGCGCGCCGATTCTGATGTACAAGTAGCTTCTAGGGCTTTGCTACGGGCACGAGTGGCTTCTCGACTTCTTCTTCGCCTGCATCTTCAATCGCGGCTTCGACCGCGTCAATCTCGGCTTCACGCTCCACCGTTTCCAAGGCAACGTCCTCGGCGAGAACCTCGGCAGGCGCTTCGCCAAGGAACTTTCCGAGCTCGTAGCCAGCGGCTTCGGCCTCGCTGCCGAGCGCAGTCAGCTCGGCCGTGGCGGCTGCTGCCGTCAGCTTTCCTTCAAGCTTTGCTGGTAACTGCATCCATTCTGCCAGCTCCGCAAATGCTTCTTTGTTGAAGTAAGTCTCGCCTTCAGCCTCATTCACGCTTGCCAGCCAGCGCACATCCGCTTCATTCCAGAACTCACGCGAATGCAGCAGATCGACTTCTTCGCTTCGCACGAAACGCAGCAGAAGCCGCACGCGTGCAGCGGCACGCCAAGCATCTTCGCCGTGCAAGCCTGCTTCGGCAAAAATCTCCGCCAGCGCAGCACGCAGCAAAAGCTGATCAAACACAGCAGGCGATAGGGTACGCAACGCGATCCACGCTGCTATTTCCGCAGGATGATTGCGCATTCCGGCGACTGTCAGCGCAAGCGCGCGCTTCCACTCAGCGGCAGTCTCGGCAGCAATCATCGGGGCAACACCAAGTCTTTTTATGCCGACGGTTTCGCCGGCGAGCACGTAGAACTTGTCGCAGGCATTTATGAACTCATCGAGCTTCAGCTGCTGATTAATTTCATTCCCAACAGAGCTCTCGGGCTTTGCACCCGCCAATGTCTTACCCTGCTCAATTGCGCGTCGCAGAGCCTCATGCAATGGCCGCAGCTTCAGTTTTTGCAGCGCCTCATCTGCATTCGGAACGCCAATGCCGTACAGGCTATCGCACAGTTCACCCCACGGCCACTCCTCCGAGTGCCGGAATTCGCGCCAGTCCAGCAGCACGGCATATTGATAGCCACGCAACTCTACTGACAAACCGTGGCGATGGAAATCTCCAGCGCGCTTGAGATATTCCAACCCGGCCGCCGCATCGCGATAGATCATGATCAGCTCGTCGTCCATCGGGATATCGAGCGCGTCCATCATGCTGCGCTGCTGCAACTCGCCGCTGCCCTTGTCCATTGACGCCGCCGAGATATGGATCGTCCCCTGGGTGCTGACATACGCGTTGTTGTAGAGAACAATTGAGCGATCGCCGTGCAGCCGATTGGAGTACGCGAACACGTTCTCATTCACGGTGCCGTAACCGGTCCAGAAATCGTACAGTACAAAGTTCCAGCTCTCGGCGAAGATGTAACGCCGCTTGAGCAGCGGAGCAATCTCTCGCATGTGGCGAGCGACGAGATGTTCGTTCGGCCACTCGTCCATCTTGGCCTGCTTGAATTCCATGCCGTAGCGCTCGGTGTAGCCTTCGATCTGCCCATGCCCAAACATCGGCAAGCCCGGCAGCGTGGCCAGCAGTGTGCACACGCCGAAATATTTATCTTCGGATCCGAACTGGTCGATCGCCGTGCGTTCGTCGGGGTTGGACATGAAATTTACGTAGCGCTTCAGGATGTCGGGGTCGAACTCGATCGTCTTTTTGAGGTAGCTGCGATATTTTGCATTTTCTTCATCGCGCAGCATGTTCATAAACGCTGAGTTGTAAACGCGATGCATGCCGAGGGTGCGCACGAAATAACTTTCCAGCAGCCAGAACGCTTCGGCGAGCAGCAGCGTACCCGGCACCTCGACTGCGACGCGGTCCACGACCTCGCGCCAGAATTCGTGTGGCATGAGCGCATCAAAATCTTCCTGCGACATCGCATTCTCCGCACGCGAAGGAATCGAGCCACCTGCGCCGGGCAGCGGAAACCACAACCGTTGCACATGCCGCTTGGCCAGCACCATCGCCGCATCGAAACGAATAATCGGGAACAGCCGCGCCACGTGCAGGATTACCTGGATCACGTGCTCGCGCACATGCGCCTTGGAATAATCAAGCTGCGCAGTGTCGTTCCATGCAAACGTTGTGCCGTCGTTGCCGTGATAGATGTAACGCGTCGAACCATCGTTGTGATAGCGCACGCGAAACGCGACTGCCGCATCGCTCTGGTCGTAATAGTGGTCATCGATTTTTATTTCCACGCGGCTGTCAGCGGAAAGGTCCGGACCGTTGAAGCTATACGCCGGGAACGGGCTCTCCCATCGCGAAATAAACCAGTCAGGATGCTCGATCACCCACGGCGAATCGATGCCCATGTGGTTGGGCACCATGTCACTCGCCAGGCGCAATCCGAAACGTGCTGCACGGTCGCGCAAATTTTCATAGGCAGAGTTGCCGCCCAGGTCTTCTGCAATCTCGTATTCCTTCAGCGAATATGCGGAAGCGACTGCATCGTATCCGCCCCGCAGGCGCTTGATGGTACGCGAGGCCACGCTGCGTTCCCACAAACCAATCAGCCACAGCCCCGTGATGCCACGCTCAGCCAGCAATTGAAGTTCTTCATCTGGAACATGGTCCAGCCGGTGAATGTGCCACTTGTATTTCTTCGATAGCTGCTCGAGCCACACGTACGTGCTCTTTGCCATCAGCACAACGTTGGGCATCCACGCCTGGTCAGCGCTAAAGGCTTCGTACTCCTGCAGCGGCGCCTGGTAATCATGTGCATAGCGCTTGCGACGGCGGCCCTGCGCATCTGTAATCCACTCGTTCTCGAAGCCGATGTACTCGTCGCCAACAAACCCTTCACCGCCACGCCCCGGCTGGCCATGCCGATGCCAGTCCGGCGCCGGTGGATGGAACCTCATCCAGATCGCAATATCTTCTTCGCGGACGACGTCAATCGCCAGCGAGATTCGCTTCAGCTCCTCACCTATATAAGGAGCCCACTTTTCGCGAATAAATTCGAGCTGCCCAGTGAGCGAATCCGGAGATGCAGCAAAAGGTGCTCGCAAAACATCCAGCAGGCTGCCAATCGCCGGATCGAGCGGAGGACGGGTCGCGAAATAATTCGGAAGGGTGGTCGTAGCGCTTTGGTATACAGTTTGCTGTTTCAGCGCCGTGTCTTCGAATAATTCCTGAAATGGCTTGAATGCAGGATTACTGTTGGCCAGCCACAGCATCAGCATCTCTTCCACTTCAGCCTCGCGGTTAGAGAGTCCGCCGGTGGATCCGCGCAGCCACTCGTCCACCGTCATTTCACCGCGATACACCGCAACGCTGGGAAACTGCTCGGTGAAGCTGCGAATCATCCGCTCCACTTCCTCTGGCGTGGCGTGCGTGGCAAACCACTTCACCGCATCCTTCAGCACGTTGGGGTCAATCTCTTTGCGATAGCGCTCCACCAGCGCGTGATTCAATTCGTCGATAAGCCCCATCGCAAACAGTGCACCGGCATTAACAATCCTGGCAGGATCGTTTTCGGCGCCGCGGGCCTCATTCATCTTTTGCGCCAGAACGCGGCATGCTGTTACGTTGGCGAACACCACGTTGCCCGTGTAGGAAAACAGTTGGTCACTGACATCCAGCCGTTCACGAAGTCCGCGATGGATGTGAAATTCCAATCTTTGCGCCTCAAGAGCAGAAACAGCCTTCAATTAGTATCAGATGCGTCCTGCGCTCCACCGAGCAACCGCATTGAATTACGACTATTTGCCGTCACCCGGAAACGGCACCCATTTCGCATCGCAGCTGGCAGGCTTCCCGTTGCTGGGCTTTCCAGTCAGCGTGGAGTCCTCGCCGCCTGGAAACTGCAAATTCACCGGTCCCGGGCCCAGCTTGATGTCTGCATGGTGGATCGCATATTTGTAGGCGCCCACACCATCCGTAATCAGAACGTCGTCCAGGTTTACACCGACGCGATGATCCTTGTCATAGCCGTTGAATGAAAATTTTCCACCACCGGAGACGCGCACATTGTGCAGCGTTACATCCTTCATCGTGGGTGGCGAATCTCCCTTGGGCGTGCCTGCAGCCGTATATCCGGTATCGAGCGTGATGGGGTTTGGCGAGTTGCGCACGCACACATCGTCATAGACCACATCATGCGTCAGGCCTCCACGCGATCCGTTGGACTTGATGCGAATCCCATTGTCGGGGCCGTCGAGCGAAAGATCGCTCACGTAAATCTTGCTCACGCCGCCATTGGTCTCACTGCCAATGGACATGCCATGCCCCCAATAGAAGTGGTTATGCACGACGCTCACATTCGTAATTCCGCCCGCGCCGCCCTTGAGCGCCACGTTGTCGTCGCCCTGCCGGAAGAAGCTGTGCGTGATGGTGACGTTCTTCGATCCATTGCCAGGGTCAACGCCGTCAGTATTGCGCGCCAGGCGCTGTGGTGTATCGATCTTTACTCCCCAAACCGTAAACCCATCGCCATGACCATAAGAGACATGAAATTGCGGCGAATTCTTCAACGTAATCCGGTACAGCGTAAAGTTGTCAGCATAGTCGGCCACGAGGATGCGAAACACCTCCTGGTCGCCGCCGGCTCTCGCCTGTTCGGCGAGGTCCCACCAGCTCACATCCTTACCCAGCATCTTTTCGCCACCACGACCGTCAATGGCGCCATCGCCCATGATGCCGGCATCTTTGGCGTGAACGACATGAATGAACGGCTTGCATCCATTGCGTTTGTTGTCGACGAGACCACAGCTACCGGCAGAAGTCTCAAACACCTTGGGGTCGCGCGAGGCAAACAACGTTGTCCCCTTATCCACAATCAGTGTGACGCCTTCTTTTAAATCCAGAGGACCGCTCAGGAATGCGTTCGCCGCGCCCTTGGACTGCAGCACAACGCCCTTGCCTTTGCCGCAATGGTCAATCGCTTTCTGAATCCTCTCGGTATCGAGCTTGCCCTCATCACCTGCTGCGAGCGCAGCGCCGCTGTGCCCTGTCCCGGCTGTGGTCAGCATCGCATCCAGCGTCTCGCAGGCCGGCGGAATCACTGGCTCCGTCACCGTACGCGTATCCTGCGCCTGCAGGCTTATACACATCCCCACCGACACTAATCCCAGCACCAGGCTCCGTTTCATCGCAATCGCTCCTCGTTACAAACAATACCCTAGGGACGCAACAAGGGTATGGCAGGCCGCACGCCTGCCCGTTCATCGCACCAAAGAACGAACTTTACTTCTTCGCCAGCTTGTCCATCTCGCTGGCGGCGAGAAGGAATCCGCCCACGCCGTATACATAGCTCGCTGATGGCTTGAACTTGCCCGGCTGCGCATCAATCGGTTGAATGGCACCCAACCGTCCATCCGCATAGACGTGCGTGAGAAGACCGGCCCAAGCCTTTTCTACGACAGGCTCAAATTTCTTCCTGTCGAGAATTCCCTGGTTGATGCCCCACGCCATTCCGTAAACGAAGAACGCCGAACCGGAGACTTCGGGCAGGTCATATTCATCCGGCCCCAGCAGACCGGTGCGCCATAGGCCATCGCCCGGACTTTGGATCGCCGCAATCTCATCCGACATCTCTTTGAACTGCGTGATGTATTTATCGCGAGCCGGATAGTTCTTCGGCATCTTCTCCAGCACCTTCACAAACGCGCCCATCACCCATCCATTGCCACGTGACCAGAAAATCGGTTTGCCGTTCGCCTGCTTCTGTGTGAAATAACGGCTGTCGCGGAAGTAGAGGTGATACTGCTTGCTGTACAAACTGTCCGAAGTCTCCCACCACTCTTTATCCATGTAGTCCAGATACTTCTTGTCGCCGGTCGCTGTGTACGTCCGCGCCAACACCGGCGGCGCCATGAACAGCGCATCGCACCACCACCACAACAGCTTGCTGGGATCATCCTGCCGCACTATCAGCGCATCCATGTTGGCTTTCGTATCCAACGCATATTTTGGCTTGTGGTCGCCGAGTGCCATATCCATGTAGCTCTGCCCGATGGCCATGTCGTCTGCATGCGGGAAGCGCTTGTTCAGCAACTTCCAGTCGAACCTGTCGCCCATCCTCACCATCGCATCGTGATACTTGGCATCGCCCGTGAGTTTGGATGCCGCGAGGAAGCCGTCGTACAGCGCAGCAAATGTCCACTGCTGGTTGAACTTCGCCTCCGACTGCTTCAGTTGCCAGTCTGCCACCTTCACCGCTACATGGTGAATCGCCGCATGCGTCAATTCGGGCGAAACATCCGTCGCCAGCGGACCAGGGTCATTTGGCGAATCGCCTACATTCGCGCGCTCTACATCCTGCGCACGCGCTGCCGCTCCCACAACCAGCAATACCGTTAAAACTAGAAATCCCACCATGTTTTTTTGCCGCTGCAGCTTCATCATTGTTTCCTTTCACAGCCTTTAGTTTGCTGTTCGGACAAAATTCCCGGACCTTACATCTGCCTGGAAGTGGCTCGGATTGCAGATTGCAGATGTGGGCTATCGCTGCGGATTATATCCATCCGCGCTCATGCCTGACAAAAGCTGATTTTCAGAACGTCAGCACCCAGACAAACGTGGCCGCCGTTGCCGGGGACTTCGTAGAAACGATGGCCCGCTCGCCGCGCGGTTCCAGTGTTCCCTTGTCCACGCTTCCCGGCCGGCCGGGGCCCATCACAACGTTGCTCTCGACCTTCGCCGCCGCATCTTTCGGATCCAACAAGACCACCTTCAACTGGGGTGGCGCCGCGCCAAACACAAAATTCCCGGTAGCCGTCTGCGCGATCTTCGTATCCGAGTGCATAGCTTCTTCAAACTCATGCGGCGCCGAAGCTGCAATTGCATCGCTGACGGTCAGTTTGCCGTTCGCATACTTCAGCGTGCGCTGAAATTTTGTCAGCCCCAGCGAGCTCACGTAGACACCCGCTCCCTCGCCGACAAATTCAAATCCCTTTGCATCCGCCGTCACACTCACCAGCCGCGCCGTGTTCAGTTGCGCATACGGAATCCCGCCCCAAACATCGTGCGTCCCTTCGGCGCCTTGCCCGTGGCCATCGACAAGCAGTGTATTGTGCTCAATCGTCTTCGGAGTTCCTGCGTAGCCTGAATCGCCCGTTAGATAAGCGCCCTTCGCGTAGAGGATGAAGCTGTTCACGTCCGGATGAACGTGCCCATCCTCAAGATGCCAGTCGGGAAATTTCTTGATTAGCTCTGTCGTCTCGTGTCCCTCCGGAGGCCCGCACTTGAAGGCCACCGCCGTCGCATTCGCACTCCAATCCGAGCGCCAGAAGACTACATCCGCATCTTCAAAGCGGCGCCACGTGGGCAGCTTCGTAATCGGCGTGCTCGACAGCTTCTCATCGCGCCACACGACACTCCACCATTCTTCCGCGTTTTCCTGGTGCAGCGTGTTCTTCATCCAGTCTGCAACACCCTGAATTTCGGGATCGTGAAATTCCCGTGCGAGATCGTAGAGCAGGTTGTAATTCGTCAAATAGTGTCCAGCAGGATGCGAGCGATCGTAATCTTCGCCTTGCTTGGCGCGCGTTACCGGGCCGTCATACACGTCGCCAAAGTCGAACGACTCATCACCTCCTGGCAGCAAAGCGTGCGCAGCGTACAGATGCATCTTGCGCATGCCGGGCTGGTCAAACAAATCTTCACCAGTCACATGCTTTTGCGCATCCATGTAGTGGATCAGCCACGGCGTCGCAAAGATCCAGTACTCATAGCCCTCGTAGTAATAGCCATCGTGCGAGTAGGTCGCCAGCACGCGGTCAAAGATCGCGCGAGAAACCTTCGCCCACTCCGCTGCCTCCGGAACCTCGCCATATACAGCATATGCAGCCACTCCAAGGCCAGCCATGGGAATAAACGTGTGGTTCTGGCTGTAGGAAATCGTGCGCCCGGGCTTGGTCTTCCACATCTCGTACATCAGGTGGCCCTGCAGCGCGATCTTCGCTCGATACTTCTCGCGCTCCGCAGGCGTGAGGTCGTTGTAGAGCAGGTCGTATCCCATGCCGAGGCCGTATAGCAGATGTCCTGCTGCCAGATCGGTGTTGGGTTTGTTGAATGCGTAACCCCACACGTCGTAGCTCACTGCCGCATCCATATATTTTTTGGCAGCGCCAAGATACTTCGCATCGCCTTCCATCTTGTAAGCAAACGCAGCTTCAATAATTCCCATCGCCACTTCGTTCTGTGCGCGGCGCAGCTCAGCGGGAGGCGGCGGCGGCGGCACACTCAGCGCGCGGATATTCGTCAGCACCTTCGTCCACTCAGCTTTGTCAACGCCGTGCACCTTCGCCTTCAGCGCATCCAACTCCGCGGCCGTGAAATAGACACGCGGATGCACTCCCATCAGCTCCGGCCTGGGCTTGGCGATTACGCTGGCCTCAAGTGCCGCGAGCGGAGCCGGCCCTTTGGCGTGCTTGGCGTCCTTCGGGCCTAGCGACTCACCTGCGCCCTGAGCCCAAAGAGCTGTGGCACTCATTGCCAACAAAACCGCTGCACCAATCAACTCATTCCGTCGCATTTTCGCTATCTCCACGCCTGATATGTTATCGTTATCACTCGATGACATTACCACACCCAGCGCATACTGGAAAAGTGCGTATCCACGGTCTCCGCTGGTACATCATCGGGCTTATCTGCATCATCACCTGCATCAATTACATTGACCGGTCTTCGGTCGGCCTGCTGGTCACAGACTTCGGCCCGAAGCTTGGCATCACGCGTGAACTCTACGGCAACGTCGCCACCATCCTGCTCTTCGCCTACACGCTTTCGCAAGCCGTCTCCGGCCGTCTATACGACCGCTTCGGCGCGCGCATCGGCTTTACTGTCTCCGTCTTCGTTTGGTGTTTTGCGGCGATCGCCCATGGCTTCATCGTCGGCTACGCCAGCTTCGCCGTGTGCTCGTTCTTTCTCGGATTGGGCGAGGCAGGCAACTGGCCGGGTGCGGCGAAAGTTATCGCGGAGTGGTTTCCTCAGCGCGAGCGCGCCACCGGCATGGCCATCTTCAACTGTGGAGCGTCCATGGGCGGCGTGCTTGCTCCATTGCTCGTCGCGCGCTGGCTTGACCCCGTGCTCGGCTGGCGCAAAACATTCTTCGTCATTGGATCGCTCGGCTTCCTCTGGCTTGCGGCATGGCTCGCCATCTACCAGCCAGTCAACAAACATCCTCGGTTGACTAACTCCGAACGCGAACTCATCGAGCTTGGCCACACGGCCTCAACGTGGCTCCCTGCTCCGCCAGTAATGCAGCTTCTCAAGTTGCGGCAGGTCTGGGCAATCCTCATCGCGCGTTTTCTCGTGGACCCCGTCTGGTGGCTCTACATGCTCTGGCTGCCCACCTATCTTAAAGACGCGCGCCACCTCGACATCAAGGCCATCGGCGCCGCTGCGTGGGCTCCCTATCTTGCCGCTGCCGCCGGCGCACTCTTCGGCGGATGGCTCGCCGGCCGCCTTATCCGCGCACATTTTTCAGTCAACGCTTCGCGCTGGATCGTTATCGGCATAGCCGCCTGCATGATGCCTTTCGGCATCTTCGCCGCACACGCCGCCACAACCGCGCACGCACTCGAATGCATCGCTGTCGTGCTGTTCGGCTTTCAGATGTGGATCTCGAACGTGCAGACGCTGCCGTCGGATTTTCTGCCCACCAACGCAGTCGGCACCGTCGCCGGCATGGGAGGCATGGCTGCGGGTGTTGCCTCCGGCATTTTCATCCTCTTCACCGCCACCATGGTCTCGCACTTCGGCTACAACTTCGTCCTCACACTCACTGGAGCGGTCGCGCCTATCGCCGCGATTCTGCTCTTCGTAATCGCTGGCCCCATTCACCGCATCGAACTGGCAACGAAACACTGAATATTTTTATCTTTCAAGGAGGCTTTCATGTCCACTGAACCTACCCACGATCTGCAAAACAATGTTGCTGTTGTCTTCGGCGGAGGGCGCGATATCGGTGCCGCCATCTCCGTTGCACTCGCACGGCGTGGTGCGCAAGTCGCGCTCACCTACAACAGCTCCAACCCCGCCGACACCATAGAAGCCATCACCGCGCTCGGTCACGCGCCCTACGCGCAAAAAGTGGATGCGCTCGATACAGCAGCAGTCCGCGCCTTTGCCATCGACGCGCGTGAGCACTTCGGCAATCCCATCAACATCCTGGTGAACGTCGTCGGCGGTCTTGTGGCACGCAAGAAGATGGATGAGATGGATGACGCCTTCTGGGACCATGTATTTGCGCTCAACGTGAAATCCATCTTCGCCATGACCCAGGCCGCGCTTCCGCTCATGGCGGATGCTTCCACCATCGTCAACGTGAGCTCGCAGGCCGGTCGAGATGGTGGCGGCCCCGGCGGGATTGCCTACGGAGCCAGCAAAGGCGCACTCATGAGCATGACACGCGGACTCGCCAAGGAACTATCGCCGCGCCGCATCCGTGTGAACGCCGTCTGCCCCGGAATGATTGCCACCAAATTCCATGACGACTTCACCAAGCCGGAAGTCCGCCAGCGCGTTGCCGGCATGACTCCCTTGGGTCGTGAAGGGCAGGCCTCTGAAGTTGCCGACCTCGTCAGCTATCTCGCCGGCCCACACTCCAGCTTCGTCAACGGTACATGCGTCGATATCAACGGGGGAATTTTGTTTAGTTAGAGCTCTTGCATTTCCCCGTCGACTCCCGCACCACGAGCTCGCACTCCATCGTGCGCGTCCTGGCTGCTGCGGTCGACTTGCCTTCAATGCTGTCCAGCAATATCCGCGCCGCCATCTTGCCCTGCTCGCGGATAGGCTGCGCCACCGTCGTCAGAGCCGGAGTCCAGAAGGACGCGAGTGGGATGTTGTCGAACCCCGCCACAGAAAGATCGTCCGGCACTTTCATTCCCAGCGTGTGCGCCGCGCGCAGCACACCAATTGCCGCGGAATCATTGCGTGCCAGCACTGCCGTAGGCGGCGGTTGATACTTCGACAAAAACATCATGCCTTCGTAGCCATCTTCCTGCGTCGCAAACGAAGGGGCATGCCTCGGCCCCACCGTATATTCCGGGCCAATCTTTAGGCCAGCTTTTTCGAGCGCCGCCTGATATCCCTGGTAGCGCCGCAGCGCCGGCGCATCCACAGCCGCAATCCCTACAAACCCAATCAACCGGTGGCCCAGCTCAATCAAATGCATGGTCAGATCGAACGCACCCTGCCAATGGTCGGCGGTTACGCAATCCACCTGCATCCCTTTCACATCGCGCCCCACTGTCACCATCGGTATACCTTGCGCACCGAGTTCCTGCAGCAATTCGTCGCCCTTGTCAGTGCGCAGCGTTGCCACCAGCAGGCCATCCACACGATGGTCCACGAACGATTGCAGACCCTTGAGTTCATGGTCCACACCTCGCCCTGCAAGCGCGATGAACGGCGTATATCCCTCCGGCTCCAGGACGTCCTTCATGCCTTCCACCAGCTCTGCTGAAAACGGGTTCGCAATATCTGGCAACATGATGCCGACCGCCTTCATCCGCTGGCCCTTGAGCGAACGTGCCAGCATGTTGGGCCGGTAACTGAGTTTGCGCGCCGCCGCCAGCACACGCTCGCGAACATCCTGGCTCACATAGCCGGACCTGTTGATCGCGCGCGACGCAGTCATCGCAACCACGCCCGCCTCGCGTGCAACATCCGACAGCGTCGCGGGCTTTCGCCGCACGACTGTACCGCTCGCCTTAGCTTCTCGAGCTCCCGGATGCTTGCTGTCTGCCATGTCTCACAATGCTAACGCAAACACAGAATGGGCCCGCGCAGAATCCTCACTCGCCGGTCTCATCATTCATCACCAGCACCACAGCGCTTCTCAGCCGGGCCGCATTACCTTCATAAGCCGGCCGTACCGGCGGCCGCGACAGATTGCTGCGCTGAATCTCTTCTTCAACCAATGGCCCTGCAATATGCCATACCGTTGTGATCTCGCCCACCACCACAATCTCCGCCGGCGCCAGTGCAGAGGCGATCATCCTCATCCCACGCCCCATGTACGTCGCCATTTTGCGCACCGCAGAAAGCGCTGCCGGGTCGCCTCCCTGTGCCAGCCGCAGCAGGGCATCAAAAGTTGGAATACCACGGGTCGGAGCACTCTCGCTGTAATAGCGCAAGCCGGCTCGGTTGGACGCCATCATCTCCCAGCAACCGCGGTTGCCGCACGCGCACTCCGGCCCGGCAGGCTCCAACTGCACATGCCCGAACTCGCCAGCCATGCCCTGGTCACCACGCAGCAGTTGTCCGTTGGCAAAGATGCCAGTGCCGATTCCCTCTGCCACATTCACCACGACGAGGTCATGCAGCCCGTCACTATCGCCGAACCACACCTCACTCAGCGCGCAGGCGTTGGCCACGTTATCCATCTCCACTCTCAGCCCGGTCGCGCGCTCAATCTGCGTCTTGATACTGAGCGCCGGCCAGCGCAGGTTGGGCGCAAACACCAGCTTCTCGTGCCCGGGATCGGCGCGCCCCGGCAGGCTGATGCCGATGCCGTCGAACGTCTTGTCCTTGTTGGCAAGGATCATGTTCTTAATTGCGTTGATGATCGTCTTGAGCGCCTTGCCCGGATCGTCCGGCAGCACAATCAGGTTCTGCGCCACGACTCTGCCGCCCAGGTCAACGACAGCAACGGTCGTCTGCGCAGGATGGATATCCAGCGCAATCACCGCGCGCTGATCATTTAGCTGCAAGAACGTTGGTCGACGGCCACGTGGCAGCTTGCCGGTCTGGCCTTCCAGCACCCATTTGCCCTGGATCAACTCTTCAACAATCAGCGATACTGTTGACCGTTGCAGCCCGGAAACGCGCGCCAGGTCGGCTCGCGAGATCGGCTGCCGCATCCGGATCAAATTAAAGATCAGGTTGCGATTAATCTCGCGCGGTGTCTTGTTGGAAGCAATCTGCTTCCGCGTAAATGCAAAGCCTTTCACGAACCAAAGCATACCGTACATGCGACACTGCTGACTCGATTTCTACCGCCCACGACACCTTTAGCGCGCATCAGATATCATTCCTCCGAACCGCGAACTATTTCCTTATGCCGACTCGCCGCCACTTTCTCAAGTCCGCCGCCGCTACCGCTGCCCTCGCGCATCCGCTTTCGGCTTCCATCGTCCGCCCCTTTCTGCAAGCCGCGTCAAAATCCGATGACGATACAAGCGTGAAATCGCTCGACGCCTGGGACCACTACCGCGATTCGCTCGCTGGCCCCTGGGAAGCCTGGCACGGAGACGAGATCGCCGCCTGGGAACACGTCACCGTTCCACACTGCTTCAACCACTACGACGCCTGCGACCCCGACACGCCTTACTACCGCGGCCAGGGCTGGTACCGCTGCTCCATTCCCAACACCGTGCCTGCGAATAACGGCCGCGTGCTTCTGCATTTTGAAGGCGCCGGGCAAACGACGACGGTGTGGGTGAACTCGCAGCTTGTCGGCACCCACGTCGGCGGCTATGACGAATTTGTCTTCGACATCACGGATGCGCTCAAGACTGCGTCGATCAAGGGCGCGATCAAACAGCCAGAGGGGACAGTTGCTCTCACTGTGCTCACGGACAACTCACGTGACTTGGAGCGGTCGCCATCAGACCTCAGTGACTTCTCGCTCTATGGGGGGCTGTATCGCAAGGTGCATCTGGTGAATGTGCCCGCAGCATCTATCGAACAGGTTCAACTTAAACCCAGAATGATGTCCGACATGCCGATTTACGTGGACGTAGACGTGTCGTTTTACAACCCAACGGATTCGCCTAACGACGGCAACATCGAAGTTGAACTCATCGACCCCAAGGGTGTGCGTACAAAACCGATCGTGAAGTGGGGACCTCAACCTCCAGTCAAAGGCGAAGGACCTGTTTCAGGGGGGGGGATATCCAATCGAAATCAAAAATCCCCAGTTTTGGTCTCCCGATTCACCAGCGCTCTATACGGTCAAGATCACCCTTGGCTCCCACACTCTCACCGAACGCTTCGGCCTCAAGCACACCGAGTGGGTCCCTCACGGCCCGTTCAAGCTGAACGGGGAACGCTTATTTCTGCGCGGAACGCAGCGCCACATGGACCACGCGCACTTCGCCGCGGCCCAGCCCGAAGACCTCCTCCGCGCCGAGTTCGAGCTGATGAAAAGAATGGGCGTCAACTTCGTCCGCCTCGCCCACTACCAACAGACCAAGTTCGTCCTCGACCTGTGCGACGAACTCGGTATCCTTGTGTGGGAAGAATCCACGTGGTGCCGCGAGGGCATTGGCGACGAACAGTGGCAGAAGCAAACCAAGGACGCCTTCGAGAACTTAATCAACCAGCACTACAACCACCCCTCCATCCTCATC
>Ga0206876_1040_pt1 | contig 37173 bp, 28 predicted proteins | sample Alteio_BWOrgCont_10_FD_152619 | JGI IMG/M metagenome (GOLD analysis project Ga0206876, IMG submission 152619) | Enriched cells from forest soil in Barre Woods Harvard Forest LTER site, Petersham, Massachusetts, United States -... | ecosystem: Environmental > Terrestrial > Soil > Temperate forest >...
GCGCATGACGAGAATCCGGTAGGTCCAACTCCTCCGGAACGCAAAGGCGAGCGGCAGGAAAATCGTCACGATCACAAGCTGGCCGGTTTCCACGCCGAGGTTGAAGCCCGCGAGGCCGGGCACGAGCGCCGCGCCGGACAGGCCGAGTTCCCCGAGCGCGCCGGCGAAGCCGAAGCCGTGCATCAGCCCGAAGGCGAACGCCGCCAGCCAGCCGCGCTCGCGGACGACGGGCTTCAAGTTGTTCGCCGCCACGAGCAGCACGGTCAGCGCGATGACGGATTCCGTGAGGCGCGGCGGCGGCCGCACCAGGTCGAGGGCCGCGAGGCTGAGCGTGAGTGAATGCGCCAGCGTGAAGGCGGTGACGATTTTTACCACGTTCAGAAACGCCGGTCGCAGCTCATTCACGCACTCCCATTGCCCGTTTTCGCGCAGCAGAACGGAGGGAAGCAGCAGCGCCAGCAGAAAGAGGACGTGGTCGTAGCCGGTCCAGATGTGGAGAATCCCTTCGCGCAGGAACAGAAGAAAGGTTCCGCGCTCCCGTGAGGCGGTCTCGAATTTCTCCGCGGTGTGGAAGGGGCTGAAAATCGCCGTGCGTTTTTGCCCGCCGAGGTCCAGGCGCAGCAGGCCGCGATGCAAGGAATTGGTGGCGAAGAAAAGCTGGTAGCCGACTTTGAGCGATTTGGGCGGCGCGGCGAGGTTGGCGGCCAGGGAAAATTCCAGATACGGGCCGTCTGGAAAATCCTCGACGGTAGGTTCGGCATTGGAGACTTCCAGGGCCAGCGGTTGTCCATCGGCGGACACTGCGAGGTGTTTCAGCACATAGGCGGCGAGTTCGCGGTGGCGGGCGCGGAGTTTGTCCCAGTCCACGAGACCGGCGGGCGTGACGACCGGCGGCGTGGCGAATTGGAGATCGCGGAGCGCGATGTCCCAGCGGCCGGTGAGGCGGTTGGATTCAAGCGTGAGGAGGAGATAGCTGCGTGAAGGCTCGTGGGCGCGGCTCACGGAGGCGGAGAAGAGCAACGCCAGAAAGACTGCGAAGGCGGTGCGAGCGGAATTGCGCTTCAAGGGCATTGGCGCGGGAATGATGATAATGCGGTTGGAATCTCACAATCCAAAACGGGCGGTTAAGACTGTTTCCCGCAGAGGCGCGGAGGGCGCGGAGACTGCAAGGTGCGGTGCCTGTTTGGCCGGTGGTCGTGTTTGCCAGCCGGGTGGAAATGAAGTTGCGCGGGGGCGCGGGCTGCCCTAATACTCCTTCGGGAATGCGGGCGAAGAACCAGATGACACGAAAACATTTCCCCAGCCGCATTGATTCCACGGGAACGCGAATTCAGTGCGCGCCGGCCCAACCCCGGATGCCGGCGGAGAGACCGTCCTCCCAGCCAATGCACCGCGACGCGCCTCCCCCGGAGCGCGGGTCTGCGGCCCGCGGCGGCATTGCCAGGCACGGGCGGCTGGGAGATTTTTGCGCGGCTGGTTGGCATTTTGGCGTGCTGCGGCTCGCAGAGCCGCGCTCCGGGGATTTGCGCACGGCGTCTTCCGCCGGCGTCTGGACCGGTTGGTTGGCATTCACGGTCATTCTTTTCTTGTCGCTGCCAGGAGCGGCAGTTTCGCAGACCAATCCACTCCCTATTCCCAATCTGGAACAACAACTGATGTTCACGCGGCAGATGGTGGTGGTGACCACGACCAACTGGAACGCGGTGAGCGGGCGGCTGTGGCGGTTTGAGCGGGCGGATGACAAGTCGCCGTGGAAAGCGGCGGGTGGCGCGGTTCCGGTGATGGTCGGGCGCACGGGGCTTGCTTGGGGCAGCGGCGTTCATCCGGCACCGGGATTGCGGGGGCCGGTGAAACATGAAGGCGACGGCAAGAGTCCGGCGGGGATTTTCCGGTTGAGCGCGGCGTTTGGTTCCGAACTGCCGGCCACGATGGCGGCTCCGAAGATGCCGTTCCGCCAGTTGACGCCGGGGGTTGAATGCGTGGATGACGTGAAGTCGGTAAAATACAATTCCATCGTGGACCGCGAGCACGCGGGAACGGTGGATTGGAACAGCTCGGAAAAAATGCTGGCGGTGGGGCGGCGGTACCGGCTTGGGGTGGTCGTGGAGCATAACACGAATCCGACCGAGCCCGGCGGGGGCTCGTGCATTTTTCTCCACATTTGGTTAAACCCCGAAACGCCGACGACCGGCTGCACGGCGATGTCGGACGCGGACATGGAGACGCTGCTGCCGTGGCTGGACCCGGCGATGTCCCCAGTGCTGGTGCAATTGCCGGAAAGCGAATATCAAAAGCTGCGTCCGGAATGGCGGCTGCCAAATTTATGAAAGATTCATGTTTTACAAGCAGAGTGCGGGAAATATTTGGAAGAAGGCTCGCCCTCACCCCGGCCCTCTCCCCCAAGGAGAGGGGGGCACATTTTACAGCGTTAGAGGGATGCCGGCGTGCGTCGGTTGCTTTGTGCGGCGTGGGGATGCTCGTCTTTTCCCTGGTGCTGGCTGCACCGGCTCACGCGCAGACAGCGACCACCAACCGGCCGCAACCCGCCGTCCAGGAGGCGGTCAAGGCGCCGGACACGTTGGCGGAGTTGCGAAGTCGCATCGGCGCCTTGGTCAGCGCGGCGCGCTACGCGCAGGCGACGTGGGGGGTGAAGATTGTCTCATTGGATACGGGCGCGCTGCTTTACGAAGTCAATCCAGGCAAGCTGCTGAGTCCGGCGTCGAATTCCAAGCTTTACACCATGGCCATGGCGCTGGACCGGCTGGGGCCGGATTATCGCATCAAAACCTCGCTTTACTCCCGTGCCAAGCCGGATGCGGACGGGACGCTGGCCGGTGATTTGATCGTCTTTGGCCGCGGCGACCCGTGCATCAACGCGCGGCTGAACGGCGGGGATGTTTTCAAGGCGCTGGAGCCGCTGGTGGCCGCGCTCGCCAAGGCGGGGGTGAAGCGCATCACCGGCGAAGTCGTCGGTGATTGCAGCTATTTTCGCGGTCCGCCCTACGGGCCGGGCTGGGACTGGCAGGACTTGGACAGCTATTATGGGGCGGAGGTATCGGCGCTGACGGTTAATGACAATTATCTGCAACTGCGCGTGACGCCCGGCGCGAGCGCGGGTGCGCCCTGCAAAATCGCAGTTTCGCCGGATGTGCCGTACCTCGTGGTGAGCAACCGCACCCAGACGGTGGCCAAGGGCGGGCGGCGCAGCATCAAGCTGTATCGTCCGCTGGGGGAAAATGTGGTTTATGTGTCCGGGCAAGTGGCGGCGGACGATGCGACCGCGACCGATGAAGACATGACCGTCCACAAGCCGGCGGCGTGGTTTGCCGCCTTGTTCAAAGAGGCGCTGGCCCGGCGCGGCATTCAGGTGACCGGCAAGGCGACCAGCATGGATTGGAACGACCGCGAGGCGGAGCCGCTGGATTTCAAACAATTGGTCGAACTCGGTTTCATGGAATCACCGCCGATGCGGGACATCCTGCGCGAAGTGATGAAGCCGTCGCAGAATCTCTACACCGACATGATCCTCGAGCATGTCGGCGCCAAGGCTGGCGAGGCGGCGGGCGAGGAATCTGGGCGGACGATGAACGCCGGCGTGCGCGAATTGAACAAGTTTCTGGGCGAGGCGGGGGTGAAGCGGGGCTGGACGATATTTGACGAGGGCTCCGGGCTTTCGCGCGACAACGTGACCACGCCGGAGGCGACGGTGGCGCTGCTGACGTTCATGGCGCACCACAGGAACTTTGACGTTTACAAGGATTCTTTGCCGATTGCCGGAGTGGACGGCACGCTGCGGCGGCGGATGAAGGGCACGCCGGCGGAGGGAAACCTGCGCGGGAAGACGGGCACCCTGCGCTGGGCGAATTCGCTGTCCGGCTATGTCACGACGGCGGCGGGCGAGCACCTGGCGTTTTCCCTCATGTTGAACCGGTATCAGGCGGCCGGTTCAAAAACAACGGATTTGGACGTGATTGGAGGGATGCTCGCGGGTTTCACCGGGAGCACCAAGTAACGGGAGGAAGCGGAAAAAAGGGAGCGGCATTCATGCCGCTTCAACACAAGACGCGATAACAATGTTTCACGCGGAAGCGGCGTGAACGCCGCGCGCCGAAAAATCAAGGCAGCCCACCGCCGAAGAAGCGGGGCCGGCGGGGCTTCAGCCTTCCTTCAGCCGCTGGATGATCAGGTCCGCAAATTCGCCGGTGTTTTTGGTCTTCTCGACTTCGCCGACGCGAAACCTCACGCCGAAGGCCTTCTCGACCGACACGACGAGCGAGATATGCACCAGCGAGGTCCATTCCTCCACGTCCTTCGCGGTAAGTTCGGGGGTCACCTTGACGGTTTCGATGAAGATGTCGTCGAAGATGGTTTGGAGGCGGGCCAGGACTTCAGATTGATTCATAAGCTTTGCGGGAGAGACGGATTTTGGTCGGGAAGGGTTGAAAATCGGCGACGGTTCTTTCAAAAACCCGGCGTTCGGGTTCGTCGAGCACGAGGGTGAAGCCCATGCGGGCGTAGAGATCGCGGACCATGGAATTTTTGGCGGTGGGCAGAAAGACGCCGCGCACCTTCGCGCAGCCGCGCAAGGCCGCCAGCCGCATATATTCGTTCACGACCTCCTCCTCGACCTGGCGCTTGAGGACGCGGCAGCTCATCAGCCAGGTGTCAATCTCCAGCGTGTCGCCCTCGAGGCGGCACACCACAATGGCAATGAGGCCGTGGTCGCCGAAGCGGTCCTTCAGGCGCATGGAGAAGCAGGCGTGGGCGGGATCATTCAACAGCACCTCGACTTCCGCCTCGGTGCGGCGGCGCGTGGTGAGGTTGAATTGATTGCTCTTGTTAATGAGCTGCGAAAGGCGGGGCACGTCCAGGGCGGTAAACTCAGTAATGGCGCCCTCCATTTCGAGTGACTGGAGGTAGGCGTCCATGTCGGTGACCGAAGCGAGCAGGGCCTGGCGCTGGGCGTCGGAGCGGTATTGATCCGTGCGCTGGGCGTCTTCGGCGGTGAGGGTTTGCGGCTCGAAAAGGCGGGAATCCTTCAGCGTGGTGGCGTACGCCGAGGGGTCCGGGCCAAGGAGGATGGTGGTGACTTCGGGCGCGAAGCGGCGCACGATGTCAATTTCCGCCGGGTTGTCATCCACGAATACAAAACTGTCGAGGCCGAGATTCAGTTCCGCCGCCATCGCGCGGATGTTCTCGGATTTGGGCTCCCAGTTCGCCTTGAAGGAAACGAAATCGCCCGGACGCAGGGCCATCTCGGGATGTTGCTCGAAGGGTTCCATGGCGCGGGCGTGGTCGTTTTTGCTGCAGACCGCAAGAAGGACGCCGCGGTCCTTCAAGGAGGCGATGTATTTTTGAAAGGCCTTGAACGCCTCGCCGCGCGGGGAGGTGTCGCCAATCTCGATGCCCTGCATGCCGTCGTCCGCCACCACGCCGCCCCAGAGGGTGTTGTCGAGGTCGAGGACCAGGACCTTCTTGGGCGGACGGCGAAGCGAGGCGATGATATGCGCCAGTTCACGGCTGACCTGGACGAGGAATCCCGACGACCCGGGCTGCTTGCTCTCGAACCAGGCGCGTTCATCCCGGGAGTTGACGCCACCGTAACGGCTGGCGAGAAACTCAAGATCGCAAATGTGGACATAGGCGGGTGCGCTCATGCCCAGCTCGAGGTTCACCCATTTGCGGAAATTCCAGTCTGAGCCCATGGTGCGCGAGCGCATGGGGCCGGGGTCGTGCTGGAAGGGCGGAATGAAATTGCCCAGAACCACTTCCGCCTTGGTGCGCTCGTGGGCAGTTTTGGCCAGATCAAGCAGTTGTTGGACGACGGCTGCGGCCTCGGCCTGCTGCTGTTCGCGAGTGTCCGTCAGGCGGCCTTGGTATTTGCCGCGCTGGTCGGGAGGGAGCAGGAAGATGACTTGCGGAGCGAATTCATAAAGCGGGCTGTCCGGCTCCATGATTTCGGAGACGAAATTGTCGTAATCCCCCACAAATAATTTGACAGGAATGCCGCCGACCACCAGCAGGTGCTCGACCAGTTCACGCAAAGGGTAAAGGCTGCAGCCGCCGAGAAGGGCCAGGCGCAATGGCTCGGCGGAGGCGTCCGGTTGCGCCAAGCCCCTGGCCTGGGCCTTCTTGCGCAGGGACGAGAGCAGGAACAGGTCGTCAAAATCAACGGCCTGAAGCGACTGGGACGCCAGCAGGCGCCAGAAGGCCGGGTCGCGCCCGGCCAGCAGGCTCTTGAGTTCGGTAAAATCCATGCTCATGGTCTCCATTCATTAGATGTTTGGCCCAAAGCAGCGGCAAGCCCAAACTTGGCGCGGATGATTATTTGATGCGGCGAAGTCCGGGATTTGCGGCCGGGCAATTAGAAATTTGCATTTTAACCGGCCCGGGGTAGACTGCGGCCATGTCAGAAATTGTTGATTTCGTGAACCGCGGCGCGGCGGCCATCACCCCGGCTATTATGGAGAAAGTCCTCCGTCAACTGCCGCAGTGGAAGCTGGAGTTCACCCAGATTTACGCGCCGCTTTTTCCGCATCTCGTTGATCAACTGGAGTTTCTGGCGGATGCGGTGGAGGATTCCGGGGAGGGAGTTTACAAGGATTTGCCGTATTTTGCCCTGGCCGAAGCGGCATTCGCGCTGCTATACGCGCACAAGAAAGTGGGGATCATCCCCGATAAAGTGCTGAATCTTGGCCGGGCGGATGACTCCAGCATTGTCAGGGCGGTCCTGATCCAGAACGAAAAGGCCTTCGCCCTCTTCGCCGGGCACCAGGGTCTGGACTGGTCCAGGATTACCAGCGCGCCATAGCAAGTCCGGCAGGAAGCTCCGGACAGAATATCCGCAGTTTTTTACGGTCTGCCAGCCGCCATTTTAACGGTCTTTTAACTTTTGCTACTTCTTTTTCGCCCCGGAAATGCTCCTTTTTTGCCAGCAGGCCAAAAATGAGCCAAAAAATCTTGTTGTCAACCACGCCGGATTTAACTATCTAATGCTGAAAGTCGCCTTTAGAGGCGCTGGGTAAACCGGTTTTTTACCCTCAGTGCATGAAAAACACAGCAGATACTAACTATTATCGGAGGAACCAATGAAGTACAATAAATGGACACTAGGATTGGCTGCGGTTGGCGCAGTCAGCCTCGCCTCGGTGGCGCAAGCCGATGAAAAGCAGGGCACGGTGATGAACGCCGTCTCTTCCACCGTCCTCAGCGGATACGTGGACACCTCGGCCCAGTGGAATATGGGCAGCGACCAGACCCACGCCCCCGGGTACAAATACGGCGGACCGAGCAAGGCCGACGGATTCAACCTGGACGTGGTCAAACTGACCCTCGAAAAGGCCCTGGACGAAACAGATTGGGCGGCCGGTTACAAGGTTGACCTGCTCTTCGGCCCTGACGCCAATGTATTTGGCAGCTCTTCGCCAGTGACTGTTGGCAACAACACCAAGGTCGGGACGGTCCAGGACTTTGCCATCAAGCAGGCCTATGTCGCGCTGCGCGCCCCGGTCGGAAACGGCATTGACTTCAAAGTCGGCGTGTTCGACAGCGTCGTTGGCTATGAATCCACGGAAGCGGACAAGGACCCGAACTTCACCCGTTCATGGGCGCACACGTTCGAGCCCTCCACGCACACCGGCGTGCTCGGGACTTATCAACTGACCAAGATGATCGGCTTCTCGTTCGGCATCGCCGACACGTTTGGCCCGCAGATCAACCAGGAGACGGCTCCGGTCAAGTCGGACTCGTACAAGACCTATCTCGGCTCGATCTCGCTGACCGCTCCGGACAGCATGGGATTCCTGGCCGGTTCGTCGGTTTACGCCGGTGTCGTCAGCGGTTTGAACGGCAACGCCCTGAAGACCGCCACGACTGCGGATCAGACCAGCTTGTATGCGGGTGTGACTTTGGCGACTCCGATCACGGCGCTGCGCCTCGGTGCGGCCTATGATTACGCCGCCGTTGGTCATCAGACGCTGACCGCCAACAATGGAGGCCTGCTTCCCTTGTCCGGCTCATTTGTGCAAAACGGTTACTTCAACGCCGTTTCCGGCTACGCCACGTATCAGCTCACCGAAAAGGCGAGCCTGCATGGCCGCTTGGAATACGCGACGTTGTCCAGCCAGATTGCCACCTATCTGGATGAAAACGGCACCGCCATCGCCAGCAAGGACCTCTCCCTGACCACGACACTCCAGTACGATCTCTGGAAGAATGTCATCAGCCGTCTGGAGCTCCGCTGGGATCACGCCGCCGACGGCCACGATGCCTTCGGCCAAGGCGTGGCAGGCGGCACCGGCACGTTGAAGAACTCCTTCATCCTGGCCGCGAACGTCATCTACAAGTTCTAATTTAGTTTGGAATATTTCACCCCCTTCCGGGTAAACCGGAAGGGGTTTTTGGTTTTTGGCACGCCCTCTTAATCTTGATCTTGATTTTAATCACCTCCACGACGCGGGTTTGAAGGGCTCAAAAGGAGATTAAGAGCAGGATTAGGATTAAGGTGGGGAAGGGGAAGTGAGCGAACCACCAGCCGGGCGGCTTGGAAGGTGGTGGTAGGAACTGGATTCGAACCAGTGAAGGCGTAAGCCAGCAGATTTACAGTCTGCCCCCGTTGGCCACTTGGGTATCCTACCCACCGTCCGCGCCGCTAGACGCGAGCCGCACATTAGGCCAAACCCGCGGCCTCTTGTCAACCCGTAGTGCATCGCCTATCCTGCCGCATGTTCGATTCACTGTCAGGCAAGCTCCAGGCCGCGTTCAAAAACCTGCGCGGCCTCGGAAAAATCTCCGAGGCCAACATCGCGGACTCCCTCCGCGAGGTGCGCCTGGCGCTGCTCGAGGCGGACGTGAATTTCAAGGTGGCGCGCGATTTCATCGAGCGCGTCAAGACCAAGGCCGTTGGCGTCGAGGTCATCCAGACGATCCACCCCGGCCAGCAAATCATCAAAATCATCCACGACGAACTGGTGGATTTGCTGGGTTCCACGCAGACCGCGCTGGACCTGTCCGGCAATCCCGCCTGCATCATGATGGTCGGCCTGCACGGCTCGGGCAAGACGACGTCCAGCGCCAAGCTGGCGCGGCTGCTGGTGAAGCAGGGGCGGCTTCCGCTGCTGGTGGCCGCGGACGTCTATCGCCCGGCGGCCATGGACCAACTGGAAACGCTGGCGCGGCAGATTGAGGTTCCCTGCTTTGTGCAGAAGGGCGAGACTGATGTCTTGAAGATCGCGCGCGGCGCACTGGAATTCGCCGCGGCGAACCAGCGCAACACGCTCATCTTCGACACTGCGGGCCGTTTGCAGATTGATGAACCCTTGGTCCAGGAACTGGTGCGGCTGCGGGACCTGGTCAAGCCGCAGGAAATCCTGCTCGTGCTGGACGCCGCCACCGGCCAGGAGGCCGTGAACGTGGCCACGCATTTTGACCAGGCGCTGAAGCTGACCGGCTCCATCCTCACCAAATTGGACGGCGATGCGCGCGGCGGCGCGGCGCTCAGTTTGAAGGCGGTCACGGGCAAACCCATCAAGCTGGCGGGCACTGGCGAAAAGGTGGACGAATTCGAGGCGTTTCATCCCGAGCGCATGGCCTCGCGCATTTTGGGAATGGGCGACGTGGTCAGCCTGGTCGAGCGTGCCGCCGAGGCGGTGGACATGGACGAGGCGAAGCGCATGGAGGAGAAAATGCGCAAGGGGCTGTTCACCCTGGAGGATTTTCTCGAGCAGTTGCGGCAGATGAAGAAGATGGGCTCGCTGGAAAGCATCGTGGGCATGCTGCCCGGCGGCTCGGATATGCTGAAGGGGGCGGACTTGTCCAAGCAGGAGAAGGAATTTGTGCACATGGAGGCGATGATCTGCTCGATGACGCCGCAGGAGCGCCGTCAGCCGCAAATCCTCAATGCCCGGCGGCGTATGCGCATCGCGGCCGGCAGCGGCGTGAAGGTGGCGGAATTAAACACCATGCTGAACAAGTTTGCCCAAATGCAGCAGATGATGAAGAAAATGGGCAAGCTGCAGAAGATGATGATGAAGGGCGGGCGCGGGATGCCGGGGATGTTTGGGCGGTGAATTCCAATTTGTGGCAGTCGAGGTGACGAGACTCTAATTTTTCCGGCTCTCGAGGGAAGATGAAGGCCAAGTCAGAGTCTCGTCACCTCGACGGCTACTTTTTCAATGGATCGCCCGGCCTGCTTTTGAACAATTGCGATTTACCCGTTTATTCCGTGCTTCAGGCAATACGCGGCGTTGTCCACGTACTTGCAGGCCCAGTGTTTCAAGCCCGCGCGTTCCTCGGGGGAGAGCAGGCGCACGACTTTGGCGGGTGATCCGAGGACAAGTGCGCCTGCCGGGACGCGGGTGCCGCCGGTGACGGTGGCGTTGGCGCCGATGATGGATTGATCACCGATCACGGCGCCGTCGAGAATGATCGCGCCCATGCCGACGAGCACTTCATTGCCGACGGTGCAGGCGTGGACGATGGCGGAATGGCCCACGGTGACGTAATTTCCCAGGATGCACGGAAAATCGTCCGCCAGATGCAGCACGGCGTTATCCTGGATGTTGGTGTACTGGCCGATCTCAATGTAATTGATGTCCCCGCGGGCGACGGCATTGTACCAGATGCTCGAATAATCGCCCATCCGGACGTCGCCAATCACCACCGCGCCCTTGGCGACATATACGTCCTTCCCAAGCCTGGGCTTGGCGCGCAGGAAGGTGTCGAGTTGATACTGCAAGTCGGCCATAATTCGCTCAGGAAATGCTAAGGTTTTTTGGCCGGTTTGTCATCCGCCTGGGCGGCGGGTTTCGCCGACGCCGGCTGGTCCGCTGCGGCGCGCTGGCGATAAAGCACGACGACATTTCCGACGCGCATGACGAGCTGGCTGCCGGTTTTTTCCGCGAGCCGGGGACTGAGCTCTTTCTTTTGGTCCTTGAGGGCGTCGAATTTCACTTTGAGCAGCTCGTGGTGCTTGAGGGCGTCGTCCAGCGCGGTGAGAAACTGGGGCGTCAGGCCTTCCTTGCCGATCTTGAGGAGGGGCTTGAGGAGCTGGCCGCGGGCCTTGAGCTCGCCGATTTTCGGGTTGTTTGGCGGAACCATGCTGGTAGCATGCCTGAATTCCCTGGTCGAAGACATGAAAAATCAGCGGTGCAACATTTGCCTGAGCCGTCCGCCTTGCGGAGGCTGCGGGGGCTTGGCACACTATCGCCACAATGCGTGAGACCTTTCGCGTCTGGACGGAAAATCTCGAGACGTTCTGGCAGGAAATCACTTTCGGGCAGCGTCCGGGCTACAAGGCCGGCTTTGCGCGGACGACACTCTATGCGCTTTCCATGGCCTTCCTCCTCATTGGCGTCAAGCTGCGACGCCTGCTTTACGATTTCCGCATCCTGCGGGATTCAACCCTTGGGGTGCAGGTGATCGCCATCGGCAACCTCACGCTGGGCGGCACAGGCAAGACGCCGGTGGTGGAAAAGTTTGCGCGTGAACTGCAGGACGAGGGCCGCACGGTGGCCATTCTTTCCCGCGGTTACCGTTCCAAGCCGCCGCCCCTGCGCGAGCGGCTGATCAACAAGCTGCTGTTCCGCGAGGATTCAACGCCGCCACGGGTGGTTTCCGACGGCAAGTCGCTGCTGCTGGATTCCGACGCCGCTGGCGACGAGCCGTACATGCTCGCCTCCAACCTCAAGGATGTCATCGTCCTTGTGGACAAGGACCGCGTCAAGAGCGGTCGGTACGCGATCGAGAAGTTTGGGTGCGACACGCTGCTGCTGGACGACGGGTTTCAATACTGGAAATTGCGCGGACGCCGGCATGACGTGGTGCTGATTGACTGCCAGCAGCCGTTTGGGAACGACTTCATGTTTCCGCGCGGGACGCTGCGCGAACCGCCCACGCACCTGGCGCGCGCCAACACGATTTTCATCACCAAGAGCGACGGTAACACGGCGGAGTTGCGCAAGCGCATCGCCCAGCACAATCCGGCGGCGGCGGTCATCGAGTGCATCCATCATCCGCTGTATTTTGAGGACGTTTTCACGGGGCAGCGGCACGGGCTGGACTTCATCAAGGACCGCAAGGTGGCCTCGCTGAGCGGGATTGCGCAGCCGGAGAGTTTTGAGAGCAGCCTGTCGAGCCTGGGCGGAAACCTGGTTTACTCCAAGCGGTTTGCGGACCACCACCGGTTTTCGCAGCAGGAGATTCTCAACACCATCAACCGCAGCAAGAAGCGGCAGGCGGAGATCATCGTGACCACGCAGAAGGACGCGGTGCGCTTTCCGAAGATTGACCGGCGCGACCTGGGGATTTTCTTCGTGCGCGTGGAAATCAAGATACTTACCGGGGCGAACGATTTCCAGGACTGCGTGCGGCGGATTTGTTTTCGGTGAGCCATGGATTTGGTGCTGTATTATCTTGCGCGGGCAATCGTCGCGCTGCTTCAGGCGCTGCCGCTGGGTTTGGTGGCGTGGCTGGGCCGCGCGGGCGGGGCGCTGGCCCACCGGTGCGACGCCCGGCATCGCGGCGTGGCGGAGCGCAACATCGCGATGTGTTTTGGCAACGAGAAATCGCCGGAGGAAATCCGGGCGATTGCCCGCGAGAACTTCCGGCGCATCGGCGAGAATTTTGCCTGCGCGGTGAAGACTTCCGCGATGGAATGGGACAAGCTCCGGCCGCGCATTGAGGCGGTCGGCTTGGAGAAATTGTTTCCCGAACAATCAAAGGAGGCGGCGGGGAGCCGGGTGCTGGCCATCGGGCATTTCGGCAACTTCGAGATTTTTGCGCATGCCATTCATTTTGCGCCCGGTTATCAGGCGGCGACGACTTACCGCGCCCTGCACAACCGCGCGCTGAACCGGCTGCTGTTGAACATCCGGGAATCCTCCGGCTGCCTCCTGTTTGAGCGCCGCACGGAAGGGGCCGCGTTGCGGGCGGCGGTGCGCAACCACCGGCTGTGCATCGGCCTGTTCTCCGACCAGCATTCGGGCGACCACGGCGTGCGGATTCCGTTCTTTGGCCACGATTGCACGACGACCAAGGCGCCGGCGGTGTTTGCGCTGCGGTTCAATCTGCCGTTGCATACCGCGATTTGCTACCGCACCGGGCCGGCGCGCTGGAGCATAGAAATCGACGACGAAATTCCCACGATGGAGAACGGGCAGCCGCGGACGATCGAAGCGATCATGCTGGAGGTCAACCGCGCGTTTGAAGCGGCGGTGCGGCGCGACCCGGCGAACTGGTTCTGGGTACACCGGCGCTGGAAGCCCGCGCACGTCAAGCCCGCCGCCGCGACCCCGGCTGATGAGGCGGCGACTTCCGGAGCCGAGTAAACGAACCTGCATGAGTCATTCCCCGCAACAACACCAGAGCATCCTTGTCCGCGGCGTCAACTGGCTGGGCGACGCCGTGATGGCCACGCCGGCGCTGCAACGTTTGCGCGAGGCGCAGCCGAAGGCCAAAATCACGCTGCTGACGCACGTCAAGCTGCAAGGGCTTTGGCGGCGTCACCCGGCGATTGATGAGGTGATTTTGTTCGCCGAGGGTGAAAACGTGTTTTCAGTGGGCCGCAAGCTGCGCGAGGGTAAGTTTGATGCCGCGCTGGTGCTGCCCAATTCGCCGCGTTCGGCGCTGGAGACGCGGCTGGCGGGCATTCCGCGCCGGGTTGGGGTGGCGCGGCCGTGGCGGAACTGGCTGCTGACGGAGGCCCTGCCGCCGCATCCGGGGATCGTGCCCATGCGGAAGCGTCCTGCGGATGAGATCAAGCGGTTGATCCAGAACGGCGCGCCCCCCGCCGCCGAGCCGCGCGGCGTCCATCATATCCACCAGTATCTCCATCTGGCCGCGGCGTTTGGCGCCAAGACCGAGCCCATGGCGCCGCAGCTTTTTGTCAGCGACGGGCAGATTCAGAAATTCATGGTCACGTTCAATCTGACGCCAGAGTCGCGCTGGTTCGGATTGAATCCCGGGGCGGAATACGGTCCGGCGAAGCGCTGGCCGGAGGAGAGATTTATTGCGGCGGCGGTGGAACTCCACCGGCGCACGAACTGCCGCTGGTTCCTTTTTGGCGTCACGGCGGATTGGGAGGCGAATGCGCGGATCCTGCAGGGCATCCACCACCGGGCCGCGCGCCAGGGCATCCGCTTCTCCCAGCCGCTGGCGCTGAACCTGGCCGGGGAAACGGGATTGCTCGAGCTGTGCGCCGGGCTGAAATTTTGCCGCGTGCTGCTGACGAATGATTCCGGCCCGATGCACGTGGCCGCCGCGCTGGGCACGCCGGTGGTGGTTCCGTTTGGGAGCACGTCGCCGGAGCAGACCGGGCCGGGGTTGCCGGGCGACACCCGGCATCAAATTCTGCGCGCCAACGCCCCATGCTCGCCATGCTTCCTGCGCGAATGCCCGGTGGATTTCCGGTGCATGAACGGAATCAGCGTGGAGAGCGTGGTGGAGGCGGTGGAGAAGGTGGCGGGTCAATAATGCCACTTTGCGGGGTAAGCGTCAGTGACGGCGGGGAAGCGGCGGAGCGCGGCTCTGCAAGCCGCAGCAGGCGAGAATGCCCGGCACCGGCAAAGATTGATTCAAGCGCGTTTTGCATGGCCGGCCGCTGCGGGTCGCAGACCCGCGCTCCGATGGTCGCTGGCGCATTGCTTCGCGCTCGTAAACACACTATTTCGCTCCTACGGAGCTTGGGGATTTTCGCACTCCGGTTGCTGCAAATATGGCGCTCCTACGGAGCTTTCCAACCGTGAGAACAGCGCAGCCTCATCCGACATATGGCACGGGACCGGCGGTTTATGGCCAAGGCTGGCCGAAGGATTCCTGACCGCGCTTGTTCGTGCCGATGGGCCAGGGAGGGTTGTTGTTGGCGTAGTCAGGATAGGTCGTGCCCAAAGAAAAGGGCGTGCCATTGGCGCAGCCGCTGACGGTGACAGCGATCAGGGCCAAAAATAAAACCACGAACGCTTGCCTGCAATTCTGTGGAATCATGGATCTCATAGGCGGACCTGTTTTTCTGCCTGCGTTGCCAAATTGTCAAGAGGCTAAATGAACTCGTTGATCAGATTCTCCAAAAATTCCTGGCGGCCGCTGGTGTTGGGGGCGGCTTCGCCCTTTTTGAGCATCAGCTTTTCCAACTCTTTGAAATTGGTTTTGCCGGATTCGATTTTTGCGCCGAGACCGGAATCGAAGGAGCCGTAGCGGGCTTTTACGAAATCCGCGAGGCGGCCGTCTTGGCGGATTGCGGCGGCGATTTTCAAACCGCGCGCGAAGGCGTCCATGCCACCGATGTGCGCGTAAAACAAATCCACCGGCTCGAAACTTTCCCGGCGCACCTTGGCGTCGAAGTTTACGCCGCCTGTGGAGAAGCCGCCCATCTTCATCACGGTGAGCATGCACTGCGTCGTGAGGTAGATGTCGGTCGGGAACTGGTCGGTGTCCCAGCCGAGCATGGGGTCGCCAGTGTTGGCGTCCATGGAGCCGAGGGCGTTGGCGGCGGCGGCGGTTTCCATCTCGTGGTGCATGGTGTGGCCGGCGAGCGTGGCGTGGTTGGTTTCGAGGTTGAGCTTGAAGTGCTTCACCAGGCCGTATTCGCGCAGGAAGTTGAGGCAGGCGGCGGCGTCGGAATCGTACTGATGCTTGGTCGGCTCCTTGGGCTTGGGCTCGATGTAAAACTGCCCGGTGAAGCCGATCTCCTTTTTGTAGTCCACCGCCAGGTGGAGAAACGCGGCGAGATGGTCGAGCTCACGCTTGAGGTCGGTGTTCCAGAGCGTCGAATAACCCTCGCGGCCGCCCCAGAAAACGTAGCCCGCGCCTCCCAGTTCATGCGTGACTTCGAGCGCCTTTTTGACCTGCGCGGCGGCGTAGGCGAACACCTCCGCGTTGCAGCTTGTCGCCGCGCCGTGGGCGTAGCGCGGATGCGCGAAGAGGCAGGCCGTGCCCCAGAGCAGCTTCACGCCGGTGCGCTTCTGCTCCTGCTTGAGCACTTTGACGACGGCGTCGAGATTCTTGTTCGACTCGCGCAGCGTGGCGCCTTCCGGGGCTACGTCGCGGTCGTGAAAAGCGTAGAACGGCGCGCCTAGTTTTTCGATGAACTCGAAGGCGGCGCGGACTCGGTTCTGCGCGTTGGCCACGGAGTCGGTGCCGTCGTCCCAGGGCCGGATGGCGGTGCCGGCGCCGAAGGGGTCGGTGAGGCGGTTGCGGAACGTGTGCCAGTAAGCCACGGAGAAGCGGAGCCAGTCCCGCATGGTTTTGCCTTCGACAAGTTCGGCGGCGTGGTAATGCTTGAAGGCGAGCGGGTTTTTGGAGCCGGGGCCTTCGAATTGGATTTTGGAGACGTCGGGGAATGCGGAGGGCATGGTTTGGCTCAGGTTCAGGATGGTTGCGCGGTCAAATCAGTTTGGTTGGTTTGTGTGCTGGCAAAAGCATCGCCCGGCGGAATGAAACTGCAAGCGGATTATTGGCCGGGTTTTGGGAGGGAAACTGCGGCCAAAGGCCCTTTACGTCGCTGCCGAACACAGACGGGGAAAGAATATTTTACCGCGGTGAACGCAAAGAACGCAGGGAGTGGATGGTTAACCGCGAAATATGCGAAACACGCGAACGGGGAAGGGAGGCAAGGAAGGCCGCGAAAAGGCGCAGAAGGCGCAAGAGTTTCAACCGCGGACCACGCCGAATACGGGGAAGAATAATTTACCGCAGAGAACGCAAAGAACGCCGAGCGGGGAGGGTTGACCGCGGATTTCACGGATGGTCGCGGATGAGGGATGGGAAATTTTGCCGCGAAGGAACGCAAGGAGCTCATAAGGGATGGGGAGGATTAACCGCAGGGGCGCGGGGGACGCGGAGTTTTTTTTGACAGGATGGACAGGATGGGGGCTGGATTTAACCCCAAAGCACAGAGATTAGAGATGCAGACTCAAGGATTTGCGTCTTCGCGGTGGAGGGAGGAGTCAGAGTCTCGTCACCTCGACTGCCACCAAGAGGTGAATGGCGGCAGACGCCACGTTGACACTTGCCCGGCAGGACATTAGCTTCGTGCCGTGTCGCGTTTGCCGTTTGAACTTTTGTTGGCGCTCCGGTACCTGCGGCCTAAACGGACGTTCGTCTCGATCATCACCCTGATTTCGGTGCTCGGCGTCACTTTGGGCGTCGCGGTGCTCAGTATCGTCATTAGCGTGATGAGCGGCTTCGACCATCAACTGCGCGAGAAGGTGCTCGGCTTCAGCGCGCATCTCCAGATTCACCAGGTCAATATTGAAACCGGCCGCTGGACGACGCTGGCGCATTACGGGCAGGTCAGCGCGATCATCAAGACCAACGCGGAAGTGAAAAGCTGCTCGCCATTCGTGCAGGAACAGGTGGTGTTGAAGACCGAGCGCGAGAAGGGCGCGGCGGGCATTGCGGCGCCGTTCATCCGGGGCATTGATCCGGAAGCGGAGACCAACAATTCCGTCCTCACCACGAACCTGATCGGCAGCGCGGATTTGAGCGGCTACGGGCTGCTGGTCGGCCGGGCGCTGGCCTCGACGCTGGGGTTGCGCCTGGGCGACCGCGTGGCGGTGTTGTCGCCGCACGACTTGGACGACATGATGAAGAGCCAGGAGAAAAAGGAGGAACTGGTCGTGCCGCCGACGGATTATGAAGTGCGCGGCATTTTTGACTCCGGGTTCAACGATTACAACGAGTACGTGGTGGTTTCCTCGCTGCAAAACGCGCAGGATTTGTATCGCATGGAGGACAACGTGGACGGGCTCATGGTGATGCTCCAGGACCCGTATCGCGCGGACGCGGTGAAGGACAAGCTCATGGCGGCGCTGGGCACGAAATATGACATTACGACGTGGGCCGGGGAAAATCCCACCATGCAGGCGGTGATGGTGGAAAAGGACGTGATGCTTTACATCCTGTTCTTCATCGTGATCGTGGCGGCGTTCGGGATCAGTTGCACGCTGATCACGTTTGTGGTTTTGAAGACGCGGGACATCGGGGTGCTGAAGGCGCTGGGCGCCACTGACCGGCAGGTGATGTGGATTTTTCTCAGCCAGAGCATGTTGATAAGCGTGCTGGGGGTGTTTGGCGGACTGTTGTTTGGGCGGCTGGCCATTGCGTACCGCAACGAGTTTCTGCACTTGATGCGGCGGTTCACGGGCATGGAATTGTTTCCAGCGAAGATATACGGTTTCACCGAACTGCCGGCGCTGATCATTCCCGGCGACATTGCGATCATTTGCGGCGGGTCGCTGCTGATCTGTCTGGCGGCGGCAGTATTTCCGGCGTGGAACGCGAGCCGGCTCAAACCCGTGGAGGCGTTGCGCCGTGACTGATTCCTCGGCCGACATCGTGCTCGACGCCCGCGCGGTGCATAAGAGCTACCGCATGGGAGCGCGTTCGCTCGAAGTGCTGCGCGGCGTGGACTTGCGCGTTCCGCGCGGGGATTTTGTGGCCTTGCGCGGTTCCTCGGGCGCGGGCAAGAGCACGCTGCTGCATCTGCTGGGCGGCTTGGATTCGCCGGACGACGGTGAAATCTGGTTCAACGGGAAGATTTTGTCGGCATTGCCCAAGGCCGCGCTGGCGGCTTGGCGGAATTTGAAGGTGGGGTTCGTTTTCCAGGCTTATCACCTTCTGCCGGAGCTTGATGCGTTGGAAAATGTCTGTCTGCCCGCGCGCATCAACCGCACTCCGGCGGCGGCGGCGGCGGCGCGGGGGCGGGAACTCCTCAAGCGCGTCGGCCTGGCGGAGCGGATGGACCACCGGCCCAAGGAACTTTCCGGCGGCGAACAGCAGCGCGTGGCCATTGCCCGCGCGCTGATCAATTCCCCGGAACTTCTGCTCGCCGACGAGCCGACCGGCAACTTGGACTCACACACCGGGGCGGAAATCGTTGATCTGTTGTGTTCCCTGCGCGCAGAGGGCCGGACGACCCTCGTGCTGGCCACGCATGATGACCAGGTGGCGGCCCGCGCACCGAGGGTCATTCGTCTGGCCGATGGACTGATAGCCGATTGACCCGGAATCCCGGATCGTAACCCTTCATGAGCACGTTCGTAAAGATATGCGGCATTACCAGCCCGGCCGACGGCGTCGCTGCGGCGAATGCGGGTGCGGACGCGATCGGGCTGATGTTTTACGAACGCAGTTCCCGGAACGTTTCCGTGGCCGCCGCCGCGGAAATCGCGCGTGAACTGCCGCCTCACGTAATAAAAACGGGCGTGTTTGTGGATGCCCCCGAGGATTTCGTGATGCGGGCGGTCAACGAATGCGGCTTGAACATGCTGCAATTCCACGGTTCCGAGACGCCCGAGTATTGCCGGCAGTTTCCGCTCATGATCGTGAAGGCCTTCCGCGTGCGCGACGCGGAAGCCCTGCGCGGTCTGGTGAATTATGCGACCGATGCCTGGTTGCTGGATGCGTACGTGGAAGGCGTGGCCGGGGGCACAGGTTCAAAATTCAACTGGGAACTGGCGGTCGAAGCCGGGACACTTGGCCGGCCGGTCATTCTCGCGGGCGGATTGACGCCCGAAAACGTGGGCGACGCCGTCCGGCTGGTGCGTCCGTTTGGCGTGGATGTCTCGAGCGGAGTTGAAATCTCTCCCGGGAAGAAGGCGGCGGCGAAACTGCTGGCGTTTGTTGAGGCGGCAAAAAATGCGTGAAAATCACGCAAGTGAGCCGTTTTTGAGAACTACAAGGATCCGTCGAAGCATTCAAAACAGCTTTCAAGCAGATGGTTGGGACCAAACAATGAAACGGTATCCGGTACGTCCCAAGGCTTGGTACGCCAAGCCCTGAACCACATTCGCATGCATCCTGCGAATTGTGCCTTGGATACTCTGCGGAATCCCTCCGATATAGTGACGGTTCCATCTTGGAAACCGTGATTACATCCCCCAAATGGGGGATGTTTGATGCCATTTTCGCCAGCAAAATTCAATAAGCTCACCCTAACGAGGGATTGTTAATCCTGATGAGACTGTCTAATCTCTGCCTTCAATGAATTCCCCGATGACTGAGTGCCGGTGCGTGTCCCCAGGCGGCTTTGTCCGCACGTCGTTCAGGTGCCTCTTGGTTCACGACTCGGCCTTGAACCTGCGGCGCGGGCCGTCCATAAAAAGTCATGTAAAAAACTTATTGACAGTTGCGTGATTTTTGGACATTATCACAAGAAATGAACCCCGGAAGACTGGAAATGAGTGCGTGGCACTGTCATCGCGTGATGTCTATGGCCACTATTAATTTCAAGCCGGATCGCAGGAGTGGCGTCTTGCGGTTCGAGAACAGAGCAGTGCGGCCAGATTGATTCCACAGACCGATTCCAATACCCCCTAATCAAAAACAACTCCTATGAAGAAATACATGTCAAAACGTTTACTGCCAGCTGTTGTTGCGCTGGCGCTGGCGGCGCCCGGGATTGCGCCTGCGGCGAACTTTAATCCCATAGCCATTACCGGCTATAATGCCGGGATGATCGTTCCGCAGGGCGCGTGCACAAACTTTTTCAACAATTACACCACCGCCAGCGGTGACAACGGCTTCCTGAATACGGGAACCACTTTCTTCGAGCAGGGTTTCTTCCAAGGCCGCACGAATGAATTTCTGGGCGCGCCGAGCGGTTTCGCCAACTACACCAACGGCCTCATCACCCTCCAGACGGGCGGCGTGCCGGCCCACGGTTCGACCTTCTCGTCGGTTGACGGGTCAGGCCCGGTTTTCACCATGGCGCCTGATTACACCAAGAACTGCGCTTTCCTGGCGGTCAGCAACACGGTGTCCGCCAACTCTCCGGCCACCAACTGCCCCTCGGTGACCATCACCTTGACGCAGCCGGCCCCTTATACCGCGATCTCACTGCTTAACTCAAGCGGCAACGGCGGCGCGAACAGCCAGGTGATCATCGGCTTCTCGGATGGCAGCACGCAGTCCGTGGTGGTCGAATTCTGGGATTGGTTTAGCGCCCCGACGGCACCCAGCGGTTATGCCTGGTTCCTGAATGGCCGCATTACCACGACCAGCGGCGGATTGGGCAATTACGGCATCGCCGAGACCAACCCGAACCTGCATCATACGGATATCACGCTCAACAACACCACCGCCAACGTGACCAGCATCACCTATTCCGTCCCCGGCACGAGCGCCAAGGAGTTCGTGTTCGCGGTCAGCGGTCAAACCGGCGGCAGCTGGGTTCCCGTGCCGGTCGCAGGTTATAATTGCGATCCCATCGTTGAAGCCACGGCCACCCACAATGACGATTACTTGAACACCGTCAACGTGAGCATTGACAACGGTCTCTATGTCGAAGGCAACACTTTCTTCGAGCAGGGCTTCTACATCAGCTCTGCGGCGGACATGACCTACGGCGTTCCCCAGCACGGCACCACGTTCGCCACCTACACGAACGCGAACATCTTGTTCACGATGGCGCCTGATTACCGCACGAACTGCGTGTTCTTCTGCGACAGCATGGTTCCCACCGTCTCCATGGTGCTCGCCAATCAGACCACGGCTTACAACTACCTCGATGTTCTCGTTTCCAGCGGCGGTGCGGCGATTCAGTACAACATCGCCCACGCGGACGGCAATTCCGATACCGGCACAATCAACGTCCCGAACTGGTTCGCCAGCACGACCAACGTTGCCTGGGTGCCGAAGGGCCGCATGCAGCCGGAAAACATCACCATGAACAACATCGGCTCCGGGGTTGGAAATTCGCAAATGTTCTACTTCCCCCTCCCCATGATTGACACAAACAGCGCGGTCACCAATGTCTCGTTCACCTACCAGAGCGGCGGCGGTCACACCATGTTCTTTGCCCTCAGCGGATCGCAGAATGGCACGAACTTCGCGCCCATCACCGTCTCGGGCTGGAATGCGGACGGCATTGTTGAAGCGAGCGTAAACGCCGCCTTGTCCAACAAGTTCGCCCCGTATAACGCCCTCGGCATCTATGCCGGCCTCTGGCCCGTCACGCTGGCGGACACGACCGCCACCACGGCGACGTTCGACAACGGCATCTTCAACTATGCCAACGTGTTCTTCGAGCAGGGCGGCGACCGCCTCTGGCCCCTGTCCGGCATCCCCCATGCCGGGAGCACCATCACCAGCCTGGCCTTGCCTGATCATCAATACACCTTCGCCCCGAACTATGTTAACGCGAATGATGTGGTTTACCTTGACCGCACCAATGTTCCCACAGCCACCATTACGCCGGTAACGCCGGCCGCGTACACCGCCATGTCCTTCCTCGGTTCCGCGGCCAACGGCGGCACCACCAATTCGGTGGTCGTTCAGCATTTGGACGGCTCGATCGAAAACGCCACGTTCTACATCCCGGATTGGTTTACAACCACGATCGCCGGCGCCTATGACTGCCAGGGCCGCGCGAGCATCAACCAGAACTTGTTCAACAATGAACCCGGCGCCACGGCCGCCTCCTCCGGCACGCCCCGCCTCTTTGAGAGCCAGATCATTCTGACCAACATCACCAGCCCGGTCACGAACATCATTCTCTCGTATCTCGCCTCCACCACGGTGGGGAACTCGAATTCCGCCCGCACCTGCGTCCTCGCGGTCAGCGGCAGCGTGAACCCGGTGAAGCCCTTCTTCAACGCCGGCAACGTGACTCCCAACGCGTTTGTGGGGTATGAAGGCACAAACTTCACCCTCGCGGCGACGCTCGGCGGTGCGACTCCCACTGGCTTGGGTTATCAATGGTACAAATCGCCCACCGGTGCAGCCGGCAGCTGGGTCGCCATTGCCAATGGTGGGGAATACTCCGGTGCCACGAGCCTGACCTTGGGCGTCACGGGTGCGACCTTTGCTAACGACAATGGTTACTTTGAACTTGTGGCGGCGAATACGGCCGGCACCGGCACCAGCGCGGTGGTCCAGGTGACCCTGTTCTCGCCTCTCCCGAACATGCTCTCGCCCAGTGATCTTCCCCTCGCTTATCAGCCGAACGGCGGCAGCAGCCCGTCGGCGGAAGGCGTGACGCACATCTGTGACGGCACCGTCGGCGCAGACCCCGGCAAGTATCTCAACTTCGGCGGCGGCGGCGGACAGCCCTTCATTGGACCCGTCGGCTTCACTGACACGCCGGTCAAGGGCGCGAGCGTCATCAGCATCGCCCGCCTCTTCATCGCGAACGACACACCGGGCCGTGATCCCAACGACATGGAAATTGACGGCTCCAACGACGGCGGCAATACTTGGACCCCGATCCTGGCTGACACGCTCACCCCGAACACTGCCGGAGTGGTGCGCTATGCTGGAACGTCGGCCGCCTGCAATCCGATCATTCCCCCGAGCTCCACGCTCTATCAGCCCTGCTACGAAATCCGTTTCACGAACACGATCGCCTATACCAGCTATCGCGTGATCTGGAATCATTGCCAGGGTGGTGATGCGAACAACAACTCCATCCAAGTGGGTGAACTCCAATTGCTCGGCCAGGTCACCGGCACCCCGCCGCTCGCCAGCTTGGAACCCGCTTCCAGCATAACGGCTTACGTTGGCCAATCACCCGTGGTGCATTTCGTCGCCACTGGCAATCCCCAGCCGATCACCTACCAGTGGTATGTCTCCACCACCGGGCCCAATGGAACATTCAGCGCCATCTCCGGAGCCACGGGCTCGGCGTTGACGCTGACCAACGTTCAACTCAGCATGAACAACAATGTCTATGAGTGCAAAGCTTCCAACGCTTTGGGAACCACGCCCAGCACGACGACGACCCTGACGGTTGTCCCCGCGCCGACCGGCGGGTATGAACTGACGATCCTGGCCGACGGACCGATTGCCTATCTGCCCTTGAATGAAAGCCCGGACAACTTCCAGGGCGACCAAGGCACGCCGGCCATTGATTATGTTGGCGGAAATAACGGGTACTACACGAACGACATCATCGCCCAGCCTGGTTACAGCACGAACGATCCGACGGCTTACTCCTGCCTGTTTGGCGAATACAACGGCCTCGGGACGACCTATAACAGCTATGTTGGCGGCATCGCCGGCCCGAGCATCAACTTCGGCACTGCGTCCAACTTCAATACCGCATTCTCAATTGAAGCCTGGGCGATGGGTGACCCGAACGTTGGACCCACCGAGCTCGCAAACGCAGTCATCGTCAACAAGGGCTATGGCGGCGGCGAGCAGTTCGTGATTGATACCGGCACAGGCACCGGCTTCCGCTTCGGCTTCCGTGACGGAATTGTTCCGGCGGGGACCGCCGCTCCGACCATCCATTATGCGACCTCGACGGCCACGAACACCGTGGACGGCAAGTGGCATCATCTCGTCGGCGTCTTGGACGAAGTGAATTCCAACCAGTTGTTCTACGTTGACGGCTCGCTGGTCGCCAGCAACAACCTGGGTACCTCCGGCCTCGGCGTGATTAACAACGGCACTTCAGACGCCTATCCGATCGGCATCGGTTCCGGCACCGCCATCAACGGCGGGACCTACACCAACCAATTCATTGGCTGGATTGACCAGGTGGCCATTTACAACAAGGCGCTGGCCGCAAGCAACATCCTGGCCCACTATGACGCGGCCGGGGAAGCGCCTTACTTCAGCGTCCAGCCGGTTACGAACGCGGACGTGTCCTCCGGCGCCAATTACACGCTCACCACGGTGGCGGTTGGCACTCTGCCCATCACCTACCAGTGGTCGGTTGAAGCGGCCGGCGGCGGCGTGTTTGTTCCGGTTAGCGGAGCCACGAACGAAACGCTGACCCTGACGAACGTCACCTCGGCAATGAACGGCAATCAGTACTCCGTCGTTGCCAGCAACAAGTATGGCACCGCGACCAGCGGCATCGGCGTGATCACCGTGATCGCCGGCAAGCCTGAGTTTATCGTCAATCTGCCGGCCAGCGAGGTGGCCTATCCCGGATCAAGCCTCAGCATCGGAGCCAGCGTAGATGGTTCCCTGCCGATCACCTACACCTGGCAGTTCATCTCCGGCACGACGACCACGCTCAGCGACGGCGGCCAGATCAGCGGCTCCGCCACGGCAACCGTCAGCATCGGAAACGTGGGCAGCGCCAACGCGGGTGGTTATCAGTTGATCGCCAGCAACACCTTCGGGGCGGTCACCAGCTCGGTCTGCACGGTGACGGTCCTTCCGAGCGTCATCACGTTCGCGAACACCGCCGCCTACACGCTCAACGGCAACGCGGCACTGACCCCCGGCGACCTCAATGTGACCACGCCGGTTGGATCGTTGGATTCCAGCGCCTGGTTCAACACGCCGGTCTATGTCGGTGACTTCATCGCCACCTTTGAGTACTACAACGCCACGGGAGCCGGTGGAGCGGACGGAGCCTGCTTCGCCATCCAGAACGATCCTCGCGGCCTGGCAGCGCTCGGCGGCGGCGGCGGCACCCTCGGCATCAGCGGGGTTGAACCCAGCGTTGAATTCGAGTTCAACATCTACTCGGGCAACACGGTCGGCGGCATCGGCTGCTGCTTCGCGGAGAATGGCGGCAACAGCCCGACCTTCGTGCCTGGCAATGTCAGCATCATCGCGGGTGACCCGATCTATACCACCATCAAATACGTCAACAACAACGTGACGGTGACGTTGGTGGATTCGAACGCGCTCACCTCGTTTACCACGAACTATCCGAATGTGAACATTCCGGCCCTCGTGGGTGCGACCACCGCCTACATCGGCTTCACCGGTTCGGATGGCGGCGTCTCCGCCCAGCAGGACATCCTGAACTTCAGCTACACCCCGCTCGTCAAGCTCGGCAGCCAGGTCAGCGCTGGAAACTATGTGTTCAGCTGGCCTGCGGGCAGCGGACATTATGTCCTGCAACAGAGCACCAGCGTCAATAGCGGCTGGGCGAACAGCTCGGCGACGGTGACTGAAGCCGGCGGAGTCAACACGGTGACCGTGCCCATCGGGACCGGCAATGTGTACTTCCGCTTGAACTTGGAATAACGGCCGCCGAATGAGTTGAAGATTCACGGGAGGTCGGGAAAACCCCGGCCTCCCTTTTTTTCAGAAAAAAACGAAAGACTGCGCGGCTGGAAATTACCGCTGACAAGCGTCCCAAAGATAGAATTTAGAGAACGGCAAGTTTGCAATATGAACACGACTAATTACAATTTCAAACCCGCCCCAGGCGCGGGCCCGGCAGGCAGGGGGGGATTCACGCTGATTGAACTGCTGGTGGTGATCGCAATCATCGCCATTTTGGCGGGCCTGCTGCTCCCGGCGCTGAACACCGCCCGTGAAAAGGGGCGCGCCACCCAATGCCTCAACAACGAGCATCAACTGATCACCTGCGCCATCATGTACGCCGGCGACTACCAGGACATTTGGTTTCCCAATCAGCCCGGCCAAATCGGCTGGGTGGATGTGAACATGGGCTGGCCCTCGAATCCCACCACGGACAACACGAATTACAACAAGCTGGAGGATCCAAATTTTTGCGTGCTGGTGCCTTATTACAAGAATGGACAAATCCACCACTGCCCCGATGACAGGAGCTTTGATCCGACGCTGGGCAATGCCCTGCGGGTGCGGAGCATCTCCGCCAGCCAGGCGGTGGGCAGCACTTCGATCCCCTTGGGAAGCCCGGTGTGCGTGAATCCCGGCGGCCCGGTGAACGGCCAGTGGCTGACGGGCGTGAACATCGGAACCGGCTGCCAAAAGGGCTGGTACACCTATGGCAAGACTTCGGACTTTACGGTGCCTGGTTCGGCGAACACGTGGGTGTTTGCCGATGAACATCCCGACAGCATCAACGACGCGGGTCTGGCGGTGGAATGCGCCGTAACCGGGATCAACGGCACATTCATTGATTACCCGGCGGATTATCATAATGGCGCGGGCTCATTTTCATTCGCGGACGGCCACTCCGAGCTGCACAAGTGGCTTTCACCAAGCGGCCAAGGCATCCGGCTGCCTTATCAAAACACCTATATTGGCCGCGGAGGTGGCATCAACGGCGGAACCGCAGGTTTTGCCGGCGAGGCGGACCTGACGTGGCTCCAGTTCCGGACTTCAGCACCCTGCCCGTCCTGCCAGTAGAGGACTGAAGCGTTTCAAGCAAATTCACCCGAGGCCGCGCCAGTGCGCGGCCTCGGCATTTATAGGGCCTTCTCCGGGCTCCCCCCCGGGCAAATTTGCCTCTCTAGAGCATCTCCAGAAATTATGCAGCATGCACCTCCGACCGCTTCGAGGAGCGGTCTTTTTGGCTTTTGGCTTCAGTTACAGGCCGGTTTCGGCCTGCGCTTTCGCCAAAGCCTCGCCAAAAGCCAAAGACCCCCGCTCCGCGTCGCCATATAATTTTTGTGAATGCTCCAAGCAGGGGTCGTCCAGGAGAATTGGGCTTTCAAAAAACCACCCGGCATCCCCCTTTTTGGGGTCTGGAAATATTTGATTCGGAGCCATGCAGGAATTAGATTCTCCAAGAACCCACAGCCTAAGACCAGACATTGCACCTACTTGATATGAAAATCTTCAATAAATGCAAGCGACGGCATTCAGCCAGCGTTGGCGCAGTCCGGCGCGGCTTCACCCTTATCGAACTCCTGGTGGTGATTGCAATCATCGCCATCCTGGCTGGCCTGCTGCTGCCGGCGCTGAATTCGGCCCGTGAGAAGGGCCGGGCCACGCAGTGCCTGAACAACATGCACCAACTGATCACCTGCGCCATCATGTATGCCAGCGACTATCAGGACATCTGGATTCCAAACCAGCCGGGAACAATAGCCTGGGTGGATGTGAACATGGGCTGGCCCTCGAATCCCGCGACGGACAACACGAACTACAACAAGCTGGAGGACCCCAATTTCTGCGTGCTGGCGCCCTATTACAAGGATGGACAAATCCACCACTGCCCCGATGACAAGAGCTTTGACCCGACGCTGGGGAATGCCCTGCGGGTGCGGAGCATTTCCGCCAGCCAGGCGGTCGGCAGCACCTCGATCCCCTTGGGAAGCCCGGTGTGCGTGAATCCCGGCGGCCCGGTGAACGGCCAATGGCTTACCGGAACAGACATAGGTACCGCGTGTCAAGTGGGCTGGTACACGTACGGCAAGACGTCTGACTTCACCGTGCCTGGTTCGGCGAACACCTGGGTTTTTGCGGATGAGCACCCGGACAGCATCAATGACGCCGGATTGGCGGTGGAATGCGCAATAACCGGAATCAACGGCACATTTATTGACTATCCGGCCGATTACCACAATGGTGCGGGGTCATTTGCGTTTGCGGACGGCCATTCCGAGCTGCACAAGTGGCTTTCACCGGCAGGGCAGGGCATCCGGCTGCCCTATCAAAACACCTATATCGGCCGTGGCGGCGCGATCAATGGCGGAGGCGTTGGTTTTGCGGGCGAATCAGACCTGACATGGCTTCAGTTCCGGACTTCCGCCCCCTGCCCGTCCTGCCAGTAGGACTTCGGCGTTTATACGGTCTTCATTCGGTCCGTCCGGCATTTCCCCCCGGCAAGTTTGCCGCTTCCAGCAGGGATCATCCCGGAAAGTCGCCTTTTTCAAGAACCCACCCGGCATCCCCCTTTTTGGGGTCCGGAATCATTTGATTGGGAGCAGTGCGGCCCGTAAACTTGGTTAGAAATCACAGCTTAAACCAAACATTGAACCTACTTTCACATGAGAATATTTAATAATCCCAGGCGGCGGTCTTCGGCCAGTGCCGGGGCAGTCCGGCGCGGCTTCACGCTGATCGAATTGCTGGTGGTGATAGCAATCATCGCCATCCTGGCCGGCCTGCTGCTGCCGGCGTTGAATTCGGCCCGTGAGAAGGGCCGGGCCACACAGTGCCTGAACAACATGCACCAACTGATCACTTGCGCCATCATGTACGCCGGCGACTTCCAGGACATCTGGATTCCGAACCAGCCCGGAACCGTGGCCTGGGTGGACGTGAACATGGATTGGACCGGCGGGACGGACAACACGAACTACAACAAGCTGGAGGATCCCGCCTTCTGCGTGCTGGCGCCCTATTACAAGGATGGACAGCTCCACCATTGCCCGGATGACAAAAGCTTTGTGCCCAGCCTGGGCAACGCCCTGCGGGTGAGAAGCATCTCCGCCAGCCAGGCGGTCGGCAGCACTTCGATCGCCTTGGGAAGCCCGGTGTGCGTGAATCCCGGCGGCCCGGTCAACGGCCAGTGGTTGACAGGGAGCAACATCGGAACCGGGTGCCAGAAGGGGTGGTACACGTATGGCAAGACCTCGGACTTTACGGTGCCTGGTTCGGCGAACACGTGGGTGTTTGCCGATGAACACCCGGACAGCATCAACGACGCGGGATTGGCGGTGGAATGCGCCACAACCGGAATCAACGGCTCATTCATAGATTACCCGGCGGATTACCATAATGGCGGCGGGTCGTTTGCCTTCGCGGACGGTCATTCCGAGCTGCACAAGTGGCTTTCACCGGCGGGGCAGGGAATCCGGCTGCCGTACCAAAACACCTACATTGGCCGCGGTACAGCAATCAACGGGGGAGCGGTTGGGTTTGCCGGCGAGGGTGACTTGGCGTGGCTGCAGTTCCGAACCTCGGCCCCCTGCCCGTCCTGCCAATAAAGGATTTGGGCCATAAGTGGATGTCCGAGGCCGCGCGGGTGCGCGGCCTCGGCATTTTCGGGGGTGTGTGGAGGCCGTCCCCGCGATTTCCAGGACGGTTGACGTGCTGAGGGGTGAGAACTAGTCTGAGGCGCGATTTGAAGACCGACATTTCCCCGGGAGAGGCGCTGCCTCGAGCCTTTTTTCAACCCAGCGCCGGCACGGTGGCCAGAAAGCTCCTGGGGCACTGGCTGGTTCGGAGATTTGAAGGCGGCCTTTGCGCAGGCTTGATTGTGGAGACGGAAGCATACTTGGAAGGCGATGAGGCGTGCCATGCCTTCATCGGGGAGACGGCGCGGAACCGGGTGATGTGGGGGCCGCCCGGGCATGGGTACGTCTATTTCATCTACGGGAACCACTGGTGCTTCAACACGGTTTGCCGGCCGGCGGGCAGGGCCGAGGCGGTGCTGATCCGCGCCATTGAACCCGTGCTGGGGACGGAAATCATGCGCGCCCGGCGACAGGTCAAAAAAGAGGCGGATTTGACCAACGGCCCGGGAAAGCTATGCGCGGCCCTGGAAATTGACCGGCGGTTTGACGGGGTCGACTTGTGCGATGCGGATTCGCCCGTGTTCATTGGACGAAATGCGGAGGCGGCCCGGGCCCGCACGGAGCTGGGGCCGCTTGTGACGACGCCGAGGATCGGCATCACGAAGGCGGCGGAGCTGCCGTTGCGTTTTTGCCTGGCGGGCAGCCGCTTTTTGTCACGGCCCGGCTGAATCGGCGTGCGGTGATATTCGTTTTCAGCCATCCTGGTTTTGCTATGGTTCAATGGCGCGTTGGACTGATGCGCCCTGGTGAAGAAGCACAAATCCAAGTATGTGGTCGGCCTGATGTCGGGTACTTCGGCGGACGGCATTGATGCCGTGGTGGCGGAGATATCCGGCGGGGGCCTGGGATTGAAGGTCAGACTGGTGGCGCAGCGGCAGCAGGCATTTTCCGGCGCGCTGAGGGAGAAGATCCTGCGCATCAGCCTGCACGGAACCGTGGCGGAAATTTGCGAGCTGAATTTTGAATTGGGCGGGCATTTTGCGAAGTCGGCCGCGCAGGTTATCCGCAAAGCAGGGCTAAAATTAGGAGACGTGGCGCTAATCGGGTCGCATGGGCAGACGGTGCATCATTTGCCGGGCGCGAGGTTACCTTCCACGCTGCAGATAGGCGAACCGGCGGTCATCGCGGAGCGCACCGGAATCACGACCGTGGCGGATTTCCGCGTGCGGGACGTGGCGGCGGGAGGCCAGGGGGCTCCACTGGTGCCGTATGTGGATTGGGTCATGCACACGGACAAGGAAAGGCCGAGAATTTTGCAGAACATTGGGGGCATCGGCAATTTGACTTTTCTGCCGCCCAAGGCGGGATTGGAGCAAGTGCGGGCGTTTGATACGGGGCCGGGAAACATGGTGATTGATGCGGTGGCCGGCATCTTGAGCCACGGCAGGCTGCGCTTCGACCGGAACGGCGCGTGGGCGGCCCGGGGCAAGGTGAACGAGAAACTGCTGAAGGAGCTGATGAGACATCCGTTCATCCGCCGGAGCCCGCCCAAGACGACCGGCCGGGAGGAATTTGGGGAGGAGTTTGTGGCCCGGCTGATGGCGCAGGCCCGGCGGACGCGTCTGGCCGATGAAGATGTTTTGGCCACGGCCACCGCGTTCACGGCGGAGAGCATGGCGGACTGTTACCGGCGGTTTGTTATGCGCGGAATTCCGCGGAATAAATTGCCACTCTTGCAGATCATCCTTGGCGGCGGCGGGGCGAAGAACTCGGCGTTGCTGCGGATGCTGGCGGAACGGGTTGCGCCGGCGGCGGTGCTGACGCAGGATGATCTGGGCTGGTCGAATTCCGCGAAGGAGGCGCTGGCGTTTGCGGTCCTGGCGCATGAGACGGTCCACGGAAGGCCGGCGAACGTGCCTTCAGCCACCGGGGCGCGGCGGGCGGTGGTTCTGGGGAAGATTGTGCCGGGAAGAAGCAGACCGTCCGCTTGAGAAGCGAGGACAATGGCGAGTTCCGCCCGCGTCGCCGCGAAAAAAAAACATCACGCAAAAACGCGCAATTTCCTCTCCCGCCGACAACCTCCCATTTCACCTCGGCTCATTGCCCGGCCCCAGCACCCTCCCCGAATTCGCCCTCTCCATTGCGCAACCCCCGACCTCGCCGCGTCAGCGATGGCGAGCACCGTCCTCGCTTAATCTGGTTGGATTAGGTTGGATTAGGTTGGATCAGCCTTTCCATGAACACGAAATCGCCTCGTTGATTATCAACTACTTGCGCATTTCGTGTTCATGGTGAGTAAGCAAGTCCAAACGGACCAGGAAACTTGATTCGGTCGACCCAGCCCGTCCCGTCCACGTCCGCACACCCTCCGCACTCAAACATCCCGCGTTCCCATCCGTGAAATCAGCGAAATCCGCGGTCAAGAATCCCTTTCTACGCATTCCATGGCCGCCATCCTGTCCGCCAAGACTCCAAAGCAGGCGGAACCTTCAGCTTTTCAGCATTTAGCATTTCCCCTCGTTCCCATGTCAAAGAACCAACCCGCGACTTGCGCGGCACCCTCGTTTCTCCTCCATCCTCCGCGATCCGTAAAGGGCTGGGTTGACTCCATTGACTGCATTGGCTTTTTTTTCGGCCCTCGCGCGAGGCGGCGGGCACCCTATTGAGTCTCGCGCAATAGAGTGACATATTGTTAGTGACATCAAGAAGGCGACGGTCTATAGTTTGGGCATGTCGAAGACACGAGATCATGCCGAGATGGAAAAACGCCGGAAAAAAGCTGCCACCCTCTTCAACAAAGGTTTCTCCGCACCTGAGGTGGCGCGCCGTTTTGTGGTAGCGCGGCAGGTGGCTTATCGTTGGAAGGATGCGTGGGAGCAGGGCGGGAAGGGAGCCTTGGTCAGCAAGGGGCCGGCGGGCCGCAAACCCAAACTCACAGCCAAGCAAACTCAGCAGGTCACCGAGGCGCTGGTGGCCGGTCCGGCGGCCCAGGGATACAGGACGGCTTTGTGGACTTTGCCGCGCGTGGCAGCGCTCATCGAAGATCTTACGGGTGTTCGCTATCATCCAGGTCACGTTTGGCGATTGATGGGAGCCAGCGGATTCAGTTGCCAGAGACCGGAGCGCCGGGCGGTGGAGCGAGACGAGAAAGCCATCCGCCGCTGGCAGCGAGTGGAATGGCCTGATTTAAAAAAAAGGCCCGCCGACAAGGACGAACCATCGTTTTCATAGATGAAAGCGGGTTGAGCACACGCCCGACGCGAGTCCGCACCTGGGCGCCTCGCGGGCAAACTCCGGTGCTGCACGAGACCTTCAACTGGAAAAGCCTCTCCATCATCGGCGGCTTGGCGTTGTGGCGGTTTTACTTTCAAATCCATAAGGGCAGCATCAAAAGCCCGCAGGTCGTTGAGTTTCTCCGGCACCTGCAACGGCACATTCCCGGCAAAATTCTGGTGCTGTGGGATGGCGCGCCGATCCATCGCAGCCTGCTGGTCAAGCATTACATCGCTTCCACCCGCAAGCGCATCGTGATGAAACGCCTTCCGGCTTACGCGCCGGAACTCAACCCGGTCGAGTATATGTGGGGTCACCTCAAGGTTCATGAAATCGGCAATCTGCTGGCAACCAAGGCATGGGAACTGAGCTTTGAAGCTACCGCCGCCTTGCGTCGTATGCGGCGAAGACCATCCATCATCGCTGCCTGCTATACCCAGTCCGAACTTTGGCCTTAATGTCACTCTATTATGCGAGTCTCAATAAAACAGCCAATTCACCGCTTGCCGACCCCTCTTCGCGCTCGTTTGACTACGTCCTCAAGTTTCACGTCCATCGCCTCGCACATCCGCAGCACGGTCTCCAAGGTCGGATTGCGTTCTCCACTCTCCACGTACCCAATCATTTGCGGCGACAAGCCTGACTCCTGAGCCACGTAATACTTGGAAAGCTTCCGCCGCTCCCGTTCCTTCTGGAGCAGGGCGATCACTCTCGCGCAGATTATCCTGGCTTTGCGGCTCACCCGGGCAAAATACGGGGGAAGGCCCCGGACCGTGCATTTCACTATGGTGAAATATCCCGCGTGTCATTTTTCAGGGCATTCCCGCAAAAGCTTTCTGTTGCAATCTCCGCCCCGCAGCCGCTAAATTCCCGCCGTTAGACGCTATTGGGTTTCAACCGTCATTTTATGCAAACAAGGCACATACTCCGAACCAGCCTCACCTTCATTGCGGGCGCCTGCATTGCGCTTGCCGCGCCTCTCGCCGCCGTGGCTCAAGCGGTTTCCCCGCCTCCTTTTCCGCCCGGCCTCTCCTATTATTCCGAGGCCCACCCGTGGTGGCCGCCGCTTCCCGGAGTGCCGGACAGATACTCCGGCGTTCTCATTGATTACCTGGGCGATGGCCGCTATTTGCTGCATGACCGCGGCATGACGGTGAGTGGCGGAACTGCCGGCGGAGCAACCGCCATGGACGCAGTCTCGATAGACCCGACCACGGCCGGCGGTGGCGACGACTCGGGCGGTTCAAGCGGTTCAGGCGGGACGCCTGACCCCGGCCTGCTTTACGGGCCGGGCCAACTCTGGCTCTCCATCGAGACCAACGGCCTTTCCCAGGCCTTCGTCACCCTTCACGGACCGTGCTCCAATTGGGTGCAGGTGCTTTTCAAGGGGAGCCTGACCGATCCTTATTGGATTCCGGGCCAGTTCACGAATGTCAATGGCTATGGAACGGTGACGAATGTTCCCTTTGTGCCCGTCTGCATGACCAATCCGCTGAGCGCTTTCTATCAGCCTGGAATTCCAAACAACGGCATATATCCAACTAATCCAGGCGCGGCGTTTTTCCGCGCGGCAATTGGCGAGACCCGCGTGACCGTCACACCCGGTTCAGATGTTCAACGACCCGGAGCCAATTATCCCAGCGGCAGAGTCGGTTTTTTCTTAGTAAATCGTGAGAATATCAATAACAATAAACCTGATTTGACGGTTTATTACCGCTTGGGCGGTACCGCCGTCAATGGCACAGATTACTACGGTCCAGCGACAAACTCAATTTTGATTCCGAGTGGCGATGCTTACGCAACTCTGTACTTCACGAATGCTCTTGCAGATACCAACTCCTTTCCAGCCTTCGACAAGGACATCATCTTGAGCGCAATTCCGAATGATTCTTATCTGGTTGACCCAGTAAATGGTTCAGCAACCATTTACGTGGACGATGACATCAGCACGAATTCCTCTTTGCTCCAGTTGAGCAACCAAGTGTATTCCCCCGTCGGGCTGGCCTACAGTTCTTATGCCGATGCGCTGATTGTCTCGTCCGGCGCGGCGGCCTCCGGCCTCAATGTCACGTTTGTGGAGACGGAGGCCAACGATGCCACCAACGCTTGGTCGGGCCTTTCCATCCCCTATGCCAATTTGGATGAGGTCAATCAGACCATTGTGCAGGCGACCGCCGCCGGTTTCACCAACGGCGACATGTATTTCGGCAACGGCACCAACGGCGGCATCGGCTGGTTGTCCGCCGACGGAACGCGGTCCAACCTGAATTGGATTTCGCTGAGCAACGAGAACAGTACCATCCTCAGCCTGTGGGTGGACCAGACGGGGGTGTTCAGCAACAACCTGATCGCGGTGTCCGGCAACGGTGTCACCGGCACAGGCGGGGATGTCTGGATGATTGACGCGGCGAAGAACGCCCGTTTGCTCGCCTCCATCAATCTGAATGGCTACGGCGTTTCCCTGGAAGGACTCATTACTATTCCCAACAATACCAACTTCTACGGGCCGTTCGCGGGTAAGATTCTGACCGGTTCGGAATTTCCGCCGATGCTGTGGACGGTGGATGTCAACGGCGGGACGAACGCCTACGATTTCGGCATCCAACCGGAAGACTTCAACATCGTCCTCACCAATCAGGCCTTTTACGTGAATAACGCCAGCCTTTACGACAACATGACCTACAAGCTGCCCTGGTCGTCGCTGACGAATTACGTCGGGGCGTTGATCGTCACGCAGGAAGGGCTGGGAGACGGCTTCCTGCCGGAGTTGTTTGTGCTGCAATGGAACACGAACTCTTGGAATTTCGACGTGCGGCGAATTATGAGTCCGGACGGCAACGCCGCGCTGGAGGCCGGAACCTCCGCGCCGCTGGACATTCCCGCCATCTTTCGCACCAACCCCGATTATTGACCCGGAGCAAAGCTATTGGACGACAGCCCGATAAAATCTGGCAGAGGTTACCGGCGCGTTATCTGTAACGAGACCGGAACCGCCGTTGAAGGGCAGATTGGTCAGCAAAGTCCAAGGACCTGCTAGATTGGTGGCAGATTGAATCTGCACGTTAGGCCGTGCCAAACCGCTGACGGCAATCTGCGTTACGCCGTTGGAGAAAGTGGGCAGTCCCAGGGACGGCGGCACAACCAGCTTGAACACGGTTCCGCTATTCCCGCTGCCGCCGCTGGTGCATGTGCCGTAGAAATTGCCGTCAGTCCCAAATATTAGGCCGGCGAACGGAACACCCCCGTTAGTCCCGTCAAATGTCCAAAGCGTTGTGAATACTCCGTTGGTGGTTATTCGGAAAACGGTCCCATTGCCAAACTCGCCCCCAGAAGTCATGCAGCCGTACAGATTTTTATCCGGGCCAGCGACCAGCCCTGCGTACGAGCCTGAGCCGCCGGCGTTGGACGATCCTGGGCCGCACGAATAAAGTGTGGAGAGCGCCCCGTTGGTGGTGACCTTGAAAACGGTTCCATTGTCCTGGCTGCCACCACCAGGCGCAGTCCCGTACAAGTTGCCATCCGCAGCCATTGTCAAGCTCGCTTCAGGTTTTAAGCCATTGCTGCCACGATAAAATGAGGAATCCCAAAGCAAGAGGCCGTCGGCAGTCATTTTGAACACAGTTCCGGCCGCCACATACCCATTGGAAACGCTCCCACCGCCCCCTTCCGTCGTCCCGTAAAAATTGCCGTCGTTGCCAAGTGTCAAGGCCCCGTTTGGATTAGCTCCGTTAGTATAAATCTCAAAGGTGACAAGGGGAGTCAACGCGCCGTTAGTTGTTACCTCGAACACCGTCCCATACCCTTTGGTGCCACCTTCATAAGTGGTGCCATAGAAATTGCCATTGGTTCCCAGAGTCAACCCGGCAAACGGTGCCATCCCGTCAGCGTTGGTGAGGTTATTCCCTCGCGCTTGGCTGAAAGAATAGAGCGTGGTCAGGACGCCATTGGTGGTGACATTGAAAACGGTGCCACTACCCCAAGCACCACCCCCGGCGGTTGTGCCGTAAAACGTTCCATCGTTGCCCGGCGTCAAGCCCGAATATGGATACTGCCCGTTGTAGTTGTCAAAAAATGCCAGCGTTGTCAAAACACCGTTGGTCGTGATGTTGAAAACGGTTCCGCCCCCAACCCCTCCGCTTTCGGTCGTCCCGTAAAAACTGCCATCCGCCCCCTGCACAAGACTGCCGAACGGGTTCGCCCCGTCCGGCCCGGTAAACGAGTAAAGAACCTGCAACTGCGCGTTTTGCGCGCACGCCCATCCGGTCAACAAATTTGCCGCCAACACCATGGTCAAAAACTTTGTCATTTGAGCCTTCATTTA
>Ga0206876_1041_pt1 | contig 36947 bp, 32 predicted proteins | sample Alteio_BWOrgCont_10_FD_152619 | JGI IMG/M metagenome (GOLD analysis project Ga0206876, IMG submission 152619) | Enriched cells from forest soil in Barre Woods Harvard Forest LTER site, Petersham, Massachusetts, United States -... | ecosystem: Environmental > Terrestrial > Soil > Temperate forest >...
CGCACTGTGGATAGTACTGACCGCTATCGTAAATTTGCGTAGATTAGCTTCTGGAGTGCGTCCGATTGGACCCTATGAAATTGGTTATCGAGCGCAGCGTCGCCTGCTGCTGAGTCTCCAACAACTTCAACTCAATGCTTTCAAGGCAATGAAAATTATATATCGAGCCTCCTGCGCGACCATTACGGCCGCCCTCCTGACATCCTGCTGCACATCGTCTGCATTGAAGGATCCACCGAAAGCAGTATTCCATGTCTCAGATCTGGTTGCCGATGTGCAAACGGCAATCGACCCCTTTTTTGGTTCTCAGTCAAATGGCCTTCCGCAGCTATCTAGCGTGAAGTTGGCTTTGCAGACAGTACAGGAGAACCGGATAACTGGTGAGGCAGACTACCTGATTGTCGCAGTGAAAGGATACTACGACAATGCCTTTACCCAAGAGATGGATCTCACGCTTGTACCCCAGTCCGTTCCGCATATTTTCTCCCTTGCTACTGGCCCCACTATCACAGAGGCCCTGCATGACGCCATTGCAAGTGCCCAAACGGAGATTAAAGCCACCTATGGCAAAGGTCCCCACGCGCTGAGTACACAGGAGATAGACGTGCAAATTTCTTTCGCCGTAACCTTAGATTTCAATGCCGGCGTGGCAAAATGGTCGATCGTGCCAATATCTATCACCGCAAGTGACGAGATTTCGAAGAAGACAACCAACACGATCACCGTCACCTTCAAGAATCCGACTCCAGCAGGGTCATAGCTGGCGCAATCCGCTTCGAAGCAGCATTCAGTACTGCCGGGCAATTCGTCCGAATCTACTCAAATGCCGTATATTATGCCGTCCCCGTATAGGGGACCTGGCGGAGGGGGAAGTAACCCGTTTGAAGGTTTGGGCGAGGCCATCGAGTCCGGTTGGAATTTTGTGGCCCCAGTTGCCCGCCCTGTTCTTGTGACATTCCTGGTCACCGCAGTCGCTGTGGGTCTCCAACTCGGGATTCAAGGCGCCTTGGCATCGATTTTCGAGGGAATGGCCGAGCCCCTTGCGGAATCGACCGCCTCTCTCATTTCGGCACTTTTTGAGGGCGCTCTTTCTGGTCTCGCCGCGCACTTCTATCTTGGTGGTGTCACACTTGACGAGACCGCCAAGGAGCGCGTTCGCGGTGTTACCACGGCTGCATTTACAGGCGCGGTGATCGGATTGTCGATTGGCGCAATCGTATTGGCTAGCGGAGGAAGCGGAGGTGAAGGAGCAGGTGATCCGCCGGCCGAATTCCTGGGCGCTTCTGTCGCCGTTGGGATCGTCTTGATGGCAACGGCAATCGTCGGTGCGATCGTATTCGCCCTCGCCAATCGCGGGTTGGCAGCAATGGGACTGCAGGTTGCCGCAGAGTACACTAAGAACGCGGGCGAGCGCCTGGTCGATAAGTGCGCACCAAAATTCCTCAAGCAAAGGTGGGAGCCGACTCACGACGAGAAGAAGGATAATGCCCTTACTGTCGTGAGAGGCCTAGCGAAAGGGACCGGATGGTTGACGAGAATCAGGCGGACCGACAGCGATGCCTTACTCCGGGGCCTCTTTGTCGGAATGGTCGCGGGGGCGGCAGTCGTAGATTTTGAGACAATGATGAAGATGAGTAACTACAACTTCTTCTGGCAGGTGATGGTCGAACTGGGAGCAGGCGTCGTTGGAACCATTGGAGGCGGGTTTCTTCTTGGGTTTTTGGTCGCCCTCTTCCGCCACACACTACGGCTTATGGTCGAGCTTCTGGCCCTTGCCGCGTTTTGCGCCCTGCTGTATGGCGTGGTGCAAGCCTGCCACAGCAACTAGAACGCGGGCGCAACTAAGGGCGGAGGTTGTAGGAACCTCCGCCCTTACCGAAGTCTACAATGGTCTACTGCGGCCTCTATTGGGCCAGCTACGACGGCGGCAATTGGAACCTGCCAGCGACGATACCAGGCACAGTAATATCCTCGTCGATCTCTTCCCAACGCAGGGCGCGGCCGTTCAGTTCCACTTTCACCTGACTCAGCTGATGATCGGTCGCAGACTTAAGCCTCGTGAATCGTATTGCCGGAAACCCGACGATTCTGCCGTCAGTGAGTTCGACATATACCATCCGCTTCTCAGCCCAGGCGCGCAGCGCCGCTGGTTCCGCCGATACAGAGGGCTTAGGGGTGGTGGAATTCATGATACTTCTTAATCAGTGTCTTTTGGTGCTTGGACACCAGATGCTCAATCTCGCGGAGGTCATGTACCGGAATTCCGCGATTCCTGGCGAGCAAAACCGTTCCGAGCCAGAATTTACACTCTCTTCCCGATACGCGAACATGCACATGCGGGGGTTCACCGGACTCATCGGAATAGAAGTGAAATCGGTACGGGCCAATTCGCAACACAGTCGGCATCGGGTTTGAGGATTAGCAGCACGTTGCTAACTCGATTTTTCCAAAGCAAGCGCCGGCACGAACATAACGTACAATTTGCGTCGGTAGACACGGAGGTCGGTCGAACCTCCGCCTTTACCGTCCTTCATGACCCTAAAGCAGGCGCTCCGAAGGGCGCAAAAGAAGAAGGCGGCCCAGACGGGGCCGCCTCCTTGGTTATCTTCCGATCCGTGGTTTCCTGCTACCGATCAGAACTTATATGAGATGTCCGTGTAGAACATGCGGCCGATCGCTCCGTTATAGGTGCTGATGTCCGCGAGCGTATCCTCAAGGCGATATGGGGCGACCGGGGGTTGATAATCGAATGCATTGTTCACACCCACCCGCACCTTGAGGCCGTCGGTCCAGTGGCTCCAGTGCAGCGCCGACATCTTATAGGACAGGGCGAAGTCCCACTGCTGGAAGGAAGCCACCGAGAGCCCGGGGCTCTCGTCGGCGCCGCCCGTGCCGACATCCGTCACTTTCGGGACGAAGGTTTGGCCGGCCAGGAACTCGAAGCCCTTGTCCTGCCATGTTATAGATGTGTAGGTCCTCCAGCGGGGTATCGTGCCGCCTTCGCCGCCGCCACTGGACTCGTTCTCGGTGTTGCTCGCGATTGTCGAGACGTGGCCGGCGTATTGGTAATAGTTCTGGGACGGGAGTATCTGGATCAGATAGCTATCGTAGACTGTGATCGTGGAGCTCAATTCGAACTTGCCGTAATCCTTTGTGGGGAGCGCGTAGACCAACGACGCATCGTAGCCCTTGATCGCCACGGCGCCGATGTTGACTTCGGCGTCGAAGATGTAGATCGAGCTGAGCGGCCTGGAGCTGATCTGCCCGGGGGTATTGCCGGTCGGCCCCGGACCGTTGGCCGACCCGAAATGGATCTGGGCGGCATAGGGTGAGGCCGCGCCCTGGTTTTCGACGCTCTGTATGATCGTGTTCTCGTCGACTGTGCTGATGAGACTGTGCTGGGTCGTGTCGAAATAATCGCCGGATATGCTTAGGTTCGGGATGGCCTTGGGCGTGAATACAAAGCCGGCATCCCAAGTCGTGGCCGTTGAGGGCTGCAGGTTGGGGTTGGAACCGGTCGTCGCGTTGAACTGCACGTTGTCATAGGCGACTCCATTTGCGCCCGTGTAGGTGATCTGATTGGAGGATCCGGTCTGGGTCGGGCCATACAGGGCATACAATTGGGGCGCGATGAATGACTTGCCCGCGCTCGCACGCAGGGTGAGCTGATCGTCAATCGGCTGGTACTTGAGGCTGACCTTGGGAACCTTGGACGATCCCACGTTTCCGGAGTAGTCGTCGTAGCGGCCCGCGGCATCAAATGCCATGGAGTAGATCCCCGGGAGAGGATGGCTCCTGTCCACGATCGGGAACTCGATTTCGACGGACGCCGAGGTGATGGTGCGGTTCCGATTGAAGGGCAGGATGGTCGGGGAGTCGACCCAGAGGTCGTTGGCGGTATTGTTGTCGGGAATCGACGTCAGGTTCTGCCGGCTAAACGAAAAGCCCGCGGAAAACTGCACGGCGCCGGCCGGCAATTCGAAAATCTTACCTCGCACAAGTCCGTCGAACGTATTGTTCGTGCTCAGGTAGTTGACGAATGCCGTTCCTAGGACGCCATTGGTGGCTCCCGACGCCTGGTTGATCGCAAACGGATTAATTTGGCCGTCCACGAACGCCGCAATCAGGTTGTTGGTGTCCAGCAGGCCCGCGTTGGAGTAGTCATCCTGATAGCGGCTGAGGTCGGCCGCCACCTCCCACGACCAATCCTCGTTGATCTTGCCCCTGAGGCCGCCGACGACCGTCAGTGCCTGGTTGTCGTTGAGGAACAGCCGGGGACTTCCCTCGAAGCGGTCATGGACATACGCGGAGTATCCGCCGCTGCCATCAGTGTAGCCCTGGTCTAGGCTCGCCTGCGACAGTGGGTTTGTCGGCGCATTGACCGGGACGTACTCCGTGCCGGAGGGCAGTGGGTTCACGCCGATGTTGCCCAGATTTGCGTTCGTATCCGAGATGAATGGGAACAGCGGCTGCGCGTTGAGCCCCGATTTGGTGTCCACATGCGAGTAGAGCATGTAGCCGAATGCCTCCAATTTTTCCCCGTTGATCTGGTGATCCATGTTCACCAGGGCGCTCTGCCGCTTCAGCGACTGCTGCAGGTACTCATTGTTGGCGAGGTTGTAGATCTGCTCAACGGACGAAAGGACCCCGGGATTGTTGAAGCTGCCCAGGTCCTTGTAGACGCCCATGGAGACGAGCTGCTGGATCGTGTACTTGCCTCCCCCGGGAGGGGCATTAACCCCGGGCACAAGCTGGAATGCCTCGTCGTATCCATAGCCGGCGGTGGTGGGGTTTGTCGTCAGGCCGAACACCTCCAGGATTCCGGGGACATATGTCGTGGCATAGAAGGGATTGATGTAGGGTCGGTCCGCCTCGACGATCGGATCGGTCTGGGTGTACTCGAGTGAGACCGTGATCGACGTGTTTCCGTTCGAGACCCCTCCGGTGAGGGATCCCGACCGCTCCGAATAATGTCCCGTGGTGTCGCTCACGCCGTAATGGGCGTCCGCCTCCCAGCCATTGTAGTCCTTCTTTAGGAGGACGTTTACAACGCCACCGATGGCGTCGGCCCCGTAGATGGCCGAGGAACCGTCGCTCAGGACCTCGATCCGGTCGATGGCCGCGAGCGGAATCGCATTCAGGTCCACAAATTCAGCTCCGCCCGAGCCGTCGACGGGGTCGTAGGCCATGCGGCGGCCGTTGACCAGGACCAGCGTGGGCAGGTTGTGTATTAAAATCTGAGATCCGCCATCCTGTCCCCCGGTTGCAATGGTGGCGTTCTCGGAGCCGATCCCGCTGATTGCAGGGGAGATCTTGCGCAGGACATCCAGGACATTCGTCTCGACACCGCTGTTCACGATGTCGCTTGGCGCGATGATGGAGACCGGGATCGAAAGCGCCTCGCCGGCATTCGCAATGTTGGACCCCGTGACGACATAGGCCTGCAGATGCTGCGTCTCGTCATCCGTCGGTGCCGGGGTCGGGGTCGGTTGGGCCTGGCCTCGGACTGGCCCGCAGAGGGCCGAGAACATGAAAGCCGACAGGATAAATGCCGCCGGTCGTTTGGCGCGGAATGCGGAAGCAGCCCAGGTCGAACGGTGCGCCCAGGCGGACAATAGGTATTTTCGATTCATACGATTGTGGTGTTTACTGCATCCAAGGTGAGGTCAGACCTCGGACGGGCGGAGTTCTCTTCGTGACGGTGTTACCGTTCAACCGCCTAACGACATAATCTGACCAACGAGCGACTAACGCACGAATCTCAGCGACGAATGACATGAAATCAGCGTCGCGCGAAAGAATCGTCGCATCATTTTAACATTCGGCGCTCAGTTGGAATGCCGCTTGTCCCCCTACTCCGCTTGGTTGTCGCAGCCGGGAGGCCACTCATCGTGCCCAGCATTCCAGGCGCGGGTTGGCTTCGCCAACCTCCCGCCCCCGCGACGATTCACCTCAATTCGCCGACGACCTCACGGTAGCTTGCGCCTATCGGAATCGTGGTGCCGTCATCGAGCTCCATGCCCCGGTTTGAGCCCTGAAGCTGCTTCACCCGACGCACGTAGGCGAGGTTGACGATCGCGGACTTGCGGATGCGCAGGAACACCGCCGGATCGAGCAGCTGCGCGGCCTTGCTCATGGTCATCCTCACGAGCAAGCCGTGCCCCTTGACGTGGATCTTCACGTAGTCGCCCTGGGCCTGGACCCAGCGGATATCGCGCTGGTTCAGAAAATGAAGCTGCCCATCGGCCTTCACGATCAACCTCGAGTAACCCTGGGACGGGACGGCCGAGGCATCCCTGGAGGAAATTCCGGCCTCCTGGAAATAAGAGAGGAGGGCCCGTACGGCCTCCTCGGGGCCGGCCAATGACCGGTCCACGATGCGCCTCTTGGCTCGATCGAGCGCCGTGGTGAAGCGGCCGTCGCTGAAGGGCTTCATCACATAATCGACGGCATATAGGTCGAACGCCCCTCGGGCGTAGTTTTCATAGGCGGTTACAAAGATCGCCTCCGGCCTTTCCAGCTCGGGGATGCGGCTCAGAACCTCCATGCCGCTCAGCCTCGGCATCTCAACGTCGAGGAAGACCAGCTTCGGGCTGAGCTCCCGGATCATCTCCACGGCGGATTCCCCGTCCATGGCCTCGCCAACCACCTGGATGTCCCTGTCCCTTGAGAGAAGATTCCGAATGGCCTGCCGGGACGGCTTCTCGTCGTCGACAACGAGCGTGGTTATACTTTGCATAGGAGGGGAACGGATGGGGATGCCTGCGACATTCGCAATGGGATTTCGATGGTCACCACGGCCCTGTCGGAGCCGCCGAAGGAGCAGTTGAGGTGGAATTGATCCCCGTAGATCTTCTCGAGGCGCAATCGCGTGGCACGCAGACCAATGCCGTGGTCGACGCTTCCCAGGGGACGTTCAGCCGAGTCGTTGCTCACTTTCAGCTGCAACTTGTTCCCGCGAAGGAATCCGGAAACCGAAACGCGGCCGGGATTGACGCGCTTTGCTATCCCGTGCTTCACGGCGTTCTCCACCAGGGGTTGCAGGATCAACGTGGGAACGAGCGCGTCGAGACAGTCCTCATCGGCGTCGAAATGGGTGATCAATCGGTCCTCAAAGCGCACCTTCTCGACACTCAGGTAGCACTCCACATACGCGAGTTCCCGTCGAAGCTCGATCTCCTGCTGGCCGGTGTGGGAAAGAAGGTCCCGAAGCAGCTGCGAGAGCAGCGCTATGGCCTCGACTGCCTTCCCGGATTCGCCCTCCCGCATCAGCGAAGACACGGCATTGAGCGAGTTGAAGAGGAAATGGGGTTGCAGCTGCTGCCTGAGAGCGGCGAGCTCCGCCTCGGCCAGCTGGGTGCGCAGCTGCGCCTCATGCTGCTCGACGAGGCGTTTTTCCCTGTCGATGTCATATAAGGCACCTGCTCCCACAATCAGCCAATAGAGGTAGAAATCGACGACCGTGAACACGCTGAGGACCGAGATAACGTGGTCGAAGCTGAACATATCCAGCTCCCACGGTCCCAAGGTGATGTTCAACGCCCAAATGCGAGCGATATTGCACCAGGTAAGGAGCGTGACGGCTGCGAGCAAATGCAGGCCCCCGATCGCGAACCAGCTCGAATGCCTGCGCCGGACCTCGCGACGAAACTGAAAGACGACGGGGGTCAGGAGCGCCCATATCCAAGCCCGGTACATTTGGGCCATGCAGGTGTAAAAATGGCCTTCAAGGTCGTAGTGCTCGACGTCGTTGATCAGGTCCAGGTAGATCATGACCACCAGCGCCAGTCCCAGCAGGGTCCAAATGCCCAAGACTCGGATCCAGCTTAGCTCTCGGTTTATCGCCATCTGGGGACCTCTAATCGGTAGGTGCATGGCAAAAGGCAAGCAAACCGCCTCAGGGATGTTGCGGCTTTGTCGCGGCAGGCGGTGCTTTGGCGCTAAATTTCCATCGTTCGTCGCAAAAAACAGGCCGTTCGTCGATTTCCGGCCCTCCCATGGGATGGGCAAAAAAAAATGCGTGGGGGGCACAACCCCCCCACGCTAACACAACTTAACTAACAACGAGCATCGCCGAGGAAGCATAGATTTTCTGCCGTGAAAACTCGTATGCGGCCATGTCCGGCCCATTTGCGTTGTATAGAGACTAATTAGCGACCAACCGCCCTTGATTTGAGACGTTCACGGGCCCCATGAAATGGACCCTGGGCGGGACATGTCCCTATGCGCGGACAGCCGCAAACGTCAGCGCTTGGTCGCGGAGACGATACTGTACGACGCATTTGGGCTACGCGCTGCCGCAATCGTGTTTCCAAGGGATGGAAACTGTGTTTGGTCGGCATGGCCCGTTGTCAGTTTAGTGCCCCGCTCAATGCACATGACATTCAAAGGAAAAACATGAAAAGGATTCCCCTGTTTCCAAAAATTCTCCTGATATCGATGACCATGGTTCTCCAATCGGGATCCGCCCAGACCCCATCGAGCCCGACGGAAGGGTCTCAGAATGTATCAATCGAGAAGACCGTAAGGGAGTACTATGCCGCCTTTGAGAAAAAGGATTGGGGCTCGATGGAGCAGATCCTTGCGGACGGGTTCACCTTCTCCAGCCCGCTTGATGACCACATCAGCGTGAAGGCGTTCCAGGAAAGGTGCTGGCCGAATGCCTATAAGATCAAACGAATTGATTTGGAAACGATTGTTGTGAGTGGAGACGACGCCTTTGTGATCTCAAATGGATGGACGAATGACGGAAAACTATTTCGGAACAGCGACCACTTTAAGTTCAAGGACGGAAAAATCAGCGCGTACGAATGCTTTTTCGGACCGGGGATAAATTATCCCAGTTCCGGAAAATAGAAGCATGCAGCGGGCGCGACCGCCCTGAATTGACGGGCGCGTGTTGGCCCCCAGGAGGGATTTCTGCGACTGGCCGGAATTACGGGATCTGAAACACGATTCGCGCCGAGCTGCTGGTGTCGGCCCAAACCCGCTCAACGTCGGAAAGCGGAAAGGTCTTGGTGGCGATCTTGAAGCTGCCCGGATTGGCCGCCTTCATCAATTCCCCAATCGACCCCACAAGGCCGTCCATTGAGACGCTCCCGATGCCGCTACCCATGACAGTGATGGCCGTTGCACGAATGACCGCGCTGGGAAGCGTAATGTTTGGCGCGCTCATCGAGCCGATCTGAACGAACCGAATCGGCACAGCCTCCTTCCCCGCCTTTGCACCGGCAATGAGGATCCGCTCGGCGCTTGGCCCCCAGAGGTAATCCAAGACGACGTCGATACCAACTCCGCCAAACTGGTCCTTCATTGCTTCCTCAAATGCATCACCGCCGTCGCCTATCGGAATCGTCACATCGGCTCCCAATGCGGAAAGGGCTTTTAGGGCATCTATATTCCTGCCGGTCGCAATGACCCTTCGGGCGCCCATGTATTTTGCTATCTGGATGGCAATGCGGCCCGCGGAGCCTGTTGCCCCGTTCACAAGGACAGATTCCCCAGCCTTGAACTTTGCGCGCTCCTTGAGCGCAGCCCAAGCCGACATTCCCGGATTGGCTATTGCGGCCGCCGTAACGTCATCCAGGTCGTCCGGGAGCGATACGCATTGGGAGGGTACGACCACTGTCTTTTCCGCCATGCTCGCGAATGGCGCCCTTGGGAGTACGAAATAGACACGGCGGCCGTCGGCAAGACGGCCCACGCCGTCCACACCCACGACGAAGGGCGGCCGGCCAGTGGCGCTATAGTGGGTGCCGGATGCCCTGCCCTTGGTCAGGTTGCTTAACGCTGCCGCGCTTACCGTGACCAGGACTTCCCCACCCACCGGGACCGGATCCTTGAAATCCCCATAGACGGGAGTCTTGCCGGCCTCCAACACGATCGCAGCTTTCATGTCTGGACGGTTGTAAGGCCATGCTGCGGAGTCAGGCAATTTTTCATATCAACCGCCCAATACCTTCGCCTTGGAAGTGGAGCGCCTTCGGGTCGCCTCTTGCCGGATCGCAGACGACGCCTTTAAGTCGAGGACCGTTGCAATCCAAGGCATGGACCGAGTCAAACACATCAAGCCGGACTTCCCTCCAGATGCCTTTGCCGGCACCGCCGCCTACTATGCTCGGTACCGTGTCCCCTACCCCCAAAGACTCCTGAAAGACCTGTTGGTTCGTGCGGACGTCACAGGCAACGGCAGCCTTCTAGACCTCGCCTGCGGACCAGGCAGTGTATCCTTGGCCATCGCATCCTCATTTCGGGAGGTTTGGGCAATCGATCTCGAACCTGAAATGATAGAGGTGGGCCGGAGCGAGGCTGCGCTTCGGGGAGCGACCAATATCACATGGAAACCTGGCCGGGCCGAGGACCTGGAGGCACCCGCCGATACCTTTGAACTAATCACCATAGGAGCGGCATTTCACCGTCTAGATCAGCAGCGAGTGGCGGCCCAAACCCTTAGATGGCTGAAGCCGAGATGCTGCCTGGCCACACTGGGGAGCGATACCGTCCTAAGCGGAAGGGAGCCGTGGCAGCAAATTGTGCTGGAAATCGTTCGTCGGTGGAGGAACCGCCGTTTTCCGAACCATGATGGCTTGCCGCAAGGACCTGGCAGCGGCCCAGAACATAACGAACGGGTGCTCAAGGAATCGGGATTTGAGGAGGTCGCAAGCTACCCATTCGTTGAGGCGCACGAGTGGACGATCAAAACAATCGTCGGCTATCTTTATTCAACATCGGTCTGCTCCAAGCTCATCCTGGGCGGTGACGCGGAGGGATTTGAATCAGACTTGGAGGCAGCGCTGTTGGCCCATGACCCAAGCGGGATTTATCGTGAGGACACGCCATGGGGCTACACCATCGCCAGGAAGCCCAAGTGATAGAATCGTCACCTCGCCGCCGTCGGGCCCAGCATTTGATGGGCGTACTGACTCACCACCGCCTCCGGCACATCAAGGCGCCATGCATCCTGCATCTGCTGGAATTTGAGGGACAAGTCGCGCTGGTTCCCGTTCTCGCTTTCGATCCTCACATCTAGCATTGCGGAGTCTGCGCTCGGATAGCTTTGGCCGATCTCCGCCATTGCGGAATAGTCAGTGGGTATCTGGGCTGCGATCAACGTGGCGAACACCGCCTCGGGGCTCCCGTATTGGGAGCGGGCCGCCTCGGGCAGGCCGGCAAATATGTCGTCGGCCCTTTGCTTGGCGCGCGGCTCGAAGCTTATGAGCCCCGCGAGATGATCCACGTCGCCCATGCGAGCGGACCAAAGCACGCTCTCCATCGCGTCAGCCGGGGTCGCCTGTCCGCGGAATTTCCAGTCGCCTTCGCGGACGACCTCCGCTCCAGCAGGCCAAACGGCCTCGTCACTGATTCCCAAAGCCCGTTTTAGGAAACGTTGCTTAAGCTCGAGTGCGTCGATTGACGCGCGCATTCGCAAAATTTCCGCGTTACGACTTCGGAGAAAGTCCAAGTCTCCGGCTCCGGCTATCGCCCTTTGCCATTGCCTATTTTCCTTGTTGAGCCGCTCACACTTCGAGCAAATCGACTCTAAGCGGGCCGCTTCGACACGAAGGCGTCCCGCACGTTCAATTTCCACAACAATGGCCACCGCAATAGCGCAGATAGCGGCAACTCCGAGGAAAGCGGCGGGTCTTGCCGTCATGGATTCCAATTCAATGAGTCCCCATCCCTGTCCCATCCATTGTCACCCCCTGGCCGTTCGTGAACCAGTCGGTCGGTGAGGACGGCCCCGCGTCGGGTGAAGCCACCGGCGAATTCCCCGGGCTAAATACAATCGGGATTTCCATTCGCGTGTCGACTGGGGTGGCTCCCTTGCTGCCGGGTTTGAACTGCCATTGGCTTACTGCGTCGATGGCCGGCTGCTCGAATTCGGGTTGTGTCGAGCTTACCGCATAGGCGTCCTGGACGTTCCCCGACTTATCCACGACAAAATCAACGACGACTTGCCCGCCCACGCCCTTCGCGCGCAACTCGGCCGGGTATATGGGCCTGGCCATCGCCACGGGACTTGGGACCCGGTCCAGTTTGGACGGATCGACTGCATTTGACGGCGAGGCTCCGCCTTCCGACGAATTGGAGCGGCGACGTTCAACCTCTCGATTTAAAGCCGCATACCCAGACTGGAGTGATGCCAATCTTGCCGCGACGGCATCGGCACCGAGCGCCGCGTTCTGCATGGAGCGCACCTCATGAAGGCTCTTTGCCAGCGAGGCATTCGTTTGGCTCAGCGAATCGAATTGGCCGGCCTGATTCTGAAGTTCGGTGATTCTGGCCGCGAGACGTTCATTGGAAACCTCTTGAATGGCCACGGACGCCGCACCCGCGGCAATCAATAGTCCGATCGCGCCAACCGTGATTTTGTTCGTGCTCATAATTAGGAGAAGGCCTGCCGAGCTTGCTGAGCCAGCCGCCAATCCCGCAGCGGTCGCCGCCGACGCCACGCTGGTAGGGGCAGCGACACTCGTCTCGGCCGCAATGCAAGCGGCAATGGTGGCGCCGGTTGACGTGATCCCCCGCCGTCGCAGGCAAGTTTGAAGCCTGTCCAAGGCCCTTTCCACCCTCATCCGCGCCGTGTTTTCGCGTAGCCCCAATCTCCTTCCGATCTCAGCATAGGATCGGCCGGCAAAATACCTCAGCACAATGGCCTCTCGGTCGTGCGCCCCCAGATGATTGATTGCCTCATCCAGAACTGGCCTGATTCTGCTCCATTCGACTGCTTGCTCTGCTTCAGAGGCCAGTGCCGATTCCAAGGCAGCCGCCCGTTCATAGAGTGCCCGACGGGATTCCCGACGGCGCATCTCCAAGGAGGCGAATGATGTACTTCGATATATCCATGCGGGGAGCGCAGGGTGGTTCACCAGGTTTGCCGCCTTTCGTGCTAGGGAAATGAAAACCATTTGTGTGACCTCCTGAGCTTGGTGATGATTTCCACCCATCTGTCGAAGGGCGGACGAGTAAACGAGGCCGACATGCCTGGCCACGAGCTCGGCAAAAGCAGACTCGGATCGCTCTCTTGAATAGCGGTGAAGAAGCTCGTCGTCGTCCATATGGGGCTTCACCCCTATACTGCCGGTCAACCCCGAATCGCACAAGGAGATGCAGGTGCGTGAGCACTTTTCGCCCCACCCCTCTCGGGCGACAAAGGGCGACTTGAGGCGCAGGTCAAAGTAACCTATGCCTTTACCGGGTGGATAATTTCTGTCGTAAAATGGCACTTTTGCTTGAAATAATGGCAATATTGCCGCCTTGTTGGCGCATGCCTCCTACCGCATTTGAAGTTGCAGAGATGCCGGCAGCATACGGCGTGAAGGCCATTCGTGCGGGCCTTCCGGCCCGTGCGTTTGTGGGAGTTGCGGAGGCGCTAAATCTCACTGTAGATGAACTGGCGGGTATATTGGGAGTATCGCCCCGCACGATTCGGGACCAGCGTAAGAAGCATAGCCGCCTTTCGAGCGAGAACACCGAGAAGCTGGTGCGCATAGCTCGCATACAGCAGCAGGCAAGGAAGGTGTTTTCCACCAATGAGGCCGTGGCTGGCTGGCTTACTTCGCCGGCGCCCGCACTCGATGGGGCGAAGCCGATCGACCTTCTGGACACAGACCTTGGGGCCAGGGAGGTTGAATCCATCCTAAACGGCATCGCATACGGCAACGTCATGTGACCTTTCGTGCGACTGCACCGCATTGCACTCGCAGCGTATTCTTCCATTGCGGCCGACGCTTTTGACGGCCGGGGCGGGCTCTACGGCAAGGGTCGATGGCACACAGTGGGACGTCCCGTTGTATACACGGCCCAAAGCACGTCGCTTGCGATGGCGGAAGCCCTCGTCCATATCCAACGATCCAACAATATTGAGGAGTTCAGCCGCTGGGAGATTGAGGTCCCAAATGCTCTGATTCTGGATCCTCCCAAATTGCCAGCCGAGTGGAGAAGGGATATTGCGCTTACCCAAGCCCTTGGCGACGCCTGGCTGGCGGGCCGATCCTCCGTCGGTCAGCTCGTCCCAAGCGCTATCGTACCCAATGAGCTGAACTGCCTTATCAACCCGGCACATAGCCGGTTTAGTTTGAAATGGGTGGTTTCGGGCCCCCACCCATTCGCCTTCGATAGGCGACTGACCAAGCCATAGAGCGGATCTAGGCGCGCGCTTTTCCACCACGAGAACGGCGCTTGCCACAAGAAACCCGGTCTTCAGCCACCCGAAACACAGCCAACGACTTCGGATCGTAAGCCCAGTCGAGCTGCTCTGCCGGAACGCCCGAACCCTTTGCCAAAATCTTCTTCAGCTTGTATCTCTTGGCCCTCAGTTTCTTGTGATCGAAGCCTGGGAGAAACTGAACGGTGCCAAATAGCTTTCCTAATTCACGTTGCTCGCGGCGCCGAATGGGCTGAGATGCGCGTTTCTTCGGTATTAAGCCGATCTCGATCCGCAATCCCACAACACCGGCGATGCGATTAAGCATTGCGAGCGGATTACCCTCATAATCCGCATGCTCCAGCTGGGAAATCACGGATTGGGTCGTCCCAACCCGCTTGGCGAGCATAGCCTGAGAGAGACGGGCCCGCCTACGCAGCGAATATATCTTTCAGCTACTTCTCTGTTTGCGCCCTCTTCCTCCAACATGGGTTGCACGGCGGGGTCTCCACCCGTCGTCTGGGCGAGTATCATGAGGGCGTCAGTGGTGGTCTTCTTGGGCAACGTCGAATTCTCCTCTGAACGTACACCGGTATTGCAAAGTCGAGAGCCACCCTACCCGGGCTTTTCTGCGATCATCAAGGCAGACCTTTGAAAAGTGCCGTTTTCTCGCCGGTTGAGGCGGAGGTCATAGTGACCTGTGCCCTTACCGAGTCGGCGCGCGTAAATCGGCTTCGCCATGCGACACTTCCCCTGCTTGCCTTGGCTCCATGCTCGACAAGGAAACCGCAAAAAAGGCAATTGCGAGGCTCGCCTAACTAGCCAGGGGAAGGCACATCGATCTGCATTTAACCGTTTATGGTGGGACAGTGATGATGCTGGCGTACAACGCGCGTCCAGGAACGAAGGATATAGACGCTATTTTTCGTCCCCGCGATGAAGTCATCCCGATTATCGAGGAGGTCGCAAGAGAGACGAACCTCGAATCCAACTGGTTGAACGATGACGTGAAGGTTTGGGTCGCTGAAAACGAACAAGGAGCTCTAATCGCATTCCCGGAGATAGCAGAAATCAGCCAACGCCTGTCGGTAAAACGTCCTTCAGCGAAGTATATGCTAGCAATGAAGGCACGCGCAGGGCGCCTACCACTTCCTGGGCAAAGAGGAGATTACGACGACCTCGTCTACTTGCTCCGGCATACCCAAACGAACTCGGTAGACGCTGTGGATAAGTTGGTTGAGAAGTATTTCCTTGGGGACTGTCTTTCGGAGAAGAATCGTGCTATTCTCGAACTGGCTTTGAAAGATGCCTTTCCGTCCTAAGAGTTTAAAAGAAATCGCTCAGAAAGCCTCTACACTCGAGGCTTGGGGCATTGGCGTTGCCGAATTTCTTGATGAAGTGAATGTGGTTCGCCTTAGAGATGGGTCGAGTGCATTTTTGGATTTGGTAAGGGAGGAACCGCCCTCACTGAAACTTCGTTTTGAGGAGGGGGAAACAGCAGATGCATTTGCCGCCGCGCTCGCCGAGCATTTAGCTCTCGAGGCAGCAGTCCCGGCACCCAAATGGACGGGCAAGCGTGAACGCTATCTAACGAAAGCATGGTTTCCATTGAGCCAGATTGCGGAACGGCCGTCTTTGCGATCCATAATCGAGCGCGATACCCCAAAGTCATTTCGCAATCATAATATATTCATCGACGAACATTCGTTGGTGCGGACTTAGCAGGATCGCGTCGCAATGCCCTGCAATTAAAGTCGAAATTCCATGCGGATAAAAATGGATCCGATCGAGGAACCGAAATTCAACAGAGCGGGATATCAGATCAATTCTAAAGATCTGAATGGTGAACCGCTGCCCAATACAAAGAAGCTGCTGTTTCGACCTTTCAAGCTCAGTCGGACGAGAGTCAAATTCGCTTGCCCGAAGCTGTAATTGGATTCGAATCGCCTGGACGCTATTCAATGGAAGCGACCCAAGTCGCAAAGGGTGGCAGCACTACTCCCAGTGTTGACCTGGTGGAACCGAGCGAGGCGTCGCTTGCCATAAGGGTCGTGACCCGAGTGCCACTCGCGCCGGCATCAGAAGAGTTCAGGCTCACTGTCTGAGCAGCTCCCGTCATATTCAGCGACACCAGCACCGCCCTTCCGGAACCGTCCACTCTCGCGAAGGACAGCACGCTTGGGTTGCCTTGATCGAGGAAGACCATTCTGCCGTTGTGGAGCGCCGGATTGGAACGTCTCAAGGCAATAAGCTGCCGATACCAGTTGAGCACCGAATTCGGATCGGCCAATTCCGCCTTAACGTTGACCGCAGTGTAGGACGCCGGAACCGGAAGCCACGTCTTGGGATTCGTGCTGAAGCCGGCCTGAGGATTCGAATCATCCCATTGCATGGGGGTTCTCTCGCCGTCGCGGCCCTTCTCCTTTGGCCATCCCGTGATGCCAATCGGATCTTTGACATCTTCCACCCTCGTCGGCGTCGTTGTGGTCTGGCCCAGTTCCTCGCCCTGGTACATGAGCGCAGTGGACTTTGAAGCCAGAAGGATCGTCGCAACGATTTTGGCGATCTGCAGGTTATGCACGCCGTCGCCATACCGATCCCAACTGCGGATGTTGTCGTGGTTGTCGAAAACGATGAGCGGCTGTGAGCCATGAATCTGCGTCTCAACCTCCATGAGACGTTGGCGGAATTTTCCAACGTCAAGCCGGTTGATGAACCCGATCAGCATGTCCATTGGCAGCTGGAGCTCGTCGTGACGATCCCCGCCGTACCATTTGTCCATCTCAGCAGTCGACGGCAGGTAGGTTTCACCGATCAGCACTCTGTCTCCCGGGTATTGCTCGATCATCGACCGCATGCGCTGGAGGACGCCGTGCACCTCCGGGAGGCTGTTGGTGTAGATGTGGTTCAGATTGAGGTCGCCCTGGGCGTTCTTTCCCCCGGTGGCAGGTTCATCCCGAAGCTGCTCGTCCTCGAATAGCTCGGGAACCGCGTCGAGACGAAAGCCGGCAACGCCCCGGTCGAGCCAGAACCTCATCGAGTCGAACATGGCCTTTTCGACAGCAGGGTTCCTCCAGTTCAGGTCGGGCTGCTGCCGATAAAATTTGTGGTAATAGAATTGCCCGGCCGACGGCACGAACTGCCAGGCGGATCCCCCGAACAGGCTGACCCAGTTGTTGGGCGGCATAGGCGTTCCATCCGGTCCGGGCCTTCCGTCGCTCCAGCAGTACCAGTCGTGCATGGGATCGGTGCGCGACCGGGATGACTCAATGAACCACTTGTGCTTGTCGGATGTGTGGTTAACCACCATGTCCAGGACGATTCGGATGTCCCTCTTCTTCGCCTCGGCCACCAGTCGGTCAAAGTCGGCGAGCGTGCCGTACTGCGGGTCGACATTCTCGTAGTCGGCGACGTCATAACCGAAGTCGACCTGCGGCGAGGGATACATCGGGGCGATCCACACCGCGTCGACACCAAGCGCCTGGAGGTAATCCAGACGCGCCGTGATGCCATTGAGATCACCTACGCCATTCCCCTTCGAATCCTGGAAGCTGCGGGGATAAATCTCGTAGACGACGGCATGCTTCCACCATGGATCGTCCGAGCCGGCGGAAGCCGGGATACGCGTGGACAGGTAAAGGGCGCCAGTTACGAGTGTTGCTAGGACTGAGGGAAAGTATCGTTTGCAGATGGGTATCATCGAAGTGTGGAGGGGTGATTCGGACGCGGGGATGGCGGGGTCCTAACTGCCTACCTTGGAGTAAAGCATCGCCCAGCCTTTTCGCAATACGTCGACTGGCGCAAAGGTTGCCCAGTGGACGACTCTCGCTTCCGCTGTTGACGCACAGGCTTCAAAGACCTGTGCCTTTACAGGTGTGGGATTTATTTAGGGATGGGTCTACAGCCATCCGTTCAAGATAGCTCCAAATAAGTTTTACTTGCCAAATGGCAAGTTTACTTGCTCTTTAGCAAGTATGGCCATAGATACATCTCCCTTTAACCAAAGCTCCAACCGACTTCGGCGCCCTGTTGATGACAAACTTGCTGCACTGATGGATGGTGAAAAAGCAGTTGTGCGGATCGTAGGGCCAAGACGGATCGGGAAAACAGAGGTCGTTTCAACCTACGCCCGTGAAACAACAACCCCCATACTCTGTGTCACCATCCAGCAGGTGCCACGGGACCTCGGTTCTGGGCCGATCGTCCTGGCAATCTTAGAGCGGGAGATTGCCGCATTGATCCTAACTGGTTCAAAGCTCGGAAAGACTCTGGGAAGGACGGATCAGAGCAAAATCAAAGATGAAACTAAACGGGAGGCGAAAGCTGAACTGAGCATACCTGGTGGCTTTGGCTCCCTTAGCGCTAAGTTGGAGAAGACACGAACCACCGATGCTGCCTCCGCGAGACAGGCCGATGCAGAGATTGCTGCCGCTTTACATCGTCTCGAGTTGGCGGCAATGGCTACCAATACGAGGCCCATTGTGTTCTTCGATGAAATACAAGAGCTGCTTGTGAATGACGAAACCGGCATGCCGACGGTATGGGCCATCAGGAACGAGGCCCAGCATCACACGGCGTGCCGCTACGTTTTTGCGGGAAGCAATCAACGGCTTTTCGCTAAACTCCAAGCCGGACGCCAAGCCCCTTTATTGAATTGGGGTTCGGAGCTAACCATGCTTCCACTAACCATTTCGGAGATCGATGCCTGGGCCGTCCCGCTGTTCAAGAAAGGAGGTCGCCATGTTTCAAGTGTCTCTGCGGCTACCGAACTACTTGCGGGAAAAATAGGCGAGGTCGTCGAAGTTTGTACAAAACTCTGGATCGACTCGAAAAAAGGGGACGTCCTGGATGAGAACGTTCAACGAGAAGCTGTCAAAGCCGTGGCGAAACAACAGGCCACCCTTGGCCGGACGACTTCCGAGCTTACCAGCATTCAAATGAAGGTTCTCAGATGGATAGTAATGAATCCTGGCATCAGCCCATATACCAAGCCAGCTAAAGCTACCCTGGAACTCAACGACGGTACGGTTGCCACCGCTCTAACCACTCTCGTGAACAAGGAACTGATTGAAAGTTATGGCCCAAATCGGTTTGTCGCCGCCACACCTTTAAATGTCTATGCGAGCATAAATCCCCAACTTTGGGATAAGAGCTAATGAAGAGAAAATTACAGCGGAAAGAGAAGTTGTCCTTCAACAGGGCAGGCTATCAGGTCAACTTGAAGGACCTAAACGGTGTTCCGTTGCCCCGTTTGGAGAAATTGGCGTTCCGGCATTTAGAGCACAACGCCACAAAGATCGGCGTCCGGCGCAAGCCCTCGGGACGTAGGCCTGTCCTCTAGAGACTTAGTCCGCGAGTGATCTCAGCACTCTGAAAGGAGCCTAAGCAATCCCACAAAACGTAATCTGATGTGCTAGAACAGAGTCTGGCATAAGTCTGAATGCGAATTCCCGAAGTCCGGTCGCTTCATTGCCTTTACGGTTCTATATCGTCGACCATCGCCGTACAAACATCGGATGACTGCTTCTGGGCTTGGATGAAGCCGAGGTTTTACTGACCTCTGTCCTTACCTCAGCAAAGTGGCCGGCCAATCATTCTAAACCGCAGGTATCCATCGTCCCAGTCTCGTTGAAACTTGACCCAGGCACAAATGAGACTAGATTGAGCACATGGCAAAAACCACCCTTCTTCGTGCTCGCGTGGATATCGCACGAAAGAATCGTGCCGAGAAAATATTTGGGCGTTACGGCCTAACACCTGCCCAGGCAATCAACGTCTTCTATGCGAAGGTATCTGAAACTAACGGGCTACCATTTGATCTGCGTCCAAGCGAGACGGACGATTTGCTAGCGGACCCGGAGTTTAGGACGTACCTTGCGCGACTGAAGGCGGGCCAAGTAAGCTACCGCGACTCTGACGAAGTCCCGGCTTGAAGTTCTCCGATCAAGTCATCGGTGCTCTCAAGGCGCTGCATCCTGGCGTCAGAAAAGATCTCCGTCGCGCCCTTAACGAGGTAAATGCAGGAAAAAAGCGCGATGTTTCCGCTCTGACAAAGGAACTCTCCGGATTCTGGCGCCTACGAGTTGGAAAGCATCGGATAGTCTTTCGGTACGACGAAGTGGGCCAACTCGTGGCTGAATTCTTGGGACCGCGAGACGCCGTCTATGGCACTTTCAGACCAAAAGAGTAAATTGATCGGATCTGTCGGTTTCGAACGGACCCAGAACGACGTCCTCTCCGATTAGAGCGGAGGCTTAAACGGCCTCTGCCCTTACCTCACCGGTCGCCCAACTGATCGGGGCAACGGCGACCCCCGAACTTTTTTCAAGGAGGAGCCTCGCACCAGCAAATCGGCAGAAACTCGTTTCTCGCCGGATTCGCTCGTTGCTTTCGGGCCTTTTCAAACCACTCCTGAGCTTCGAGGGAATTTCCCTCCTTAGCGGCAACGAGCCCAAGCACAATCTGCTCCGTAGGGAGGTCCCCGGGAGCCGCGAGCCGTTTGGCGTCGTCCGGTCGATTTTCGTTTACTGCGAACAGGGCCAAACGCGCGTTTCCATAATTTGTCGGTGATTGCTCATAGATATATTTGGCCTGCTGTAGGTCACCGGACTTTTCGGCCAGAAACCCCATAGTCGATCGAATGGCAACCCTCACCCCCTCACCAAATGAGTCGCCGTGAACCCCCGCATTGCTGTCCGAAACCGATTCGGCTTCAGAGAGCGCCGACTGTGCTTCTGCACTCTTGCCGGCTAGCATATACGCCTGCGCCTTTGCACATAGGTAGTAGATTTGGAGCGCCGTATCGAAAGTCGGGGAAAGACCGCCTCCAGTCCGGCTGTCATGCCCGTCAGTGTCAGCAATCTTCCCATACGCGACTGCCGCCTGATCATATCTTCCGGCAACAACTAGCCTGATCGCGTCGTTCGCCGGACCGCTGAATTGACCTTGAGGTGGGGAAACATTCGTACCGTCAAGTTTAGCATTGGTCCCCGCCGTCCCGGACGACACTGGGGATGCTTGCTGAGCGTCATTCTCGACCGATCCGCATCCGCAGAATAACTGCGTTATGCCCGCGACCAATAAGATCGCCGGAATTTTGGAGTAGTTCTTCATATAGTCGGAGTAAAGTGACTGAACCCGATGGATTCGAAAGAGCCGCATTTGTAGTAAAAGGCAAAATTTCGCGTGGAATTGCGTACGTTCTCCGCAGGACTGCTCTGCCTATACCTTGAGCGCTGCCTTTGCCGACATTGAGAGAGCTCAACTTTCACGACAACACTGAGTCTAACCTAGTCGCAATCCTACCTAAGGCCGGAAGCGATGGCCTCGAGCAGGACGCCCTTGGGGTCCTCGCTTTGCTCCCAATACATCAAGCCGCCGAGGTGCATTTGTCTTACGTACTGTGCCTTGCAAGCGATTGACTCCGGATTTTCGTAGGACACGAATGTGCCGGTGGCGGAACTCCAAAGGTAGGGAGCCTTTGCGTTTTCGTCCCAGCCGCTTTGGAAGCCTGGGCGCCGGGCCCACTGTGTTACAACGTCGTCGTAGTCGATCCAGTCGCCGAAATGAGCATAGGGTTGGAGAATCCCGTTATTCGCCGCACGCACTCCCGTCCAGCTCTTGCCGTAGAATGCACAGCCTAGGACGAGCTTTGATGCGGGGACGCCCGCGGCGAGATATTCTCCGATTACCCCAGAGGCGAAGTCGAAAGGCGCCTGCGTCGGCGACGTTCGGTATAGACCGGTATGGTGCCCAGTGATGGGGGTCAGGCTCCCATAAAAGTCGTACGTCATCACGTTGAACCAATCGATGTAGGCCTCGACTGCGGGGATGTCCGCGTGCTTGAAGTATTCGCCGGAAGCCGAGGCGATGGTCAGCACCAGCCGGCGGTTGCCCTTGGCGCTCCATCGGTCGAATGTCAGCCGCACGGCCTGCAGCAGCAGGGTGAAGTTTTGCCTGTCCTCCGACCGGAACTTGCACCCTGCACCGGGTTGGCCGGGGTATTCCCAATCGATGTCGAAGCCGTCCAAGCCATGCTTCTGCACGAGTTCGAGGATAGAGGTCGCGAACCGCTCACGCGTGGAGGTCGTCAGCGCTGCATCAGAAAAATGATCCGCTCCCCAGCCACCGACAGATGCCGTTAGCTTGAGGTTTGGATTGGTTCTTCGAAGGCGCTGGAGGCGCTCGAGGTATGCTGTCGACTCCGGACCGTCGAAGTAGACATCCCCGGAACTCCGCACCTGCGCGAAGGCGTAGATTAGCGTCGTGACCTTTGCCGCGTCGATCCGCTGAATTTCCGCTTTGTCCATCACATATCCCACAATCCGATAGGAGCCCTCGCCTGCCGCCACGGTCGCAATGACCAGGGAAAGCGCAAAAATCCATACGGCGCGCATGCGGATTCTCAAAACAGTCGGCATTAGGTCTCGGGAGGTATCACGATCCTGCTGGCCGCGATTTTCACAGCAAGCCCCAGTATGGGCTTCGAGTGTCGTCCTGCGTTTGCAGAAGCCGAGGAATTTAGTGGCCTCCGGTCTAATGGACCATGGGGTCCGGTTCGGTCAAAGCCCGACAGGGCAGCAGACAAGATGGGGCGACCCCAATTGCGAGGTGAGCGCAGACGTTAAATCGTGGTGCCTTCCGCCCTTTCGCAGTCCTAGTATAGTGGGCGCCGATTCTAAACGCAACGCTACGTCAATTTGCGTTGCTTTTTTGGTTGAGCCCCGTCCGCAACAAGTTTGAAAGGGCGCGTCCAATTCAACGGCCCGCGAATCAATCTCGGGCAAGCTTCGTCCCAATGAAATTATCAATCGATGATATAGGAGGGCATTGCCCTCGCAAGCGCGATGCCGAGTCGGCGATCGCATTTCCATCCGCGATCCGACTGGCATGCGTAGTCGGCCTTCTGGTTCTTTCAGGCTTTCTCCTTGCAGGCAGAGCTTCTGCTCAGAGTGGCCCATCCTTTACGGTTCTCTATACTTTCACGGGTGGTGTTGATGGCAAGGCCCCCCCGGACGGCTTTACCCAGGGAGCCGATGGCCGATTATACGCAACTGACGTTCAAGGGTCCACAAACGGCAATGGAGCACTGTTTGCAATTAGTCCTAACGGGACGGGCTTCGTCACGCTTTACAGTTTCGCCAGCGGCTCCTCGGCGAGTGATGGCGCCGGAGTAATTCAGGGGAAAGATGGCCGTTTATATGGTGCAACGCCTACTGGCGGCGATTCCGGCAATGGAAATGTATTTGCCGTCAACACCGATGGGTCGGGATTCGTTACGCTTTACAGTTTCGCTGGTGCCGCTGATGGAACCCAGCCCAACGCCACAAGCGACCTCGTCCAGGGAACCGACGGTCGGTTGTACGGAATGACTAAGGGACCCCCCGGTACTCTGTATGCCGTCAACACCGACGGGACAGGTTTTACCATACTTCACATCTTCTTTGGTCCCGATGGCGCCTTGCCTCAAGGGCTTATCCAGGGAATCGATGGCAGGTTTTACGGATTGACCCAGACCGGAGGGGCAAATGGTTGGGGGACTATATATGCCGTCAATTATGACGGGTCGGGCTTTACAACGCTTTACAATTTCACCCATGGCAGCGATGGATTCTATCCCGGAAATTCCCTCATCCAAGGTGCCGATGGTCGGTTATACTCAATGGCACAGGGAGGGACGACGGGGGGCGGGACCCTGTTTGCCATCAACACAGACGGGGCGGGCTTTTCTTTGCTGCGCAATTTCGGTGGAAATGATGGGACAATTATCACCCAATGTCCCTTGCAAGGAATCGATGGGCGAATATACGGAACGACCCAGACGGGCGGGGCAGGAGGCAGCGGGACTGTATTCGCCGTCAATACGGACGGGACAGGATTTACCGTACTGCACAGTTTCACAGGTGGCAGTGATGGAGGCGATCCTATGGGTAAGCTCATCCAACTGGCCAACGGTTCGTTATACGGAATGGCCGAGAGCGGCGGGGCAAACGGAGATGGAACCATATTCGAGATTGGAGGCGCCTGCATGCAGGGGCCTCCCGGACCCCAGGGACCCGCGGGAGCAACTGGCCCAGCGGGGCCGGCCGGGGCAACGGGCCCTGCAGGCCCAGCGGGAGCAACTGGAGCGGTAGGACCTGCCGGCCCAGCGGGGGCAACAGGAGCAGCGGGACCTACGGGTCCTGCAGGTTCAGCCGGTCCAATCGGCCCTCAAGGGGCGATAGGTGCAACGGGAGCCACCGGCGCTACAGGTCCCGCTGGTCCAACGGGAGCAGCCGGAGCGACGGGTCCGCAAGGTCTTCCAGGTGCTACGGGGCCACAAGGTCCGGCTGGCTCTGGTTTAATCTCAGGCTCCATGCTGTTCCTAGCAGATGGCGTCGCTGCACCAAGCGGCTACACGTATCTTGGAAGTTATGCGGTAGAACTGAAAGGCGGCCCCAATGGTAACAGTCACCAAGACGTAAATGTATATTTGAAGAATTAGAACGCCCCATCGGATACCCTGGCCGTTCTGCAGGTTCATCATCGTAATCTTTACGGCTTTGGTAAGCGCGCCTGCTCCATTCGCCGGTGGCCGTAGTTGCAGTCGTAGCGTGGTTCGCGCGATTCCCCTGGAGATCCCCGCATCCAGGGGAGTCGCTGAGCTTCTCTAATGATTCACCTCAGGAGCTAATCTGATTAGGGAACCAGGTTATTCATTTGTACGACCTGAGGTTTATCCGACCTGTACTTTCACTGGGAGCGAGCCGGTAAATAACCGACAAGCGCGCGGCGCAGTCGATAGATTGCAAAGAGCGAAAGAAATAAGACCCCAGCCAGAAGCAGGTTGACGAAACGGTATGGTCCGAGTTCCACCGCTCCAACGAAAGGCAGCTGCCAGCTATAGTGTACATTTTGGAGCATTGATAGAAGCCATCCGGTAAGGGGGCCAGTGATGCATGCGATGACTAGCGACTGAATCATTGTGTTTGCGGCGCAGAGTTGGCCCATGCGCTCCCTGGAAAACACCTCCTGAGCCAGCAATATCTGCCCAAGCATGATCATCCAATAAGTCACGCCAGTTAGCATGGATGAGACGAAAAACGTCTTGGCGCCCACGACGAAGAAGAAAGACAAAGTATACGCGACCGCACTTATCCATAGCGCCACGGTCAGTGCGCGAACCGCCCGCCATTTGTCCATCAAAAGGCCAATTGGATATGCGACCACAACCCAAGCAAGCGACGGCCACGCCAGAAATTTTCCCGCCTGGTCAAAGCCGAGGCCGACCTCGCGTTGCGCAAAAAAGATGAGAAACCCGGACATCGGAATCGATGAATAGATCAACAGGCGCGCGATATACGTCCACCAGTAGACTCTGGACGTGAATGACTCCCGAATGAAATTGAGGCTTGCCCGATAGAGTGACGAATGGGCTGTGCCCTCATCAACGTGAACCACATCTGAGACGGGCGGGTACTCACCCTCGCGGACGAAACAACACACCAAAATAAAGCAGACCAAGTTCAACGCAGCCAATGCCAGAAAGATCGCCTTTGCGTGAGTCTCCACCAATCCCACCAGCCAGTAGTTTATCGCAAATGTTCCCAGTGCGCTAAACACCCGCATCAGGGCGAGGAAGCGGCCCATGAATTCAATCGGAACGACGTCGCGGAAAAGGTATATGTAGATGGGTGTAATCACCATCTGGGCGCTCTCATAGAATATTACCAATAGTGCGAACATCAGCATCACCGGCGCCCATGGGCTGAGGGCGAATAACCCTCCCAGCCAGCTGAGATTCACTGCATGGCGCGCAAGACCGGTTCCGAAGGGAATAGCGGCCAGAAAGACCGAGACGAATGGGGTCGCAACAACGAGGTAAGGTATGCGCCTTCCCCATTTGCTCCGCGTCCGGTCGGACCGGTAGCTGACCACCGGATTAATGCAGAAATTCATGAATGCAGGTATTGAACCGGCAATAATCGCAATCTGCTGATCCGAAGCGCCATGCTGCTTCAGCAGCACCGGCAGTATCCTCGGCTCAATCTGCTGTATGATGATGTAAACGAAATCCCCCGCGAGCAGCCAGAAGAAGAGCATGGCAAGCGCGGCCTTGGTGTAGGTGAGTGTGCCAACACCATATATCCTCTGCGCCGATCCCTTCAGACTAATGCCTTCTATCGTCATGCGGTTTCAGAAGCGCTTTAGCCCTCTGGCTGACAGATGAGCAATGTCAACGGTGCGCCCTTGTCGGGATGCACGACTATAGCATCAGCATTGGCCGCCACGAAGAATCGGGATCCTGCCGTTACGCGCAGTCGGTGGTCCGCCATGTTGATCTCACCGCTCCCGCATACGACGATCACCAGCCGAAAGTAGCTTGCTTGAAACCACGTGAACTCCCGCTTCACGATGAGTTCCCATACTTCAACGCAGCCGGTCTTAGAAAATGGCAGCTTGCGCCGAGCTTCGTGCGCCTCGGATTGCGACAAGAGCTCGGACTTCACTCGGCATCTATCCTGCACCTCGTTCAGGTCCATCGACCGATAGTCGAAAAAATCCAGGCAGAAGTCCAAATCTCGGCCCAGGAACCGAGCATCCGGTGGAACGAGAATGCCATCGCGCTCGAATTCACACCTCACCACGAGATCGGACGGCTCCATCACCTCGAGAAGCAGCAAGCCGGCTCCCAGGGCGTGAACCATTCCACCGGGAACAAACCAGACCTGCCCCGCTTCAACCGGGATTTTATCAAAGCAGGCCTCCATCGCCGCAATGTCCTGGCGCGCAATGATCTCGCGCCATTGAACCCGGGTCGGGGCACGCTGGAAGCCGAGGCGAATATTGCCTGGGATGCCCGGACGAACGGCAAGTATCACGTAGCCCTCCAGTTTCCCGTACGGCACACCAAGTTTTTCCTGGGCCATTTCGCGCGTGGGATGAACCTGGGTGTGAAGGCGCATCGAGGAGTCGAGCAGCTTGGCGAGAAAGCCGAGATTGGGGCCCGCTCGACTATAGGCCCTCGAGCCGAGGAAATATTCGCCTCGATGGCGAAACAGCTTCGCAAGGTTGTAGATATTTCCACCCGCATCGCGCCCGAACCCAATGCCCTCCAGCGGAAGCTCGGGCATGCCGCGGTTGACAGCGTGTGTAGTCGACGCAAGCCAGTCCTCAGGCCTGTCACTGTCCTGCGGAGCGCGTCCATGCTCCCATTTGTCCAGGTTCAGGCCACCCGAATAATTCCGCCGAACACGATTCGGCAGCAGCTCAATTAGCTGGTCATGGTCCATTCGACAATGCGCACGGACTGGGGTGGGAGCGTTATCTTGTCGCCCGCGATTGGCGCCCCGGAAATCAGCTCCCGGGAGGCCATGGCCGGAATCTGCGCAAAGCGCACTTCCGAATCTGCGGAATCAAAATTCATAATGTAGGCAACAATGCGATTTTGGCCCTCATGCCAGCGCACTATCGTCATTTCCGGCTTTCTCACGAAATGGTGGGCGACTCGCGTGCTATCCACGCAACTTCTCAACAGAGCAAGTGTCGTCGTCGAGGCCTCGGACTGCCATGCAAATCCTTGAATCGCAGCAAAATAGATGGTTTGACCGCTACCGTATCGATTGGAGACCACCATCGGGTGTCCTTCCGCATTTCGTGCGAGAACTGATGTCCCCGCGTTTGCGGTCAGGTGCTGAATCAGAAACGGTGCCTTGAACGGAACTCCATCCCAGAGGAAACTCGAGGCTGGGCCGACATCACCCTCGATGACTCCAAACACGTTGGCCAAAAGCTTCCCGGGCGACCCCTCGGTTCGGGCTCGGTCCCATGAATCAAGGGCGTTTAGGCGGGCTTCGGCTATGAGGAGTCCTCCCTGCCGAACGTAGTTCTCCAGCCATGCAACCTGTCCATCGTCCAGGGAAACGAGTGCCGGCAATACGATGATCGGTGTGGCCAGATCCCGGTCGTCGAGGTGCTCGATGCTGCCGGTTTCAACCTCCAGGCCGAGCGCAGTAAAGGCACGATGCCATCCGCGAATCGTTTCGGGGTGGTGGCTTGGGGCTCCCCTCAGAAACGCGTCGTAAAAAAGCCGGGAACGGTAACCAAGCATTACCGTGACATCGGGTACCGCCGGCTTGACTGCTCCCAGCTCGCCTTCGATGCGCCGAAGTGAGCGGACAAGCCGGCCGACAGCTTCGCCGCGGGGACCAGGGGTGCCGTCGAGAAGAGTAAGGCCACGGCCCGTGCTCTGATAACCCCTCAGGAATGGGCGCCAGCGCCAGAGTTGAACGGCGTTGCCCCCAGCAGCAATGGCGGCCCAGATACACAGTTCCAGCTCTCGAGGAAGCATTTCCGATCCCGGCGTGAGCAGCGATTGCGTGTGGGTCTGAAGCTCATCGATAAAATAGGGTTTCCCAGCCTTCACGGCTGCGCCGCGCGGTATGCTGTAATATAAAAAGAGCTCCCATGGCTTATCGCCAAGGTTTCTACCCCAGCTCTTCGGGTAAAACGTGCCGCCGTAGATATCGCAAGTGCGAGCAACCTCATACTCGTCGCAATTGCGCAGAGACAAATCGGTTTCCAGAAGTTGGGCAGAGGTACCGTCGATGATTACCGGGTGGTCCGGGTCACGCATCTTCACGTGCTCACACCAACTGCGGCAGATCGCGGTGAGGTTCTCGGCGTGAAAGGCCTCAATTTCCACCGGTGGAAGCAAACTGCTCCAAACGCTGTAGATCGCACGGTGCTCGCTCGGGTCAATCTGTCCAAAATCGCGGAAACGCCGTAGCCATTTGCGATTGAGATTTTCGATCGTGCCGTACCGCTGCTCCAGCCAACTCTGATATTTTCGTATTGTATGGGGATCAGTGCTTCGAAAATTCGACTCGTTGAACAGGTCCCACCCAAAAACCGCTGGATGATGCTTCAAGGCCGCCACGCAGGAATCAAAGTAGCGCAGCGCGAGGGCCTCGACCTCGGGATGATTGAGATTTGCCCAGATGCTGCCTGGAAGCGGATGGAGCAACATGTCCGGCCGCAAAAGGCAGTCCGGAGTGAATTCCTGCGACGGGTTTTGTCCGACAAGCTGGAGCAGGACCTTCATCCCTTTCGAATGACAGAGGTCGAGAAACCTAATGGTGTCATCGAAGACAAACTCGGAGGGATCCCTTGCCAACCATGAGTTCGCGACGGGCCACAACGTCAGCAAATTGAAGCCCATCTCGGCCATATAATTCACATCCCGCTCGACTTCACTCCAGGAATACTCGGGCTCCAGCAGGTAAACGGCGCCAAACAGGTAACCCGAAGTAGATCCAGGTGGACGGGATGTCATGAACGGAGAGGGAGTGGTTGGGATAGTCCTTGCGCACGAAGGCGCTGAGAAAATAAATCGCGGCCGTCATGAAAAACGGCCGCGATTTGATGAGCTTCTAGGAGATCAGAACGAGAACGTGACCGATGAGCGATATCCGCGGAGGGGACCGGAGAATAGGTCGAAGCGATTCAGGGAGCCCGTGAAGTAGTATTCGTTTAGGGCGTTATCCATATATGCATGGACAACCCACTGCTTGTTAATCCGATAGGAGGCACTCAGGTTTACCACAGAGTAGGCCGGCAGCCACAGGGACGGCTGGTAAACTATTGGATTTGCCGTGGTGCCGGCAGCAGTTGAGCCGGTCGTGGGCGACTCTGCCGATCTCCTGCCGACATGAATTACACCCAATCCAAAGCTCAGTCCCTTTGCGACAGTGTCCGGAACTTTGTAGTTTAGATACACCGCTCCCGATGTCTCGGCTGCGGCGCGAATTGCCTGCCCATATGCATTGTCGATCTTGTAGTTCGTGAAATTCCCGACGATCGAGAACGAATCGTTTAGGTTTACGTTGAGTTCATATTCCATACCCCTGGAAACCTCGTTCGCGAACGCGTTTGGATAGGCGGGCTGCCCAGGCGCCAGGGAGAGATTCAACGGATTCGGTATCGAATAGTTGGTCTGGCTTACCTGGAAGTAGTCGACCGAGGCCGTCGCCCGCCCGTCGGCGGACTTATACCGAATGCCAACCTCGTCCGACTTCGAGTCCTGCGTCGGAGGAAGAAGGCCGTTAGCGGAAGAGGGCGTGGTCGCGGACGAGGTGGGGCTATTGACTACGGTGACCGGCAACGACGTTTCACCGTGCCCGTAGTACACATCCACGGAGGGAAACGGTGTGATTACTGCTCCATAATTCTTCAGCAGCTTGTTCGGATCGACTGCGGACGGATTGGGTTGAAGCGGGTTCACGGACGGCGTCGGAAATGCCACGTTCACGATCGATTTCCTCATGTAGTCCTCCGAAAGCCCTCCATTGAGGATGATTCGGTCATTCCAGAACTTTAGGATCTCATTTACGTAGATCTGTGTGACCTGCTCGTCAGTCAGCGTATCCTGGGTGATGGCGGTTGTATTGAATGTGGCGGTGCTCCCCACAAAGGCCGCGGGATTGAACGGCGCCTTGATGCCGCCATTATTCGGAAGCGTCTCATTCCGATTCTGGTCCCCTGGTTCGTATGTTAACGCGACGCCTCCGGTCGTCATGGATTTTGCGACCGACGAGCTCATTGAATAGCTCCAGTCATTCTGGAGATCGTATTCCGCAAAGGGACTGACCTGGGACGATGCGGAGCGATTCCACAGGGCGCCGTTCTCGTTGAACAGAGGTACCGGGGTCGCAGCATAGCCAGAAGCGGCATTACCGTAGGTAAAGCCAGGGGTATAAGCACCAGTTAGGGGGTTCGTCTCCGAGGCAACCGATGGCGCGCCCACGGGGCCGGTGGTATTGAATTGGACATAATGCTCGCTAGTCAGGTTGACGTGTCCCGCAAGCCTCACGGAAAGGTTCTCGGTCACATTGTCTGTGAACACCCCAAGGTAGTTATGCTCTACGTCGTCGCGAACGTCGTCGGAGTCGGTGAGGTATGCGTTCCACGGTACGCCCGGGGGAAGCATGTTCTTCGCATCCACGTTGGAATTGGTTCCGAGGTTATAGTCCGCGGGCACGCCGCCGTTTACCAAGGTGTCGTAGTCGTAGATCTGGGCCTGAAGGAGCAGCTTTGCATCGCCCTTCCTCCACTCAATCTCGGGCATGACCTCGTAGCCCCTCCTTGGCTCCCCCGTGTATGCGGTATCGTCGACTCCGACGACCACGATCCGGGCGGCAAGGTTTTTGCTGAGGACCCGGTTTATGTCGATCGAGCCGAAGTCCGAATCGTATTGTCCGAACTCCACGGACACGCTTCCAAAGTCGCCTCCGAAGCTCGGCTTCTTGGTGATGTAATCGATGGTCCCGCCCGGCTGAGGGGCGAACGGCGACAAGATGACATTGGCTCCCTTCACGACTTCATAGCTCTCAAGAATCTGTGGGAACCCCTTGTTGAGGTTTGTGTCCTGGAAGCCGTCGTAAACGTGAAGATCGGTTTGGAACCCGCGTATGTTCACGCGGTCAGCACCGACCGACTGTGAGCCGTTGCTCAGTCCGGGCGACACGTACTGCGCGGCATCCAGCATGTGATCGGCGCCCAAATCGGCTATCAGGTCGCTGGTGATGACGTCGACTGCCTGAACCGCCTGGAAGGTCGAAATGGCGATGCGCCCTCCTGCGGTTGACTCCGACGCCTGGTAGGGCGAAGGGCTGACGCCGGTGACTTCGAAGGGTGAGAGCACGACCGTTTGGTCGGGACTGCTGGTCGCTGTCTGGGCGGAGGCCGCCAGGCAGGCGGACAGGAACAGAGCACAATACGCTGCCAAGGATCTCTGGGGCTGTGCAGAACTTTTCATTTTTGAGGTAGTACAGGCAATGACGGTTGCTGGGCGGGGCTCTAACTTTCGGAATACGAATTCGCAGGCACGCAAACCGTCAACGGCCTCACTACTAACCACGTTCAGTAATTCTTGAGTTCATGGGCCGCAGGCATAGCCTGCCTCCATGCCCGACCCTGCGCGCCCAACCATCAGGATGATCGCGCGCAAGGCGGCGCTGAGTCATGCCGCAGTCTCGCTTGCGCTGCGGAATCACCCGTCGATTCCCCGAAAGACGCGGATACGCGTCAAGAAGGTGGCCGAGAGACTGGGCTACAAGCCCAACGCCTTGGTGACGGCGCTCATGCGGCAGGTGAGGAGCAATCGTCCCATAACGGCCCAGGAGACGATTGCGTACCTGACAGCCGATGAATCCTTCAGTTTTTCGAAGGAGGATTCCGGCTTCGGCCAGTTTCTCCTTGGCGCGCGCGAACGCGCCGAGTCACTCGGCTTCAAGCTCGAGCATTTCTGGCTTGGACCGTTCGGGGGTGGCGCCAGGCCGGTCGCAAAGATACTTGAGGCCCGCGGGATACGCGGCGCCGTTATTGGGCCGATACCGGTTCGCCAGGAACGAATGTCGTTACCTTGGGACAGCTTCGCCGTGAGCGCCATCGGGTTCTCCTTCGATCAGGTCCAGTTCCACAGGGCGTGCCATCACCAGGTCAATGGAATGCTTCTCCTATATAACAGACTCTACGGTCTGGGCTACAGGCGGATCGGCTTCGCGATCATGTCCTTGGATCTGGTGCGAGTGCGGCACTACTATCTTTCCGGGTACCTAACGAGCCGGGAGCTCAATCAGGAATGTCAGGCTCTGCCACCATTGATAGTGGAGGACGAATCGAAGCTCGGCAGTCTCACGCGATGGGTCGATCGATATAAGCCCGATGTCGTCATCAGTATCGGATGGGCCATTTATCGCTGGTTTGCATCCAATGGCATCCGAGTCCCAGAGGACCTCGCCTTTGCCCAGCTCAGCCTGGACGGGAAATACAAGAACATCGCAGGAATAGACCAGAAGTCACCCTTGCTGGGCGCCACCGCAGTCGACCTGGTGATTGATCAGCTCTTTCGCAATGAATATGGGATTCCGGAGAGGCCCAAGATGGTCCTGCTAGACGGTGAATGGGCGTCGGGACCGAGCGCCCCAGCAATCCGCGGGTCCTAGCGCAGGAGGCGCTCCCCCACCCGTTGAGGCCGAGGCTTGGTAGACCTATGCCGTTACGAAACAGGCTATCAAATCGACGTGTTCATTGCACCTCGTACACCTCAACGAGCGCAATGCCAGTGTCGCCGCTCGCTCCCGTTACGCCTGCTGTGTAGTTGCCGGGCGGCAGCGTTATCAAAATGGCGGAATCACGGCTTGATGTTCCCCAAGGGAAGGCTCCAACCGCCGCAGCTGCGGCTGCTATCCCAGGATTGCCATTCCAAGCCGTGTTTGCTGCGAGGACGACATTAGGCGTGATGCCCACATTCGTGAGCACCAGTTGAGGGTCCGAAAGCGTGCCCGTCAGGTTAAAAGGGAACAACGCCAGCGCTGGACCTGAGGCCCGTATCAGCACGGTCTTGGCCGTCGATCCACCGATCACAAATCCTGCGAAAACTGTATTTGAGCCTGTACCCACGTAGGCTCGGGCTGAGAGGTTTATAAGCCGTGACGCTGTGGGTGTGTACGAGCCGTTGGGCGTGGCGTCGAAGACCTCAACGAGCGCTATGCCGGAATCACCGTCTGCCCCGGCGATTTCCGCGGTGTAATTGCCGGCGGGCAAAGACTCGAGTACAGCCGAGTCGGCTGTCGCCTTGACCCCCCACGAAAACGCCCCCACCGCGGCTGCCGTGTTCGCGATAACAGCTGCGCCTCCCCATCCCGTGTCCGTGGTGATGACGATACTTGGATTATCGCTTACATTGGCCAACGTGAGCATGGGATCCTGGAGAACTCCTTGGAGGCTGAACGGCGCCGCCCCCAAGACCGGGCCCGAGCCCCTCACCAGCACCGCTTGATTTCCGGAGGTGCCGGTACCTCCGACCACAAATCCAGCAATCATAAGATTGGCGCCCGCTGAAACTTGAGCACGGCATGAGATGTTAATGAGCCTGCCTGGATTTGGAGTGGTAACCAGAGTGAGAGTCGCGGCGTTGCTTGTCACCGAGCCCGACGGATTTGTGATTGTACAGGTGTAACTTCCGGCATTGGCAAATGTCGCGTCATTGATCGTAAGGCTTGAGCTTGTGGCACCGACTATTGGAGCTCCGTCCAGTGACCATTGATAGCTCGGAAGCGGGCTTCCCACTGCCGCGACGGAAAAAACGACCGTACTTCCAAGGGAAAGAGTTTGCGATATTGGCTGACTTGTTAATGCAGGTGCAAGGAATGGGCTGCCGATCCTGATCGTGTCGTTGTTGGAGTCGGAGACGTATATGTTGTCACTGCTGTCAACCGCCACACCAATTGGCGTCGAGAAACCGGCCGCAGCCCAAATGCCGTTGGCACTTCCCGTGACACCTGCGGTGCCCGCAATCGTATTTACCAAACCTGAAGGCGCGGCCAGTCGGATGGTGTTGTTTCCCGTGTCAGCGATAATCAAATTGCCGTACGAGTCGAATGCCAATCCGCCAGGCTGGTTTAAGAGCGCCTTCGTACCCATTCCATCGGCACTCCCTGCGACTCCGGCGTTTCCGATTATCGTCGTTACCATGCCAGCCGCGGTCACCTTACGAATCGTGTTATTGTTGATGTCGCCCACGTAGATGTTACCGCTCCCATCGATCGCGATTCCGTAAGGCTGATTGAACCGGGCACTAGAGCCCATTCCGTCCGCTGTGCCAAAGCTACCTGCGGAACCGGCCAAAGTGGAGACTACCCCAGATGAGCTAATTTTACGTATTGTATTGTTAGCGCTGTCCGCCACGTAAACGTTTCCGGCCCCGTCGACCCCAACGCCACCGGGCCTGTTAAACTTGGCTGCTGCGCCCGTCCCATCCGCGCTTCCGGAAATTCCCGCAGTTCCGGCCAAAGTAGTGACAACACCGGAAGGAGTGACCTTACGTATTGTGTCAGTACCATAATCTGAAACGTAGAGATTACCGGTTGCATCGATAGCCAAACCTGAAGGGGAAGTAAAAAGCGCGCTACCACCGACGCCGTCCGCGCTGCCCTCAACCCCAGTCTGACCGGCAAGGCACGTCACAGGCGAGCCGACGGGAATCTCACGAATCGTGCTGTTAAACGTATCGGTCACAAAAACGTCTCCGTATGCGTCAACGGCTACACCGTTCGGAACGTTGAATCGCGCATGCGGCCCTCCTCCGTCGACGCTGCCCAATTGGCCCGGGAAACCAGCAACCGTGCCAACAGACCCCGTGAGCGAGATCTTCCTCACCGTGTTATCTCCGCGATTCGTGACAAAAACATTTCCGCTCGAGTCGACGGCCACCTCAACCGGGAAATAGAACTCTGCCGCGGGGCCTATCCCGTCCGCGCTGCCCGTACGATTTGGAGTGCCAGCCAACGTAGTCACGACTCCCCCAGCGGTCACCTTTCGAATAATCGAGTCTCCATAGTCGCAGACATATACATTCCCTTCCTCATCGACGGATACCGATGAAGGAAGGTTGAACTGAGCTGCCGGTCCGGTTCCATTGGCACTTCCTGAATTCCCCGCCGTACCCGCCAAGGTGGACACGACACCCAATGGCGAGATCTTCCGGATCGTCTCGTTTCTCTCATCCGCGACATAAACATTGCCGATATTGTCCACGGTGACGCTAGTCGGGCTGCTGAACTGCGCATTCAGCCCGGTTCCATCCGCGCTACCGCCGCGAACGTTGAAATCACCGGCTAAGGTCGTGACCACGCCGGCGGGCGTTATTTTTCGAATCACGCCGGTTGTTGACTCTGCAACATAGAGGTTATCGTTGGCGTCCACAGCAATTCCCTCCGGGTCCTGGAATCCCGCGGCAGTACCCGTCCCGTCTACGTATACTGGACGGCCCGCCATCCCAGCCACGGTGCTTTCAACGCCATTCGTGGTAATCTTACAAACTAAGGCATGCGTTTGGTCTGTAAAAAAAATCGTGCCGCTCCCATCTACGGCGATACTGTCGCCGATAGAGAAAGGTACATAAAAGCCGGGCGCCCCTTGGGATCCCGCTACGGTTGTAACTTCGCCACTGGTGGAGATTTTCCTGATACAATCATTCTGAAGGTCTGTGACATATGCGTTTCCAGAGGAGTCGACAGCGATGCCTTCAGGGGAATTGAGCAAGGCAACTGGCCCATTTCCCGTGACGCCATTTAGGCTCCCAGCAGAGCCGGGTGTGCCAGCAAGGACGGAGAATGAATAGGGTATGTTAGTGCTTTGCGCTAAAAGCGCCCCAGTAAGGCTCAATGCCGTGATAAAGCATCGAATGAAAGCGGACCATTTGCCGATTGGCACCTTTTGCATGTTTTGGAAACGAACCAGGGATATGTGAAATGAAAAACCGCAAAGAAAATTGGCCTCCGGGCAAATTACGATGAGGAAATCCGCGTAATTCCGCGCAGGAAAGGCAACGGCGCCCAAATAGTCTTAACTGGAGTGCTGACCATGATAAGCACTTCCTGGACGCTCAAGCCTCCCTACTTTCCTAAAACGGCCTGTTGAGGCGGAGGCTTAGCTCACCCGTGCCCTTACCGACATAACAAGCGCTTACCGGGCATTCGTGGGCGCGTCAGCCTCTTTACTCATACCGGAAGTTTATTTCCTTTCCTCCATACATTTCCATTTCTGGGGTCACTAGCATTCCGCAGTCCATGTCGATTCGTTGGAGGACCGAGGCTGAATCGCGATGGTATTGCAAAACGCTGCATCGGGTAATACCGCACTAATTATGCAAACACTGACGCTTAAGGTTTCCACCCACACGGCCGCCCGACTTGAGCGCATGGCTACCCGCCGCCGCACTAGCAAGTCTGCCGTTATTCGTGAAGCCCTGGAGGAAAAG
>Ga0206876_1011_pt2 | contig 35149 bp, 32 predicted proteins | sample Alteio_BWOrgCont_10_FD_152619 | JGI IMG/M metagenome (GOLD analysis project Ga0206876, IMG submission 152619) | Enriched cells from forest soil in Barre Woods Harvard Forest LTER site, Petersham, Massachusetts, United States -... | ecosystem: Environmental > Terrestrial > Soil > Temperate forest >...
TGTGCGCAGTGGTCCGAAGCCATCAGCACACCGTCGCGTGGCGGGCGTCGATCAACAATTGTCCGAAATCGTCGATCGCTGTCTGGCCGCGGATCCTGTCAGACGCTTTCCGAACGCTCAAGCGGTACTTGACAAATTGGTGGCGCGAGAGCGGTTCCGGGCTCGCAGACCACTGATATTGCTCGGTTTGATTCTGCCCTTGCTCTTGTTGCTATTTCTCGTTCCGCTTGCCAAGAACGCAATTGACTATGCAGTGAATACGGCTCAAGAAAATCTCACTCGTCGTGCCTTGGAGAGTGACGTGCTCTCTGTCAATTTGCTGGCGGACAGCATCAGTCGCGAATTGGAGGATCGGCGGCATGAACTTGAAACATTGGTTGCTGACGAGAAATTGCGGCAGCTCGTCGCTGACTATGCGACAGTGCCTTTGGAAGAAAGAACACCCCTGACCAGCAGACTTAATGAATTGAGTCTGGAGAACGATCAACGGTTGACGAAGCTGGGCCGTGTTCCCGATGCCAGTTGGTTTCTGCTGGATTCCAAAGGGATTGAAAGGTGGCGATTGCCAAAGAATCCGGTGCACGACAAGAACTTTGCAACGCGTGACTTTTTCCATGGATGGGGTTACGACCATCCTGAAAACGAAATTCCCCCAGACAGCCGCGCGACTCGGAAGTTTCACATTTCGAAACCGTTCAAGTCCGAAACCTCGAAGCTATGGGTTGTGTCACTGTCGGTTCCAATATTCTATCCAAGTGAGGGTGAAAAGGTCATCGGAGTTCTTTGTCGAACGCAAACCCTGGGTACGCTGATCAAGGATTATCAGCATCAGCACAACTGGGAAAGCAAGGAGATGGACGGCGTCGATCGGAAACTCGCCATTGTAGATGGCAGTGAAACGGATGGAAAATTCTATTGGCAGCTTCTGGCACACAGTTGGATGGATGATTCTAAATTGGGCCAGATTCCCGAATCGGACTTCAAGAAATTGAAACTGGAGGGAATTGTTCAAGAGGACGTCACTCACAACCTTGAACAGTTGATGCACCAGAATCGAAAACCAGACGAGCAATCCGCACCCGAAGGTGAGTTTGACCGAACGGATCACTACATCGATCCGGTCAGTCAATTCGATGCCGACACCTATGGCGGACCATGGATGGCGGCGTTTAGCCGGGTCGGAGAGACAAAATGGGTGGCCGTCGTCCAGGAACGAAAGGACAAGGCGCTCAAACCCGTGATGGAACTTCAAACTCGCATGCTGACATCCGCCATGGGAGGCGTACTTGTCATCTTTGGCCTCGTCGCGGGAGCCTGGTGGCTGATCGTCGCTTTGCTGAACGAACGGACTCCCCGCTGGTTCAATGTATGGAGGAACCGAATGGCGACGCCCGGAACAACCTTATCAGTCACTGGTAAAGCAAACGATAGTGATTGAACACAACGCTCATCTTCAGTCATTTTTTTCAAAAGAATCGATGTCGAAGTTGTCGCGAGCAGCAAAAAACTTGAGAGATATTTTGTCTGCCATTTCAGTCGCATGTAATCTCTGCGATCGTTCTCATCCGACGATCTGAAGACTTACCTTTCGTTCCTCAAGTCAGGCGGCTTAACCGACGATCAATGCACTAACACCTGGGATGCTCGGGTTGCCTCGCTCGATCGTGCGGCAACGAACTTTGACGATTGCAAGGAATGATGCATGTCGCATGGGAATCACGACCAGTTTCGGTTGGGCTTCCTGACGGCGGTTGAGGACGCGGAGCGGGGATTTGTCGGTGGCCTGCTGATTACCAATCGATTTGGTCGGCCGCTCGAATTCCAATGCACTGCGCCTGTCAAACCCAATCGGACGCAAGAGATTCTTTACGGTCCGACGCTCAAACCATATGTCTTATGCGAGTTAATCGGCAGAACGCTGCTCGAAAAAGTGGGAGTGAAACCACAACTGGTGCTGGTCGAATCGCTCGATCTTCTCGACCTGCGTGGCGCAATTTCGGCTCCTGTTGCCAGCTTGATCCGCGTTGAAAACCCATCCAGGAAACGCAGTTCAGATCAGGCGGAAAATCGGCAATCTGAGCAAGATTTGCCAAATACGATAAAGCTTGGCAACGAAACCATTGCGTTCAATCCCGCCCACGACGAAGACCGAAGCGAGATTCAGAAATTCGCGAAACATGTACCGGTCGATGCAGACCTTTGTGAACCATTTGAGCGAATCCGCGAAGCTTTGGTCGAAACCATCCGACTGAGTATGTCGCGATCCGCCTGACCGTTTGGAACGGTCGTCGATCAAGGATGCGGCCATGTCCAATGTTCAGTCAGATGTCGACAAATCTCCAGCCTCCGATGGTCCCTTCCAGGGACCGCATTGGTCGCCGCTGCAACATATCGACAAGCTTGAGCTGGGCAGCCATACGCTCGATTCACTCGACGAGTTGCTGGCAGAAGTCTCTGTGATGTCCATTCCGGTCGCGATGCGAGCAGAGATTCTGTCGTCCGGGTTGAACGTGGCTCTGCACCGGTGGCCAAAGGTGACTGTTGAGCCACTGAATTTGCCCAAGTCTCCGGGGATGCTGCCGACATGGAAGCCGACCCGTCAGAAAATCACCACCTTCGGGCTTCAATTCCCTGAGGGGATATCGCTCCTTGCCAAGAGCAAGGTGGATGAGAATAAGGACTCGAAAACCAGCGAAATTTCTCCGTTAGGCGGCCCTGCAATGGAGATCATGCCAGATTACCAACCACCCACGGTTGCTTCTCTCGTCGACAGCCTCGCTGAACCTCCAAAGAAAAAGCAGATCACGCGCATCAAGCCGCCGGACGATGCGCTGTCGATCGAAGAGCGGTTGTTTTATCTCTTACAGCCACCGCTTCAGTCGTGGCTGGCAGGGCAGGAAATGATCATGCCCTTTGAGCCGTTCTCGTACCAGTACGAAGGGATTGGCTGGCTGTTCTCGAAGTCGTCCGCGTTGCTCGCCGATGAAATGGGACTCGGCAAAACGATGCAGACCATCACGGCCATTCGCTTGTTGATTCGCAGTGGCCAAGCCCGTCGCATCCTGCTCGTTTGTCCTAAGCCTCTGCTTCCAAATTGGCAACGAGAATTCCAAACCTGGGCGGAAGAACTGCCCTTCGTCGTCGTGGAAGGCGATGGCGAACGAAGGAAACTGACCTGGACGATGCCCGGTGTTCCAGTGTTGATTGTCAATTATGAATCAATGGTACGCGACTTTGCCGCGTTCGCAGAGGGTGAGTTCCCCAAGTTCGACCTGATCGTTCTGGACGAAGCACAACGGATCAAAAATCGCACGTCGCGTACCGCCGTCACGGCCCGTGCACTGCCGCGTCGACGCAGTTGGGCGTTGACGGGTACTCCGATTGAAAATCGGCCGGAAGAACTGGGAGCCCTTTACGAATTTCTCGAGGTCGTACCTCCGAATGCAACGCCGGACTTGCGGCAGCTTCAGGCGCTGGCGAAACAGTTCATCTTGCGTCGAACGAAAAACCTCGTGATGAAGGATATGCCTCCGCGACTCGACCGCGATGCCTATCTCGAATTGTTGCCATCGCAAAAAACGGCTTACGACATGGCTGAAAAGGAAGGCGTGGTCCAGCTCAATGACATGGGTGATTCCATCACCGTGCAACACGTGTTCGAGCTTGTCCTGCGTCTGAAGCAAATCACCAACTTTGATCCACTGACGGGTGAAAGCGCCAAGCTCGATCGCCTGGAAGCGGATATGGAAGAAATCGCCTCGAGTGGTGGGAAGGCGATTCTCTTCAGTCAATGGACAAAGGTTATAGACTGGCTAGCAAAACCGATGGCCAAATACGGTGCTTTGGTTTATCACGGTGGCGTTCCGACAAAACAACGTGAACCCATTTTGACCAGGTTCAAAGAGGACCCGAACGCTCACATTCTGCTCATGAGTTATGGCACAGGGGCCGTTGGCCTCAACCTGCAGTTTGCGGGTTATGTTTTTCTGTTTGATCGCTGGTGGAACCCCGCGGTGGAAGATCAGGCGATCAACCGAGCCCATCGCATCGGATGTAAAAGCCAGGTAATCGTGACACGATTTATCTCAAAGGACACCATTGAGGAACGAATCGACAAGGTGCTGACGGAAAAACGCGAACTGTTCGCGGCAATCCTTGGCGACGGCGACGACACAAATGTTTCGTTGAGTATGAACGCTGCCGAGATCTTTGGTCTGTTCGACCTGAAAGCTCGGCATGGAAAAGGAACCCGAGCAATTGGGCCAAAACCAGCCGCTTAGCCGCGCGACGCTCGGCCAACATGACCCTGTAGCACAGACGCCCCATCCGTGGGAATCCATCTGACCTGTGGCCGTTTTGCCGCGAGGAAGCTCCGCGCGCGAAGAAACTCACGGATGAGGCGTCCTTGCTACAAAGCTCAGAATCTCAAATTGTTCGACAGCCAACTCCGCCTTACGCTATTTGAGAACAGCCTCAAAAGAGTTGCATCCTGGTTGCAGGAGATCAATCTGTTTTCGTCTTCAGAGTTTGTCGTCGTCGTAATCCCGCGGTCGCGTGCATCATTCGATCCGCAAGCCTCTGATGGATGTTTCTGAGCCGGAAAACCTCGCGCAGAACCCCCACGGAGGCACCCACCACTCCTACAACGATATTGCAAACAACGGCGGATTTCTGGATAGGTTGATCTCGCGAGAACGTTTGAAGCCTCGTCGGGTTTCGAGAAAGGGTTCTCCGTAACCACGCACCAGAGTAGGACGTGAGATCGTCCGCCACTAAGGAGTTCGTCATGGAAGACGTCCGAAGCCGAGCGAAATCGTCGGCATTGCCTCCAGTCACAGCCGTCGTGCGGCAGTTTGTGGGATCAAGGATCGAGTTGCAGGTAGTCGCCCAGGTGTTTGACGTCGTCTGGGGTGCTTCATTGCATTCAAGTCCGAGTTGGACAAGCCACGAGAGTTCCCGAGACGATTCTTTGTTTGCCGCGACTGGGGTAACCGCCGAGAGCGGATTTACAGAAGGAGAAATCTGATGAGCCAAACGACGACCTCGATCAACAAAAAATCGATGGCCAATGATTCGACTCGGATGAATCCGGTGCTCGGCGCATTTTATGCCAGGGTTTCGTCAGATCAGCAGGCACAAGAGCAGACGATTGAAAGTCAAGTGACGGCACTGCGTGAACGCATCGCCGCAGACGGCGTGGTACTGGAGAACGAATTCGAATATCTGGACGATGGTGTGAGTGGCACGACGCTCACAAGGCCCGCCCTCGAGCGGTTGCGTGATGCGGCGTATGCAGGCAGTTTCCAAAGGCTCTACGTGCATTCCCCTGATCGGCTCGCACGGAAGTATGCGTATCAAGTGCTACTGCTCGAAGAACTGCAGAGGCACGGTGTGACGGTCGTGTTCCTCAATCGAGCGATTGGAGTTTCCCCCGAAGAAGACTTGCTGTTGCAGATGCAGGGAATGTTCGCGGAATACGAACGTGCGAAGATTCTTGAGCGGAGTCGGCGCGGCAAACGACATGCGGCACAACGCGGTTCAGTAAACGTTCTGTCGGGCGCGCCGTTCGGATATCGGTATGTATCGAAGCACGAAGGGAGCGGGATGGCGGCGTATGTGGTCGTCCCCGAACAAGCGGCCGTTGTGAGCCAGATCTTTGAGTGGGTCGGGCGTGACCGATTGTCGATCGGAGAGGTCTGTCGTCGGTTGAAGCAACAAGGCACATTGAGTCCGAGTGGCAACTGTTCGTGGGATCATTCCAGCGTCTGGAGTTTACTGAAAAACCCGGCATTTTATGGTCGTGCGGCCTTTGGCAAGACGCGTGTCGGAGAACGTCGGCCGCAACAGCGAGCCGCGCGACGGTGCGATTCCAAGGCATCGCGCCGCGCGATTTCGATCTATGACACGAGCACCACCGAGCAAGTGGTCATTGACGTTCCGCCGATCGTTAGCGAGGACCTCTTCGTCACAGTCCAAACGCAACTCACGACTAACCAACACGTCAGTCGCGAACGTCGGACGGGCGCACGCAACCTCCTCCAAGGACTCGTGACCTGCGGTTGCTGTCGCTATTCGTTCTACGGCAAAATGATCAGCCGATCAGCAGCGAAAGGCCACTCCCGTTACGTCTACTATCGTTGCGTGGGAACGGACTCCCATCGCTTCGGTGGTCAGCGGATCTGTCAGAATAAACAGGTCCGTGCCGACGTATTGGAAGAGGCCGTGTGGCATGACGCAGAAGAGTTGTTGCGCGATCCACAACTGCTGCGGAAGGAATACGAGCGCCGCTTGCAAACACCGTCCCAGGATGCCGAGAGAGAGCGGACGTTGCGTCAACAGGAACAATCGGCCAAGCGGGCCGTCAGCCGCCTGATTGATGCGTTCACGGAAGGCATCTTGAGCAAATCGGAATTCGAACCCCGCCTCGCAAAGGCTCGCGACCGCACTGAGCGCCTGACAATGGAACTTGCCCAGATCAGTTCGAACGACGCCGAGCAAACCCATCTCCGAGCTGCAATGGCATGTCTGAATGAGTTCACCTCGCGCATCGGCCAAGGGCTCGATAAGGCCGACTGGAACGCGCGACGCGAGATCCTTCGACTATTGATCGAACGCATCTACATTGAGTCCGACCAGGTCCGTATCGTCTATCGAATCAGCTTCCCCCTTTTTCTTCAGACATCCCAAACAACCCACGGTAATACATCGCGAGAAAGAATTTTGCACTTTTGTTGGAGGAGTGACCGCGGCACCGATCAGCGCATATACACCACCGACGGACAGCACTTCGACGAAGGTAAATCCATCCCGTGCTGCTGTGGCAAATCCACCGAAGACGACTCCGAACAATGCCCCGCAGGCTGCAAACAGGCACGCATCAGGAAATGAGATCTGAAGGACGTGAATTCCGTACGAGACGAATTTCGGATATTTGTGATGCAACATAATGGCATTCATCGTATCGTCCTTTTTGGCCGGAGCCGACAAGCCCTTACTTTGAAGTGCAAAGTGTGTGCCCATCGCCTTCCGGCGCTGCAAATATCGATCTGCCTGATGATTGGAAATAATCCGGTCACAATGCTCACGGGAGACATTGCAAGCTCATCGATCAAATGTGCAAAATGATCTGCCTCTGGTGTCATCCTGCTGCCTACTGTGATTGACCGCTCTTCGGTCTTATGTACACTGGCTGAATCTCGAAACTGTCCATAAATCCCCGCACGAATGGTGAAGAGATCGATATGTCTCTCTCGGTTGATGGATTTTTGAAGCACCTCAGCGACAGCAGAGTTTTGTCGGCCGCCGAACTGGCTGCCGTAGAATCTCAGATTCCTGCCGCAAAACGGGCTCAGGATGCGCAATCTTTGGCGCGGGAACTGGTCCGCTTAAAAAAATTGACGCCATTTCAGGCGAACGTTCTTTACAAAGAAGATCCCACACCATTGATCTTGGGCAACTACCTTTTACAGGACAAAATCGGTTCCGGCGGCATGGGTATGGTCTACAAGGCGCAGCACCGCCGGATGAAACGAGTGGTTGCCGTCAAAGTCCTTTCAGCGACCGCAATTCAATCTCCCAACATTGTCAAACGATTTCTTCGTGAAGCCGAAGCGGCGGCCAAACTAACCCATCCGAATATCGTTGCCGCCTACGATGCCGATGAGATCAATGGCGTTCCATTTCTGGCGATGGAATATGTGGATGGCACCGATCTCGCAATCTACGTCACGAACAACGGACCAATGCCGTTTAAGCAGGCGATGGACTGCATTCTTCAAGCCGCAAAAGGTCTTGAACATGCTCATCAACATGGAATCGTTCATCGCGATATCAAACCAGCCAACCTGTTACTTGATGGGCAAGGAACCGTCAAAATCCTGGATATGGGGTTGGCGCGAATTCAAGATTCAAATCAGGCGCTCGCCGTTGCAGAGGCCGCGGCTCTCACTCAACAAGGATTTACCGTTGGAACGATTGACTTCATGTCACCCGAGCAGGCAATCGACTCACGACAGGCGGACGCCAGCTCTGATATCTACAGTCTGGGGGCAACACTCTTTTTCCTGTTGACCGGAAAAGCAATGTATGACTTGCCGTCTCTCATGAGTCGGCTCGTGGCCCATCGTGAATCTCCAATTCCTTCCATTTGCGAGGTGCAGGAGGGCGTTCCGCTTCAGATCGACCTGATCTTCCAGAGAATGGTCGCGAAGCAGAAACAGGATCGCTTCGCGTCGATGACTGACGTCGTTCGGGATCTTGAGAACTGGCAGAAGGTCACCGAGTCAGGGCCGATCGGATCGTCTTCGGTGGATGCCAAAAAGGATTTCACCGTTCAAAACAATGTCATCAGCGCCATCTTCGATGACGAGTGAAACGAATTCCTGCGGGACTCAGGTTTCAGATTCGCTGGACGTCGAGAATTCACTGGCGCGAAGCTTGATGATCGATGCCAGCAGCAATCCCAGGATGGTACAGATCAGAATTGTGATGTGCAGCCAGACAGACTCGTTTCCGATCAATGACTGCGCGCCAGACTCGCGTCCACCTGGAATCTGGAGATCGCACCATTTGGCCGCCAAAGCCCTTAACCGGTATTGGATCGTGACCTTATTGATCACTGCGGGAATGAAACTCATGACCATCTCAAACAACAGCGTGTACGCCACCGCCAAGACCATGGCGCGCCGAGGGAAAAAAACGCCCAGCGCCAGGTAGATTGCGGCATATGCTGGACAAGCCAGCAAGACGAGCCTGACCATCGCCCACCAGATGCGCCAGGTGTCACCGGTCGCGGCCAAAGGAACCGCGATCGTCAATCCCACGATCGCGGGGGGAATCACCCACGTCATGGCCGCGAGATACTTTCCGAGCAACACCGCCGTTGCTCCATCCGGCCGAACGGCGAGATAGACCCAGCTCCGTCGTTCCAATTCGGCCGAAATTGCTGGGGTCGTCCAAAGTAGTGTGCCCAGCATCGAAACGAGGAGGGGGACGAGTGCAAATATCAGCCAGGCACATAATTGCCGCCAGACTTCGTGACGCGTATCAATGTCCATGGGGCCGCCGATCGCGTGCGCTTCGAAGTTCCTGTCGATTTGAGATCCTTGCGGAAGGACGACGATCTGGGGCACCGTGAAACGTACGAGAGCGATGATAAACACAGGAAATGCGGCCAATACCAGCCACCAGATCTTTCTCGTCAATGAGAGCGCTCGCTTCCATTCGAATTCGAAAACAGCACCGACGTTCCCAATCACAGCTCACCTCGATGCATCTTCATAAGTGAATTGAACAAGGCTTGCAGTGATTCATCTGCCGACTTCATTTCCAACACCGTCACTCCCAAATCCGAAACCCAACCGGGAAGTTTCTCATACAACAATCCCGGCTGTTGCGTCGCCAGCGTCAGCGTATCTCCCTGAATGCTCAGGGAATCAACCGCATGCTCCTGGACCAGCCGCGAGGCTAGCAGATGAGGACTCGAGCAGCGCAAGGCAATCTCGTTCGGCAGCCCAACCATCATCGAATGAACCTCTTCAGCGGTGCCAGAGGCCAGCAACCGGCCGCTGCAAATCAACAGAAATGACTGAGTAATCGATTCAACCTCGTGCAACAGATGGCTGGCGAAAAGCAGGCTTTTTCCCAGACCAATCCAGTCGAGTAACACCGTCGTCAGATCGTGCCGGCCAATCGGATCAAGCCCATTGAACGGTTCATCCAGGATCAGAAATTCGGGGTCGTGAGCAATCGCCTGTGCCAGCTTTGTCCGCTGCCGCATCCCACGCGAATAACTGGAGATCGGTCGATTCATTGCCGATTTCATCGCGACCAGTTCCAGAGATGACTGAGCTGCGAGATCTGCTTCTTTCGCGGTCATACCTTGCAGTCGCTGCAGGTAACGAACCCAATCGTACCCAGTGACATCGGAATACATTCCTTCGCCGCCGGGGCAATAACCCAGTTGCCGAAAAAGGCGTGCGTTATTCCGCGGTGAACGGCCCATCACGTGGACAGTGCCCAGCGTCGGCTTCAGTTGGCCGGTAATCAGATTGAGCAAAGTCGACTTGCCCGAGCCGTTCGGTCCCAGCAATCCGTACGCCCCCGCGTCGAGTTTCAACGTGAAGTCGTTGACACCGATCACATTTCCGTAGAGCTTCGTGACATTTTGCAGTTCAATCATCGAGATCGCCGCTCGTAGTATTTCTGGACGTCAATGGCGCGAGATTCCCCCGTTAACTACACCCGCATGGGGGCGGACACACGATAGAAAAGTACCACCAGCGAAACACAGGTGATCACGACAAGAATTGCAATCGACGCCAGGACATCCTTCATTTTCGAAAAACCAAAAATCCAGCTTTGCACTCGGCCTAAGGTGTGATACAGCGACAAATGCGTCCAGACAGATTCTTGACGCACCGGCAAGTCTTCCACTGCTCCGCGCTGACGGAATCGATGATCGCGTGCGTGTCTCTGAAATTCTTGCTGAGTATTGAATGCTTCCGCTGTCGAGACGGCACCGTAGGTGAACCAGCCGAGAATCCAAATCGCAAACCAGGCAAAAGCGGCGTTGCGACTTTCTTGAGTGAGCGAGGAAAAGCAGAGCGCCAGTGCAGACGTGGGAAGCATCAAGACCACCGACGCAGCCAGAATGCGAAACGGGATATCCCATGTGGCGGCGATGACGCCCAGGTTCGGCGACAGCACGACACCAATGGCATATTGCGTCAGCGCGGGAACTGTCGTGATCAGGGCAAGATAAGCCCATAACGTGGCCATTTTGCCGAGCAAATACTCGCCACGAGTCAACGGACGCGAAAAGTATAACAAGAACGCGCGAGACCGAATGTCCTGTGAAATAAGAGGCGGTGAAATCAGGCCGATGACAAGAACCATCAGCACCGGTTGGGGATAGCGAATGAACGCATTCAGCAGCCAACTCCAGACCGTATGACGGGCTTTTGCCAATGTACCGGATTGAACCGCTTCTTTGATTTCATCCAGCACCGGATCGGGCGGCAGATTTTGGATCATGGGAGTCACGATTTGACGCCATTCTGGATAATTCGCCGCCTGCTCCCAAAGAAAAAAGCCAAGGCCAAACCACACCGCCGGCAACCACGCGAAGAACAGCAGGCGTTTCAACCAGCGGTTCTCCCACGATCGACGGATTCCGACCTTTGAAATGACAATCCAACGGGTCCACAACGGAGTCCGCTCGCCGGACCAACCGCGATAACCTAAGTGGTGAACGCTCTGATCGCTTTCGCCATCAGGTGATGCCATGGCAACCGTCGGGGCTTCTTTGAAAATGGAATGATCAGCCATTTTGATGTTCCGAACGAACGGCGTTGACAAAGATTTCTTCAAGCGAGTTTCGCGACGGTGTCATCGATCGAATGCCCGCCCCAGTTTCTTTCGCTGCCTTCCAGGCCACTTTTGCCAATTCGTCCGGCGCTCCTTGTAATACAACAGTTCCATTTGATTGCGGTAAGAACTCAATTTCCTGTTGACGAAGTCGCTCCAAAAACGCATCCGGCAATCCGAGCAGCCGGATTTGCAGCGATGGCGTCGCAGGGCGACTGAGTTCCGCCAAAGTCTCTGAGACGAGTACGCGACCATGCGCCAGAATGACGACCGAATCGCTGATCGACTGAACGTCGGGAAGAATGTGCGTGCAGAGCACCACGGCCTTGCCCTGATCACGAGATAACAGGCGAATGCGATTGAGCATGACCTGACGTTCTTCCGGATCGAGCCCTGACGTCGGTTCGTCTAAAATCAAGACTGGCGGATCGTGAACAATTGCCTGGGCAAAACGGAGCTTCTGACGCATTCCCGTCGAATACGTTTCCACGAGGCGGTATCGCTCTTGAGCCAGCCCGCAGAAATCAAGGATTTCATGCGCGCGTCGCAGCGCCTCAATTGCGGGAAACCTTGATAATTGAGCAACGAACTGAACACATTCGACGCCTGTCATCCCGTGCAGATAACAGTCGTCCTCGGGCATATACCCAACGTGCGCCCGAATCTCGCGCGATTGACGTCCCAGCTCGAAGTCAAGCAGTCTTCCGCGACCGCTGGTGGTCTTGACCAGTCCGAGTAAAACTTTGATCAGCGTCGTTTTACCCGCGCCATTCGGTCCTAACAGCCCTGTGATTCCCGAATGGATTTGTAGCGTGATACGATCCAACGCGCGGAAGTGACCGTAGTCCTTGGTGATTTCGGCAAGGTCAATCAAGACAGACATATCAACCCCGCTCGGATAATGGTTGAAACTCCCGTTGGGCAGGGCCGACGTAAATGGCGCGGGGACGAATTGGCTGGGGCGTTTGTTGTTGTTCGATGAAGTGTGCGGCCCAACCGACTGAACGGCTGATGACGAATAGCGGTACAAACAAATCCGAATCGAGACCCAGATAATGCAGCAGCCGCGCTGCGGGCCAGTCAAAGCTGGGCATTATATTTTGTTCGTCCCAGACGGCGGTTTCAATTGCCGCTGCAACGTCTTCCATCGGCGACAGACCGACTTCCGCCGCGACTTCGCGGCAAAACGACCTGAGGATTTCCGAACGTGGGTCGCTGGTTCGATAAACACGATGCCAAAATCCCGGCATGCGTTCATATTGCTTGAGCACCGCCCGAACGATCGGTGGGGCGGCTCCGGGAATCTCGACCGCTTCGAGAATATCAATCACCTGTCGTCCGGGTCCGCCGTGCCAGATTCCCTTGATGACACTGATTCCGGCGATTGTCGCCGAAAGGAAATCAGAACGTGTCGAAGCGGCAATACGAGCCACGAATGTCGAGGGAGTCAGTTCGTGTTCGGCGCTCAGAATCAGAAATGCGTCCAAGGCGCGTTCGGCCAGCGGTGTGGGTTCGCGATCGGTCAAGCTCCACAGCAGGTTTCCCGCGTAGCTGAGATCTTCGCGAAATTCGACGGCATTCAGTCCATGCGCAGTCCGATAGCGAGACGCGATCATCAAGGGAAGCTGTGCCAGTAATCGTTGCAGCGTTTCCCAGACATCGTTCGCAGACATTTCTTCTTCGTAGGCATCGGAAAGTGCCAGCAGGCTGACTGTCGTTCGCAGAACGTCAATCGATGGAACATTGAATGGCAATCGCTCGATCCATAGCAACACATCATCTTCCAGGACTGCGGATGCAGTCAGGACGGCTTGCATGTCGGCCAGTTGCTCTTGTGACGGAAGGTCGCCCTTAATGAGAAGGAAGACCGTTTCCAGAAAATTCGATTGTTCAACCAATTCATCAATTGAATAACCGCGATAGCTGAGCCCTCCCTCAATTGCACAGATCGCTGTTTCAGGCGTTGAGAAATCCACCGATTGCCTGGCCGGAACCGCTGCGTCAGTCATTCACAATCCAATTGAAATGAAGACAGAATCACGATGTACAAAGGGTTGTTCCATCGCACAATGCTAATAGACGAATCCTACACGAAGTCGTTTAGGATGGCACTGCTCACAAGTTCGATCCCGTCTAATGTGTCGGTGATCGCCAACTTCTTCCATCTTTTTGCAGAAGTTCATCGGCCGCACGGGGTCCCCAGCTACCGCACCGGTATGGTTCGGGCATCGTCTTCTGCCGATTCCAGAAATCAAGAATGGGTGTCACAAATTGCCAGGCGGCCTCAAGTTCGTCACTGCGCATAAACAGCGTCGAATCCCCTCGCAAAACATCCAGCAACAAACGCTCATACGCTTCCGGTAACGGTTCTGTAAATGTCTTGTAGTTGAAATCCATTGTGACGGGATGAATCTGGTATTGCATCCCCGGCCGTTTTGTCGAGAACGACAGCTTGATCGATTCACTGGGCTGGATGCGGAATACCAATTGATTCGGCTGTGCTCCGACGAGCGCGCAAATGTCACCGTCGCATTCGACGGTATTAAAGAGGTTCAGCGGCGGCAACTTGAACTGGATTGCAATCTCGGAGACACGCGACGGAAGTCGTTTCCCGGTTCGCAGGTAAAACGGAACACCAGCCCAGCGCCAATTGTCGAGCTGAACCTTCATCGCCACGAATGTCTCGGTCCGTGAATCGGCTGGGATTCGGTCTTCGTTCAGGTAACTGACCGCAGGATGACCGTCGACGACACCCGCCGAGTATTGGCCGGAAACGACCCATTTTGTGACTTCTTCTTTGTTCCCATTACTTAATGCTTTGAGAACCTTCAGTTTTTCATCATGCAGATCACGAGCGTCAAACATCGCCGGCGGTTCCATCGCAATCAAGCAAAGGAGTTGAAGCACGTGATTCTGCAGCACATCGCGTAATGCACCCGAATTGTCGTAGTAACCACCGCGCCCGCGCTCCAACCCCTGCGACTCGGCGACGGTGATCTGCACATGGTCAACGTGGTTACGGTTGAGAAGCGGTTCAAAGATGGAATTTCCGAACCGAAACAACAAAATGTTCTGGACAGTTTCTTTTCCCAGATAGTGATCGATGCGATAGATCTGGTCTTCACGCAAGAGGCGACGCAGATTTCCGCTCAGTTCCTGAGCGGAAGCCAAATCGTGACCGAACGGTTTTTCAAATACGACGCGCAACCAATCGGTGGAATCGCGGCTGGGAATCATGTTGCCAAAGCCGAGATGTTCGACCGCGGGCAAGAAAAGATCGGGCGAAGTTGCCATGTAGACAATGCGGTTCCGACCGGTTCCCTGCCCGGTTTCGATTGATTCCAGGTCATTTCGAAAGCCGGGATATCCGTCGGCCGAACCAATGTCGAGCTGTCTGTAAAATAAGCGTTGGGCGAAAGTATTCCATTTTTCGGGCGAAACGACGCCGTCACGAACACCGCCTTTGATCGCCTCGTGAATTTCAGCTCGGAAAGATTCGTCAGATTTTTCACGTCGAGCGACACCGATGATCGGAGCCTGATCCGAGAGATACCCGTCATTCCACAAGTCGAACAAAGCGGGCAAAAGTTTTCGCGCCGTCAGATCGCCGGACGCACCAAAAATGATGATGCTGGCCGAGGCGGGGTTGGGACGGAATTGAGAACCGGTGGATTCAGCGGACGCAGAGTTTGTCACTGTTGGCATCTTGTCATCCTTAACGTTCAATTTGCTGACGGGTCTTTTACTCGGTGCGGCAGGATATGATTGGCTTCATAGAATCTTTGCAGCAGGACGTCATAGATTGTGTAGGGGTCGTCATAGAAAACGAGTTCACGACAGGCGGGGTGCGTTAGCCAGTCTCCCCTGGTGATCTCGCTCTCCAATTGACCGGCTCCCCATCCCGAATATCCCGACAGGACGCGAAAGCAATGTTTCATACTGCCGCTGGCTGCGGCCTCACAGATAACGCGTTCGAATGCGTCAGGACTGCCCCCCACGAAAAGACCGGGCAGGACCGAAGGGCCGTCATCTTCGAAATCTGAATCATCATGCAGGATCACCAGTGCCGATGGCTCGACCGGCCCGCCGCAGAAAACAACGTCTTCTGTCTCAGGAAGATTGAAGTGTCCCGACAGGGCGTGCGAGACACGAATCGATGACGGGCGATTGATGACCAATCCCATTGCCCCGTGCTCGCCATGTTCCAGCAGTAAGACGACAGTCTTATAGAAATTATCGTCGCGCAACCGTTTGGCAGCAATCAGAAACTGACCTCGCATCGATTCGGTCATGAAACCACCGTCTAAAAAACATCGACGGAAAAGAATCAGCAACGACGTGATTCAATGAATAACCGATTCTAACGGCGACCGCCGACAAGGGAAACCTGGTCACGATTTCCGAAATGGTGCTTAAGGGTACTTATCGCGTCAGACGTTTTTGCGACTTGACCTCGATGAATGTTTTGTAATGGTCGGGGGTGTACCAGATCTCGCCGTCGCGACCGAAGATGACCCGTTGTGGTCCTGGTCCGTTTTCTCCGACAGTTGGGTGAACGTACTCTTTGTAGTATCCAGAGGGCTTTCTGGGTAGGCGCCCTTCGCGGTTTTGGAACAGAGTGCCGTCGTTGCGATGACGATTTGATTCGCCCCGGCTGATCCGATCAATCGTCGGCTTTAGATCGATCGTCCCATTGAAGACGATCTTGCCATTCAAATCACGGATTGACTGATTCTCGATCTGATACAATCCATCGTCATCTTTCTCTAACGATGCTGTCGCACGTTCGACCTCTGACTTCGAGTGATCGACTCGATGGCGCCCGTGTTCATGCTCCGGCATGGTCTCCGGCAGCAATGGTTCATTTTCGTCAGGACGAGCTTCTTGCCGGTCATGCAAACCGACAGGACTTGCAGCTTGAGAATCGGCGTTCGGTACCGGTTCGATCGCTTGGGGAATTTGACTGTCCTGCCACCAGGCGAAACCAATTCCGACCAGGATCAGAATAACAATCAGCCAAGGCGAAAGTTTCATCCCGTCCTTCATCTGCGGAATGCAGTCGTTGTTGGACATAGGGCGAATCTCTTTGCCGTGGCGGACAAAAATATCGGATGTCTGGAATTCATTGACGGCGACAAGACGACGATCAACATCGAGATTGCGAATCAGTTCAGTCGATGATCTTGTTGATCGGATATTCGACGATTCCCATCGCCCCTGCTGATTTCAGACGGGGAACAATCATCCGCACGAATGATTCGTCGACAATTGTGTTCACATCAACCCAGTCTGGATCAGACAACGATGCCACTGTCGGTTTTGTGAGCGCAGGCAATTCGCGAATGATCGCGGCGAGGTCAACTCGGCGCACGTTCATCATCAAGCCGACTTTTCCTTCGGCCGCGAGACAACTCTTCAGCATCAGCGCGATCGTTTCCAGCTTCTCTCGTTTCCATGTGTCGTCCCAGGCAGACTTGTTCGCGATGAATCGCGTCGTGCTTTGCATGACCTCCTCGACGATTCGCAGATTATTCGCTCGAAGTGAGCTGCCAGTTTCGGTGACTTCCACAATTGCGTCCGCCAGTTTCGGTGGTTTTACTTCCGTCGCACCCCACGAGAATTCCACATTCGCATTGACGCCGTTTTTTTTGAGAAAGCGTGTCGTTAATCCGACAACTTCCGTGGCGATTCGCTTGCCCTCAAGATCTTTCACCGATTTGACCGGCGAATCGTTGGGAACGCACAGCACCCAGCGAACCGGTCGACGACTGACCTTCGAAAACATCAGCTCGCAGACTTCATGGACCTCAGCATTATTTTCCAAGACCCAATCGTGTCCCGTGATTCCCGCATCGAGCACGCCTTGTTCGACGTAGCGCGCCATCTCTTGTGCGCGAATCAGCATGCATTCGATTTCCAGATCGTCGATCTCGGGGTAATACGATCGAGACGCGAACTTGATGGAGTAGCCCGCCTTTTTAAACAATTCGGCGGTTGCCTCTTGCAGGCTTCCGGCCGGAATTCCAAGTTTGATCAGTTTTTCGGACATTTCAATTTCGTTCAGTGAAAGATGAAGAATCTAAATTGGACCGGCTGGCGTTGATTGATTCCAGCGGACGGTCCCGACTTGTCATGACGCCGCTATTTTTTGTAAACCGTCTGTGGGTCAAAGACCCGCGTACCAACAACTGACGTCGTCCGAGTCGCGGGATCTATTTGCCGGAAAAAGCAACTTCGAAAACCTTCGTGACACGCGGCACCGCCAACCTGGTTCACTTTCACGAGCAGGGTGTCGGCATCGCAATCGTAAAAGATCGCTTTCAATTCCTGGAAGTTGCCACTTTCCTCACCTTTTCTCCAGAGCTTTTTTCGACTGCGGCTGTAGTAACAAACACGGCGCGTGCGCAACGTTTCCTCATAGGCTTCCGCATTCATATACGCGAGCATCAGCACGTCACCTGACGCATCGTCCTGGGCGATCACGGGAATCAATTCAGACTTCGTAAAATCGGGGCCACTCGCTTCCATCATCAAATCATCTCGATCCGTACAAATAATGAGGCAATTGATTTATTTGAAAATTGAGGCGATCAAGGGAAAGCCGTTACGTCTTTTCAGGCGGATTCTTTGGTACTTCGATGCGGCAGCATCCCAGGTTCAGAAATTGTTTAGTGCCTTTTTCAGCCTGCTGCAACAGGTCGTTTCGCAAGCGATAAACGATGAAACGACCTTCTCGTTCAGCCTCGACAAGTCCGGCATGCTTGAGGATCTTCAGATGATGTGACACCGTCACTAATTCCGTTTCCAGGAACTCAGCGATGTCACCGACGGTCAACTCACCTTGGCGCAAAAGGTCCACAATTCTCAGTCTCAAAGGCTCGCTGAGTGCCTTCAACTGATCCGCACACGCTTTCGATTGAAAGTTATCATTTTCCATGAATCGCACCGTTCCGTCGGCGATATGAAGGAAGGGGAGATGTCCCTGCCCTATCTGAATTGATGGAAATTCGATGGTATAAAAACTCAGACACCGCAATGACTGACGGTTGCTGTTTCGGGCAACATGACGAAGAGATCGGCAACAGAACTGTTTTGCAGACTTTCCCAGCGTGTGCGAGAAATGCTGACCATTTCACCGCGACGCCATTCGTTTCCCTGATCGTCAGTGACCTTGAGGAAGGGGCCTTTGAAGACCACGGAACAGACTTCCGACGATTCTTCTGCCGGACGCCGCGCCACGATCTGCGTTTCTCGAAGCGGTACTCCTTCGTGTTCGAAGCAGGCTCCCGACCGAAATGTCGACAATTGCACGTCGACAAATCCAGCGGCCTCAATGGCGGACAAAAGATCAGTCCGCACGGGAACATATTTCACGTACGCGGCCGGACCAGGCAGACGAAGATCGCCCATAACTGCTTCTTCAGAGGTCAACACATGAACTGTTAATCGTCCGCCGGGCCGCATTGCTTCAAATGCCTGCGCCAGTTGGGCTCGCATTTCTTCAAGAGAAACAGGCACATTGAACGATCCGCGCAAGCGAACCTCGTCACAGTACGACACCGGGCAACTGAACGGTTCGTACATCCGATGTTCCCAGACAATCGGCTCGTGCTGTTTGGCGATTTTCTCTGCCGCTTCTTCGCCAACCATTTCTTCCAGAGATTGTCCGCTGCCACGATGATCAAGATCTTCGTCAAGGGTATAGAACTCCCATAGACGCTGATCCAAATCATGCACCCAGAACTTTGTCTGGCGAGAGTAACAGCATTCGACCCCTTCCTCACGCTGAGTCGGGATTCCGGCCTGTTCAAGTCGCGCCTGTGCTTCCACCAGGGATTGCGAATCGGAAAAGCGAAAGCCGACATGATTCAACGAACCATATGTCGTCGGTGAACGAGGTTCCAGCGAAAGAACTAGCGGCGGCGAATCGAGTTCGAATTTCGCGTAATCCGCACGCTGCTTCGCCGCGGGCACTCCCAGGACCCCTTGCAGAAATGCAACAGCTTTCGGGAGGTTGGAAACATTCAACGAAAGATGAAACCGGAGCATAGCAGACTTTCTTTTATCGATACTTCTACTCGTGACGAAGTTGCAATCCCAAAGTAGCCTGACTCTCCGAGTCGGGCAGCTCTTTCCCAAAGCAGCCCGACTCTGTCTTCGTCCCGGTGCGCCGGGGTCCGAGTCGGGCAGTTCTTTCATTTCCCAAATTCAATCAACGAAATGTATCGCCATTTCCCCAAGTATTCTACGACCCAGCAACCGGTTCGATCTCAAGATTTGAAATCTCTTCGGATGCCCGGCAAGGATTGGGAATGACGGCAATTGCTGCCGCGGTTGCGGCAGCGAGCACACCCAAACCAACGATTGCCGGCAGATAAGACCCGGTTCGAACTTTTACTTCCGCAAGAACGACGGGACCCACTGCCGACGCGACGACCGTCATCATCTGGGCAATGCCTTGAATCTTCCCCAGTTGAGCGCGGCCAAATAGCTGAGCCCAGATGGTAAAAAACAAGACCGTGACCATTCCACCCGCACAACCCATCGCCACGGCATACGTGACCAGTTGCGGATAAGTACTGACAAATGGCAATCCGAGAAGGGCCGTCGCCAGCAGGCTCATTGCAACCGCCGCCAAGGCATTGATCCGAACTTGAGTTGCCAGAAAGCCAGTCAGCAGATTGCTCGCGAGGCCGACCAGTGTCGTCATTGTCCCCAGGTCATAAAACGCAGTCTTTGGGAATCCTCGCTCGACCAATAACGACTCGTTGAAGAGCGAAACGCCGGAAGAAACGAGACCGTAAAGTGACGTCGCGATGCCAAACGCCCAGAACGCGGGTGTCGTGAGGGCCTCATACAACGCGAAATCATTCTGATCAATCGAGTTGTCTGCGGCGGACGGATCCAGTTTGCCCTCTGGTGCAGATCGAACAAATAACGCGAAAACGGGTGCCAGACCGCACAGCAGCACTCCACCGAGTGTCAACCACTGCGTTCTCCAATCCAAGTCACGTTGGGTTCTTCCCCAGATAAATGCTGCCATGAATCCGAGAGAGACCAGCAGCGAATAGACGCCCGTCGCAAGGGGTAGCCCCATTCGAAACCATTTGCCCGTCATCGAAATGCTGACGACGGAAAGAGCACTTTGTCCCAACCCGCGCGTCAGACAGATCAGGATCGCAAATTGCACCATTCCGACAGAAAACGTCATAGCAATGACGACCAGCCCCAATAATCCCACGGTCAGGGATGATGTCACGCGCAGACCGCATCGATCAAGCATCCAACCGGCAGGGATACAGAAGACTGCACCGATCAACGTGGCCCAAAGGTTGATGTACCCAAAGTTCTGCCGGTCGAGGTGCAGCGATTCGTCCGCCAAAAGACGTTCGGTGATCATTCCCAATCCGTGTGTGCGACCCGGCAGCGTTCCCAGCATGGCGAAGGCGGCGAGTACCACGATCACCCATCCATAACTGGACGAGTGAAATAAGGACGATTCGTCGAGAGACGACATTGATTCCGAATTTGAACCCATGCTTTCGTCATCGGGCGAACGATAGGGGTTCGATTCCTGCGACATGCGTATCCTCAAAAATCTGCTGATCGACAACGAAATCTACTTGAAATAGACCGGCTCACTGGAAATCGATTGTCGATGTTCGCGCATAAATTCACGGAATTCACCGTAATGAAAATCACGCTGATCTCCGCCGTCCGACAGTGCGTTGAAGCTGACATAAAACACGCGGCGCATCTGGTTCGATCGATTGGGAGCCGACCGGTGCGGCGTCAACCCGTGAAAAACTGCGATGTCGCCGGGGTTGAGAATCAACGGCGTGCATCGCTTCACATCAACGCACTCGTCAGGCAACATGTAATTGCTCGCGTCAGTCGACAAGAAATTGCCATGATAGCCTGAAAATACCTCGGTGCAGCCATTTTCCACCGAGCTTGCGTCGATCGGAATCAAGACCGTCAAGAAAGTTCTCGGGAATCCTTCCCAGGTCGACGGGATGTCCTGGTGCAGTTGGTAACCAAGCGCGCCGGGTGGTTTAAAAATCAGTTTTTCTTTGAACAGACACGCCGGCTCGCCGCACAGAGATTCGACGGCACTCAGGATTCGCGGATCGAAACAAAATCGTTTACAAACGGGCGAAATATCGTTCACCGGATCAAAGACTTCGAACAGCGATTCACCGGTTTCGCAATGATCCATATAGCGGCAACGCAGGTTGCTTGGGCTGATCAGTTCACAGCATTCCGTCAACAGGCGGTTCGACTCGGCAAGCAGACTTCGCATTTCGTCCGCATCGAAAACGTTTCTCAGGACGAGAAATCCATTCGTCTTGTATTCGGAAAGTTGTTCATTTGAAAGTTTCTCGATTCCATCAACCGTCATCGTCATCGGAATGCCTTAAAACGAATCGCAGCCAACTCAAGGCGTTGATCGAAAGTCCATTTTCGAAGAACGCGGAAGAATCGAAAACCTCGTCGCAACGAGACCGCCGATCCAACCGTCATTGCCACTTCCTGGCGAACGGAAAGTGTAAAACATCGCGCGCGGTTAAGAAACTCAACCGTTCACGGATCGATGTTTTTGACGAATCAACCTTTGGGGGTGTCGCAGTAAACCATTTTGATATTAGTTGCTGTGTCAGAAGTTGCCGAGGACCTCACCGCCAGCCCTCGTCGCCAACGCGCGCCAGACGGTCATATCGATGTTGTTGCTGACAAATCTGCCGGACCCGTCTGCGAGGGTCAGATTGACACCTCCGATGTGTTGACTGCGTGCGGCGTGCCAACCGTAAGTATTATAATTAGTTGTACCAAATTCGCTGATGCAGTCATACTTCGGTGAATTAGGTCCGTAGTAGTGGTTGTATGAACCGACTCGTGGTTCTCCGGACAGCCACAAAAAGCCTTTAGGATCTTCAAAATTCCAAGCGGTCGCGGAGGCGCAGTTTGCGTCGCTCACAGGGCCGGCGGACCCTAAAAAATCGGCGAGATAGGCATAATTTCGCTGAACCCCTCCAGTCGGCACCACGCCGGGCGCTCCGAAAACGGCGCCAGCACCATTGCTGGAAGGAGTAGTACCAAGAAGACATTCTGAAACGATAGCCGTATTTGATAATCCATCAGTTATGTGTGCGGAGTTCGTGGCCGAACATGCATAAACAATTCCGTCGGCATTGAACTGGCTTCCAGCGGTGTCATTTGCCGGCGCAAGTCCGGTCCCGATACAAATGGCATAGTTCGTCGGCGCGAGGCTGGCGACGCCGTAATTGCTGTCGAACGACTGCGAAGCGTCGCTGGGACATAAGAAGGCCGGGACGAGCGTACTTGCAGCCTTCTGGTTTTCCGGTCGGATCTGATTACTATTGTTCGAATCGTACAACGGCCCATTCAGATTCAGTGAATTGTAGATGTTGGCTTGGTCCATGTAGGGAGCCAGTCTCGGCAAAAATCCCCATTGATAATCATCGGACAAGCCACCCAATTCCAAACCAGCAAACTGCAACGTCGACATTGGAAATACAAGGTTCGCATCGAGGTAATTGTGCAATGCGAGTCCTAATTGTTTCAGATTGTTTTTGCACTGTGTCCGACGGGCCGCTTCACGTGCCTGTTGCACGGCGGGCAACAGCAATGCGATCAACACTGCAATGATCGCAATGACAACCAATAGTTCAATCAGGGTAAAAGCCTTGCGCTGCATGAGAGAATCCTTCAGGCGGGGTCGGCCAAAAACACTCCAATATTCTTACGATCATTTGAACGATGGGCAGGTATCATTTCAAGCGATCAAGGCACTGTTCTAGGAGTTTTTCTTACCTGAAATCTTTGTGAACGCGTGTCATCGAATTGCGAATCTCGATGCAACGACAAGCAACATGCCAGTTTCGGTGCGGCAATCTTGTGCCAACACTTCGCCAATATTCCGCAAGGTTTTTACGAAGTCTTTATTTGGGAATTCGCAGCACGCTATTCAGATAGGTGCCAACGACGTCCGGATTCCCTGGATCATTTCGCCAGTTGTCACCGTTGATCACGAATTTGTATTCGTGGACGCCTGCTTTTAACGTGCGTTTGATTGAATAGCGTCCATCCTGATCAGGGCCGTCCAGCTTCAGGTCCTTCGGCTTCCATTCATTGAATTTTCCTGCGAGGTACACCGCGTCGGCTTTAATTGTCGGACGATACGAGAATTCGACTTCGTATTCGTCGCCTTCCAGGTGACGAACCTTCGGCGGTCCTTGTCGCAGATCCTGTTCGTCAACGACCATTTCAAATTGTGCGACAAACATTTCTTCCCACGTTTGATCACCCCAGCCTACGGTCTTTGTTGGATCAGGATTTGAGGGATTCTTGTCGGAGTTGTCGTACCATGCCGAACACAACAGCTTTGAACCGTTCTTCATCAACAGCGGATCGGCGAAGACGTACGTGTTCTGCCAGTTGAAGTCGTATCGAGGCACATCGAGCAGTAATTTACGATCGCCATTCGGTTCAAGAGACTCAATCCGGAACGCCTTTCCACGCAAATGCATGTGTGGCAGCATCGAAATCAACCGCATATCGCGTCCGAAACTGAAGTCGGCTTTCACCAAAACATTGTCTTGTTTCGGCGGAATTCGAAGCCGGAAGTTCACCAGGGCATCGGTCAGCAATTGTTTTTCAACCTTGTCTGCATCGGCAAATACCAGCCCCACGCGACTGAGATCGGTCGTTTCGGCGCCGTTCGGCGTGTAATGCGCTTGAAGATACAATTTGGAACCGGCTGGAATTCGTCTCGCAGTACCCGGCGCTGCTTGCCATGCGGGCAAACCTGGAGCGAACGAAGTAATCGAATTCTTGAGCGAGGCTTCCTCCACGCGCTTGTCGAAATTAGGCGGAACATAGAACAAAATCAGATGATGAACGACAGCCCGGTTTCCCGGACGCGCTTCCGAAGCAACGATCCATTTGTCTTCGTCAAAAGTCGCCTTGATCGGAAAATACTGGTACTCAACCGTTCCCTTGGCGGGCACTTTGTAGGGTTGATCCATTTCCAGAACGACGTCAGGTTTTTGAATCTGCCATCCTTCGACAAACGTGCGCGGTTCAGGAAGTTTGGCCGTGTCCCCCTGCGGCATTCCGTTGTCCATCCAATCGAACAACAGCTTCTTCTCGCGCTCGGACAGTCGGCGATCGTTGACGAAACTCCCCGCGTCGGATTTGGCATGCCACGGCGGCATGCGCTGTTCTTGGACGACTTCACGGATCGTCGCACTCCAATTCTTGACATCTTCTACAGAGGTCAATGAAAACGGTCCGATTTCACCGGGTCGATGACAGACGACACAATGATCCTGAACGATCTGCACAATATCCTTAGCATAAGTGATGTCACCCTGAGGCGTGCCACGATGAACGCGACCAATCTGGCAGCCAGTCGCGACCGTGGTCGAGGTCGTCACATCCCGGCCGGAAAGCAGTTCATCGAGGGCAATCGCCAGATCCTGGCGTTTCGGTTCATTACGGCTGTAACCAATCCCGAACTGGTCATCAATGCGGCCTTGATAACGAATCGTTTGGTGCTGATCGAGCACGAAGACTTCCGGCGTCCGCTTGGCGCCAAAAGCGTCGGCGACAATGTTTGACGGGTCCTTCAAGAATGGAAACTCGATCTTCGATACACGGGCGTACTGTGCCATCTTCGCGAGCGTGTCTTGTTCATTCGAGTCGATCGCGACGAATGAGACTTTCTTCCCTTCATAGCGGCCGGCCAGTTCCGCCAGACGAGGTCCATACATTTTTGCCAGCGGACACTCAGTTCCAAGAAACGCCACGACGACGAACTCGCTGGACTTCCAGCTCGATACATCGTGCTCGGCGCCTCGGAAATCGTTTAACTTGAATGCGTCGATTTTCCGGCCAATCGGCGAAATCTCTGCCGCACGAACGGAAACAGGTAGCGCGAGAACGATTGTTGTGGCGGCCGCAAACAAGAAAATCCGCATCAGTCGGCTCCAAATATCAGGGAACTTCGTGGGGCGATCAGAACGAATGAAATGATAAGACATTATACCTCTAGTTCGCAATGATGCTCGCGTTTGTTTATAGAACAATCCGATGGCTCAAGCTACTCAACTGACCAGGCGGACGGCATCAAGGGGCGACGCTGTGAAGCATTTTAGAAGTAGCCATCTCGCTCCGCGAGATGATGGCCGATCTCGCCAACGATGCTCTGCGATCATGCCGCGCTGTGCGCGCGGACGGTGATGAACGTGCTTCGGCTTTCCTCTCGCGGAGCGAAAGGGCTACACTTGGCGGCTTCGCCACCAAATGTCTAAGACAAAAATGCTTCACAGCGTTGCATCAAGGGGCCGCCGGTCCTGGATTGAGAACCCGGTCGACACCCTGCGCGGTTAATAGTTCCGCGACTCGCCGGCCAAGCGATTCAGCCTCTGCGACATTGGCAACTGCATTTGCCAGCCAACGCTGTCGTCCGTCGAGCGAAAGCACAACCGCTTCCAATTGAAGCGTCCCGTCATTGATCTGAGTCTGCACTCCCAGCGGGGCATGACATCCGGCTCGCAACGTTGACAACAGACTGCGTTCGGCGGTGACTGCTGACAGCGTCGCGGCGTCGGTAATCAGGCTCAGCAGCATCCGCAGGTCGGTGTGGTCCGTCCGGCATTCGACACCGATGGCACCTTGTCCGACGGCAGGATACATCTCGGGTGGCACGATTTCAGAATGAATTCGATTCGCCAGGCCCAGGCGAGTCAGTCCCGCCGCGGCGAGGATTAGCGCGTCGAAATCGCCAGCATCCAATTTACGCAATCGCGTTTCAACATTTCCACGGCATTCCGAGAGTTGCAGGTCGGGTCGAAGATGGAGAAGTTGCGCTTGCCGACGCGGACTGCCCGTACCGACACGTGCATTCAGTGGCAAATCTCTGATTTTCAAATGGGCGGGTTGGCCAGCAGGCAAGACTAAGGCATCATGCAAACGACCTCGGACGGGCGTCGCAGCGAGGGTGAGCTGTGGCGGACCATCAGTGGGAAGATCCTTCAGGCTGTGCACCGCCAGATCCGCGCGACCGTCTAATACTGCCAGTTGAACTTCACGCGTGAAGACCCCGAAACTACCAAGCGTCCTCAGCGTTTCGATCTGATTACGATCGCCCGTGGTCGCAATGTGGACTAATTCCACAATGGTGCCAGGCGAAGCCTGCTGAATCAAATCCGCGATATAGTTCGATTGCCACAACGCAAGTTGACTGGCTCGAGTCGCGATTCGCAGTTGAGGGCGAGAAAACTGAAACAAAACTGTCTCGAAGAGATCGAACAAAAAGGAGCAATTACACGCAGATCAAGGTGCCCGACAGACGCGTTCCTGTGCCGCGTCCGGACCTATCTGTTTGATCGATAACGCCGAATCCCGTCGAGCGTGTTCGGATTCTTAACGTCGGACTCTTCCTCGGTTGGGTCTTCATCGACATCCAGATTCAAGTCCAAATCGATGACCGGAGCCTCCGGAATCTTTGGTATCGGAGGGACAGCCGGATTTCGAACTGCAGCGTTTGCGGCAGTGCCGTTCGCCGGATTCTTCTTGAGTGGAACATTGCCAACTTTCGGAAGATCGGTGTTCGACGCCGGAGCTTCGTTGAGCAGCTTGAATCGAACATCGCCGATGGTCAAATCATCGCCCATTTCAATCGCGGCTTCTTTCTTGATCCGATTGCCATTCAGAAAGACACCGTTTGTGCTGCCGAGGTCCCGCACCACGAACGAACTGTTCACCTGAGCAATGCAGCAATGCTTGCGAGACACTTTGCGACTATGCGTCAACGACACATCGCAATCGGCTTCACGACCGATCATGACGATCGCTTTTTCCAATGGAATCAAGCACTGACCGGAGTCGATGGGAACCAGAAACGCAGGCATAGAATTGCTCCTCGTAAGGACATTCTGAATCATATGCAAGCATTTGGCGGTTGGAAACCCAGAATCTGTCCTGTGTTAACACTTTATTCGCATTCCCGTCCGTCAAAACGGATTTTGGCGCGTTTCATCTTGCAGCCAGATTCCTGCTACTGGCCCCGTATTTCTTAGATTTGCCGCCCGTGCTTCACGATGGAGCGGTAGTTCAGACTTGCCGAATGCCGTCATAATCGGTAATTTCCACCCATCCCAACTATTTCAAGCAGAGTAGTGCGGGTGGTGTTAACGCAATCACATCATGTTGACGCCGTCAGTTCAGGCAAGATGCCTGATCGTGCAACGATAGGGTTCGAACGAATGACACGTCGTTTTTAACTTTACAATTCCCGCGAAGGAGCTCAAGGATGAGCCGACTCAGCGTTTTCTGGCCGGATGAAACCGACTCGCTTTTGGCCGCGACTGAGGAATCAATGATTCTTCCGTTTCCAAAGCGTGGCAGGACGGAACTGCCGAAGGGTGCCCCGAAAGAAATGGATGTCGTCACACGGGCGCGCCTGTTGTTTTCCAATCGGAAATGCCCTGACTGTGGATATCCTGTCGTCGAACCGGTAGAACTGCCCGATTCGACAGTCAACCTGAGCGGACTCGCAATTCCAGGGACAGCGACCCTGATCGGATTCCGTTGCTGTGGCTGCGACTCTGAGTGGTCCGTCTAAGCGATGCTGAACTAGAAAATGACAGAACTTCTTCCGCTGCCCGCTGGTTTTACAACCGCGGGCATTCGATGTGGAATCAAAAGCGATCCGCAAAAACTCGATTTAGCGCTGTTCGTTTCCGATCGGCCTTGTGCCGCCGCGGGAGTCTTCACGACGAATCTTGTTTGCGGAGCACCTGTCAAAGTTTCGCGAGATCGACTACCCCGGTCGACCGCTCGCGCTGTTGTCATCAATTCCGGGAATTCGAACGCGGCCACTGGCGATCATGGAATCAGCGACGCCAAACGAATGACAACGCTCGTCGCCGAGCAGATTGGCGCGTCATCCGACGACGTTCTCGTTGCATCGACGGGAGTCATTGGACGATTCTTGCCAATGGATGTTCTTGAAGCGGGCATCCCCGTCGCCGCAAAGCAGTTGTCAGAAACCTCCGAGTCGTTCTTGCTTGCGGCCCAAGCCATGATGACGACGGATACCTTTCCCAAGCAGGCCACTCAGTCCCTGCGGATCGGCGACAAAACGATCAGAATCAGCGGCGCCTGTAAAGGAGCGGCCATGATTGCTCCCAACATGGCGACGATGTTGTGTGTGATCATGACAGATGCGGGCCTGGACCAGGATCAAGCCGGGACGATGTTGCGACAGAGCGTCAGAGATTCGTTCAATTGTATCAGCGTTGACGGGCATGAAAGTACGAGCGACACGGTGATCCTGCTGGCAAACAGCGCTTCTGGAACCGTCGTGAACACACCGGATGAATGCCAGATGTTCCAGCATGCACTGGATGAAGTTGCCATGAAGCTGGCCACCGACATCATTCGAGACGCCGAAGGTGCTCATCACTTTGTCGAATTGAATGTCACAGGCTGCCGCACGCGAGAAGAAGCATTCCGAATTGCAAAGGCGGTCGCCGACAGTCCACTGGTGAAGACCGCGATCTGTGGAGCCGATCCGAACTGGGGCCGTATTGTTTCTGCAGCGGGATATGCCGGCGTGCCGCTGCTCGAATCGGACATGACACTTGCCGTCAACGGATTCTTGCTCTACCAATCGGGAGCACCGGTCGAGTTCGATGCCAAACAGGTCTCGACAAGTCTGCGCGACAATCGAAACGTGACCATCGATCTCACATTGACGCATGGATTGGAAATGGTCCGATTTTGGACTTGCGACCTCACAAAAGAGTACGTCGAATTGAATGCCGACTATACGACGTGAGGATTGCCTGGTTCAGGGCCGACTTTTTTCTAGTCGACTCGATTTGATCAATTCCGGGACGATCTTATTGACGATGTCGACGGGGACAGCGAACCCGATTCCCGCAAATTCCCCGGATCGACTGAGAATCATCGTATTCACGCCGATCAATCGCCCGGCGCTGTCAAGCAGCGGTCCGCCTGAATTCCCTGGATTGATTGCCGCATCGATTTGAATCACTCCTTCAATCGGATGTCCTTCGACAGATTCAATCTCACGTCCGAGCCCGCTGATGACTCCCGTCGTCAGAGTTTGATCGAGACCGAACGGGCTGCCAATCGCAAACACTTTCTGTCCGACTTGCAGGTTCCCAGATTCCCCAATCGCAACTTTCTTGAGGCGGGATGGTGGGGCATCGATCTTCAGCACCGCGATCTCTTTGTCGGCGGCAAACCCAACCAGCTTGGCTTTCCAGATACTGTTGTCAGCCAGCATGACACGGGCCGCATCGGCGTTTTGAATCACGTGAAAATTGGTGACGATATGGCCTGCATCGTCATAGATAAATCCTGTTCCGGTCCCCGCAGGAATTTTCACGGGATTGAAGCGAACCAGTGCATGTTGCAATGTCGTGATATGGACGACACATGGTGAGACTTCACGGAACAATTCGATCGTCGCTTTTTCGTCGTCAGCCAAATCACCGCGCGGAGTGATTGGCCGGGATTCAATCGCCGCACGGCCTCCCAATCCCGGTAAGAAGCCGGCGTTCTGCAGCATGACGCCCGCAACAGCCACCAGCAGGATCGAAACCAGCCATGCGGGCACTGATGCAACCGAATGCTTGCGCCTGTCTTTGAAATCCTCTCGAAGCATTCAATTACCCACCACGATCATCGAATGAACAGCAGACCTCGGTTGTGATCAAGACACAGGATAAGGATCGATGGCCGCGCATTCAAATCGCTATCGAATCATTCTTACCAATGTTCAATCGGTCCTGCCGGAACAGGGATCATCAAATCGGGCAAAGTGCCGGTGCGCGAGCCTCGCGTGGGACCGTGCAGCGAGATTTCATTAACTGCGGCCTCAAATTCCGGTCGAGTCCGCGCGTTCTGCAACTGGTTTCGAAGAAAGGCACTCACGCACATTGCCTTCAAGTACCAATGCGCCATTTTGCGAAACGAAACGATCGCTCGTTCGGTCCCGCGTTGTTCTTCAAGATATCCAAACTGTCGCCACAAAAGGGTCAGGCGATCTTCGAAGTGACCGGGAGGCGAAAACTGTCCCGTCGATTCCCACTCCACAAATTGCCGAAAGATCCAGGGATTGGCGAGTGCCCCTCGTCCCATCGAGATCCCATGACAACCCGTTTCCGCAAACATCCGTTCGCCATCAGCCACAGAGCGAATATCTCCATTTCCAATGATCGGAATTCGATCGACCGCCTCGACGACTGCGCGAATGCCCGTCCGATCGACGACCCCGCTGAATCCCTGCTCACGTGTACGACCATGAATCGCAACGGCGGCAACCCCGACCTGTTCAAATTCTCGAGCGAACTTCGGGGCCGTCAGTTGCGTGCTGTCCCAACCGAGTCGCATCTTGACGGTCACAGGAATTCGCACCGATTCGACCACAGTCAGCACCAGTTCGATCGTACTATCAGCGCGGCACATCATGCTTGCGCCCGCGCCACCCTTGGTAATCCGATGAACGGGACAACCCATATTGATATCGATCGAGTCAGTCCCGCGCGCTTCGAGCATCTGAGCGGCATCGCGCATGATGCTGGGATCGCTGCCAAACAATTGCACGGCGAACGGACGATCTTCAGAGCAAGTCTCGATCAATTGCAGCGATTTCCCGCTGCCGTCCATAAGTCCGCGCGCATTCACCAAATCGGTCGTCGCCAATCCAACCCCGCCAATTCCCCGGACAATTCGTCGAAACGGCAGATTGGTATACCCGGCCAGCGGAGAAAGCAGATACCGCGACCCCAATCTCAGCCGGCCATAAGCCAGCGGGGGCAATTTTGCGAGGCGATCTCGAACAGAGGAAATCGGCGATTCAGCAGCAGTCATGCAAGGGTCTACAGAGAAGACGTTGGGGAGCGTTTTGTCGACCACATTCATAACAGCGAAAGGACAATCAAATCCAGTCGGATCTGAATTCGACAATATCGATTCAGTTCAATCGTTCTGAATAATGTATGAGATCATCGCACGATCAATCCCTTGGCGACGTATTGAAGCCGCAGTATACTCAAACCCGCATTCCATCGGGCTGTAGCTCAGCTTGGCTAGAGCGCTACGTTCGGGACGTAGAGGCCGCAGGTTCAAATCCTGTCAGCCCGATTTTTCGGTGTCCAGCCGAAGAATCAGAGCACTGGACCAGGCGATCAGGAGAACAATAGAAAAGACATTCGCTCCATTGCGGTGTACTGATCTCCTGCTCGACTGTGATTCGTGATATCAAAGCCCCGTCTGCCTCTCACGGCTGGCGGGGCTTTTTCGTTATGTTTGATCGATTTTAATTTTTGCGGTACCGTCACGGCGCACGGACACTTCCTTCAAACCAGCCGAGAGACAACAGATGGCCGCGAAGTATGATCCAAACGAGATTCCAAAGGTGAATCCGTCGCATATGCACGAAGCAAAGTTGCTCGGTCTGTTTCCAATAAACGTGATCTGCAACGAATTGGACAGTACGGACGATGAATGGGCGGGAGTAATCTTCATCGCCTACGTCAGCAGGGTTCCCGCAATCGGGGAAACGATCGATTTGGAAAATGGAAAGCGATGCAGGGTAACGGAAGTCAGCCATCGGGTTGCACGTGTTGGAGAGGGAAGTTTCGCGGGCCTGCTGATCAATGTGGTCGCGGATGAGTTGTCGACGCGAGGTGAAAGCACCGACTGATTTCGACGTCGAAAAATATAGGGCTTTCACACCGCAAAGAGGCTGTCAGATTTGTTGGTTCGGGACGTAGAGGCCGCAGGTTCAAATCCTGTCAGCTCGACTTAAAAAACAACAGCTCGTCGTGACCAGTCGCGGCGAGCTGTTCTGGAAAATGGCGTACAGATTGCAACAATGGGCTGGGCGGTGTCCCAGGACGCTATTGCTGAGGTTTGCGCCTCTTTGGACCGGTTCGTCCGCAAACGACATTCTTAATCCAAATCCGCCCGGCACCAGCGGCGGTAAGCCAGCGCGATCATTGCCACGCTCGCCGCGGCCAGGACCGACGCGATCGCGATATTGACTTTGACGCCGATGCTGCCGTTCATCGTCAATATCATCCACTGCGCAATCGCCATGAATGCGCAGAGTGCGCACGAGACGCTTGCGATCATTCCTCGATTGAAGAACCAAATTTCCATGGCATACGCACAAAATTGGCCCACCCCTGTGCAGCAGATGAACAGGGTTATGTTTTTAACTTGAAGGAGCTCCGGCGCCCAGATGGCCGCGGCTATTCCCATACACAAAACGCCCCCGAGCCAGCAGCCGATGATGTCCCACAAGAACGCCAAGCCGAGTTCTTGAACGAATTGCTGTCGCGTTCGCGGCCGCAAGGATTCATAACCCAGGCGATGACGGCGTTTGAACCAGGAGAGCCAAATGCTGAAGGGATTCGTCATGAGTCCCACTGAGAATATCACCACAATGCCCCCAGCCCCGGATGGGAAATCCGGCTGCAGATACATCGATAGCGCTATGCAGATGAGCGAGAGCACCATGAGAAATCCCACGGACGTGGAGGTAAGCTCCGGCTGGGTTCCAAGCCGCCATAACTGTAAACGTTGCCATAGGTTTCTCTCGCTGTACCCGGAGAGGTTGTCGAGTTGTTTCAGGTTGGTAAACGGGCTTTTCAGCGGGTCGCGGTTGTGAAGGGCGGCTCGCTTGTCGGCCGGCAAAGCAGCGAGATAGTCTTCGATAGTCTTCGCGTTGAACAGCCCCCGGAATGTTTGCCCACCCCGCCCGCGGAGAAGATCGCCCCACATGCGAGCGATGGCATACTCAAACATATCCTCATTCAACGCAAGCAACCGCCAGGCCAAGGCCCATAGCGCCAGCAGACTCATGAATACCAAAGCCGCAGAGGTCGCTGGGTTTGTTCCCGCGAGGAAAGCGGCGAGCACGGGAGAGGATGAAGAAGACGTCATTGCAAAGGCCAAGAAAGGGAAAGCCAAGAATCCCATGATCGGATGGTGCAGCGTCCACAATCCCGCCGCCAAGCAACTTAGGAAGATCACGGCAACGCTCGTCGGCGCGATGTCGCTTGTTCCCACAAACTCCATCGCAAACATCGGAATCCCCAGGAAAAGCAAGGCGATGAGCGTAGTCACCACGAGATGCTTCTTCCGATAATGCGGCAGCACGGACGCCCACGGGTGGGCGATGTTGTCCCTAAGAAGGACGCCCAATACACAAGCATTGAAGAATGCAAACATTGCCATGTATGATTTTCTCGAAAGGACGCCGACAAGGATGCCACCTTGGTTGCGCGCGAGCTCTTCAACATTTGTTGCTGAAACACCCAAGAGGCAGAGGAAAAAGAAGCACCACACCGCCGCTGCTGTTCCGCACAGGTAGGCTGTTGCGATCCGCAGGTAATCACCCATGATGCAACTCCAGGAAAATGTCCTCGAGATTGAGATCCTGCACTGACACGGACGCCGACCACTGTTGGGCGATTCGTTCGGGCAAATCCGCTGTGAAGTCCTGCACGCTCACCACCGCCTCGTTGCCGGTCACCTTCGCGTGCAACATGCCTGGCACGCGGAACGAACCGTTCGGCAAGGGCGCGGCTGCCTGAACGTGTAACCGCTTCACGCTGTCCTTAAGCGCATCCAGTTCTCCGCTGTAGACGATCTTGCCGTCCTTGAGGACCGCGACGCGGTCGGCGACGCGCTCCAAGTCCGAGGTGATGTGCGTTGAGAAAAGCACCGTGCGCGCGCCGACCATGTCGAGCAGCGTTTCCAGGAACTGCCGCCGCGCCACGGGATCCAAGCTGGCGGCAGGCTCGTCGAGGACCAGCAGATCCGGCTCATGACCGAGGGCCAGGATGATGGCTAGCTTTTGCGTCTGGCCAACCGACATCAGCCCGACGCGGTCTTCCGGGTTCAGCTCCCATTCGCGCAGCAGCCGTTCGACAAGGGGCTTGTTCCACCTGGGATAGAAAGCGCCCGTGTAGGCGGTGATCTGTCGGATCTTCATCCAAGGATAGAGGTCGATTTTCTGCGGCACGTAGCCGAGCCGTTCCTTGCCCGCGGCGCTTAGCTCCCAAGCCGGCTCGCCCAAGATGCGGACGTCGCCGCGCTGAGGGTGTTGCAGGCCCAAGGCGCATTTGAGCAACGTCGTCTTGCCGGTGCCGTTCTTGCCCACGAGGCCCAAGACCGAGCCTGCCGACAAACTCAGATCGACTTCTTTAAGCACAGGCTTGTGACCGAAACTTTTCGAAACTCCGCGCAGGTCGAGCATCGTTTCACTCATTGCCGCGTTCCTTTAATAGAGGGTCGAGGGCCGCCAGCACTTGCTCCCGTGTCAGGGCCAACTGATACGCCTGAGTGGCCACCTGCTCCAACAGCGGCCGCAGCTCATCCTGCCGTTCCTTGACTGTTCCCCTGGGCGATTTATGGTTGACGCGCATCCCCTGCCCGCGCACGCGCTCGACGACCCCATCGCGCTCCAGCAGCGAATACGCTTTGGACACGGTCATCTGGTTGACTTGCAGATCCTGGGCGACCTGCCGCACGGACGGGAGCAAGTCCCCTTCCGCCAACCGCCCGCTGGCGACGAGCGAGCGGACCTGGTCCATCAACTGCCGATAGATCGGCACGCCGGAGGAGGGGTTCACCTGGAAGTAAGACGTGCTGGCTTGCATAAGTGTATTATTACTGTAATGCACTAATGCGGTGATGTCAAACCACGGGT
>Ga0206876_1032_pt1 | contig 34897 bp, 27 predicted proteins | sample Alteio_BWOrgCont_10_FD_152619 | JGI IMG/M metagenome (GOLD analysis project Ga0206876, IMG submission 152619) | Enriched cells from forest soil in Barre Woods Harvard Forest LTER site, Petersham, Massachusetts, United States -... | ecosystem: Environmental > Terrestrial > Soil > Temperate forest >...
AATACCCGCTGGCGTGGGGCGACCAGTCTGTCAAACCAGACGCGTTCCTGACCGGGGTCGCCCAGATCTCGCCGGACATGAAAACGATCAATGTGGGAATCCTTGTTTTCGATCAAACAGGCGGTGCGCTGTCCAAAATCGTTTCGCCGTTTGAGGCGAAGACGACTCCCGCGATGCTCGGCGAAGGGGGTGAAAGTTACACGCTACGTGGCGCATTCGATTCTGCAAAACCAGAAATTGTGCAAGCGAAAGTTGCCGCAGCCGCCGCCAAAGTCAAAACCAGTGATGCCCTTCATCCGTTGGCAGACTCTGCCGCACCCGTCATGCTCGAAGTGATTTACGACGGAAAACCAGCCCCGATCGAGTTCCGTCAAGGAAAAGCGTTTGTGATGGAGCCGCAAGAAGGTCAAAAGGTGACGTTGCTGTTGAAACGCGCCAGCCATGCCAAGGGACGGATGGCTGTCGTCGTGAAGGTGAACGGGGAAAGCACTCTTGAACGCCAGCGACTGCGGGACGTGGAATGCCGTAAGTGGATTCTCGAGCCCGGTTGTCCGCCGCTGAGTCTGATTGGCTACCAAATCGATGCGAATGTCGCAGAAGAGTTTCGAGTGCTGTCGATGGCGGAGTCGAATGCCGCTGAAGTTAACTATGGAGCCGATGTCGGCATGATCTCCATCTCAGTCTTTCGCGAAGTGGGGGGTGATCCTCTGCCGGAATCGCCGGGTTCCAAGATCGATGACGCGCCAAAGCCAGATCCTCAAAATCTTGCAAAAACTCCGGCTCCAACACCCGCCCCGCCCAGTGACCTTCCTTCGGACACTGCCGAAGATTTGGCGGCACTCAGCCGCGGTGTTTATCCGAAAGGAAAAACCAAAAACCTGGCGGCGTTGAAATATCAGCTTCGCGAAGGGGGACGCAATGCCACCGATACACGTGGTTTGATCGCCCAGGGACGTCTGACAGAAAACACGACGCGAATCGTTCAGTTCGTCGCTGACCCGACACCAATCCTTTCTGCGGCCATCAACTATTAAAATCCGAAATCCAGTCCCAGGGCAATCCAAAACTGAGGCGACCGACCGATGATCCTGCGCTTCTGCTTGATGACAATCCTGGGGCTGTTGCTGCCTGCCATGACATTACTGGCGCAGGATCAGGCTGAGATGGGGCGGCTGGTCGGTGTGGGCCAGAAACTGCAAAAAGAGGGACGATTTATTGAAGCGGTTGGTACCTACAATCGCGCCGGTGAGATCGCGCTCAAAGTGTTCGGCCCCAACCACAAATACACCGCCACGCTGCATGCGTTGTCCGGAGGCATTTATCGCGAACTTGGCCGGTATCCAGAAGCCGAACAGAAACTGGAAAAGGCATTGGTCGCATACGAGCAAGGCTCAAATCCCGATCTGATCGCAGAAGCGTTCAACAACCTGGGTGCGGTGAAGTATGAGGTGGGGAAATACGACGAAGCATTGAACCTGTATCAGCGTGCGCTGAAATCGATGGAATCCAGCCTCGGACCTGACGCACCCGGCACCGCCGTCGCCAGATCAAATCTGGCAGGTACCTACGCCAGACTCGGGCAAGTGGCCTTGGCCGAACCGTTGTATGTCAGAAGCGTTAACACGTTGGAGTCGTATCGCGACGAGCAACCGGCGCAGTTGGGAGATGCATTGGCGAATCACGCCAATTTTTACCTGAGTCAAGGTGAAATGAGTCGTGCTGTTCCCTTGGTCCAGCGCGCTGTGCTGCTGAAGCAAAAACAGTACGGAGAGCAACATTTCGAAGTGGCCCGTACTCTGAATAATCTCGGTGCAATCTATTCGAAGATGGGTCAGTACGATAAAGCCGAAGAAACCTTGCACCAGACACTTCAAATCCTGGAAAAAACGCTCGGCCCCGACCATGCGGATGTGGCTCGTGCGCTGACCAACCTGGCCGAAGTCGAAAAGAAGCTCAAGAAATTCGACCGGGCCGAAGTGGACTACAAACGCGGTCTTCAGATTCGTGAAGCGGCGCTGGGACCTGATCATCTTGATGTCGCCACGTCGCTCGAACACCTGAGCACCTTTTATCAATTGGTGGCGCGCTATCCCGAGGCCACCGCCGCGGCCGAACGTTCTTTGAAGATTCGACGCCAAAAGCTTGGCAACGATCAAATCCCCGTTGCCTATTGCCTGTCGTCATTGGCATCGATCTCATTGTGTCAGAAAAAAAATTCCGAGGCGGAAGAGCTTTACAACCAGGCGCTTCAAATTCGGCAAAAGCACTTGCCCGCTCATCATTCCGAACTGGCCGAATCGAATGCGTCGCTGGGTTGGGTGTATGCAACCACAGGTCGCATGGATCAGTCGCTCGAGGCGTTTGACAAATCGCGCCGCGGCAATCGTGGCTATGTCGAACAGGTTCTGTCGGTGCTTTCAGAACCGGAACAAATCACCTTCCTGAAAAATGTCGATCAAGTCGTGTATCACATAGCTCTCAGCAGCGCCTACTCGCAAAAGAGCCAGAAAGCGATCGATACCTCGGCAACCTGGGTTCTGAATTCGAAAGGAATTGCGCAAGAGATTCTGGCTCAAAAGGCGCTTGTCAGTCGAGATGCCACAGATCCCCTCATCGCAACGGTTTCGCAGACACTCGTGGCAATCCGCAAACAACTGGCAACGCTCGCTTTGGCGGGATTCCAGACTGCCGATGAGCGAGCGCGACGACAGAAAATGGAAGAGCTTTCCCAGCGCGAAGCCGAAATCGCGCGTCAAATGGATCAAGTCGGTGGACGTCTGGTGCTCAAGGGTGAGTTCGTTGAGCTCGATGCGATTCGTAAGAATATTGCCGACGATGCGGCGCTCGTCGAAATCACGCGGTTCCGAGTTCACGATTTCCGCGACCCCCTCAGAGAAGAGTTCCCGGAACGGTATGTCGCCTGGATCATTCCGCCGCTGGGAGAAGCGAACGTCAAGTTCGTCGATTTAGGTCCTGTCGAACCGATCGATGCCTTGATCTTTTCAATCCGCGAAAAGCTGGCCACCAGCCTGAAAGAAATTCGCGAATCCGGCGAAGATGAAGCCGAACAAGACTTGAAGAAGTCGATGCAACCCCTGGCAAAGCTCGTTCTCGAACCCCTGTTGGCAGACTTGGGAGATATCCAGAAAGTTTACTTGAGTCCCGATTCGAACCTGTGGATCGTTCCGTGGAGTGCCATGCCACTGGCCGACGGAAAATACGCAGTCGAAAAGTTTGATTTCCGCTTTCTGATCAGCGGTCGCGATTTGATTCCGTCAGAACGAAAGAAAGGAACTGCATCAAGGCCGATGCTGTTCGCCAATCCAAACTACGATTTGACACCGGCTGAGGTTCAGGCCGCGACACAGGAACTTTTTAAACGTACCGTCGAGAGCGGCCCAATCCACGCCATCCCAGCCACTCTGAACCGGCTCGGCCAGGTGGCTCGCTTGCCGGGTACGCAAATAGAAGCCATGGCAATCCAGCCGAAGATCGAAGCGCTCGCCAATACCCAGGCATACCTGTACTCCGACAAATGGGCGCTGGAAGCGGTTTTCAAATCAATGCGTCAACCACAAATTGTGGTGCTCAGTACTCACGGCTTTTTCCTGGAAACCGATGTGGACAAAAACGCGACGGAATCGGCCAACCCGCTGCTCCGCTGCGGCCTGTTGCTCGCGGGTTGTAACAAACCGTCCGCCATCATGGGGGATGGAATCGAAGACGGCATTCTGACGGGGCTCGAAATCGTCGCCACTGATTTGCGGAATACGGACCTCGTTGTCTTGAGCGCCTGTGAGACTGGGTTGGGGCAGGTTCAAAACGGGGAAGGCGTTGCGGGTCTGCGGCAGGCATTTCAATTGGCGGGTGCGCGAGCCGTGGTTGCGACACTGTGGCAGATTCCCGACCGCGAAACGTCTCAATTGATGACCGATTTCTTCAGCCAACTGTCGGAGGGGACCGACCAATCTGCGGCCTTGCGTAACGCCCAACTGAAAATGATGACCGTTCGACGAAACAGAGACGGATCAGCGCACCCCTTTTTCTGGGCCGCCTTCACAATCACAGGTCGATAAACGCGCCATAATTTGCTGCCTCGATTTGGAATGACAACTCTGCCGATCGCCATCTCCTGCGACAGCACAGGATACGTCTGGAGGAATGCAAACGTCGTTTTCGTACGCGTAGCCTGACTCCGTCTTCGTCCCGGCGCGCCGGGGTCCGAGTCGGGCAGTTCTCACTTTTTACCTGTAAAAGACAAATCGAAGGCCAGAGACTGCCCGACTCGGAGAGTCAGGCTACGGAAAGCTATTGAGTCTCTGCCGCCGTAATATCGGGTTGATTCCTGGTGGGTAGATACTTCTGGAGTTCAGATTTTTGTTGCGCATAACTGGCGTCGAGGGCGAGATTGCGCCATTCGTAGGGGTCGGCTTTCTCGTCGTAGAGTTCCTCGTCGCCGTTTGCATAACGAATGTAGCGCCAGCCCTCGTTGCGAATCGAGTGGTTGTTGAATCGATAGGTTGTGATTGCCGGTAAATCCCAGGCCGACTGGGGATCGACCAGCAGCGATCGAATGCTGCGGCCTTCGACATGTTTTGGGGTTGGAATTCCGCAGACATCGGTCAGCGTCGGATAGATGCTCATGAAATCGACCGTGCGGTCGCAGACCGAGTTGACTTTGGTCATGCCCGGCACGATCCAGATAAGCGGTGCCCGAGTGGCTTCTTCCCACAGTGCGAATTTACGCCAGTGCTGCTTCTCACCCAGATGCCAGCCATGGTCGCCCCAGAACACAATCATCGTGTTATCGCGTTCGGCCGAGTTTTCGTACGCGTCAATCAACCGGCCGATCATCGCGTCGCAATATGAGATTGCGGCCAGGTAACCTTGAACGGCATCCTTCCAGCGGCCTGATTCGAGGATCGCCCGGTGATCACCCTCGGGCCTGGCCATTTCGATCCCCGCCGGAGGAACGTCGTTCAAATCGTTCGCCTGGGTTGGCGGCAGTTGAATCTCGGCGAGCGGATGCATGTCGTAATACTTGCGGGGAACGTTCCAAGGCATGTGCGGCTTATGCAGGCCGATCGCAAGGAAAAAAGGTCGGTCGTGCGGCCTTGCCAATTCGTCGATCCCGTATTGCACGATCTTCCATTCGCGCAAATCCTCGTCGCGGCAATCGAGTGGGCCAAACTTGATGCCACCGACGCCGTTGTCCCCCTTGGGTGTGGGATCGCCCCCTTCGCGTCCGAGATAATCATCCCATTCGCTGCGTCGTGGAAAGTTGCCATGATAGATTTTGCCCGCGCCTTTGACCGAATACCCGGCCTTGCGGAAAGCGGTGGTCAGCGGCAGTTCCTCAGAGATGACTTTGCGCCAGTCGTCTTCGTTCTCGTAAACACCCGATGAGAAAGGCCGCAATCCCGTCATCAGTGCAGTCCGCGATGGATTGCAAACGGGGGCCGCACAGTAACTGCGAGTAAATCGCAAACCGCGTGCAGCAAGTTTGTCGATATTCGGCGTGATCGTTTGCGGGTTGCGTCCCAGATACCCGACCCAATGGTTCAGATCATCGACGGCGATGAATAGTACATTTGGCTTCTTGAGTTCAGCGGCAGCAAGCGGCACCTTCGTTCCAAACACGACGGCAATAACCAAGAGCCCCATTTTGCAGGCACACGTTGTAAGCGGCGACAATCGAACGGTCATGGACAAGTCTCCGGGTAGATCACCGTTGCGCTGAAGTGTTTCGGACGCACTTCGGTACCTGAGATTTTTCAACTGAGCTAATTTTGAAAGGCCCGTCTTCGACGGTCAATCCCTGCACCTTTTTCCTCGCTCCCACCAGACGCGATCCCGGAATCGCCCGGTTCTTCCTGGCGTTTTTACCTTTTTTTGAGATTTGTGCGTGACATTCGTGGTGGAGCTTCGCCTTGAAATGAGAAGGTCACTCATTTTTCGAGGTTTCTGGAGCTTTAATCATGTCCAAGATGGCAAACTGCGGCTGCGGTCACAGGTTTCAAGTGCAGTACAAAACAAGCGTTACGGAAAATCGGTGCCCTGTCTGCGGCCGAATTGTGGATCCCGTTGATCTTCAAGACGACGTTCCAGATGCCGCGACAAACACACCGGAAACGGAAGTTGAAGACGGACCCGTTTCCACGAACGCAGCGGCAGAACCGCCAATGTTACTGCGCATGCTGCTCAATCCGAAAACCATTGAGCGGTTGTTAATTTTCGGAGGCAGCTTGTCGGTCCTCGGTTTGATCGCCTGGTTGATCAGCCTGGGAGTTTTCGATGATCCACGAATTCTGGCCGTGGCGCTGGGTGTCGGAACTCTGGCCCTCTTGTCCGGCGGTTGGGGCGTTTCGTTAAGAACACAGCATCGATTGGCTGGACAAGCACTGACATTTTTGGCCTGTGTTGTGGCTCCGCTGAATTTGTGGTTTTACGACGCACAGGGTTTGCTCACGGTCGATGGACATCTGTGGGTTGGGGCGCTGATCTGTTCTTTGCTCTATACTGTTGACTGTCTGGAAGCTTCGCGACCCACTGTTCCTTTACGCGGTTGAAGCGGGAATCACATTGACGGTGCTGTTGCTGCTGGGTGACTTGCAGTGTGCGACCGATAGTTCTGCTCTGTGTCTGGCAATGGTGGTTCTCTCGCTGATCTCGATTCATGCCGAGGCGGCATTCGATCCAAATCATCCGATATTCAGCCGGCGCCGGTACGGATTACCACTCTTCTTTTCCGGACAAGCTCAATTGGCTGTCGGAATGGCCAGCCTGCTCGTGATGCAAATTCTCAACTGGGTTTTCGATCCGGCCGTCGGTGACTGGAGTCACAGCCGAATTGCAACGACACCCTGGATGGCGGGAAGCCTGTGGCTGGCTGCCGCGTACTTATGGTCCTATTCGGATCTGGCCGTGCGACGTTTGAGCGTTTACACGTACCTCGCCGCATTGGCAGTCGTGCTTGCCGAAATCACGCTTCTTTATCCCGTTATGCCGCTGGAAGTTCTGATCATCGCACTCTCGGTCACGGCTCTCGTGGTGCAGTTACTGATAACTCGGTCCAGCGCCATTGATCCTCGTCTCTCGACAGTTGTCAGTAACGTCGGAGCGATCATTGGTACGGTCACGTTTGGACTCGGAATGATGCGACATCTTCGGTCGGTTCTGTCGGCAGGTGCCAATCCGATCCCGGATGCAAAGCTGTTCGCGGTGGCCATGCTGGCGGTTGCGATCAATCTGTTCTTGTATGCTCTGCTGGAACCAAAACGGAGTACAAGATCGTTGGCGATCGGCTGGATCTGCAGCAGTCTTTCGTTGTGGCTGGCGTCAATGTACGGACTTGAGGTGATTGGTATTCAATCACTGGCAGATCAATTGCCGCTCTTGATGCTGATCCCTATTGCCATCGCGGTGCTCGCACCCAGGTATCTGAAACTGCCGCTCGTGAACACCGCCGTGATCTCTGCTTACGCGATGACGATCTTCGGGCTGATCTTGTCAATCGTCTCTGCGAAATCGATCGACGATCGCTTGGCGTTTTTCACAAGTGGAACTCACGATCGAGCGACATTATTCGCCAGTTTGACGTTTATGGAACTGGCTCTTTTGAATTTCGTGACGCGCTTCACGGCGACGTCCCGTTGGTTCACGCTCAGTTGCGGAGGGGCCTGGTCAATTGCCGCCGCATGGAAGCTGTTCGTTTTCGTCGATCTGCCCGAAGTCTGGTTTGGGCCATTGTTCGCCACAGTCGGAATCCTGCTTTCTGTCGTTGACCGGATGACGTCGGCGATTCAAATCACATCGGGAAGCGGTAACCAGGCTCACGAACACGATCAACCGAAGCCCTGGAGTGTGGCCAGTTCCCTGAGTCTTGTCGTCGGTGAATTGATTGCCTTCTTCCAAACGCTGCCGTGGCTATTTGTCGCAATCAAGCCGATTCCGGAGTTGACACTGGTCGCAATCCTGTTAACCGCAGCGATGTCGATGGCCGCTTCAATGTTTTCGCAGTCACTCATGTCGCGGGGCTGGCACCGGTTTGCATCGATCATGATTGCATCGGCCATTTTGCTGGCGTGGATCCGCAGCATTCATCTTGCCGACTATCAGAAACTGGAACTCGTTCTCGAAGCCTGCGGTATTGCCTGGCTGATTGCGGGATTCGCTGGTCGGCTGAAAGAAACTGGCGAAACAAGGCAACCCGGGGTCACGTGGGCGCTCTGGTTGGGCAGTTTGCTGGCGACGCTTCCCGTGTTCTACTGCGCGTTGATGCATCGGTTATGGTCCAACGCTCCATCGTTGGGCGATGAACTGGGATTGATAACGGTCACTGTGTTGATGGTGGCGATCGGCTGCGTGTTGCAGATTCGCTCCACCACGTCGGTCGGTGGTGCGGCGCTGGGACTCTATCTTGCCGTGTTGTTTGGGAACCTTGTGTATCATCCTCAGATCGCAGTCGGAGTTTATCTGGCGGCGGGCGGCGGGATCATCTTCCTGACGGGAGTGCTGCTGAGTATCTATCGTGACCGTCTGTTGTCGTTACCTTCAAAAATCGCACAACGGGAAGGTATCTTTCAGTTGATCGACTGGCGATGATTTTCGGCGGCTCGCGATCGCAAATGAAGCATTTTTAGAATCTCCGTTGCTACCAATGCGATCGATTCATCAAGATAGGGTTTCTGCATCGATGCCTTCGAGGCCAAAGCGACACCTCATTGACACCTGTGAACTGCAATGATGACACGAAAATTCGGAGACTGCGGATGACGTTTTCTCCGCGGATGCTGGAAATCGGCCGGATGCGGGACTCGTTGCGACGGGTTCCGCGTCCGTACCGTTTTTTGGGCATAATTCTGGTTTTGGTAATCAGCGTGGTTTCATTCGGAATGTCGCCGTTGTCAGCGATGATCGTGGTGGTCCAGTCTAAACCTTGCAACGCAGAATTCGTCTGCATCGCCGATGTCGATTGTGGGCAATGTTATCGCGTGGCTGCGGAGCGTTCGAAGCAACATGCCATCCAGGGGATATTGCTCTGCACGAATGAGTCTCAGCGAATCGTACTGATGGGAGCAATTCCGGCCTTTGAAGAGCTTGGACGCCAGAAGCTTGTGAACGATGGAGTGGCCTCAACTGCAATAGAGATCCTGCCCGGTGAGTGTCGCAACGATTGGGACCAGGGACGTCGGATAAATCGATGGTTGGAGGAAAATCCCAACAAACGCGTCTGCCTGTTGTGCGATCTTTTTGCGAGCCGCCGCTGGTCGTTGATCCTTGATCACACGCTTACCGCAACGACACGCCCGCGAGTCACGATCGAAGGCGTTACAGACCCGCGTTATAACGAGACGACTTGGTGGCGTCGTCGAATGGGGATCAAGAGTTACTTCAACAGTATTGTGCAACTCGTTTATGCCCGCTGTCATGGTGAAGATGTGATTCCGGTGGTGGACTGGTCGCCAGAAAAATACGAATCGGCTGCATTGGGATCACGACAATGAGAGCTGGTCGAATCATCACATCACGCCGAGTGAAATGGACGATTGCGGTCGTCATCTGCCTGTCCGCAATCGGAATGCTGCACAAGCCAATTCTCATTTCCCTGGCGCACTGGCTCGATGTTGGGGAAAGTCCACGAAAAGCGGATTATGTGATGGTCTTGCCGGGGGGTGTCGAGCGGCGTCCGTTTGTCGCGGTCGCAATGGTTCGAGCAGGGTTGGCGAAGGGAATCATCACTGACGAAACTGAAACTGATCCCGCCAACGATGAGGGTCTTTCTCCCACATCGGATGATCTTTTACGCAAAGTTCTCAGGCTGCGCGGAATCCGCGACGATCAAATTCAGGTCTTGCCGGGTCACGCCAACAGCACCTGGAAGGACGCTATTGCGCTCTCCGATTTCATGCAAGAACATCCGCAAGCCACGGTCGCGATCGTGACTGATTGCTTTCATACTCGCCGTTCAAGCTGGGTTTTCCGGCGTGTTCTGGGAGCAGAAGCTCGTCGCGTGTTCTTTGTGTCGGCTCGTTTGGACACCGTCGATCCGAACTCGTGGTGGACGACCGAAGAAGGATTGATTACGTATCTCAGCGAGTACTTAAAGCTCTTCTTTTATGTCGTGACAGATCGAACCGTCATCGCGAGCAGCTTGGCGATCGGCGTTGCAGTTGGATTGATTTGGTCGCTCTGGCGCCGAAGAAGGTTGAAACAGAAACCAACGAAGCCAAGCGGGGAATCTGAGTCCCGTGATTCTTCGACAATCGAATCCAGCGACCAATCCATTGTGTCGATCCCGTGATGTTTTCCTTCCGATCATCGTGGCGAAGATGTAAATGATTTCGTCCTCTTCGCGCCGGGGCTCGCTTGGGATCAGACAGTCGACCGTGATTTTGCGGCTGCTAATGAGAGTCTTGCTGACGCGTGGTTTTCATTAGTGTGCTTTGTTAGCATGCTCGCACTTCCACTCTCCTCTGGATCCTGCGGCATGACGATTCCTGGCCGTTACGTGCTTGTGATTTGGACATTCTCACTATCCGTTTTGCTGTACGTCGATCGAATCTGCATGTCGACTGCCAAGTCGGCGATTGCCACCGACCTGGGATTCAATGATCGGCAAATGGGTTGGGTTTTGTCGATCTTCGCTTTGGGATACGCCCTTTTTCAAACTCCCGGCGGTTGGTTAGCGGATCGATTTGGCCCGCGCATCAGTCTGTCGATGCTCGTTGTTTTCTGGTCGGTGTTTACCGGTCTGACGGCAGTGGTGACAAATTGGTGGAATATGCTTTTCACGCGATTCCTGTTTGGAATGGGAGAAGCAGGCGCTTATCCCGGTGTGGCGCGCGTCATCTATTCCTGGGTTCCTGAAAGTGAACGAGGGTTGATTCAAGGTATCAATTTTTCAGGCTCGCGAATTGGCGGCGCGTTTTCGCTTTTGTTGCTGCCAGCGCTGATTGAACGCCTTGGCTGGCAGGCGAGCTTCGTGACGTTGATGGGCATGGGTTTTTTCTGGGCGGGAGGATGGTACTGGTGGTTTCGAAATGATCCTGCGACGCACCGAAGTGTCAGCGATCAGGAACTCGCGAGAATTCTCGCCCGTCGTCAACCAGCAACAGATTCTGGTGTTTCTTCGAGTCACGAGACCAGAAATCACGATACTACGGTTGGTGTGGTTCAAGGGCCGCAGGTGCCGGTCTCGATCGGACGGCTTGCCTCTTCGACCAATCTCTGGCTGATTTCGTTGCAGTATTTCTGTTCAAATTTCACCTTCTTCTTTTGTCTCACCTGGCTCTTTCCCCACTTGACTGCCACTTATGGATTAAAAGGTGTCCAGGCAGGGCTTTACTCGGCGACTCCACTGGTTTGCGGTGCCATCGGAAATTGGTTTTCGGGTTGGCTGGTGGATCGCATCCATTGTGCCGGGCACTGGAATGCGTCACGGCGTAATCCGGCAATCGTCGGATTTGTTCTGGCCGCAGCCGGGGTGCTGGGAAGTGTGTATTCTGCAACGGCTTTTTCATCGATCGCCTGGTTCAGTCTGGCAGTTTTTGGCGCTGACATGACGATTTCTCCGTCCTGGTCGTTTTGCATCGATATTGGCAAGAATAACGCCGGGATTGTTTCCGGGACGATGAACATGGCGGGTAATCTCGGCTCATTCGTGACAGCGCTCGCGTTTCCCTACCTCGCAGAATGGACCGGGTCGAATACTCCTTTCTTTTTCGTCGCCGCCGGGCTGAACTTGATCGCGATCCCGATCTGGATACTGGTTGATGCGCGGCGGGCATTGCAGGAGGCCCTATGAAACCGCTCCGCGTCCTTTGCTTTGGAGCAGGTTATTTCAGCCAATTCCATCTGGAAGCCTGGCAACGCATTCCAGAAGTACAACTTGTCGGCCTGTGTGACATCGACATCGAAAAAGCTGTCCGCCAGGCTGGCGCGTATGCAATTCCCCGCACTTACGCGGATCCCGCGACTGCAATCGCTGCTGCGAAGCCCGATTTTGTTGACGTGATCACTCGTCCTGATACGCATTTGTCCCTGGTCGAACTTGCCGTTCAACATCAATTACCAATCATCTGTCAAAAGCCTCTCGCGCCTGACTTCGCGACTGCCGTTAAACTCGTGGAAATGGCAAAGAGTGCGACGGTTCCGTTGATGGTTCACGAAAACTTTCGGTTTCAACCATGGCACCGCGAGATCAAGCGACTCTTGATCAATGAAACGATTGGAGACCGCTTGCACAGTCTCACATGTCGTTCTCGCATGGGTGACGGATACGGTGAAGATGCCTACCTGGGCCGCCAACCGTATTTTCGTCAGATGCCGCGACTACTTGTGCATGAGACGGGTGTGCATTTTATTGACCTGTTTCGCTTCCTCGCTGGCGAAATCGATGAAGTGTATGCCGTCCTTCGGCGGCTCAACTCCGTCATTTCGGGAGAAGATACCGGCCTCTTAACATTTCGCTTTAACAGCGGAACCGTCGGAGTCTGGGACGCCAACCGATACAATCAAGGTACGGCGACGGATCCACGACTGACATTGGGCGAGTTCCTGATCGAAGGTAATGGCGGCAGCATCCGGTTGTACGCCGACGCACGCATCACGGTTCAACCTCTCAGGGGATGTGAGGTCGAGCATCCTTATGAATGGACGAGAGCCGGTTTTTCAGGAGACTGTGTCTATCACACGCAACGTCATTTCGTGCAGCAACTGATGGCTGGCACGGATTTTGAAACAAGCGGGTGTGAATACTTGAAAACGTTGACAGTGCAGGAAGCCGCCTATCATTCTGCGGCGAAGAATTGTCCCGTGAGCATCGTCGGCGGCGAACGTGATTTGCGGCCGATTGGCTGAAAGGAACCTGATACTGTGGTGGACAGACAACGCATTATCGATCTGACACTGACAATTGATGCCGAAATGCGTGGTGCCCAAATTCAGGCAGCGCGGACAATTGCCGTCGATGGCTGGAACGCGACGACGCTGTCGCTGTACTCACACTGCGGCACACATATGGATGCTCCGAAACACTTCATTGAGGGAGCCGCGTCGATCGATCAGCAAAGCCTCGACGTCTGCTGTGGTCCAGCCAAAGTGCTGGATTTGACACCCGTTGAACCGCGCGAATTGTTGACAGTCGCCCGGCTTGCTCCCTGGGCTGATCGGATCAAATCGGGTGACCGATTGCTGTTTCGTACTGATTGGTATCAGCGTCTAGGCACGGATTCGTATCGCAATCAACTGCCCCGACTTTCTCTTGATCTCGCACACTGGCTCGTCGAACGGAAGGTCGCCATGATCGGTGTCGAGCCACCTTCTGTGGCCGATGTGAACGAGATGCGAGAATTGACTGACGTGCATCAGGCACTGTTTCGAGGTGGGATCGTCATCGTGGAAGGACTCGCATATCTGGATCGGCTTCGACAGGACGAAATCGATTTCATCGCACTGCCGCTCAAAGTGGCAGATGGCGATGGTAGCCCCGTTCGTGCGATCGCTATTGAGCGGGAATGACGATTCAGCCAGCAAACTGATCGTGTGTCTGTTATTCAAACGGGGAGTGAGAGAAAAACATGGGGTCGTATCGTATTGTCAGTTTGCCGGGCGATGGGATTGGTCCGGAAGTGATGGACGCAGCATTGAAAGTTTTGGAAGGGACTTGCCAGAAAGTTCCAAAACTGCAGATTCAAGTCCTTGTGCGCGAAGCGGGTGCCAGGCTCTACCAGCGGACGGGAGATATTTTGCCCGAATCCGTCCTGCAAGATTGTCTCAAGGCGGACGCCGTCTTGCTGGCTGCAATTGGTCTGCCAGATGTTCGCAAACCGGACGGGACGGAAGTACAGCCTGACATGATGGTTGGTTTGCGTCGCGCGATGGGGCTTCAATCGGCCGTTCGTCCGGTCAAACTCTATCCAGGTGTGAAGAGTCCACTGGCGGATACTGCAGCAGGAATCGACTTCGTCATCATCCGGGAAAACCTGGAAGGACTGTTCGCGTCGTATGGTGGCGGGGCTGTGGTTGGCGACTCGGTGGCGACTGACACGCTGGTTGTGACCCGCGACGGCACGCGAAAGGTTGTTGAATATGCATTTCGATTGGCAGCCCGCCGCAAAGGTCGTCCGTCAGACGGTCGTTCCATCGTAACGTGTGTCGACAAAGCAAATGTGTTCCGCAGCTTCGCATTTTTCCGCAAGGTGTTTTTCGAAGTCGCTGCCGAGTATCCGCAGATTCTTGCCGAAGCAATATACGTCGATGCGATGAGTCTCTACATGGTGCAGAACCCAGCGGCATATGATGTCATGGTGATGGAGAATCAATTTGGCGACATTCTTTCCGATCTTGGCGCCGGGATTGTCGGGGGCCTGGGAATGGCGCCCTCCGCAGAAATCGGGGATCGGCACGCGTTGTTCCAGCCATCACACGGTTCTGCACCCACGCTGGCAGGCAAGAACCTTGCCAATCCCCTGGCGATGATTCTGTCGGTGGCGATGATGTTCGACTGGCTGGCGGACATTCATCAGGACGAAGCCGCCCGAACTGCTTGCCAAACCATCGAACGAGCTGTGGAACGAGTATTATCTGACGGGAAATGCTTGACCGTCGACCTTGGCGGATCGGCCGGCACGGACGCGATCGCGCGAGCCGTGATTGATGCAATCTCAGATACAACTGACAACTGAGAGAGGGACTATCCGAGCAAATAGATCTGAATCTTGCCGTCGTGAAGTGCTACGGACAGACGCCAGCCGTCTGGATGCAACGCAATGCAGCGTCCGGGGCTGGGCAGGTCCACGACGTGGAACGGTTGCTCGTCGCTCGTCTTCCAGAAATACAAATGCTTGGCACTCAGTCCACCACTGACCGCGGCCACAAAATTGTCAGTCGGATGGCAGATCATTCCCCAGGCAACGCCCAGTTCATTGCCGCGAGCACGCAACAGAGTTTTTTTCTCGCCTGACGTCCAGTCAAAAACGATGGCACCCGGATTGACGGCTTGACCCAATGGATCGCCGCCTCCGACAACTCCCGCACCGATCAACAGTCGGCCGTCAGAGCTGAATGCCAGACTTCTAAGTCCGCCACTCACACCTCGATTGCTTTTGCTGTAAAAGTACGTGGAACTCGCGTCCAATTCACGGGTTAGCTGCCAGTTCGGATCTCCCCAGACCTTGACGACACCGTGAGAATCTGAAGAGACGAGATGATTGCCCTCCGGGTGAAACGCCAGACTGCAGATGTCATGTTGATGTCCCGCGGCTTCTGCCACCAGTGTTCGATCGGACATCGACCACAGTCTGACGATTCGATCATTTCCTCCGCTGGCCAGTAGTCGACCGTCAGGACTGATGGCGCAGGAACGGATCCAGCCTTTATGAGCGTGAATTCGATTTGCCACGTGTGGCAAAGAAGAGTCGCGCACCCACCAGATCAAATCACCGTCATATCCAGAACTGACGAACGTCTCGCCTGATCGCGGAACGGCAAAACCGCGAACCCAGCTTGAATGGCCGTTGAGGGCATTGCATTCCCCGGTCGCAAGATTCCATTGCTGAATTGTATTGTCTTCGCTGCCAACGAAGAGCAGCCGGCCAGCGTTGTCGAAATGACAATATCCGGGCGCTCGAGTCTGCTGGAACTCTTGCACGACCCGCGCCCGAGTTGGATCAACCTGTTGACTTACTTCTGGAGTCAACGCGTCGGCTGCGTTCTCGTCGGCGTTCATGCGAGGATCTCCGTGATCGGTTTGCCTGATTCCGTCAGCGTCAGCGGTTGATCTCCATTGTAGATGTGGGTATTCGGATCGAGGCCGAGCGCACGGTAGAACGTGTGAAACAGATCAAACGCCGTGACCTGGCCATCGACCACTTCGGTGCCTGTGGCATTCGTGCCGCCCCAGACCATTCCAGGTTTGATCCCACATCCGCCCAGAACCATCGACCAGGACTTGGCCCAATGGTCGCGGCCAATGCTGCTGTTGACTTTCGGAGTCCTTCCAAATTCACCCATCACGATCACCAGTGTCGTGTCTAACATCCCCCTGTGATCAAGATCTTCCAGCAGCGTGGCAAAGGGTCGGTCAAATTCGCCCAGCAGACGCAGATGGTTGTCAAAGTTCTCGAAGTGTGCGTCGTAGTTCAAATGATTCAGTTTGACGAAGGTGCAATCATGCTCAAGCAGCCGTCGCGCCAACAGGCACCGCTGGCCAAACGGTTCTGATCCGTAGCGCGCATGATCCGCGGCGGATTCGCGCGACAAATTGAACAGGTCTTTTTGCCGCATGAGCTGCCGAGCCTTATCGAAACTCGACTGATAGGCAGCGGTTTCGTCGGATTTCCGCTGTCTTTCAAATCGTGCGTTGGCTTGATTCCGCAAACTGTCGAGGCGCGCGAGCCTGGCGGCATCCAATTCAGCGGGTGGAACCAGATGATCGGGAGCACTCTCGTCGAATGCGACAACGGGTGCGCATTCAGGTCCCAGAAACGCCGCGTCGACCAACGACGCTAGATGCCAGTTGTCTCGGCCAGTCAGTTTGACATAAGCAGGCTGTGTCCGTCCTGCCCCCAATAGTTTTCCGCACACCGCGCCAAATGACGGATATTGACCACCGACAAACCCTTGTGACCGCCCGGTAATCATTCGGACTCGAGCCGAATCATGCAGGGTATCTTCAGTACTTAACCCTCGCAAGATCGTCAAATGGTGAAGTTGGCGAGCGGTATACGGGAGCAGTTCAGAAACTGCGACACCCGGTATCGAGGTGGGAATCGCCGCGAACGGGCCACCGAATTCCGTGTTCGGCTTGGGATCCCAGCTCTCGAATTGGCTCAATCCCCCATGTTGGAAGAGCAGCAGCACTCGTTTGCCAGACGATTTGATTTGTTCAGCAGCCGCTCGCCGCGATAAACCCGCCAGTCCGCCCAATCCGGCACCGCCAGCCGCTAAACCGCCGAGAAACGTGCGTCGCGAAAACTGGTGTTCGGCAGCGTGGTACCGGCTTGATTTCCACATTCCAGCTCTCCTCGGCGCTCTTGTTACTTAGCTCTGACATCAATGATTGAAGCGGAATTCCGTCGACGTCAAAAGCGCTTCGATCAAATCAGAGATCGTCGTCACTCGTTCGGCAGGTGACGCCGCAAGCGTTTCCTGGACCCAACTGGTTTCCTGGCTGACCGGCGGACGAGACAACACGTTCAGAAACAATTCTTCGGTCAATTGAATTTCTGATGTCTCATGCATCAGTCGATCCAGCAAATTGCCGGGACGAGGACTGATCCACTTACGCAAGATCGGGCCGTTAAGCAAATAGAGAGCCTGTTCGGCGGTTGTCTCGGAACGAGAGGCTTCACCGGGCAGGCTGGTCACGAAGACCTTGATTACTTTCTGCGCGTCAACAGTCAGACGCTCATACAGCTTGGAATCATTGATCGATCGCAGGCTTCCCGCAGACGTCGCACTTTTCTGATCATCGCTGGGCAATTCGGAAACGAGCAACTGCAATTCCGCGTCAACTTGACCCGTCGCCCGGAGCCAGCTCCAAGCCAATTGTTCTGGAGTCAGCTTTCGCAGTGCGAGTGTTACGCCAGAATTTCCAGGCGGAATTTGTGCGCTTCCTGTCGGACTGCTCGGAAGAGCGCTTCCATAAAGTTCGGTAAGAGCCAGTTCGCGAAGGAACGCGCGAATGTCGTAGTGCATCTGCACAAATCGCTCGGAAAGCAATTGCAAGAGAACTGGATGGGCGGGTGGATTGCCAGCATGGTCCAAATCAACTGGATCGACGATTCCGCGTCCAAACATCAGCGCCCAGAGTCGATTGGCCATGTTACGACTGAATGCCGGATGCAGCACGACGGCTGCCGGCAATTGAGCACGACGGCTGAACGGTGGAATGGGAGGCGCACCCTCGGCGGACGAAGCGGCAGTTGAATCGCCTTTTTCGAGAATAGGATCACAAAACTCTGGGCCATCCAGGATTCGCGGAGGCGTCACTCCTCGAATCTGTGTCAGAGCTGAGGTGAATGCCGTCACTCCTTCCGCTTTTTCCGCCATGACCTTTTGCTTGCGGACTTTATCATCGAACAAGAAGGTGCGATCAACGAACGCGGCAATTCCGAAGTAGTCAGACTGCTTATAGTCAGGCACGATCGGGTGATCGTGGCACTGTGCACAGCGGTGGTTACGCCCGAGAAAGACGGCACTGATATCACGTGCGAGATCGTCCGTGTTGCATTCTCGGTCCAGATAGAATTTCGCGGCCGCCCGAGTCTGAGGATTCGTCCCGTCAGATCCCAGAACCTCAATTGCAAGCTGGTCCCACGGCTTGTTGGTCGAAAAGGCCTCCCGCAGGTAGGACGTCCACTGCTCATTCGGCACGTTGCGATCGGGCCGCCGTTGCATCAGCCAAGTATCAAACACCTGTTGCATCTGCCGGGAATATGCCGGACTCTCCAGCAGCCGATCGATGACAACAGCCCGCTTGTCCGTTGCGTGATCCATCAGAAATTCGCGAACGGCTGCACCGGAAGGGATTTGTCCCGTCAGATCGAGGGACACTCGTCTGAGAAATTCCGAGTCATCGGCCGGTTGGAGGACGAGCGCTCCAGGAACGGATACCAACAGCCGATCGATCTCATGATGCAGTGCGACACCCGGATCAGCATTTGCCTGCGAAGACCCGAAGCTAAGACCAACGATAATGATCAGTGCAAAGAGTATTTGCACTCGAAGAGGCACCAGGTGTTCCAGTTTCATCTTTCTGCTCGCGGGACAGATTGAAACTTCCGTCGATAACTCAATAAGAATACCGGAACCGGACGGTCGTCGTCAGTATCCTGATCGAAAAAAAGTTCCCACCGTCGATTTGATCAACATTCTTATTTTGTGGCGTTTGAGCCAAATCGATCATCGAATCGTGATGATCACTGGTTCGCGTCTGCGTCCAGAAGAACTTCCGCAACTCTTTGGCTGAGTGGCATCTCCGTACGAGTAATTGCGCTGACACGTCACTCCAATTCCTTTGTGCAATTCGAGAGATATGGGTGGCCTCTCTCGGTTCCCACGCCACACGGGCGGTGACTCAACACAGAGGCTGGCCGCGCGTCCGAAGTTGATTCTGCAACTGTTCTGCCAGTTCGGTTAACTGGACCTCGTCAGATTTCGATAATTCGTCGGCTGTTGGTTTGGTAACTCCCAGGAGCTTCTGCAGGAGTTTGATCTGACCGAGCAACTCGCCTTTTTGAATCCCTGTTTGAATCCCTTCACGAACACCTTCGTCGCGAGCCAGTTTGAGCCTCGCGGCTTCGTCCATCTGGTACTTCAGGCGGGCGTCGTACTGCATTCGCTATTCGGGGGATTTCGAGATCATTTCCAGGACTCCTGCGGCTTCGGTGAATTCGGGGGCGGGGAAAATCCGCTCGATCTCTTCCAACGTCAATTTGTCGGCGTTCAACATGAAATAGGCCCATTGCTCGATCGCACTGGCCTCCGACACATTCTCGGCGGTCACGGACAGGTTTGGCAACTGCAAAAGATGAACTTGCAGATCGTCCGTCAATAACAGTCCCGAATCGGTTCGGAGTTGAAATTCCAGAAAATGGATTGTGACGCGGCTGTGCTCGGGGCTGCCGAACAGCAAGTTTGAAAGCGAAATCGACGGTCGGACTGATCCCAATTGCCATGAAGGTGCCACCCAGCCCGTTCTCGTAATCCTCATCGCCACAAATAGTCCAGCTTCATTTGGTTGACTCTATCAAGGTGGGGAACTGCAATTCCACGTCATGACGAACTTTGTGCCGAGGCCTTGGGTGTTCTTCGTGGCCGAAATGGTGGGTTGGATCAATCGCCGTCAGCCGGAGGCGATCGAATACCCGCGGACAGAAAATCATAGGTTAGCTGACGATTCTGCTGATATCGATCAGATAAACCTGTCGACCGCCGCGATGTGGCGAATCGAAAATGACACTTTTCCCGTCACGACTTGCGCATGGATGGTTGTCACATCGCCATTCGCCGCGATAGTCGACGGGTGAAACGAAGTGTCCGAGTGCGACTCGCCTGTTCGAAGGAATGTGGTACAGATACGGATGTTGGACTCCTTTGGAATCCGGGTAGGTGTCGTTCAGCACCCAGTCATTATTGGTTCCTGGAACATAGGTATTGTGGCCGTTTTCGGTCATCGCTTCCTGACCTATGACCTGGACGTTGTCGGTTTTGTCTTCGTAGAGGTAGAACCGATTCTCGTGCGACGGATGCCAGGCCCACGCGAAGACATGATTTGGATCGCGCCAAACGAAATGCGATGTCGCGCCGAAGGGGTCCAAGACAAATACGTCAGTCCCGTCAGGATTCATCGTGAGGGCACGCGTATGAAATGCGACTTTGTCGCCCGGCGTGTTCCAGCGGTGCAGGAAAAACAGGCGATTGCCGTCCGGGTTGCAAAGCAGGTGATTGAACCAGTGCTTTGAATGCGGCCGGAAGGCAGACTCTTCGCGGCCCGTGAATGGGATTGTCACAGCGTCAGCAAGGGTGAAGACCAGTTTCTGCTGTCCCGATTGCATATCGATGCGCCAGATGCCGGCACTGTCCGGCGCGAGCAACTGCTTGTTTGGATCGGGCACACCGCTGTAACCATAGCCGGGTCGCGTATCATTCAACCGGCGAAAGTCTGGTGCAAAGCCCCAGTGGCCATCAGGACTCAAACAATAGAAAGGATGTGGCAGAGTCCTTGATTTGCCGGTATTCACGTCAAGTGTGTGACTCACGAACTGGCCGTCCTGCCGATCGTTCCAGGCGATTTCGCTCGCACGGCCCGGCACCCACTGGAGCATGCAACCCTGTTGCCAGTTCCACGCGACAGTCGTACCGAGATCAATCCAGCGATCGCCGTCCTGCAAATCGACCATGCCGATGCGGATCGAATCATTCGGCGTTGGTGAACGTCCTTCGAAATCCACTTCATTCGCGAGCACGAACCGATTCGTGGGATCGAATAGCAGCTTGTCATAGTAACCGCGCCAGTGAAACTTTGGTCCACGCGTGATCGCTCGGGCAGTTGGCAGAATTTCCTCAGAGGAAGCGGCCGCCAACGCATGACACATTGGTGCGAGAAGCTGTTGTGTCGGCAACGCTGTGGCGAGCAATCGAAGCAGGTCGCGTCGTGTGATTGATGCATTCATGACTGAGGACAGCCTTTTTCGCTCAAAGTCGACGGGCTCGTTTGACCGCCTGGTAATACGCGGCCACATCTTCTGCAGTCAGGTGATAGAGATAAATCGAGTAACCAATCTGACCTCGTGGTTGAAAGAAACGAAAGTAACCGAAGTCTTCGAAGTCTGCGACGTATGGTTCCGACGTGGGAATTGGCTGTTCGCGCGTGGGTGTGGGGGGTCGGCCGTCTGCTGTTGGCGATCGAATGATGAATGGACGCCCCGCTTCGAAGTTCACGCTGATGGCGTAATCGCCGGGAAGCGGGCGGTGGGTGGGTGGAATCGCGTACGAGATGTGCAGCGAATGAGGATGAACGGTGCCGAAATAGGCCAGTCCCAGCTTCTCGATCTTCGCCTCACGCAAATACGCAGCCAGGCCATGCAGGTCCTGGCCCCAGTCCAGGTTTGAATCGATCAAGAGCCTTTTGCCATGAACCGGGCCGCCTGCCCACTCGTTGAAATATGCCAGGTGATGTGGATGGTATCTGAGCGAGGCCGGCAGGCTGACCAGGGACGCGAGTACCAGCCATTGCCGCCAGCGCCACTTCGCAAACGCGAGCCAGTTCGTCGCTTGAGCAGCGAACAAATAGAACAACGGCAGAATCGGAAAAATATAGCGGATGCCAATCTGATTACTGCCCAGGCTGGCGGGTACGACCAGCATCAGGATAGGGATGATTAAGGTCGCCTGCTTGCGCCAATCGTTTGATCTCAAACACGGATCTGCTGGAAAACAACTGCGTTCGTTGCCAATTACGCTCAGTTGCTTCGCATCGCTGCTCTGAGTTGTGTCGGGACGAGGGGTAATTTCTGATTTGCTGGATGTCGTCGTATTTTTTGTCACGACGCTTCTTCGTCGCGAAACGCACAGCAATACGGACAGCACCACCAGCATCCAGGCACCCAAGGGCAATTTATATGCCATCGCCTCCACGTAATATCGTCGGAAACCAGTCACACTCCACTGAGAATCAAGGAAGACAGGATGTTGATTTTGAAGGTCCTGAGCGACTCGATCGAAGGCCTGGACGTAGCTGCGCGGTACAGGCAGCGGCAGTGAGCGCAGCCAGCCGATATGCTGCAGTTGCTGAAATCGCTGGCTCGCAAAGTTCATCGATTGCAGCGAGTGAAAGCTTTGCTGGCCGAGATAACCAGCGTTGATGACAGCGATCGACAGTCCGAACACGATTGACCAGTGCGCGATCCAAGTTTTGGTTCTCGCACTGACTGTTGCTCCAGGAATTGGTCGAATCAGAAACCAGGTGATGATTGCCAACGGAAACAACAACACGCAGGTGACTTTCAACAACTGTGCGATCCCCAGACAGACTCCCGCGATGGCAGCGCGGCGCGCGCCCGGTTCTTCGCACCAGCAGACGATCGCATAGAGCGTCGCGACGAATCCGAACGCCGAGGCAGCATCATGCGTCACCAGGCTGCCGTTGGCCAGGACGGTTGGGCAACAGCACCAGAGCAATGCCGTCGCGAAACCAGCGAATTCACCGAACCATCGTCTTCCCCACAATGCAAGTAGCCAACCGGTACTACCGTTGACAATCGCAACCATGGCTCTGCCCCATGCGAACCACAACATGCGATGTTCAATATTGGTTGTCCAAAACAGATCACCGGTGATACCCGCCCCCGAATAGGGAACGCCGATGTCAAGCTTTGCTCCACCCACGACGAGCGGCAAAGCGGCCCATAATCTGAGCAGTGGCGGATTGATGACGTCGTAATCGAAACGATCTGTCTTCCAGATCAACAGGCCCAGGGGCAAGTGCCAGTACTCGTCATGCGTGGGCGTCAGCCATCGAGCGGTGTCGCAGGCGAGAAGAAACTGAACTGCCAGACAGATGACGACTCCACGGCGACACCACCGTTGCTTTTGCGTCAGTTGTGGAGCATTTGCTGACAGAGATGGGGCAGGATTCACAACAAACTCGATTGATCGACGCGGATACTGATTGCAAGGTAGGTTCATTCGAACGGACACGCAAGTCCACCAACGGAAGGCGCGCCGCCGGCCATTCACTCGTGACGAAGTGCTTCGATCGGGTCCATTCGCGCGGCTTGCATGGCCGGATAGAGACCGAAGACGACTCCGACCAGAACCGAGATGGCGAATGCCAATGGGACCGACCAATTGACGATCGTCGGTTCCATGGTACGAATCACGTCGGGCATCTGCGACATGACGTTTGGCGCCATTTTTTCAATTCCCCAGCGGATCAAATTTATCGCCGGTCCGCAGACTAATCCCGCCAGGATTCCCGCTGTGCCGCCCATCACCGACAACGTGATGGTTTCTCGCAGGAACTGACGTGTAATGTCACCTTGTTTGGCTCCTAATGCCCGGCGAACGCCGATCTCCTTGGTCCGCTCGGTGACAGTGGCCAGCATGATGTTCATAATGCCGATACCGCCGACCAACAGCGAAATCACGGCGATGATTCCCAGGAACAGCATAAACATCAGCCGCATGGCGCGGGCTCGTTCCAATAATTCCAGCGGCACCGTAATCCCGAAATCACCATTCGGATGATGAGGCGCCAGAGTCGCTTTGATGATTTCCGCCGTCTCAACCACATGCTTCACATCAATGGCTTGCAGCGTGATTTGGCTCAGTTGGACTCGCTCGCCTTCAAAGGAACCGCTGCGTTGCGTGAACACCAGGTCGCCCACGCGCAACCAAAGCGTTTCAATCGGAACGTAGACGTCGCGAGAAAAATCTTGCGCTTCCAGCGATCCGCCGATTCCCGCCGTGGGGGCGCGGGCCTTCACCAAGCCGACAACTTGATAGTAATCCTTTTCAATCCGGATCGAATGGCCAAGGGGGTCTTCATAGGGAAACAAACGGTCCGCCGTTTCGGCGGACAGGACGCAAACGTTCTGGCGTTGTTCGCAATCCGACTGAATGAGGAAGCGGCCGCGATCGATTTCAAGTCGAGCAATCTCGGCATAGTCCGGAATGCAGCCCACCATGCGACCATCAACCAACCGATCCGAGTAGCGGAATTCCCGGCGGACCTCACGGATGGGTACTGCGCGCTTCAGCGTGGGCAGTGTTTCCATGAGTCGAGTGAGGTCGCTGCGCGTGATCCCATAGGGGATAAAACCACCCTTGCCGGCATTCGTTTCGGCCGGTGGCTTGATCGTGCGGACGATGATGTTGTCGGCACCCAGTCCTTCGATCTGCTTCTGCACCGCTTGACCGATTCCCTCGCCGATGGCCAGCAACCAGATCACGCTGGCGACGCCGATCGCAACACCCAGGATCGTCAACAATGACCGAAGCGGATGAAGGAACAACCCCTTCAAGCTACTCCACGACATGCCGAGCATGTTTCGATCCTGACCGGGTATGAAGGCCTTGATTCACGATGCCGAACGAGTGGTTTTGTCACTCGCCACAGGTGTTGCGGGGTTGCTGGTCTTTGATTCGTCACCAGGCTTCGTTTGTCCGGGCACCGCATCGACGTCCTTCAATCCCAGGCGACTGAGATGTGCTCGTGGATTCATTACGACATCGTCGCTGGGGCCAATACCATCCTTGATCACGATGAACTTTTCATTGCTGGAACCGATGAGCAACTCCCGCAGAGCCAATCCACCCGAAGCTTCACGAATCACTCCGTAATGCTTGCCCGCTCGTTCGACAACGCACTGCACCGGGACTTGCAGGACATCTGGTAGAGTTTCCACTCGGATCGAGACTTGGGACGTCATTCCGGGCTTCAGCGTCGGAGGCGGCTCACTGAGAGTAATAATCGCATCGTATTCCTTCGCGTTGGGATTGTACCAGTTCTCGTCCGAGGCGTAGGAACTGACCGAAACGACGGTGCCTTTCAGTTCCGATCCACGAATCGCCTCGACTCGAACGACCGCCGACATGCCGGGCTTGACACCATCAACCCGCGCTTCGCTGATTTTGGTTTTGACCTGCATTCGACCGATGTCGGGTAGCTTAACGATGACCTGCCGTTCGCGTACGCGGTTTCCCTTGCGGACCTTGTACTCGTCATTCATCCAGCGATTCGGATTGTTGAATACGACCTGTCCCGTTGTCGGAGCTTTGATGATGCATTTTTCGAGTTGGCTCTCGAAATTCTTCAGCTTGTCGACCTCAATCTCGTACTTGGCTTTTTCAGCAGTGACGTTGGCTTCAGACGTTTTGATATCGGAATCGTGCTTTTTCAAGGTTTTCTGTTTGGTGAATTCCCGCAGCACAAGCAGTTTGGTCGTGGCGGAATCCAATTCTTTGCCGTACTTGGCCACGGCGAATTTGTTTTCTTCGAGCTGCGCGTCCGTGATATATCCCCGGGCAGCCAGCTTCAGACTGTGATTGTGATAGTTTTTGGCGCGTCGGGACATCTCTTCGGCGACGAACAGCTCACCTTCCAGTTTTTGTTCCTCTTGAACGAATGTACCTGATTCATATTCCTTCCGTGCGCTGACTGCGGCTTCGAGGTCGTTCTTGGCTTTGCTATACGCGGCCTCGACAGTGTTCAGAGTAATTCGCTGGGCACTCAGATCTTTTTTAATGGTCGAATCGTCCAATTGCACGACGACATCTCCGGGCTTGACGAGCGTGCCTTCGGCAACGATTTCCAGGATTCTAACGCCTTCCGAGGACGAGATCTCACATCGCAATTCCGTGTTGGAAGAACTTTCCACGTCACCTCGTTCGGTGATCTCGTTCGCAAATTCGCCCACAATTGGGCGTCGGGTGATGGCTTGGACGGTTCCGTCACCACGGAACGAATAAACGGCGCCACCACCAACAGTGACGAAAACAGCGAGAATCCCCAGCGTTAACAGTAACCGCCGTCGAATCCCACCGGTGCGGGGCTGAGTTTGATGTTTTGCGGGGCGAACTGACATAGATTGCTGATCGCGGAATTGAGGAACACACTCAGCCAGAGCCACGACGGCATGTCTGAGTATATCGAATCCACGATCTGATCGCCAGAAATCCTTCCCGGAAGTCACAGAGACATAAACTTGAAGTCCGTGGAGGAACTTGGACTCGCGGAAGAAACCGGATAATCGGGACGGCGTGCATTACAACCCGGCGGTGCGGATCCGATCGCTCAAACTGCTGTGCGTGAGACGATTTCGCCCCGGTCTGCGATCGCTTGATCGATGCGTGCGATCTGGTCGGCCGTCAGCCGCCAGGTGAGAGTTGCCGCGTTATCCTGGATCTGATCGGGACGTTTTGCTCCACACAAAGCGACCGTGATTCCAGGCCGCTGGATCGTCCAGTTCAGAACGACTTGTGCCACCGTGGTGTGGCATTCGGATGCGATCAACCGCAGCCGGTCGACGAAATCTTGATTTTTGTCCCATTCGGTACCCGAAAACATCGGGTACTTCCGACGGCCATCCTTTGGATCAAACTGATGAAGACGCGCCAGTTTCCCAGCCAGCAATCCCTTCATCAACGGCCAGTACACGATGGCTGATACCGAGTTGCTCACACACCAGGGCAATTGAGCGAATTCGATTTCGCGCTGCAACATATTGTATTGGGGCTGAAAGGCCGCGATCGGGCAAACCGCATGAAAGTCGATCAATTGTTGCAGGTTGAAGTTCGAGACTCCGATGCTGCGAACCTTTCCCGAATCGAGCAGCGTTTTCATTGCCGCGGCTGATTTCGCCACGGGCGTATTCGGATCAGGAGCATGCAGGTAGTACAGATCGATGTAATCAGTCTGTAATCGTTCCAGACTCTCGTTGCATTCGCGGATTAACGTGGCCGGTCGCCCGTCTTTGACCTGAATGCGATTCTCGTAATGGATTCCGCATTTCGATGCAACGACGAGTTGATGTCGGCGATGCCCCAGAGCTCGGGCGATCATCTTCTCGCTTTCGCCGTCGTAACCGTAACAATAAGCGGTATCGAAGAAGTTCAGGCCACTGTCGGCGGCAGCTTGAAGAGTCGCCAGACTGCTTTCTTCCGTGACGTCGACACTCGTAATTCCTGCGATCGGCCAGCAGCCCATCGCCAAAGGTGTGACGAGAATGCCCGATTGCCCGATTTCACGCAAAGGAAATATCAAGGAGCATCCTTCGCTCAGTGTGATTCCTTGTCGATCTGCTGCAGCGAGTAATTGATCGCGTTTTTCAAATCGTCGTCATCCGTTGATTCCAAAACGTGTCGAAGTTCCGATTTCGATCGTTTGGCGAAGGGACCAATCTCACCCAGTGCATAAGCCGCACCGGCACTGACTTTGGGGACCGGATCGTGCAGGGATTTGATCAGTGCCTGGACGGCTTCGGGCGTTTGCGGCGTGATTTCCGCAATCGAATAAACGGCCAGCCAGCGGACGTTTTCATCTTTGTCCTTCAAACAGGTGAGCAACGTCTGCAGAGCGGGATTGGCCCAGTCTTCGTAGCGGATCAAAACTTCCGCGGATCGGATTCGAATCTGGCCATCGCGGTCCTTCAGGCTTCGCGACAACTCAACCAGGACCTCATTCGATTGTGGTCCCAATTCGCTGAGCACGTTTGTACTGAACGACCGCAAACTGGCATCTCGAGATTTCAGTGCGTCGGTCACAATCGTGATCGATTCGGGCGATTCAATTCCCAGTCGTGCCATGGCGAGCACCGCATGGACGCGAACAAATGCATCCTCATGTTTCAGCATGCGACGCAACAGCGGTTCCGCGGCAGATCCACCGTTGGTCATTTGACCAATTCGATGCAACCCCTGTTTTAACGATTCAGGATTTCCTTGATCCATGCGTTTCAACACTTCCTGCAATTCTCCATCCGCATCCGGACAGATCGCCGCCAGACCTTGACTGACTGCAGGATTGTCGCCCTTTTTGTGCTCCGTTGTGGCGGACGGTTGTGGAGGTAAATCCAGCAGGTCTTCATCCGAATTTGTCGCGGCTTTCTCTGCTTTCGGCTTTTCTGTCCGTTCTGATTTGTTAGATGCCTTTGACTTGTCCGTTTTGTTGCTTGAGTTGAATGGAGTTTCTAACTCTTCTTCGAATGCTTCGGCGGGATCAATGACCTGCGCCGTCTTTGTCTCAGTTGGAGCCGGCTCTTCGTCCATATCCAGGACAAGGTCGTCGTCTTTTTTGACCTGTACGACTTTCTTCTTAGGCGAAGTCGTGTCTTCCTCGAACGGATCAAAATCGTCGGTCTTCTTCTTGGCAATCGCGGTTTTCGCCGTCGTCGCTGAAGCATCAGCTTTCTTCGCGAACGAATCGACTTCATCGCTGGAATCAGGCGCGACTGCCTTCGACTTTGGCGAAGTATCACTGGTTTTCGCGACCAGTTTTGAATCATCCTTGGCGGCCGCATCCTTTGCAGCGACTTCCTTGGAACGTGGCTTTTTCTTCAGACGTTCAGCCGCGGCGTATTTTTCGTGCTCGGTGTCGACAATCTTGGGTTTGGAAGTTTTCGAAGTCGCGTCATCCTTCGACTCGTCTTTCGAACGAGCGAGTTTGGCGTCTGCTAACTCTTTCGCGGTTTTGCTCTTCGCGGTTTTATCGCGTGATTTTTTGGTCGTCGAAGCGACCTCCTCATCCTCATCCTTGTCTTTGGTCTTCTTGGCGGGCTTTTTCACCAGCCATTCGCTTGTTTGCGCGCAGCCACCCAGATCACCGACCATTGCAGCGAGTAATAACAATCCGAAGGGGTGATGCCAGTTACTCATTTCACAACCTTGTGGACCGCAAATGTCGGTCGGTAAAACGTCGTGGGCCATAGTCCGATTGTGCCAACTTGAACGAATCAAGTGAGCCTTCCCGAAGTATCGGTTGTGACGGTCATAAGAGTTCAAATGATCAGAATTGGACCATGGCGATCGGCAGAAATGGCCTGAGCGGCGCGACAAAAGGACTTGACACGATCGGTTGTTGCTGCACTGGAAACGCAGCTACTTGTCGTCTGGATTGATTACTTTAAAGACGATCGCGGCTCCGGCAGCACCAATCAAGTCACCCGCGAGATAGATCCAGATATTGCTCCAGGCCGTCATTCCCATCACCGAGATGCCAACGGCGACCGCGGGATTGAATGCTCCCCCGGAAATGCTGCCGACAGCGAATGCTCCGGCCAGGACTGTGAAGCCAATTGCCAAACCGTAAAAAGGATTGTTGGCGGTGCCTTTGGCCGTCGCCACATTCAGCACGACATAGGCCAAAGCGAATGTATAAAGCATTTCGGCGATCAGTGCTTGTGGGATCTTTTTTGAAAGATCCAATGCACTCATGGTGGCAGTTTTGTCATGCGGCAAGAGGAATCCAGCAATCAGGGCTGCTAAGACAGCGCCAAGGACTTGGGCGACAACGTAGGGAATCGCATCGGTTAATGTACAAAGGCCGCGCATGGTGACGGCCAGCGTCACTGCCGGGTTATAGTGGGCGCCCGAAACGTGCCCGCCGGCGAAAATCATCACCATCAGGATCGAACCAATGGCCAGTTCCGGCACCGAGGCACCACCCACGACCGAGCAGCAAATCGTCAAGACGAGAAAAAATGTACCGATGAATTCTGTGAGATACTTGCGCATTGTTTGTTCTTTCTTCAGCTAATCAAAATCGCGCTTTTCGCTGCGACAGGTATTCGACCAGAGCACGATCAAACGGCATGCTTGTATCAAGGGGTACGTAATCGGCACCCATCTGCAGAAAATCACGTTTGAAACGAGCACGCAGTTCCCGTACGGCTTCGAGATAATCACCTCGAATACCGACGGCATCCACGACCAGTCGTTCACCCGATTCCGGATCTTCAAAGTCCGAGAGACTGTCGAAGGGAAAAGTGACTTCAGCCTCGTCCAGGACGTGAAAGATGATGACGTCGTGACCGCGGTGGCGCAGCAGCCGGACGGCGTCGATCACCGGATCGGATTCGCAAAGTAAGTCAGAAAACAGCATAAACAAGCTACGTTGGCGGATCATTGCTGCCACGCGACGAAGGTTACCCGCGACATCGGTATGTCCCGCGGGTCGCGCTTTTGACAGTAATCCCAGCATTGCGCCGAGTTGAGTCCGTTTGCTGCGCGCTGGCAGGCAGGCACGCAATTTATCGTCGAATGTCATCAATCCAACAGGGTCCTGCTGATGGATCATCAAATAACCCAGCGCTGCTGCCAGACAGATGCAATACTCGAATTTGCTCAGCTCTTGCCGGTATGTGTAGGCCATGCTTTCGGACAAGTCCATCAGCAGGTAGCCCGAGATGTTCGTTTCGGCCTGATACTTCTTGACGTAAAACCGGTCGGTTTTCGCGAAGACCAGCCAGTCGATATCTTTCGGGTCGTCTCCCTGGGCGTAGCGACGATGCTCGCTGAACTCGACGCTAAACCCGTGAAAGGGGCTGGCGTGAAGACCGGTCAGAAACCCCTCGACGATAAACCTCGCCCGCAAGTCGAGTCTCGCGACATTCCGGATCACCGACGGCTTCAAATACTGTTCGGCACCGGTCATGGAGATTTTCTACACGGAGAATTCAATGCGAACCAAGGCGGGGAAGATCGATACCATCGAGGATGCACTCGTCGTCCAACTGGAGACTCACGAATGACAAGTCAAGAATAGCATTTCGACGACGACAGCGTTAGCGATCCTGCGATGACCCGGCTCGCTTCACTTGCAGAGAGTCGTTGGTGGAAAAGAAAGTGGACAACCCCAAGCGGGTTGACCTTCTACGACATCAGCGACTGCAAGTCCGCCACCAGGCGATCAAACTCTATTTCGAGTTGAGGGATCGCCTCACTTAAATGGTGGAGGTCCTCTGCACGAGCCAGCGCTTCAATCTCGGCGGCACATGTCATAAATGGAATGGCTTCAAAGGTTGAGGACAAACCCTTCAGACTGTGTGCACGATGAGCAATAGTTAAGAAATCACCAGAATCGAACGCGTGTCCAAGTTGAGTCATGAATGCTGGAGCATCTTCCAAAAAGAAGCCGGCGAGTGTGACGAGCAGCTTTTCATCACCACCCAGACGTGCGAGGGTCTTTGCTCGATTCGTAACGGCGATGCTTGCTTCCAGCGAATTCATGATACGCGCTTCTCACAGATGAAACGGGACCCTTAACGACCGAGCTCCCAGTTGCACTTATCATTCCGTCCACAAAATCCCTACACAAATCATGACGCTGCTGGGTCGTCTCCTGTCCCGTGGGATGCTAAGAGCCTTGGGGAATTGATTTTAGGAGATCAGTTAACATCACGTCGAGTAGGTTTTCGAGCAAATCCTCACAAATAACGAGCGGAGTACCGCCCGGACAGGCGGGCGATATTCGCTTTTTTCCGCTGCGACCTGCTAATCATCAATGTAACCATGTGAATTCCAACGCGGCGGTTCGAAGACTGTAACCTGAAATTGGTGTGGATACCGTACTTAATTATCAACAAATGAGTCATTCGTGACCAAGTTGCCGTTCTGCTGATCACCGGTTGACCGTTCAAAAAGCAGCGTCGTCCCCTTTAAAGCATCATCGTTGGCACGGCGCATGCATCGCCCAGTGCTTTGTCAACGCTTGGACAGTCCTGAATCTGGAGACCAAATATGGAATTGGGAACGATTGGTTTGCGCCGCATGGGGAACAATATGGTGCGGCGGCTGCACAAGGCCGGTCACCGATGCGTTGTGTACGATAGGGACATGAAGAGAAACCGGGTGCAACTTCGGGAGGTGTCCGATGACGTCGACTTCCTCTGACGCACTGATATTCTTCGGCGCGACGGGCGACTTGGCCTACAAGAAAATCTTTCCGGCTCTTCAAGCCATGGTCCGCCGCGGCCATCTGAATGTGCCGATCATCGGCGTGGCATACTCGAAATGGGATCTCGAACAATTCAAAGCGAGGGCGAAGGACAGTCTCGAAAAACATGGCGGGCTTGATCCCGAGGCATGGGAAAAGCTCGACGGGCTGCTGCATTATATCGATGGAGACTACGACAATCCGGAGACGTTTTCGAAACTGAGGAATTCACTTGGGAACGCGCAGCAGCCACTGTACTACATGGCGATCCCACCGAGTTTGTTCGCTGTCGTCGCTGAAGGTTTGGCTGAAGCAGGCTGCACGAAGAATGCGCGTGTTGTCATCGAAAAGCCGTTTGGCCGTGATCTGGCTTCGGCTCAAGAACTGAATCGCGTCCTGCACCGCTTCTTTCCCGAGGAATCGATCTTTCGAATCGATCACTACCTGGGCAAAGAACCTGTTCAAAACCTGATCTATTTCCGTTTTGCGAACCCATTCGTCGAGATGGGTTGGAGCAATCAGTACCTGGAAAGCGTTCAGATCACGATGGCGGAAAGCTTCGGTGTCTTGGGGCGTGGAAAGCTGTACGAGGAACTTGGTGCGATCCGCGACGTGGTGCAGAATCACATGCTGCACGTGGTTGCGTGTCTCGCGATGGATTGGCCGGAAGGGCACGAAGGTGAATGCATGCGCGAGGCCAGGGGAAAACTGCTGAAAGAAGTGCGGGTCCTCGAGCCTTCTCAGGTGGTGCGTGGCCAGTTTCGAGGCTATCGACATGAACCGGGGGTCGCACCCGATTCTCAGGTCGAAACATTCGCCGCCGTTCAGTTTTTTATCGACAACGAGCGCTGGGCCGGCGTCCCGTTCTGTGTGCGAGTCGGCAAATGCCTGCCGTGTACCGTGACTGAGATCATAGTGCGGGTCAAGCCGTCGCTGCATCCCATGCTGGAAGAATCGTCGCCACTCGCGAACTATTATCGATTCCGGTTGAGTCCCGATGTGCTGATTGCGCTCGGAGCAAGAATCAAAAAGCCGGGAGAAAAAATGGAGGGTGAACGAATTGAACTGATCGCTCATCACCAACCGCCGGGTGAAATGGATCCCTACGAGCGATTACTGGGCGATGCGTCCAGGGGCGATGCGTCGCTGTTCGCACGTCAGGATTCCGTGGAAGTGTCGTGGCAAATTGTCGATGCCATACTCGACAACGTGACACCGCTCGTCGAATATGAACCCAACACTTGGGGGCCACCGGCAATGACGCAGGCATTTGTACCAAAAGGGGGATGGCACAACCCGCAGCCGCACGAGTGACGCGGGTCGATTTATTGCCGCTTGAATCGATACTCTTCATTCGTGTGATCGAAGTCGGCGGCGATCAGGTTTGAACCGAATTTGACGTTTGAGTAACTGTAGAATTCGATCAAGGATGCCTTGTCGAGTTCTTCCGGGTCCGTCGGAGCATTGGCGGTCAACCAACCGAAATTTCGCGTGTACACCGGGATCGACCATTCCTTGTCAATCAGCGAAATTGACTTGCGGTAGTGCTCAGACACTTTCGGATCTTTATATTCGGTGACGAACGCGTGACAGGCCCGGCCGTCGAATGTCTGATCCGGCAATCTCTCGCACCGGGCGACTCGCTTGTGCTGCAAATCCTGGCGGTGCACTTCGACCATCAGTTTGGCCAGTTCATACAAGCCAACTCTTGTCACCGGGTATCGCGACTCGGCCATCGCCAGCCGGGAACTCGGGTCCAATGCGACGGCGGGTAATCGTGCTTTCCAACCGCCGCCATGGGCGGTCATGCGGCCATCATTCGTACCGTCAACGTATAAAACTTCCCGACCCACTTCCCCGGTGATCCATTTCAGATAGACGCTGAATGGTGCGTGGCGGATCTTCATCTCCATTTCCTGCTCGTCCAGCAATTCCCCGTTAACCAGTTCCTGCTTGACGAATTGAGCCGTGTAATCGGGGATTTTCGCAAGATGTTCCACACCCTTTTCGACCAATGCAATCTTCGCCAGCAACTCTTTCTCCGTGCGTTCTTCGGCAGTCAGATTTGCTTCAGCAGCGACGACGGGTTGGGGTTGAGGGTTGGCTTCTGGTTTTGCGGCAACAATCACGAAAGCCTGTTTGTTCGTCACGCGCCTGGCGATATCGGCCCCGGCCGGCGTCGGTGAACTTTCCAAATGCAGAAAAAGAATTGCAAGCACGGCGACCGATGCGGACATTCCGTTTGCGGTTTGCTGTTTATTCAGGAATCGGAACAAGCCAAAAAATCGTCGCATGGTGACTCCCGAATGGCAATGGTTTGGCGTCGGAGACGTCCTGTTCGACGGCCTCCCATCCATGGAGTTGTAGTTCGCTTGGTCGCGGCGAAAGCGGTTTTGAAAGGACGTAATCTTTTTGCTGACATTCCATCATCGGCAGAAATTGCAGATCAATGTGACAACTTTGCTTTCGCAACGCGCGAGCGTTTTCTTGCGTCTAAAAGGACGAGTCTTTTAATCCGCTATAGACCGTAAAGTTTTGTCAGGCAGAATTGTTTACGGACTCGTTCCCTGCGAACATCACCGGCATTGTTCGGCGTAATCGTTCTGGAGGACGATTGCTGAAGATGCTTTCAACGCTTGAAGCCCTGAATTCTGTTCGGCGTCGTGAATTCGCCGGACGTCAATTCGAATGAGGAATGCACTGTGGACTGGGAAGCGATCTGGCTCACAATCCAATTGGCAAGTGCAACCACGGCCATTCTGTTTGTCGTCGGCCTGCCACTGGCGTATTGGTTGGCGACGTCACAATGGCAGGGTCGCTTCCTGATCGAAGCCGTCGTCGCATTACCGCTCGTACTGCCGCCGACCGTACTGGGGTTTTATCTGCTGGTTGCCATGGGACCTCACTTGTGGACTGTAAGAAGTCGATTTCGATCGTGGCGCCTGCTGCGAATCGCTT
>Ga0206876_1043_pt2 | contig 34731 bp, 26 predicted proteins | sample Alteio_BWOrgCont_10_FD_152619 | JGI IMG/M metagenome (GOLD analysis project Ga0206876, IMG submission 152619) | Enriched cells from forest soil in Barre Woods Harvard Forest LTER site, Petersham, Massachusetts, United States -... | ecosystem: Environmental > Terrestrial > Soil > Temperate forest >...
GAGATTCAATCGACAATGGCGAACCGAGTTGGATAAGCCGCTGGATCTGACGAAGATCGTTTGTCAGTTCCAATGCATTATTGACTTCAATCGTTTTTGAAACGAGGTTCGTTGTCAATGCGCGGTAGCGATTGAGGCCGTCCGCGTACATGAAGACATAGTTTGTGAATAGCGGAAGGTGGGATGTTCTCATTCGACCAGCGGGCGAACGATAGCGATGCGGAATGATCGGACAATAAAACGAGATGTTAAGGGCCATCAATCCGCGCATGAATTGTTTTTCCTGGCGGGAACGCGTGTAAACGGCCCACCAGCGAAAATCTCCGTCCGTCGCAAGATCGTCACGACACAGCAGGTTTTCGGGAAAGATATCGGGTTCAGCGGCGAGGATTGGCATTTTGATTAACGTTCCAGACAGCTAGTGACAGTGCATTTCAGCGCGCACTCCGTGCTCTTGGGTGACACACCCGCAAAACCGCTCTTGTCCCTTTTGGAATCCATTCCAGATATAATTTCACCTTTCTCGGTCGAAAATCCGAGGCTTTGCCTTCAATTTCCATCCCACATCAGTTCGCGGGAATCCGGCACGTCATTGTACATGGTGAACGATTTGACTTGCCGCTTTATCGCTTGTCTGCAAAAAAAAACGTGAGTTTTAGGCCGATCTTGCGAGTTATTTCTTCTCGCATGCAAAGGGAAACGTTGTCAACGAATCACACGAATTCGATGTGTGGTATTTCCAGGTTTCGATGCGAGTTTATTCAAAAAATAGCTCAAAATTCGGCTGAGCGAATTGCCTGCTGGAAATCTGAATTCCCAAAGGTGAAAGAAGACCGGTTGTCGGCGAACCATTATCCCGAACTTGTTTCGGCGAGCAGCGACTCGGAATCGCTGATGTGCTGGTCTTGTGCAAGATTCAACTGCATCAAATCGCCCAGCATCGCCGAGATTTGCACTTCAAACGGCTTCAAACCGGCGATCAGCTCACCCATCCAACTGCAAACAGACCCTTCAGCGGATCGTCCAGAAATCCGCAATCTGCCAACGGTCGTCCGACCGGCAATCAGAGGAATGTCGGTGGTCCATTGTTCCTGCTCCGGGCCGCGACCGCGACGATTCCAATTGACGTGATATTCCTCATTTAAGGCAGGCAAATTGACATTCAATTGTACGGAACTCAGATCGAAACGTTCTGCATATTCCGTCAAGGTTTCCCATAGTTCGTCCCAATCCCGAGTGCCGGTGAGTCGGGCATGGACAGGAGAAGAAGTTCGAGGTGAATCGCGATTCGGCATATGGATGAACGACGAAAATATGGATTTCAGTCTTCCTCCAAGCAGTTTGCACTCCGCGAAGCCGAACAGCCGAGTGACAATCAACGTGCCAAATACAGCGATGAAACTGACGACACCCATCCTTTCATCTCGCAATGCAACACTGATCAGTGCGCCCAGGGCGGTGACAGTACAGAACACCGCAATCCAGATCAGGGTCATTTGGCCGCTGAAGCCATTTCGCATCAGACAGTGATGCAAGTGCCCTCGATCCGTTTCGTAGATGCTGCGACCCGTCAACTTCCGTCGCAGAATGGCCATTCCGACGTCAAGAATTGGAATGGCCCAAATCACCGTCGGGGCCATCAAGGCGACCGTGGCGGACGCTTTAAATGAACTCCTCATTGCCAACGCGCCCAGCAGCAACCCGATAAACATGCTCCCCGCGTCACCAAGGTAGATGGAAGCCGGCGGGAAATTGTAAATCAAGAAGCCGAGAAGCGCACCGCAAAGTGCGAATGTAATCATTGCATCGGTCATATGCGAATTCATCAACGCCATAACCCCAATTGCCAGGCTGAGAATGATTCCCACACTGGTCGCCAATCCGTCCAGACCATCGATCAGATTCAATGCGTTGATGGCACCCAGCAACCAGAACATCGTAAAAGGATACGCGAGTAATCCCAGTTGATGTCTCCAACCAAAAATCTGGATGCTTTCGACAACAAGCCCGGACGCCAGCAGAATTGATACGGCAACAATCTGTCCCAACAGTTTTTGACGGCCGCGCAGCTGGAATCGGTCGTCGAGCAATCCGATCCCGATGATAAAGATCGACGAAGCGAAGAGGCCAAGGAAAAACGAGATTGGACTCTGCCGACCCTCGGAAATCACGGCCTCATCAACCAATCCGTGAATTCTCGGGAAGATCAGAATCGCACAGGCCAAGCTCAGAAAGGCAGAGATCGAGACGGCCAGTCCCCCGCCTAACGCGATTGGTTTCAAGTGCAATTTGCGACGACCATCGGGATGGTCGACAAAACCAGTTCTCAGTGAAATCGAACGTATTAATCGCGTCAAGAGCATTCCCGAAATGAATGCGATCGAAGCAACGAAAAGAAGTTCCATCATTCCTGGCAACCAAACTTAGAGGGCAAAAACGAGAATTAGAGGATAAAAAGGCGCGTTACCGGATACCACACGAAAGAGAATCAATCCATTTTGATTGGTTTTCAAGCGAATTATGCACTGAACACTAGTGGACAATTTTGATCATTTTTACCCTACATCGCGTCAAACAAACAATAAAACCCGCGCTTCAAAATAGCCACTGCAAGCAGTAAAACTGTTAAGAAATATTGGGGAAAAACTGAAGAATTGATATTAAAATGGCTTCTTTAACATCCATCCTGCAGAAATGTGTCAGCGGGGTACTTTGGCCTGCAATTCCAGCACCAGTTCCTGCAGTCGTTTTTGATGCGGATCAATCACCACGCAAACTTCCGCTTCTCGCAATGCCGCCTTCGGGCCCTTCAGGGCGAGCAGCAAGTTAACCAATTCCAGTCGCCATTCGATTTTGACGGGCGACAACTCCAGTGCCTGCTGATATTTGGTGATTGCAGCCTCTTTGTCACCAAGCAGCGAATACCCTTGCCCAAGCAGATGAAATCGATCCGCCTCCGAAACCCCCGTTACAGGAACACCAAGCAAATCAATTGCACTTTGTGCCAGTTTTTCACGCTTGGATTGAGAATCGCCCCCGGTGATCGACTGGCTCAGCCTTAAGAGCATCTCACCCGATTTCGGAATAACACGCTCAAGCTCCTCGTCCAGTGAATATCGCTCTGAAGCCGATTGATGAATCTGCAGCAAGTATTCTGGGCCCAATTCTAATGATTTTCTCCAGCATGCAAGTGAAAAATCGGTTAAATTCGCCAGCCCCGCCAACTGCCCAACCTCGCAGAAAACGCGTGAACTCGTCGGCTCGAGCACGACAGCCCGCCGAAGCTGTGCTTCTCCATTAAGTTTTGTGGGATCGCCAGCAAATGCAAAGATGGCCAGTCGCTGCGAAACGTCGGGCATCAAAGCGCATTTCGATTGCGCCGTTTTTAAATGGTCGTAGGCTGCAACCAGATTTGATTGAATCGTCGGTATCTCAGCCAACGATTGAATTCGTTCAAACTGGCCCGTCGCGTCCCACAAGTTCGCTTGACGATAGAAGTTCACGGGATTTGTCTGCAGCCAGATTTCGCTGGATGGCCGTCGATTTTCGTCTGCGTGAGCGAGACGATATTCTTCCAGGCGAAATCGATAGATCATTAGACTGGCAAGAGCGAAATGCACATCTGGATCGTCCGGATAACCGACGATCGCCTCGGACAGTTGATCGATCATTTGCGCGACCGAAGTGTCATTCAGAGAATCGGGTGAATCGAGTCGCGGCAGATTTCGCGAAATGCGATGGGCAGGCATTGCGGCTTTGACCTCATTCAATCCCAAGGTTCCCAACCCCAGAATGGCGATTCCCAAGAGTGGAATCAATACGGATGGAAACAAAGCAGGAAGAGAGAATCCCCAGGATTTTGGTGCCAGTTGCTTCAAGCCGGCCAAAAGCGCCGCGCGACCTGTTATTGCGCCAAACAACGTTGCCAATGTAAGCATGTTCGCTGGCATCGTCGGGCCAAAATCAAAAAATGCGCTGACACATTGGCTGACCAACGCAAAGATGCCAACGACTCCGACGGGATCATGTCGGACGTTTTCTGCTCTGAGGAGCACGATGATTGCGCAGAACACGAGCAAAATTGAAAGCAGAATCAGAGAAATCCCCGTGAGGCCTCCTTCAACAAACCATTCGAGGAATTGGTTATCGGCATTGTAGAATCGTACATGTGAAATAATCGGATGTGTCTGATAGGGGAGATAAGCGAACTGGTATGTTCCATATCCGGTTCCGAACAAAGGAAAATCATAAACGGCATTGATCGAATCGCTCCAATGTTTCCATCGACTATCATTGGCGATTGTGTCGACCGAAACAAAATCGTTCCACCGGTCGCTGATCCGATCGCCCAGTCCCATCCATGACACGAATGATGCGAGGAGAAGCCCGATTCCGATCACCAAAGCAAGGAAGGAAAGACCGCGCGATTTCGTGACCAGAATCCCCGTCACCAAGGTTGCAACAACCAAAGCTAACCAACCGCCGCGAGATGCTGCTAACACAATCCCGCCTGCTATCAAAGCCACAATCGTGATCGTGGCCATACGAACGCCTGTGATCGCATCCAGAAATCGAATTGGGTTTACCGTCGCGAATTGACGATGTCGTCTTTGACTCCGCGCATGAGGACCCCGCGAATGAGTCGATTGAAAATCTGTCGCCAGGTACTCCTCGCCCGATTTCATCATTGATGCTGCTGCGCACCCCAGCGCTGCGGCCAGACACAGACAAAGATAACCGGCAGCATTGTTTTTGTTGACGAACGATGCAAATGGACTACCTCCATGTGTCAGCGGAACGGTCCAGAACAGCTTGCCGTTCCAACTGAGTATTTGGCAAATACCGAAAAACGACAAAGCTGCACCGTTAATTGCCATACAGGCCCACAACCATGTCTGTGCTTTCGATGTCGCGAACAGTTGGGTTCCAAGAAAGAATGCTGCCAGGGCAATGATCAGTTTCGACAATCCGAATCGCGTCACAGCCGGACAGATGCTTTTGACGGTCTGCAGCGAATGGATGAGCGATGTTTTACCGAGTTCGCGACGCTGGACTTCGTCCAACGATTTCGTGACCGACGATTCGAAATCCGATTGAATTGTTTCTGCGGATATTCCTGGGTCGTCCGGCGTGATTTGATAGATGCCCAATCCCACGCAGCCAATCAATGTGATCAATGCGAGCGGAAGGCGATTCGTATTCAATCCCCACGTCAACGATTGCAACATCGCACCTGGGATCCAAATGGCCAAAGCTGCCAGTACCGCGGCATAAAGCCAGAACTGGACTTCGGTAGTCACTCCTCCGAAGAACCAGGGTGCTGCGATTAGCGCTGAAATCAGAAAGACTCGCGACACTCCACACAGGAATCGGTAGATGACGGAAGAATGTTGTTGATGCATCGAAAATCACAGAATTGCTTGACCAAAAAACACAAGGTACGCGGTCGAGTTTCCAACTGCGTCTCTTCGCGCGAGAATCCGAGAAAAGCCGCGAGTTTGATGTCCAACGATCGGATCATTCACGGTAGTAGGCGTGACCGAGATTCTACGGGGCTGATTCGCATCCCATTCTACAAACCCATAGCGCCCTTGACGCACGATAGTCATATCAGACCATCGTGCGTCAAGGATATTCTGGTTAGTTGAGACTCGAATTGCGAATCCCGTAGCGTAGTCTTACCGAACTGCGTTCGGCATCGTCCCATGGAGGGTGATTGGCTAAACAATCGTGCCGATATTACGGAGCACTTGGGCTCGCAGGCGTGTTGTTGTTATTTCCATTGTTACTGGCGGCGATACCGGCAACTGCACCAAGCGCGCCAAGCGCTCCCAGCATACCAAGCCCGCCAAGTCCACCACCGCCACCACCACCAAGACCACCAAATCCGCCGCCACCACCTCCGACACCACCACCGCCGCCAGCGCCGGGAGGAGGAGCGCCACCGTCTGGCGGAGCACCACCATCGCCTGGCCCACCATCACCGGGGGCCTGCGCGACCTGATAATCTTCTGCCTGGGCTAAGTCGATTGAAAACGAATTGGTGTCCTGAGCTTTAAACGACACGGTCAAGACGGAAAGTCGTGAGGATTTGTTGACCGTTTTTGTATTATCGCTTTGCGATTCCACAACGACGCCCACTGCGGCAAACATTGGCTTCGCTCGTCCCGTCGTCGAAATGGATTTCGACGATGCTGCGATGACAACCAGCGAATAATGGCCAGGAGCTAAACCTTTGGCATTAAAAGCACCATCCTCATCAATTCGGTAACGCCGGCTGCCGTAAGTGCCTCGTTGGAAGAGGTAGACTGTTGCACCTTCTGCAGGACTCCGCTCGCGTGAGACAGGATTGACGCTGTTGATCCGTGTGTTCACCCAACCATCAGAGTTTACAGTCAAAACAGGCGTTTGCAGTGGGGTCGGTGCGGGCTCTGCATCGGCGTCACTCACAGTGCGAGTGTTACGCTTCATGTTTTGCTGACGTTGCTGCCTTGGCGTGATTGCTGAAGCACTCGACGATTTCGCAACCATATCGATCAGACGGCGGACACCTCTGACGTTGGACGGATGCACCACAGTCGCATCAATCTGATAAGGATTCATCGCCAATGCATCGTCTGCACTTTCGTCGCCTTGTGGATAAGGAAGGATTACGGCGGTTGTCACGAACAGCCCGTCCGCACCCGAAGCGATCATCGAAAACGCACCTGGGACCAATCCGTTGGCCTGGAAAACACCCCCTGGTCCCGGTTTGACTTGGCTGACAATCCGGCCATGTTGCACAAACTTGATACTGAGTTGTTCCGCAGGCACACGCGCACCGGAAAGTGAATCCGAAATATTCAGTCGTCCCGTTAGCAAACCGTCCTTCGAAAGGTGAACTCCAAGAACCTGTGCCGCAGCGGCATGACTGGCTTTCACGATCGAGCCCGAGTTGGCTCCGGTCGCGAGGATTTCGTCAACCACGGATGAGTCTTGCACACGAACTCGAGGCAGTTTGCGTTCCACGGGCAATCTGTCGTCGGCCATAGATACTACGGCACCGACAAAAAAGCTCATTCCCAACGATGAAATGACCAGTGAATGTGCCAAGAGTGTCGACAACGAGAAACCTGTTTGTTTCATTTTCAGAGCCTCCTGTACAATCGCTCGTACTGACCCAAAATTAACTGAACCGAGTTTGGGATACATCATTCCGCTGAGGCAAATGATGGTACAAATTCCAATATCTTGTCGGCTCAATTCCACCGACTTTGCCCATTGTGTCAGATGCGGCGTCGCGAAACAAGTAATTTTCTACAAATGACGGAAAGACTTTCCATTAATTTTTGACAAGTTCGAATCGTCGAAAATTTCGCGGCAGCGCGATGTTTGACGTTCAGTCGGCGCACTGCCAAACTCCGTCCATAACCTGACTCACCGTGTCGGGTCGTTCTTCAAAATGACGTTTCGAGATCAACGAACGTTGGTCTTCGTGAGTGAATCGATGATCATTCAAGCATTTGTGGGCCATCAAACATAAATAGACCGCTTCTATGAATCAGGTTGTACCGCCCAGTTTTCTGTTTCGCTGGTCATTCGTGGCCAAACGGATCGAGAAGCTTCCAGCATCGTCAGGGCGATTGCTCGGACTGCCCGATGAGTGCGCCCTGCCGTCCCTCGGTGAACTCGAGCAAAAGCGAGATTTTGCCAAGGTCAATCTGGCGTGGAATGATCGCGGGTTTGCCGTCAGCGTGTCAGTAACGGAACGATCCCGCCCCCCGGATTGCGTTGCGAGTGAGTTGATGCTCTCCGACGGCATCCGATTGTGGTTCGATACTCGAAACACACAAACGGTCCATCGTGCGACAAAATTCTGCCACCACTTCGTCATCCTTCCGGCGGGAGGTGGTCCGAAACGAACTGCGCCGGTTGTCCGCTCAATGCCCGTCGCCCGCGCTCGTGAAGATGTCGCACTGCCGCAATCGGAGTTGGTGAAAGTACAGTCCGAGATTTGCGCGACTGGCTATCTGCTCGAAGCGTGGTTTCCCACGGAAGTGTTTGTCGGATTTGATCCTGCGACGAACTCGAAAATCGGCTTCCATTATGTTGTGCACGATACGGAATTGGGTGATCAAACGTTGGCCGTCGGCAACGACTTCCCGGTGGAATCCGATCCCAGCTTGTGGCAGACGGTCGAACTGAAACCCTGAATACGAACTTTGAAACAATGACGTCGTCGTCCAAGCGGCGATGCTTCCTGATTAACAATGGAAATCAATAATGGATGCTGAACATTCGATCCAGATTCGGGTCCGATACTGTGAGACTGATGCAATGGGTTTCCTGCACCATTCGCACTTCATCAACTTTTTCGAGCAGGGACGAACGGAACTACTGCGGAATCAGGGTGGCCGATATCGCGATATCGAAGAGGGAGGATTATTTCTGGTCGTCGTCCGCCTCTCCTGCAATTATCACTCGCCGGCTCGGTACGACGATTTATTGACGTTAGTCACGAGGGTCGACAGGGTGTCCGCCGTCAAAATCGAGCATAGTTATCGCCTGTTCTGTGGGGACCGCCTGTTGGCGTCAGCCACCAGCACGTTGGCCTGTGTCGATCGCGCCGGACAGGTTCAACGATTGCCAGATTCAATTACTGCGCAATGATTTGAGTGTCACGACGGAACGGTTCACGAGCACCTGGCAGAACGTCAATGGTCTCTTTGTCTCACTTCTGGCATCTGACGAAGGCCTGCGGACGGCCGATGGCAGCGCGGGTTTCACATTGGCGAAACATCGCGAAGCGGATCGTCACACTTTCGGAATCATTCGCGAATTACAGTGACGCGGAGTTGCTGGCGAGTGCGAACGATGTCCGCTGGCGAGCGAAAAGCGGCACGTCTCTTAGAGCGTTGATGCCGGAAGCCTACGCGCTGGTCCGAGAATCGGCGCGGCGAGTCATTGGACAACAGCATTATCTCGCACAAATCATCGGCGGGATCGGTCTGTTTGAAGGCGGTCTGGCCGAAATGCAGACGGGCGAAGGCAAAACTTTGACGGCGACCCTGCCATCGTTTCTGCGAGCACTGCCGGGACGCGGTTGTCACGTTGTCACCGTGAACGATTATCTCGCGAATCGAGACTGTGAGATGATGGAACCCGTTTACGCGGCGCTGGGGTTGAGTGTCGGTTGCGTCGTTTCCGCCAGCGAACCGGACGAACGTCGCCGATCCTACTGGAAAGACATTACGTACGCGACGAGCCGAGAGATCGGTTTTGATTTTCTGCGTGACCGCTTGAAGGTCGGATCGAAGTTAGACGAAACGCATCGTTCCTTTGTGTTTCATCACGACGACATGTCAAGCGAGGGTCCTGTCCAACGAGGCCATTATTTCGCGCTCGTTGACGAAGCCGACAGCGTTTTGATCGATGACGCGGTGACTCCGTTGATTATCGGTCTGGCACGCGAAAGCACGCCGGCGATTGAGGCCCTGCTCAATTGGTCCCGCGATCTGGTGCCGCAACTGGTGATCGAGGTCGATTTTCTCTTTGACCCCGCCAAACGCACCGTCGAACTGACAAATGCAGGGACGCGCAAGGTCGTTCTGGCAGACAAACCGCCTCTTCTGAGTTCGTTCGACACCGAAAAGCTTTATACTCATGTCGAACAGGCGATTCGAGCCAGGCTCGCGTACGAGAAGGGGCGCGACTACGTCATCACAAAAAAGCAGGAAATCGCGATCGTCGACGAAAGTACGGGGCGGACACTCGATGGCCGCAAATGGCAAATGGGACTGCATCAGGCGATCGAATCAAAAGAAACTGTTCCGATCACGGAAGAAACAGGAGAAGCCGCGCGAATCACCGTCCAGACATTCTTTCGCCGCTACGAGAACATCGCCGGCATGACGGGCACTGGAATTCAAGCGGCACGCGAATTCCAGCACACCTACGGCCTGGTTGTCACGATCATTCCCACGCATCGTCCATGCATTCGGCAAGGCCTGCCGCCGCGGATCTTCGCCACGCAAGAAGCCAAGCGATCAGCCCTGGTTCCCGAGATCGAGCGACTTCACAATTCCGGCCGCGCGATACTGATCGGGACGCCCTCCGTTGAAGCGTCGGAAGTTCTGGGAAAAGCGCTAAACGCAGTAGGTGTCGATTGCCAGATTTTGAATGCCCATTTCCACGAAGTGGAAGCGCAAATTGTCGCCCAGGCCGGTCAGCCGCAGCGAGTGACCATCGCCACAAACATGGCAGGTCGAGGAACCGACATTCATCTGCACGACGACGTACGAGCCAACGGAGGGCTGCATGTCATCGCTACCGAAATGCACACAAACCGCCGGATCGACCGCCAGTTAGTCGGCCGAGCTGCTCGACAGGGCGACCCTGGCTCGTTCCAGTTTTGGCTGTCATTAGAAGACGAACTCTTTCGATATCTTTCCCAAGACAGAATCGAAAAAATCCGCGGTCGAACTAATCCAGATCGGAACGGTGAATTATCATTAAGTTGGCTCCAAACATTCCGCCGCACTCAACGCACGATTGAGAGCCGGGAACGAAAATACCGAAAGCAGTTGCTGAAGCAGGAAAAGTCCCGCGAAAAGATGTGCCGGGCAATGGGGTTGGATGTCTATCTCGAACTGGCGGAATGACGCCAATATTTTTATGACATTTCGGTTTCTGCAGCCGCGCCATAAACGATAAAGTGGATCTCACCGTGACGGATCGCGCAACTCAATTGCAACATGACTCAGCAACTTATCACGAGAATCCGCAGGCTCCCCTGATGAAACGATCAACTGACGCGATTGTCGGGCTGTTTGCGCTGCTGGGAATGTCTTGTGCATTTGCCGGTCCCTTGGAGCTCGCCGCGGACGACGATCAATCGCCGAGTATTGACGTGGATGGGGATCGCTTCTTCGAAAACAAAGTGCGACCGCTATTGAGTCAACACTGTTTCAAGTGCCATAGTGAAAGCGCGAAAAAACGGCAAGGAGGGTTGCACCTGGATAGCCGCAGCGGTGTGCTGGCTGGCGGCGACTCGGGAGCAATCGTCGCGCCAGCCGACCCAGAACAAAGCCGACTGCTTCTGGCAGTCCGTCAAACGGAGCCTGGCCTGAAGATGCCGCCCGGCAAGCGATTGTCCGACGAAGAGATCGCGATTATCAGCGAGTGGATCAAACGGGGTATACCGTTTCCCGAGACTCGATCCACCAGGAAGTCAAATCGGGATTCTGCGGCACACAAACCCTGGTCCTTTGAACGACCAGCGGCGCAGCAGATCCCCGCAGTCAACCAGCCAGGCTGGATTCGCAATCCGATTGATTGTTTCGTGCTGGCGAAGCTGGAAGCTCGCGGTCTAACTCCCGCTCCGCCCGCAGACAAATACACCCTGCTTCGTCGGGTAACCTACGATCTGACAGGATTGCCGGTAACCGCCGATGACGTCGATGCGTTTTTGGCCGACAACTCGCCAACGGCGTATCTCGATGTCGTGGACCGATTGCTGGCTTCGCCGCGTTACGGTGAGCGCTGGGGTCGACATTGGCTCGACCTGGTTCGGTATTCCGACGACTTCGAAGATGCCTGGCGGTATCGAGATTGGGTGGTCAGGGCGTGGAACCAGGACCTGGGCTATAACCAGTTCGTGATTCGACAAATCGCCGGAGATCTGCTGCCACCTAGCGATGGTCAGGTGGTCAATTCCGACGGCATTATCGCAACCACAATGCTCTCAATTGGACCTTGGGGTGGGATCGACCGAAAGAAACGGCTGGCCGATATCGTCGACGATCAAATCGACACGATCGGCCGCAGTTTTCTAGGCCTGACGCTGGCGTGCGCACGCTGCCACGATCACAAGTTTGATCCACTCTCGACGGCGGATTACTACGCGCTGGCGGGAATCTTTTACAGCAGCCACGTGATTTCGGATGCCGGCTATCTTTCGCATGGCACAAAGCGGCTGCGCATTCCCTTAGCGTCCAGTGAAGAGGTTCACCAGCATGCTCTGCAAATGGACCAGGTTCGTGATTTGGAAAGAAAGCTGAACACGGAGATTGAGCAGCTCTATTCCGATTTCGCACGCAGCTTGCTGCCGCAGACGGGTGCTTATCTTCAAGCGGCCTATGACTACCAGCGTTTGCCGAAGGATTCGTCAAAACCATCGCTGCAGGATTTCGCGGCGCAACGGTCTTTGCAAGCCTTTGCGGTGGAACAATGGATTGAATATTTGAATGGAAAGCGGATCTCCGATTTCCCTTTGCTGGACGTGGGTGTCGCGGACTACGACGGAGAAAAAGGTGTGCATATCTGGCGATCTCATGCCGAACGACCCTGGTGGGGTGTCAATACGAACCAGCACGAAGTCCCCATCGAAACATTTGCCTTGCCGCCGCGCACGGTCTCATACTATCCAAGCGTCGAGGGGGGCTCGGTGGCCTGGAAAAGCCCGATCGCAGGGCGAGTACGCATCTCAGGTCGCCTTCTGGACGCCGATCCGCTCGACGGGGTCGGAATTGCGTGGGTCATCGATCAGATCTCACATGGGGATCGACGCGAGTTGTCCAGCGGAACAATGCCGGCGACGGGATCGATTCGACTCGAAGCCGGGCGTCACCCAGAGCGTCTGGAGGCGATCGAGGTGCAAGTGGGCGATATCCTGGAACTGCAGGCGTGGTTGAGTATCGGCGATGCACATTACGACGTGACCACTGTCGAACTCCAAATCACGGACGCCGCCAGCGGAACAAAGTGGGACCTGACGGCAGATGTGATGGAGAGTCTTTTGCAGAGTAATCCGCACGGCGATTCGTTCGGCCACGCGGACGTCTGGTCATTCCACGACCTGAATGGCGGTCACCGCAAGAACCGGATGCCCGCCGTTGACCAGGCACTGGCGAAATCGGACGAACTTCAGACGGACACGAAAACAAGCTCTGACCTGGGCTCGATCGTCGAGGCAGTGAGACGTTTTCAGGCATTGATTGACGCAGGATCTTCTGACAGCTCGCTGGCCCAGGATCTGACCGGAACCCGCAGCCCGTTCTGGGTCCGCAAACGAGATGATGCCAAATATCTGTCGAGTGATGTCGAGGCCCGGCTGACAAAGCGGAATGCTGAGATCGAAGCCTTAAAAACGGCGATCAAACCACTGCCCTATGCACATGGCATCCAGGAGGGCGGGCTTCGCTTCAGTTTGTTCCCAGGGATTCAAGACGCCCGCATCCATCTGCGGGGAAGCTACGAGCAGTTGGGCGTACAGGTCGTTCGGCGATTTCCAGGCGCGCTGATGAAAGAGAAAGAATCCATGTCGCTGACCGGTAGCGGACGGCGGGAGTTCGCTGAATGGATTGCATCGCCCGAAAATCCCGTTTCTGCCCGTGTGATTGTGAATCGAATCTGGCAACATCACTTCGGCGAAGGAATTGTTCGCACGCCCAGTAACTTCGGTGAACTCGGCGAAAGGCCGTCCCATCCGGAATTGTTGGATTGGCTGGCGTTACGATTCATCGCCTCAGGTTGGTCAATCAAGGACCTGACTCGACTGATCGTTGATTCGGCGACATATCAACAGTCCACACGATCGGTCGCCGACCAGCGTGCGGGCCATTCATCCTTTCAAACGTTCGGTCGGATGGAACGCCGCCGGCTGGAAGCCGAGGCATTGCGGGACAGCCTTTTGGCTGTCTGTGGCCGTTTGGATGAACGACTGACGGGGCCCGCGGTGGGCGCGAACAGCCAGCGTCGAATGCTCTATCTCAAGTCAGTACGTGGCGACAACTCAGGATTTGGAACGTTGTTTGATGCAGCGGACCCCTCGATTCACGTTGAGAAGCGCTCATCTTCAACCGTCGCCCCGCAGGCGCTCGATCTGATGAATGGCAAACTTTCATTGGAGGCCGCCACGGAATTGGGGCGTCAGATGAAATTGCGTACAGACTTGCAAATAACTGGTGCAATCTCCGTCGAATCCGTTTCAGTGGCGAATTCGAGACATGATCGAATCCGGGCACTGTATCGGCAAATCTTCGGCAGAACTGCGAATGATGAGGAAATTGCACTCGGAGATGAATTCCTGACGACGTTCGCCGCCCAGTTACCCACCGCGCATTCAACCGACGACGTTTCAGAGACCTGGGAGGCCTATGCGCAGGTTCTACTGTTGTCGAACCAGTTTTTGTTCGTAGACTGATTGGCGGAAATGGTCCGAATGGGAGAGGAGCAAACGGCCCGACTCGGAGAGTCAGGCTACGGGCGTAGACTGATTGATGGAAGTGGTCCGGATGCGAGGAACCTGGTGATGATTCGACACCCCGACAATTCGATTCTGCCTGCGATTTCACGACGCCAACTCCTGGCGCAAACCGGACAAGGTTTCGGACTGTTGTCGTTGGCGGCATTACTTCAAAGCGAATCAAAGGCAGGCTCCCAAGCCGTTAACTCTGCACCGCTTTCGACACCGAACACTGGGCACCATCAGGCCCGTGCAAAACGCGTCATCTTTTTGTTCATGAATGGAGGGCCGAGTCAGGTTGATCTGTTTGATCCCAAACCTCGGCTGATTCGTGATCATGGCAAGCCACTGCCATTCGAAAAGCCGAAGCTGGCGCGGACCACCACCGAAAACATCATGGGGTGCCCTTTTCCGTTCCAGCAATGTGGACAATCGGGCATCGAACTTAGCACGTTGCTGCCACAAATCGGATCGTGCATCGACGACATCTGTGTGGTCCGATCGATGGTGGCGGACAATATCAATCATTCCAACGCGTGCCTGCAAATGATGACCGGGGAAGAAGTATTTTCCCGACCGAGCCTTGGGGCCTGGACGCTGTACGGCCTCGGCTCTGAAAGTCAAAACTTGCCGGGGTTTATCTCAGTTTGCGCGGGTGGCCAGGATGCCGCGCTGTGGGGTTCGAGCTTTTTGCCAGCCGCTTATCAGGGAACGTGGATCAAAGATCTGAAGCGGCCAATCGCCAATCTTGCGAATCCCCGGCTGCTTGCCAGCCAACAACGCGTGCAATTGGACTCCGTGATGAAGCTGAACCAGCTTCACCAACGCCAGCGGGAAGCCGACAGCCGGCTTGAGGCTCGCATCCAATCCTTTGAGCTGGCCTTTCGGATGCAGGTCGAAGCGCCGGACGCGTTCAATATTGAGTTAGAAACGGAGCCAGTTCAGCGAATGTACGGCATCGACGAACCCCACTCGGCGGCATTCGGCAAACAGTGCCTGCTGGCGCGTCGCTTAATCGAGCGGGGCGTGCGTTTCGTGCAACTGTTCACTCCGGTGAACTGGGACCACCATACGAATATCACGCGGGGATTGCCCGCGAATTGCCTGGCGACCGATAAACCGGTCGCAGGCCTATTGAAGGACCTGAAGCAACGCGGATTGCTCGATGACACACTGGTCATTTGGGGTGGAGAATTCGGGCGAACACCTGTTGCGCAAAAGGGTGACGGCCGAGATCACCATCCTTTCGGCTTCACCACCTGGATGGCCGGGGGAGGCGTAAAAGGGGGAATTACACACGGTGCAACGGATGAATTCGGTTGGAATTCCACGGAATCACCGGTGCATGTTCATGACCTGCATGCGACAGTCCTGCATTTGCTGGGGATCGACCATGAACGATTGACCTACCGTTACAGCGGTCGTGATTACCGTCTGACGGATGTCCACGGCAAAGTCGTCAACGAGATTCTGGTCTGAAATGATGTCAGGTCTATTCTCGTTTGCCCGCAGCGCAAGCAAGAGTTCTTCTCTACCTCGATTCTTGTCCGAGTTAATGTCAGGTATAGTCTGGCAGTGACACAGACCTCCGATCCATTACTTGTGGCCTTTCGCGTTGGATGAAATTCTCGTCGATGCAAGACAATACGAACACCATTTCTCTTCCGACGCCGTCACAGGCGTCTGCACGTGCCCAATCCGTTCCCGAAAAAGTCTCATTCGCCATCGGCAGCGCGCTACTGATTGGCGTCGTCCTTCTCGACATCTACGTCCCGTTCAATCGACCCTGGAGCAATCTTTATTTCCTGGTGGCTGTGTACGTCGGCCTGTTCCTGCGGGGGCGGACCGAGATCGTCCTGTACGGGATTGTCATCGTTTCGGCCTTGCTGGTACCAGCGCTCTTGAGGCCGGAGAGGGTCGGACTGGAAAATGTGTTATTGAATCGCATCACGGGCGTGGTTTTCGGATTGATTATCGTCGGATTGCTCTGGGGTCGGCGCGTTTACGTCGAAGCCCTGCACAAGGCAAACCAGGAACTAGAAGCCAGGGTCATGGCTCGGACGTCCGAACTCCAGTTCGCCAATCGCGCGTTGCAACGCGAAATCACCGAACGTGAGCGGGCTCAAGAGGCAGTGCAGACCAGCCGTGAACGCCTGGAAGTTCTTTCGCGCGAGCTGATCACGACACTCGAGAGTGAACGTCGTCACATCGCTCGGGAATTGCACGATGAGATTGGCCAGATTCTCACCGCGATCAAGATGAATCTCCGTCGCGCGCAAGGGGCGCCGGACGCCGGATTACAGGCGATTTTGGCAGAGAACTGTCAGATGGTCGACCACGCAATCGTCCAGACTCGCAATCTGTCACTCAGCCTGCGGCCTCCGCAGTTGGACGAACTGGGGCTTGTCGCTGCGCTGCACTGGCTGATCAGGCAGCAAGGTCAATCCGGAGAATTCGAAGGTCGATTGGACGCCGACCTGACCGACGTCGAAATCTCGCCCGATCTGGAGATCGTTTGTTTTCGCATCGTGCAGGAAGCTCTGACGAATGCCGTTCGTCATGCACGGCCGACGACATTGGTGGTCAAATTATGGGCGCAAAAGGATCAGTCGCAAAAGGGTCAGTTACGTCTTTCAGTCCACGATGATGGAATTGGGTTTAACGTCGGTGAAAGCCGACAACTCGCTCAGAAAGGCGGAAGCGTCGGTCTGATCAGCATGAAGGAACGAGCCAGTCTGATCGGCGGCCATCTCGAGATCGAGTCCAGCTCATCCCACGGAACCACGATTCGCGCCAGTTTTCCACTTTCGACAGGCGCAGAAAGTCCAATCAGCTTGAAAATCGCCACGTCGTCATGGAATGCTCTAAGCGAACCGTAGCCGCAACCCCACCTCTCACCCGCGGAGGTGGTTTACAGGCTTGTGCCCTAGCTAATGCGTTTTCCAATCTACGTTTTCGGGTGCCACTGCTTGCCAGGCTTCGGGCAAGCAGTGCTATTAATTTAATGAAACGAGTGAAATGAAAAACTCTCTCCCGATTACTGAGTAAGTCGAGAGAGAGTCATATGAGTCGCACCGAATTTGCAACGTCAGAATCTCGCAGATTCCTCGGTCAAATTGACGGTTTTGGAGCCGGGGTCGGCGTTGGTTGAACCGATGGATCTGGAGTCGGTGCTGGAGTGGGCGTGGGAGTGATCGGCGTTGGTGCTGCCGAAGGTGCCGAATAGGTCGACGTCGGAGCACCGGGTTGAACGATTTGAGCCGGTGGAAGCATGGTACCGCCCATCATCGCTCCACAGCATGACGGCGTCGGTGAACAGCAACCTGCAGCGATGCCGGAGTAACCGCATGACAGGTTCGCATAGGAAATCGGTGCACAGCCACAGCCACCATATCCTCCGTGTCGCCACAGTCGCTTGACTCCGCCATAGCCCATACCACAAGTCGAGCATCCGCTTCCGTAACTTGAGTAGCCCATTCCGTAGCCGGAATATCCACAGCTCGAACAGCCGGCACCATAACCTCCATAACCGGAGTAGCCTGAATAACCGCACGAATTGCAGCCACCACCCCAGTGTCGCATGCCCCGATATCCACACAGGCCGGAACCGCAACCGCCGTAACCGTATCCTGAAGACATGCCGTAAGAGCTGTATCCGTAACCACCTCCATAACCATATCCCATGGATGAACCGTAGCCGTAACCGCCAGAACCGCCGCAGGTTGAGCAGCCGCCGAACATCTGTGCATCAGCGACCGGCGTTACAACCGCAAAGCTGAAAACAGCGATGAGGGCACTCGCGAAGATGATAATTTTCCGATTCATTGGCCATGCTTTCTACTGTAATTGAGGGTCTTAGTGGGAGAGTTCAAAGTTCGCTACAGTTTACCTAAAATACCCACAATGGCAAGTTTTTACTGGCTTAACTGCACGGCTTTTTCAGAAGTTTGGAGACAAATTTCGAGTTTTAACGGCATTTTTTCCTTGATACGTAGGGGAAAATATGACGCCACAAATACTTATGGGTAGAAGAAATGCGTTTCGATCAATCGAGCTGAGTGATGGATCCGAGCCTATCGGACTACGTTAAAACACGCGTGTCACTGACACCGCAAACACGCCGGGTAATCGTCTTTGCCATCACAGACAAATTCAGCGCCACGGCGACGAACACGCCGACAAATCCGATGAATCCAATCAGGAGCACCCCGACGACCCCACCCTTGGCGTGGAACATGAGATACCCCAGAACGAGACCGATGATTAAGCCGGCCACTGCCGTCATGATCAAGAAGGCTCGCGAACAAAGGAAGCGTTCAAGTTTGCTCGCCCGTGAGCTATGCCGGGCCCAATAGTCAGTGATCTTCTCGCCCGAATCCGACCACGAATAATCAGTCATCGGGAAGAACGAATTGCACGTGTTGCACCACGTGCGGCTCATGTCGCCAAGCGGGTTCGAAATGATCTCAAACGGCTGACCACTGATGACCGTGTCCATGCCACAGGCGTGATGGCGATAGACTCTGGATTCGGGAACCTGTTGTTCTGTCATTTGGATCAGAATCCTTCACGAGGGTGAGATCACAAATCCGATCAGATTGCCCGCAAACGGTCAGAATTCACCTCGCTCACGGTCATGCAAATGACGGTACCGATATCGCAAAGTCGTGTCAAACATGCGCCGTTTGTACCGGTGCCCCGGTCGCGATGCGATCATCCGGATCGAAGAGCAGTCTTCCCTTCTCGATTGGTTGGCCCGTTGATTCGTGCCGGATCAGCCAATCCTTGTGGTGCAAACCGCCTCCATAACCGGTGGGTCACCGGTCATAGGGGACACAGCACTTTATGAGAATCGCATAAAGGCAATTTATCGTGGTTTGGATGAAGTTGCGAGTCCCGGCACCGCGGTGACGCCTTTTGACGCCGCGTGCGTGATCTGAACTTCGAGCGCGGAGGCTCTCGGAAAGGAATCCGCAGCTTCTTTGTCAGAGGTCGTGCAATGACAGGTTGTGTGTGACTGCGATTGATGCTTGCGATCAGTCGACTGTCGTCAGAAGTTGTCTCGCCGAACTGCTCAGATTGAAGCGATGGTGGTTCATTCGACTTCTGGTCGCGTCCACCGTCTTTGGCCTCCCGGCCACGGCGCGAAACATCTGGCCAAATCCCAGCACCAGTTTGCACCAGGTCGTGGGCTCGAATCCGAGTCGCTGAAACACCGGAGGAACGTCCTGATGAGTCAGGCTATGCTTCCCAGGCGCGATCTGCCGAGCGGTCCAGTCCAGAAGTGAGACATAATCCACGACCGACAATGCCAGAAATCCCTTGTCGCTACAGCGATGGCCGCCCTTGTGGACATGTGGACCGAGCTTCGCGTTCGATCGCTCGTTGAGTGTCAATGGACACACAGAGATCGATCCCGAACGAAGCGGCGAAGTGCTCGAGGTACCGTTCGATCCAGACCTTGCGATGATCGAAGTTCTTCCCAGAAACCGGATCGTCGCCCAGCAGGAAACAACGCCGAACCACCCGGTTCATCACATGTATCACAGCCACTTCATCCGGAGCAAAAACCTCCGCCCGAGCCAGACGCGCCATGACACGAACCCTTTCGCTCCACCGTTTCCCGCTGATTTCCACACTAGACACCTACCAAACGTGACCGATCCAGTCAAATAAGTGCTGTGTCCCCTTGCTTCCAGCACACCAGGCGATCAACGACGAAATACGCGAACGACAACGTCTCGATCAGGGTTGGAAGCAGCGAGTTGAGCGAGCGCGGTACGAGACGGGGCGGGCCGAGCGCCAATACAAGGCGGTTGATCCTGAAAACCGTTTGGTCTCGAGGACTCTCGAGCAGCAATGGGAGGAATCGCTGCGATCCTGCCAGCGGTTGCAAGACGACTACGATCGGTTTATGGCGACCCATCCCCCGCAGTTGTCCACGGACGAGCGTGCTCGGATTACGGCGCTTTCACAAACGATTCCTGAACTGTGGAACGCACCGGGGACGACAAACGCTGATCGTAAGAAGATCATTCGGTGCGTTGTTGATCACATCGTCGTGCACGTCACTGCGGACAGCAACCAAGCTCAAGCCGAGATTTATTGGCAGGGAGGCTTCCTCAGCCGGGTGCAATTGCAACGATCTGTCAGGAGCTATCAGGAAATGGAGAATTATGAGCAGTTCTGGGAACGTGTCACCGAATTGCGAAAAGCGGGCTATTCGGCCGCGAGAATCGCAACGACACTAAATTCCGAGAAGTTCGTCACAGCGAAGAACAAAAGCTTTTCGTCGGGGCAAATGATGTCATTGCTCGCGCGGAAAGGTCTCGGTTCACTCCAGGAGGCGACGGATCTTGCCGCGAACGAATGGAAGCTCAGCGATTTGGCTCGCGAACTTGGAATCTCGACAGAAACGTTACGGGGATGGGCGAAACACGGCTGGGTTGAGAATCGGCAAACACCGACACAGCGATTTTGGATCCTCTGCGCCGACGAACCAGAACTGAAAAGACTCCGACGAATGGTGGCAATCGTCCGACCAGGCCGAGTCCGGTATCCCAAAGATCTAACAACGCCCAAACGAAAAAACTAAAGCCCACACGCCTAAATCGCAGGGTGGCATCATGTTTGGAATCAACATTCATTACACAAAGGAGGCATCATGTTGCAGACATCTCCGCCCGAGCCATTCGCGCCATGACACTAACCCTTTTGCTCAATATTTCCCACTGTTCCCACAGCAGAACCCTACCGAACACGACCGATCCCGTCAAATAAGTGCTGTGTCACCGATGTGAAGTGCACCATTCATACCGATTCGAAAACGCCTTGTAGAATGTCCCCTTTCCGTTTACATCACCTCGGAACGGTAGGCACGAAGACTTGTTGTCCGTTAAACTCCTTCGAATACTCCAACGCTTGCTCGCGCTCTGAAGGCGCCGCGATTACTACTATGGTCGTGACTGTGCTCAATGATCTCAACGCCTCTCGTGCTTCCGCCATATTGAAGAGAACCGAATCAATCCAAATGGCCCGCAAGTCTGGAAGTTGCTTCAGCGATTTAGCCCCAACAGCCGTAATATTTGTTCTGACAGCTCGTAGCTCCTTCAAGCTGCGCATTTGAGCGATATAATCCGCGCCAACGTCGCTCACGCTACAGCCTTCAATGTCCAATTCCGTTATGTCGGCAAGCTTTGCGATCCAGGTCATTCCCTCATCCGTGAACCCCGAATATCGCAAGCGCAATTGAAACCCGCCGTATGCCGTACTGGCTCCCTTCATTCCAAAGGATAGCTTTTTCTCCAACTCGGCAATCGAGGTCACCGAACTTAAGACTCGGTCGTGAAAATACGCAACCTTGCACGCGGGCTTCATCTCCATGAATTTCAGTACCGCCCGAGCGGTTACTTCACAATGCCCGCGGTCGCTTTTTGTTTCTTCGTCAACTACGCTTGCTGGATCGTCGCGGAGCAGCAGCGTGCGCAGAGACTTGGCGGCAATGAGCGCAAAAAGGCAACTATCAGTTGCATTCGTCTCCGTGATGTCAAGCTCCTGCAACTGCGGGATCTGACACAGATGCTCAACCACGCTTTCATCAAAAGGGAGTCCTGAAAGATTTAGCGATTTGAGCTTCTTTAACGCGGAAACCTCACGGAGCATGATGGAATTAATTCGACATGGAGCGCTCTTAGGAATTCGACGCCTCCCCTGAAGCCGCGACACGTATCGACCAAGGCTCAGTTTCATCAATTTGGGGCAGTCGGCAAGCGACCGAAGCCCCATCGCGCTTATCTCTGTACCATTGATCCTAAGGTCCTCCAATCCCGCAAAGGTGCCTAACATCTGCATGTCGTGGTCAGTCAAAGAACAATCACAAATGCGAATGACACGGAGCGCTGAAAGCCGCTTCAAGCGAGTCCAATCTTCCTTTGTCAATGAGCTGCCTGACAAAAACAAATAAGAGATACTTTGCTCCGGAATTCCACGTCCTGCCTCGAAATCCGTTAGTTTTGCGCCTGTCACGTCAAGCGGATCTCGTGGACGAACCGTCAGAAACAATGCACGACCTCCGAGAGCGGCATCATCGAGGACCGGCGGCTTCTCAAACAAACGAAAAGAGTAGACGTTCGTGTTACCAAAGCAGTGCGCTATGTCCGAATCCGATTCGTGTGCATGAGCCCAAGATTGCTCAAATGTCGCAATCAACAACGCCACTAGAAATACAAGAGCCTGACGTTCCACTCGTCCGCAAGTAATTGCCATTTATGTTCCTCATAACAACATCGCTTGGCACAGTAATTGAATTTACGGCGATGCGTCCTAATTTGAAATCTCATTTACACTCGTAGAGTTACTGCCATAACTCAAAGTGTTACGCGGAGAGAGGCAGCAGCTATAGTCTACAGTGGCGAAGTTACTACCTTCATAGCGATTGGCATTCCACCACGTAGGAGCATTTCCGAGCTTGTGAAAGCCAAACCCGGTTTCAGTCTCGTCGGGACAGTCGCAAGGCTCACTTCCAGGAGGTTTCCATCCGTTTTCCTTGTTGAGGATCTGGTTAAATAGTAGGAGAAAATTGTCTTCGAAACCACGGACGTCAGCTTCGATGTCTTTCGATCCCTTTTCTGTGCACGGAGGGGCGATCGAAGGGAATCTCCATCCATCAATAAGAGAATTTACATTGATCAAATTATTGTTAATAATCTCCTCTTGTCGCTGAAAAGCAATTACACCGAGAAGCTCATAGACGGTACATCCGCCGCGGCAAGCATCATCCTTATAAACACAGCAAAGGTTGCCTTGATTTAACTGTAGGCTGCACGTCTGCTTGTATCGCGTGTTTTCCAGCTTTTGCACGATTAGAACGTATTTCACCCCCGCTAGTTGCTGTGCGGCTATCTTCCAATCGATTGACAACTTGCGGCATCGTTGCGTGCTCGGATTCATCGGCAGAATCGAGAGAGGTGATACCATTGCCGGGATCAAGGCTGTAGCGAGTGAGGCTGGCGAGTTAAAAAGGAAATCAGCGCTATCCGTCGGATTCGTGATCGAATAGGATAACGCGCGCATGGGTATCGAGCGAATATCTGCAAGCGCTCCCATCGAAGCGATGCTGCTCCAGCGAGCGAGTGGACTCTGGTAATCTCTAGTTCGAACATAGATCTCGCCTGTGGGAATGTCGGACTGACCACCCCATCGCCCGATCCATTGATATGGGGTGGCAGTTGTTCCCGTCCGCGCAACCGAAGTTCCCCAGGCGTCATACAGAAACGTGTCGGTCACAGTTCCGGCATCGTTCGTCAACATCGTCGTCGAGCCGAGTGCGTCATAATGATGGTAAGATTCTGTCCCGCCTCGGTTTTCGCTGAGCAGCGGCCCGAATTGCCCCGGCTCGTGCGTGTACGTCACGAGCGTACTGCCCGTCTCATCGGTTTCCTGCATTACGCAGTCATCGATCGGATCCCAATGGAAGTTGCGGGTGCCCATGGCTACGTAAGCTCCTGAACGCGGCGATTGTCCGCATTGTACAAATGCGTTGCTCGCTTGCCGACAGGGAATTCATAAAGCGTCGGTTGATTTTCGAAAATCCTAGCCCATGTTTGACACGTGTCGGGTCATTCATGAACGTAAGTCCTTAATTATCAATGAAAACGATGCCTGTTTTTAGAAATACATGATGACAATATAGTCGATGCATTTCTTTAATCTTCGCGATTTTACAATTGGATAGTATTGACGTTGTTTCGTCGAAGATGATGATAATCCTTCATCATGTTCGTCCGGTCCATCAAAGTTCGCAGTTCCTCCGGTGTCACGCACGAGTACGTGCGGATTGTCGAGTCTTTATGGCACGACGGACATGTCAAGCAAAAGGTCGTGGCGAACTTGGGACGTCGCGACGTTCTGGACACCGTGTTGCCGATGTTGAATCGGTTCTTGCGCGGTGAGGAGCACGACGCAACGAAACTGGGCGAGCAACTCGCCTCATCCGGTTCGGTGGAACCGTTGGATGCCAGCACGTGGGGGCCGATGTTGGTCGTGCGTCATCTGTTCGAGAAGTTGGGTTTGTGGAAGCTGCTCGATTCCTGTCGCCGTTGGCCAAAGCTGATGCCAGACGAGGATCCCCATGATGACTGGCCCAGTCGCATTCTCGCGCTCATCGCCAATCGGCTCACACGACCGAGCAGTGAGCACGCTCTGGCGGGCTGGCTGGAAAGCGATTACGTCTGTGACCGTCGCGGTCGGCGATACGTCCCGTGCTGGAAGCGAAATGGCCGGGTGCGTGTTGACCCGCAACAGTTGCAGTGTTGGTATCGCGCGCTGGATCACTTGTCTCTCAACAAGAGCGGCATTGAGGTCGCGTTGTATCAACGGCTCCGTGATCTGTTCCACTTGCAGCCGGACTTGGTGTTTTATGATTTGACCAGCACGTATTTCGCGGGACAGGGCCCGTCCATCGCCAAGCATGGCTACAGCCGTGACGGACGACCGCGGAATGTGCAAGTTGTCGTGGGCGTGGTGATGGTGGGGGGCTGGCCCATTGCGCATCACGTGTGGGCAGGCAACACACGCGACAGCGCGACGGTCAAGGAAGTCATCACCGATCTGACAAGCCGCTTCGATTTTGGTCGCGTCGTGTTCGTCGGTGACCGTGGGATGGTGACCGAAAAGAACGTGAACGAACTGACCAACGCGGATGGGGATTGGGGGTTTCTGGTGGGGATGACGCGTCGCCAAAACCCGGAAGCGGAAACGCTGATTGATCGCGTGCAAGAGAACCGTTGGATCGACTGTGCCGTGGGTGTGAATGCGAGCGAGAAGAAGCCAGAAGACCGCCCGCGAACGCGCGTCCAAGAAGTGACGTGTGATCGTGACGGCGTGCGAGTCTTCGTCGTCGACAGCGATGAGCGTCGTGAGTATGAAACGCGAATGCGTGAGAAGTCGATGAAACGTACGTATGAAGGGTTGGAGAAAGTTCAGCGGCGCGTCGCGAAAGGACGATTGAAGCAGCCCGAGAAGATCGGCGCCGCGGTCGAACGAGTTCTGCAACGCCATCATGGCTATCGGTACTATGCCTGGGAACTCAAAGCGGGTCAGCTTCAGATTGTCGAGCACCCCGTCAACTTGCCACGCGAAAAGAAATACGAAGGCAAGTACTTGATTCAGACCGATCAACTCGACATGAAAGCTCAAGATGCGGTGGCTCACTACAAAGAACTCAACGAGGTGGAGCGAGGCTTTCACGCACTCAAAGATCCCATTGGCATGCGCCCGATCTGGCATCATGTCGAGCGGCGAGTTCGAGCTCACATCTTTGTCGCGGCAATCGCATTACTGCTCGATCGTATGCTGGAGCGCGCACTCCGCGACGCGAGGCTGGATCTCTCCACCACGGCGGCCTGGCAAGCCCTGCAAACTATTCGCCACGTCCGCTTTCGTGTGAACGACGAAGTCAAAACCGGCGTCACTGCCGGCAGTTCTCAAGCCCAACAAATTCTCAACGCTCTCAAGCTCACGGAAACACGTCCGCCAACGCCGCCGAGCGGCCAAGAAACCACAACCTGATGACAATAAAAAATTCGACCCTTACTGCGTAAGGACTTACGTCGACAGGTGTCAAACATGGGCTAGGTTGTTGTCGCTCTTGCCCCGGCGGCGCCGATCGAGCGATGCTGATTGTTTGTTTCTTTGGGTCTCCGCTCGCACAACAATCACCGGCGACCAAAACACAGCCACCACCCAGCCCACACTCCACAGTGGTCAGCAACGATTTACCGCTTTTTGATCGTCAGTACTTTAATTGATCCATGACTACCACCCACCGCAATGTTCTCACCAGACAGACTAAAAGCGACGGAGTTATAATGCTCTCGGCTATCAAATGCGTCGACGAGCTCAACGAGCTTGCCGGTTGCAACGTTCACTACTTGAAGGCCCCTATACGCCACCGCAATCGTCTGCGAATCCGGCGAGAACGCGATTGCGTGTACGCTATGGCCGCAGTCCACAGTGTAGAGTGCCTCCCATGACGCAGTAGACCACACTCGAATGTATCCCGAATCATTTGCTGCGGCGAACTTCTTACCGTCGGGCGAATAACCCGACGAACAAAAATGGTCTTGTGTCCGAAAGTTACTATACCCCCTGAGAAACGGGACTTCCGAGTCTATTCTTTGTGTTTGTTTGCCCGACTCGAGGTCATAGAGGATCAAGGTATTATTGTACGTAAGCACCGCTGTTTTCGAGTCCCGAGAGACAGTGACAGTGGAGTAAACACCGGGAAACTCGTTTCCCAAATCGACAGGCTCGAATTCGCTTGTGAACTCGCCTGTTTTCCAGTCCAGAACTTTCACACCACGGCTACGCAAGACGATCAGCAAATTGTTTCGCTCGCCGAAAAACACCGCATGGGATGCTTCAATCTCCTTGGAACTCAACTGTGTTGCATCATTTGCGTTCCATACCTCAACTCCTTTTGTCGTCGTAACACCGAGCAGCCGTGCGTTGGCAACATGACTAAAGCCGATTATCTTATCATCGAATACGACGGTCTTTTCCGGCTTAGCTGCGCTTGTTTTCCACCAAGCTACAGTTCCATCTACCGAGCCGGAAACAAAAGAGGATGAATCTCCGTCAAAAACGATTCCAATCACTCGCTTTACATGAAAGTCAAATGCCCTTACTTTATCCACCTCGTCAGCATAAGACTTGTACGTTGACAGCATGGCAACTGATAATAAAACGCGTGTATATGCAATTAGCCGCATAAAGTGACGATTCTTCATTTATTCACTCGCTGCATTACCGACGATTACAAGCCCGACTGCAATCGGGTTGATCGCACCGAGTGAAGGTGATATTCTTGTCCGCGTCACTCGCTGGATCCACGGTCAGCGTAAGGTGCCCATCACATTGACAACAGCAATCCCAAGTGTAGTTAATATCTCTTTTTATATCCGGCTTATTCGGCAAGCCGATGCCCTCTGCCTCGGCGGCGCATACCGAGAGAAGTTGGTCGGCCCATATAACGGCACCATTTTGCCATCTGTTCCAACCTAGCGGTGGCGGTGCCCATCCTGTTCCGTGATTGGCTGCAATGAAGTACGCTTGAGCCGACAACGTAAATGGAAGCCCGCCGTCACGTTGCGTAGTCGTGTGGGGATTACTTACGCATATCCCAAGCCTGTCATTAGTAACAGCATTGTTATATCGGGTAGTCCGATTCTCATACAGCACGCCGTCCGGTACTGGGTGAACTTTGTGTTGGTTCGCGTCGTCTGTGCTAAGTTGTTGTGGATGCATCGGGTTCATAAGCAAGATTCTGCTGCTTCATCGGCCCGAGCGTCGGATTACGGATTTCCGGAGGGGAGCGATCAACGAGCTTGCCTTGCGATGCAGTGCCAGGTCTCGGCTCGATAACGAATTTTGATCCACGCGGCTTCAGATCAAGATCCAATATTTCTTCCCATACAGAATGAATAATGTCGATCTTTTGTTCCGATTTGCGCTCCCCGACCCGTCGACTCAATACGACGTGCGTTCCTTTCAGTGATCGAAACACTCGTGGCAGTGGTTCACCTTTTTTGATGCCGCCACGCCCACGATCCTGAGTGATGATAATCCATCCTTCCCGAATAGCGCGCGGAACCCAATCTTCGTCCTTCACGCCTTGTGATTGAAAGTCGAGAAGGTGAGCAATCTGTACTTTTGGACCGCTCTTGCCTTCTACAAACGTTTTCAATCGTTCTACGTGCGGCTTACCAATGCATTCGTCGAACAGTATGCGACGCTGTCTAGGCGACGTCTCGACTGATGAGATGGTCAAAATACTCGCAGGCCAGTTTTACTTGTTTTTCGGACACTCCATATGCCTTGGCAGCGTCCTTGATGCTGCCCTCGTTTTTAACTGCTTCCCACAACACCAGTGCGCTATAACCGCACGACGTAACGATCGGTTCGCCAAATCGAATGTGCGGGTTCATTCGAATTGTCTCTTTCCCGCTGCCCCATGCCGTAAATGTGGTCGCCAAACCATCTGTGCCAAAGTCTACGCGGTCCATATACAATTCGGCGACTTGATCAAACAGGTACTGTTTTTTTTGCTTGCCAGAAATCTGAAGTAGTTTTCCATCAATCTCGAGCGCGAGTTCCCCTTTTGCACTTCCCTCACGAATTACATATGTTGTGTGCTGTCTCGCAAATGGATAGGTGATTCCGAAAGTTGCCTCAACGAGATCGACAGCAGCGCGGATTTTTTGCAAAGGAACATTATGTTGCAAGCGAATTGCGCGAACCGCCATCGACTGAATGAAGTCTAGGAACGAAACGGTTTTTTCGGCGCTATCGGTGATCTGAGGAGTAAATGCAGAATCGCCGTGCCCATCGCCGAAAACCCAGCGAGTCAATGTTTGCGTCTTGACGCGCGCATACATCGCCGCTTCCGCTGGGGAATACAACCCGATTCCCAGCGAGCAATCTGTAAACGACGTTGAATATGGAATGGATTCAGTGATCATGTGTCGTTGTCTTGTCCAGACTGCGATTTATTGTTTACGCAGGCCACTTTCGGAAGTTGGCCCGCGTCTTGGTGGCGCAGCAGCGTTATAAACTGCCGGAGGGGTCCGGATATCCACGGACGGGATCGTAACCCACATCTTCCGCTATTTTGTGTCGAGCATTCCACGAATAGCTTCTGTAATGGCTTCTGATCGATTCCATTGTCGTTTCTCCGCGAACTGATCAAGTCTTTCCACAAGTCCAACTGGGACACTCGCCGCAACAACCTTTGTCTTTCCCTCCGGGTTTATCGGCTTCCTACCAGATCCAGCCCGTTTACCGCCGTGAGGTTTGACTTTCGGCATTTTTAGACTTCTTGAAACAATAATAGTGAATCATGTTGACTGGCGTCACTTGAATTACTATAATCGTTTCAACAGTGGCTGACAAGGCCAAAGCAAAACCTCGAATCGACTGGTAATCGATTCGAGGTTAACGACAAGCTGGCGTGACGCCGGGATGCCGCCTAGACAACAGCATTCTACGATGTCACGCCCCATCTGAGAAGGGGCGAGTTTATGCAATGTCCAACCTGTGGAAAGAATGCTGGCAAGTTCGGAAAAGATCGTAACGGACTGCAACGGTTTCGCTGCGCCGCTTGTGCCAAGACGTTTCTTGAACCGCACGCGCTGGCTGGAAAGCAAACCAGCATGAAAGACGCGTCAATGGCTTTGAAAATGCTTTTGGAAGGAATGTCGATTCGCTCAACGTCTCGGTTGACGGGATTGGACAAAAACACGATTCTCGGCTTGATGGTTCAGGCTGGTGAAGCCTGCCGCAAGTTCATGGAGAGCATGATCCAGAAGGTTCCAGCCGAATCCATCGAATGCGACGAGCAGTGGGCGTTTGTTGGTATGAAGCGAAAGACGGCTGAACGGCTGGAACGTGATCAAGAAATCTGCGGTGATCGATACGTGTTCACGGCAATCGATCGCGATTCGAAATTGTTGCTTTGCTGGCACGCTGGCCAGCGGAGCGCGAAGGACACTTGGGCATTCGCCGACAAGCTGTATGCGGCGGTCTCGGGATGTCCCACGATCAACACTGATGGCTTTTCGTCCTACACGTTCATCATCCCGTTTACTTTCCAGAACAACGTCAATTACGCTCAGATCATCAAGCACTTCCAGAATGCTGGCAGCAGTGGAGCGGCTGCGGTTCGCTATTCGCCGGGGTCTATAACATCGGTCGAACGACGAGTGATCTGCGGTAACGTGCCTGAATACGAGATCGGCACGAGCCGGATGGAACGATTCAACCTAACGACCAGAATGCAGGTTCGCCGGTTCACGCGATTGACGAACGCCCACAGCAAGAAGACTCGCAATCATGACGCGATGCTCGGTCTGTACTTCGCATGGTACAACTTCTGCCGCCATCACATGACGATCAAGACGACTCCAGCAGTCAAAGCGGGATTGGCGAGCGAAGCGTGGACGATGGAACAACTGTTGACGATTGCCGCTGCAGCCTAAGATTGGCCTTGCTTCAACTGACTTATGCGTCAAAATAAAAAGCCGACTGTTACAAGCAGTCGGCTTTTTTGTTCTCACTGGGAGAACCATGCGGTTATGGTGACATCATGGTACATGCTCCCGGTACGGTCAGTCAACAGGAGTATTGTGTCATGGCAGACGTTCCGACAAGATACCAGTTTGGATGCACAGTTCAGAAGAAAATTCTGTCGGCATGGTTCGGCGGATCGTTTTGGGAAACTGTAAAAGTGCTTGGAACATTGGCTTCGGCGATTGCCATCGGTTTTGTGGCAGAGTCGGCGATTCACAACTTGATGTTTAGTGCTATCGCAACGCTGATGGCCTTCTCGTTTTTTATTGGCTCTCTATATGTGCGATGCGCAATCGACGAGTGCTACCTTCATCATTGTGAACATCTAAAAAAGATCAATGTGAATGAGACAGCGCTGTTGGCCGCACGATGTGAGGTGTTGTCACTGAAAAATGAGACGAGCCAAACGCCGCCATCACTCTCATTCGTCAAGCAAATCATCGAACATCTGATTCATGAGGGCTACAGCGCAAGCAGTCGCGGGGTTCCAAGTGATATGCAATTCTGGCACGATAATACCGAACGATTCGTAGGAACAGCTTTATCACTAAAGCATCAGCGAGAATTTGACAAATACGGTAGAGAGGTTCTGAACCATCCAGATCCTGAACGACGCAGGATCGGAAATAGAATTGAAGTGCTAACAAGAATTCTACCAACGTTTAACGACACAGATATCAAGCATGACTGTACGGATGCGGATCTTCACGGCTGGAAAGTGTGCGTTTGATACAGGAGAACATCGCCAATGTCATTCTTCCACGGCTGGCGAAGAAAGATCGGCGTGGTGACGCTGCTGATGGCGTGCGTGTTGATGGCCGGGTGGGTGAGAAGTCTGTTCTTTGCGGATTCCGTTACTATACGTGGTAGAATGTCTTTAGATTATAATAGAGTAAGTTCCGCCGGCTCGAATATCGTTTGGTTGCAAGCGAGCGGCTTTGGAGGGAGGCCACGTCAGAAGTCAGAACCAATACTCATTTGGCGTCACAATGCACTTCCCGCCAATAATGTCCGGCTTGTTGCCCCGAAATTTAAGTGGAAATTTGCCGGGTTCGCCTTTCAGGAACGTCCGATGTCTCAAGAAGCGGTCTTCAAGACTTTATTTGTACCCTACTGGTCGATCGTCATCCCGCTGACGTTGCTCGCCGCATGGCTGCTGCTCTCGAAGCCGCGGGTTTCGAAGCCGACCCCATGACCAACACAAAGTTCACCCAGTACCCGCCGTCCCTCACTAACCACATTTCGTAATAGACCAACGCCGCCGCTCCGCCGAGGTTGCTGTCAGTGACCAGACCGGACCATGTCTCACAGTCCTGAAAATGTGTCCATATCTGTGGAGCGCCGGGGGTAGGGCAATGCGCCGCGATCATTTCGACAGACACTTTCTGAATGATGAAACCATTTCTTTCGTCAGCGTCGAGTGTCCAATCAATCGCATTGCAGGCAAATCCGCAATTTAGATAACTACTTCTGACGAAAGTTTGTATACCAAGGAGTCCGCTTGGGTCGAAGTGATCCGCAGGAGCGTTTCCCACGTAAATGTAGTCACTTGCATGAACTCGGAAAAGCTGTTGAGATCCCAATGGATCCACGCTCGTCCAGCGAGCTATTGCTGGCATAAATGCTCTTGCTCGGATGTAGTACGACCCTGTCGACGAATCTCGCTGATAACCTAGTTGCCCGGCCCATTGGTACGGCGTCGCTGTGGAACCAGCGCGTGCAATGACAGTGCCCCAAGGATCGTAAGAGAATGAGTCAGTTACGGCTCCAGTGTCGTCTGTCATAATCGTCGTTGAGCCGAGGGCATCATAGTGGTGGTAGTATTCAGTCCCGCCTCTCTCTTCGCTCATCAGAGGACCAGCTTGCCGTGGCTCGCGAGTATACGTCACCAGTGTGCTGCCGGTCTGATCGGTTTCCTGCACGACGCAGTCATCGATCGGGTCCCAATGGAAGTTTCGTGTACCCATGGCTAGGTAAGCTCCTGAACTCGGCGGTTGTCTGCATTGTACGAATAAGTCGCTCGCGTGCCGATGGGGAATTCATAAAGCGTCGGTTGATTCTCAAAAGTCCAGGTTGTTGTGGTTCTGGCCGCTGTAGGGTCAATCGAGCGTTGTTGATTGCCTGCCGCATCGAATGCGTACGTCGTCCGGCCCGCCGCTGCCTGACCATAGACAAGCTGATTGGCAACATCGTAACTGTATGTCGTCCTTGTGCCGGTGTTGTTAAGTAACAACCGATTTCCGGCGGGATCATAGGCGTATGTCTGCCGGTACGACGGCGTTCCCGTAAGATTCTCACCCAGCAATTGGTTCTGCGCATCGTACAACCAAGTTGTCCGATTGCCACTCATATCGAGCCGGCCCGTTCGGTTCCCCGCGCGGTCGTACGCGTACGTTAAACGGCCAAGAAGCGTGTTGGACGAATTGATGTCAAGAACGCCGACCTGCTGATCCGCGATATCATACGTAAGCGACGTCCGAGTGCCATTCGACCGCAATTCCGCGCTTCTTCGGCTGGCTGCATCGTATCCAAACGTCGTTCGTTTGCCGAAGCTATTGAGTGTCGTCGAAACTCGACCGGCGGCATCGTAGCTCATCGTGGTTCGACTTCCGTCCGGAAGAACAACCCTTGTGCGCTCGCCAATCCCGTCATAGGTATACGTGTACATCAGCGAAGAGAAGTCGACAATTCTCGACATTCGATTGAGCGAATCATACGTGTATGTGTAGATTCCCGTTGAGTCTCGCATTTGGGTTCGATTGCCAACCGCATCAAAAGCAAATGTCACACGACTTCCGTCGGGATACTTGCGGCTCGTGACGCGGTCGAGCGAATCGTAGCTATACGTCGTGCGATAGCTCCGTGGGTCGAACCGCAGCGTTTGCCTTCCTGCGGCATCGTAGGTGGAAGTCGTGCGGCGATTTAATGCATCGATCAACTGTGTTGTTCGGCCAACGCCATCGTACGTGAATGAGTTGCGATTTCCACGTTGGTCGATCAGTGCCGTCAGTTGGTTCGCGGCATCCAAGATGCTTGTGGTCCGGAACGCCAATGGGCTGATCGTCGCAACCTGGCGACCTGCGCCGTCGTAGACGGCTGTTGTTCGATTTCCGAGCGGGTTGATCGTCGACAATGTTTGCGCGGCAACGTTATACAATGTCGTTGTCCGTGCTGCTAAGGGGTTGATCGTCGAGATTTGCTGACTTGCAGTATTATAGATACTGGTCGCACGATTCCCGAGTGGGTTAACCGTAGCGATCACCCGACTTGCCGCGTCATAGACTGAGGTCGTCCGACTTCCAAGTGGATCGATCACTCCAACGGTCCTCGAGTCTGCATCGAGAATCATCGTCGACCGATTGCCGAGTGCATTTATTGTTGCGACAAATCGCCCACCACTGTCATAGACGGATGTCGTTCGATTCGCTTCCGCGTCGATTGTTGCCAAAACTTGAGTCGCGACGTTGTAAACGGTAGTGGCTCGTCTTGCCATAGCATCAATCGTGGCAATTCGACGTGCAGCACCATCATAGACGAAAGTGGTCCGCTGACCGAGCGCATTGATCGACGCATTCACTTTGTTGTCTAAAAAATAAAGCGACGTCGTTTGATTTCCAAGTGGGTCGATTGTCGCGATCCGTCGAGATCCAGCGTCATAAACCATCGTCGATCTTGAACCAATGGGGTCGATCGATCCCGTTGGTTGATCGACTGCATTGTAAATGGTCGTTGAGCGGCGTCCGAGAGGGTCGATATTTCCAACGGTCCTTCCAGCGGCATCATAAACCGTCGTTGTTCGGTGAAGCAGTGGATCGACGCTGCCGATCGTTTGATTTGCGGCGTCATAAACCACAGTCGTTCGGCGACTTAGTCCATCGATACTTGCCACGGCACGATCGTTGGGATCATAGATGGTTGTGGTACGTCGTCCGAGCGGGTCGATTGAAGCGATCGCCTTACCGGTTGCGCTGTAGATCGCCGTCGATCGATTGGAAAGCGGGTCAATACTGGCTACCGACCGGTTCGCCCCGTCATAGACAGTCGTGTTCCGTTGACCGAGGGGCGACGTCGATGCCACCTGTCGTCCTATAGTATCGTAGACACTCGTCGTGCGGAAACCGCTGGCATTGATTGTTGCCAATGTCCTGCCCACAGCGTCGTAAACGGTTGTCGTCCGACGCAGCAACGGATCGACAACGCCAATTTGTCGCTCCAGCCGGTCGTAAACAGCCGTTGAAATATTTCCCAAAGGATTCATGCTACGGACGCGATTACCATCGGCCTCATAACCGTAAGTTGTCCGTCGTCCGACGGGATCAATGGAAGCCACCATGCGGCTGTTCGCGTCGTAAACCGTGGTATTTCGCGCACCAAGAGGATTG
>Ga0206876_1047_pt1 | contig 34519 bp, 28 predicted proteins | sample Alteio_BWOrgCont_10_FD_152619 | JGI IMG/M metagenome (GOLD analysis project Ga0206876, IMG submission 152619) | Enriched cells from forest soil in Barre Woods Harvard Forest LTER site, Petersham, Massachusetts, United States -... | ecosystem: Environmental > Terrestrial > Soil > Temperate forest >...
GCGGGCGTAGCCCTCGGCCACGATGACCTCGCAACCGGCGGCGCCGAGGGCGATGGGGGCGTGCTCGCGCGAGGAGCCGCAGCCGAAGTTGCGCCCGGCGATGATGATCGGGTACTTCGTTTTCGTCGTGCCTTCCTCGACGTAGCGCGTGGGGTAAAGCGCATCGGGCAGGCCGATCATGGCGTAGCTGCCGAGTTTCTCGTATTCCTCGGGAATGGTTGGGACGAGGGTGAGGTACTGCGCGGGGATGATCTGGTCGGTGTCGATGTTGTTTTGGACGACGTATGCGGGGCCGGAGATGACTGTTGCCATAGGGAAGACAAGTCTAGCAGATGTGGAGGCGGACGGCTACTGAGTTGTGCTGAATGACTGCACCGTCGCTCGGCGGTCGATGGCTGCCTTATTTGGGCGCGAGGTCGTAGGTGGCGGTGACGGTGCCGTTGATCTCGATCTGACCGGCCACGGCGTCAGGAGTTCCTCCGGGGAGTGACCGCGCCATGGCGTTCATCATCAGGGGGCGCGGGCCTTCGCCGCCACCTTCGATGATTTCAAGCGGAGCACCGAGCGTGCAATTCGCGGTGGTGGCGAGGTCGCCCGCCTTGTCATGGGCGTTGAGCAGGGCCTGCTTGAGCGCCTCGCGGCGAACATCGGATTGCTTCGAGTAGGCGTAATCAATTCCCTGCACTTCCACGCCGTCGAACTTGGCGAGGGCGTCGCAAATCGGGCCGTACTTGTCGAAATCGGTGAGGGTGAAGGTGAATTGCGTGGAGCAGGTGAAGGGCTTGGACTTATCGGCGTTCGGAGGGAAATAAGTCTGTTTGTCGAAGCGGATGCCGCCGGTCTGCAGGTCCTTGACCGCGTCGCCGAGCGATTTGATGTAGTTCAGCGCGGCGGTGAGGGAGGCATCGTGGCGGTCCTTGGCGGCGGCGAGCGTCGCGTCGTTGGTGCTGACCTGCACGTTCCAGAGCATTTGGTCGGGCGCGACCTTGATCGTGGCCGTGCCGATGACGGTGACTTTGCGCACAGGCGGATTCGCGGGTGGAGGCGGAACGCTGACGTTGCAGCCGGTGAGGAGGCAGCAAAGGGCCAGGCCGAGGGAAGGGAAGATCAGGGCCGGTTTCATTGACGTGGATTATCGTAGCTGTTGACGGGCCGGAGCCAAGATTTCGTTTCTTAGGCCAGCCCTTGATCCGACCACTTTAAGCAATCCGTCATCCTGAGCTTGTCGAAGGACCAGACACATGTCCGCGTTATGAAATGAAACACGATTTCTCGCTGTATCTCCCTGTGTGGCGAACCTCAGTCGCGATTGTGTATGCGTGTCTGGTCCTTCGACAAGTTCAGGATGACGGAAAGTATTTGACAAAATGGTACTTTCAGTATTTATTGAAAATATGAGCGATAAAGAAAACCTCGATCCCTTGGCCAAGGCCCGCGATGAATTTGTCGCGCAATGGGGCGCGATGGGCAGCGCGTGGGGGATCAATCGCACCATGGCGCAGATTCATGCGTTGCTCATGACCAGTGACACGGCCATGACGACCGACGAGGTGATGGACGACTTGAAGATCAGCCGGGGCAACGCCCATCAGAACCTGCGGGAGCTGGTCGGCTGGGGACTGGTGCGCAGTGTAATCCGCAAGGGGGAGCGCAAGGAGTACTTCGAGTCGGAGAAGGACGTCTGGCGGATGTTCTGTATCGTGGCCCGCGAGCGGAAGCGCCGCGAAATCGAACCGGCCCTGAAGGCGCTTCGGGCCTGTGAGGAGCAGACGCGCGGGTTGAAAGGTGAAAAGGCGGCTGCGTTCAACAAACAGATTCGCGCGCTGTCGGAATTTGTCGGCCAAGCGGACACCGCCCTGGATCGGATTTCCCGCTCCGAACAGAGTTCTATCCTGCCCCTCATGCTGAAGATGCTTTCGAAATCCAAAAACTAGACCCTTATGAAATCCACCAGAAAACCAACCAAGAACCGCCTCGTAAAGACTAAGTCCCTCTTTTTGCCCCGTATTTTCATAAAATATCGAAAATATCGGAACTATATGCGCTATGTCCTGCCGGATTTGCTTTAGGAGCTTAATATGAACACACTGAAACATGAAATTGCCGCCTTCATTCTCGCGATTCTTCTGACCCCATTTGCACTGCTCGACATCGTTATTCTCGTGCTCTTTCTCGGAAAAGGCTACATGTACCCTCTCTTAGTATTGTTCTGCTTGTTGTACATGGTTCCCGCGTTGGTGATCTGGTTTATGCTGATTTTGGTTTCCCAAGGCAATCAAAGGCCGCCGTTTGTCCGGCGAACGTGGGGAGCTCACGTCGTTTTCAACATTCTGTCCCTGTTAGGGATAATGATTGTCGCGATAATTCAATGGGAAAACTCCGGCATTTATCTGTGTCCTCTGGTTGTAATCCTTCCTGTTCTCGCGACCTCTGTCTTTTTCTTCCGCAAAACCAAAAATGAAAATTCCCATTCTTAGTGGAACCATCAAACGCCGCATGTTGGTCAATTTCAGGGTCGATGCCGCGGTCATGCAGAAGTTCCTACCGGCACCGTTCCGGCCCAAGTTGCACCGGGGACACGCCGTCGCGGGCATTTGTTTGATAAGGCTGGAGCACATGCGGCCTGTGGCGTGGCCCGCTTTCACGGGCCTTTCCAGCGAGAATGCGGCCCATCGTATCGCGGTGGAATGGGAGGATGCGTCCGGTCGCACTTGTGAAGGAGTCTATATCGCACGGAGAGACACCGCCTCACGCTTGAACCATCTGGCCGGAGGCAGGATCTTTCCCGGTGAGCACCATTTGGCGAGATTCCAAGTGGCCGACGATGGGACCAAAGTCGACTTTGCGATGCGGTCGCTGGACGGAACGGTTTCGATACAAGTCCGGGGATTGGATACAGATGTCCTGCCGGAATCTTCGTGTTTCGGAGCGCTGACGGTGTCGTCACACTTTTTTGAAGGAGGTTCGCTGGGGCATTCGGTGACCAGCAATCCCTGCCGCCTGGACGCTTTGCGCTTGAAGACCATGGCATGGCGGGTGCGTGCCTTGGCGATTGAGAAAGTAGAATCGAGCTTCTTTGCTGACACCGCGCTCTTTCCCGCTGGCTCGATTGAGTTCGATCATGCCCTTATCATGCGCGATATTCCCCACGAATGGCACCAGGCTGAGGGGATGGAGGTCAGGCCAAGGCCATGCGCGCACAACCCTTATGAAACTCAACCATGCGGCGTTAGTTGATTCCCTGCGAAAGGCCTATTCCGGCGAGAAAGCGGCGGCCTTTGCTTATATTGGTCATGCCGGTTCGTTAAGAAATCCGGAAGACAAGGCGGCGGTCAGGCAGATCGAGAAGGACGAGTGGGGGCATCGCCAAAATATTTTAGGCATCATGCGCAAGTACGGCATTCCGATTTCAAAATACTACGAGATCAAATTTCACCTGATTGGCAGGGTCATTTCGGCGAGTTGTTATGTCATAGGCTGGTTCATGCCTTACTTTTTTGCAGGGAAGCTGGAGAGCGGAAATGTGTGCGAATACTTTGTCATGATGCGCCATTTTCATTCGCTGGGCATAACGGAGCATGACGCTGTACTTTACGAGATGGGCATGAAAGAGAAGGATCACGAGATTTATTTTTTGAATCAAATCAGGTCGAGCAGACTGCTGCCTATTTTCGAGAGAATTTTCTCGTGGGGCGATAAATCGAGTCTCAATGATGTTGATCTCGAGAATAAGTATTCGATGGAGAAGGCGGAGGAGTACTGCAAATCCTATAAGGCGCTTGCGGCCAGGTAGCGCTTTTTGGAGTCCGTCAGCGTTAGCTAAGTGCGAAAGTCAACGGAAGCTGATCCTTCGACAAGCTCAGGATGACGGACGGTTATAGTTTTAACTTCGCAGCGAGGCGTTCGCCAGCAGCGACGAGCGTCTCGTCCTTCTTGGCGAAGTGGAAGCGGATGTAGCGGTGGACGGGTTCGCGGAAGAAGCTGGAGCCGGGGACTCCGGTGACGCCGATGCGCTGGGTGAGTTCCTCGGCGGCGACGCGGTCGTTGGTGAAGCCGAGCGAGGAGATATCGACCAGCGTGTAGTAGGCGCCTTGCGGGGTGGTGAAGGGGAGTCCGGTCTGGCGTAAGTAACCGAGGAAGAGGTCGCGCTTGCGGGTGTATTCGGTGAGGAGGCCGGCGTAGTAGCTGTCGGGGAACTCGAGGGCGGTGACGGCGGCTTCCTGGAGCGGGGCGGCAGCGCCGACAGTGAGAAAGTCGTGGACTTTGCGCGCTTGCGAAATGATTTCCGCGGAGGCCGCGACGTAGCCGAGTCGCCAGCCGGTGATGGAATAGGTCTTCGAGAGCGAGCCGCAGGTGAGGGTGCGTTCCCACGCGCCGGGGAGGGTGGCGAAGGGGACGTGCACATGCGGCGCGTAGACGATGTGCTCGTAGACTTCGTCGGTGATGATGAAGGTGTCGTGTTCCTGCGCGAGCTGGAGGATGAAGAGGAGTTCCTCGCGGGTGAAGACTTTGCCGCATGGGTTGGAGGGATTGCAGAGGACGAGCGCCTTGGGCTTTTGCGCGAAGGCGCGGCGGAGTTCGTCCGGGTCGAAGCCGAAGTCGGGCGGCTGGAGCGAGACGTAGATCGGTTCCGCGCCGGAGAGGATGGCGTCGGCGGCGTAGTTCTCGTAGAAGGGCGAGAAGACGATGACTTTGTCGCCCGGATTGCAGGCGGTCATCATGGCGACCATCATCGCCTCGGTGCTGCCGCAGGTGGTGACGAGGTTCTTTTCGGGATCGATTTCAGGTCCGCCGAAGCGTCCGATTTTGGCGGCGAGAGCCTGGCGGAATCGCGCCGAGCCCCAGGTGATCGAGTATTGATGGAACGGGCCGCGCGCGCTTTTCTCGAGGGCCTCGATGAGCGCGGCGGGGGGATCAAAATCGGGGAAGCCCTGGGCGAGATTGATCGCGCCGTGCTGATTGGCGAGCCGGGTCATTTCGCGAATGACCGATTCCTGGAAGATGGCGAGGCGGCTGGCGGTGGCGGGCATATTAATTCGTCGAATAGAAGGGAGTCTCGTCCTCGGCCATGCGGATGCCTTCGTCGCCGCCACCGTAGGGGAGCATCGAGGTCTGTTCGATGTTGCCGTTGACGGCGACAAGGGGATCGCCGCTGAGGGTGCGGTAACCGCCGCCCGGTGTGGCTTCCACTACGGCCGAATCCGTGGGCATGCCGCCGACGTATTCGCTTTCTTCAATCGGTGTGCCAGAGGAGCAGGCCGTAAACGAAAAGGCGATGATGCCGCACGCGAGCGCAGTCATACCCAGGACAAGCACCTTCGCACAAGCTGGAGTTTTGATCTTGGTCATTGGGTTAGGTTTTGGATGGTTTCAATTCCTCGAGAGCGAGAGTGTATTCATGGAGAGTGGGATTGCCGGAGGTCAGGCACTGATGGAAAAACTTGGCGGCACCGATTTTGTCTCCAGCCAACGCGCGCTTTAAGCCGACAAAATAAAAGGCCTTGGCCTTTTGACTCTTGTCTTTTTTGGCTTGGGCCGAGGAGGCAGATGCGAGGAAGGCTTTCTCATCCATTTGCCCGGTCAGAAATTGGCCGATCTGCCAGCCCCATGTCTCAGCGAGGGAGTTCGCGCCCGCTGCAGTGGCCCTCGCCAATTCTGTGGTCGCCTTCTCCGCCTGGCCCTGCTTGGCTGCGCTGACCCAGAGATAAATGCGCGGATAGGCCTGTTTCTCGGGAGGAAGAAGACTGAGGCACTTGTCCAGATCTGCGGATGCAGCGGCCCAATTTTTTTGCACCATTTCCAGGACGGCGCGATCGATGTAGGCGGGCACATCAACCGGATTAAGCGCAATCGCCTCCGAGTAATCGGCGCGTGCGCCTTCATAATCGCCGAGCGATCTTTTCGCGCCAGCCCGGTCGTAAAAGGCCACGGCGCTTTTGGGATCGAGCGCAATGGCGGCGGAATAATCCTCGAGGGCCGCGCCGTACTGCTTCTGCAGATTCTTGACGTTGCCGCGATTGATGAAGGCGTGGACGTGATGCGGGTCGAGCGCGATCGCCTCCGTGTAATCGGTGAGGGCCCCGCTGAGGTCGCCCTGCATCATCCGGGCATTGCCGCGATTGCTGTAGGCGATGGGATTCTTGGGATCGAGCGTAAGGGCCCGGGTATCGTCCTTGATGGCCGCAGTATTATTGCCTTCAAGACTGAGGACCGTGGCGCGACCGATGTAGGCTTTGACGCTATTTGGGTCTTGGGCAATCGCTTGGGAATAGTCGCCAAGGGCGCCCTTGAAATCTCCGTGGTGTTTTTTGTCCTCGGCTTGGGCCATCAAGTCAGGTGCCTTTTGGGCCACGGCGAGCACCGCCATGAGCGGCAAAAGTAGGCCAAGAAAAACTAGAAGATGCCGCGTCATCAAATCGACGCTAGGACTTCTACGACAGCGGTCAAGTGAGGGAATATCTACAAACTCGACAAAGTCTATGGACTAGTCTAAATTTTGGCATGCATCGCATGGTTTCCACTCCCAAATCAGGAAAATTGATTGATCCTGGTCGGTCTGGCTCCGGACGAAAGAATTTTCGTGATGCCCTGGCGCCTTTGCAAAAAAATAAGCGTCCCTGGCTGCCCGCGACGTTGGGAAATTGGGCAGTGGGCAGCGACGGGTATGCCTTGGAGCAATATCTTTTCGTGGGGCCGCGCAGCGGGGGCGACTACATACGGGTGGGCATTTTTGCGGGCGTGCATGGCGACGAGACGGCGGGGATTTTTGCGGCGGTGCGTTTTCTGCACGAACTGGCGGAGAATCCCGAGATCGCGCGCGGGTATGAGATCTATGTTTATCCGCTGTGCAATCCGTCCGGGTTCGAGGACGGCACGCGGCATTCGCGGAGCGGTCGCGATTTGAACCGGGAATTCTGGACCGGTTCGCGCGAGCCGGAGGTGCAGTTGCTCGAGCGGCAAATCCGCACGTTGCGCTTTGACGGGATCATTTCGCTCCATGCGGATAACGAATCGGAGGGGCTCTATGCTTTTGCGTTGGGCGCGCAGGTGACGCAGCATGTCGTGGAACCGGCGTTGCGGGCGGCGGAGCGGGTGCTGCCGCGCAATTGCGATCCGACGATCGACAATTTTACGGCGCGCAATGGGCTGATTCGGAAAGGCTATCCGGGTATGCTTTGCGCGGCGCCCGAGGCGCGGCCCCGGCCTTTTGAGATCGTGTTCGAGACGCCGCATGGTGCCGACTTGGAGAAGCAAGTTGAGGCGAACTTGCTCTTTCTGCGGCAGGCGTTGGAGCAGTACCTGCAGTTGCAGGCGGTGGGGCAGGATTTGTAACGCCGGTGGGCTTTCGCGAAAAAACGCCGTCATCCTGAGCTTGTCGAAGGACCAGACACATATGGGATCTCAGTAAAATTGGACAGATTTAAAGAGACATCGAAACTGCTTCTGTCTCGTTTTTTTGCACGCGTGAAGCGTGTCTGGTCCTTCGACAAGCTCAGGATGACGGAGGGGGGAATGGCGGAAAAATCGGTATTGCGATAATCGTGCTGGTCGAAAGGGGGGAGGGGCGATTATGGTTCTCGGTTGCAATAGCTATGCCTGCGATGAATTCCGTTTCCACCTACGCGCCCGGTCGCGCCGAACTGCTTGGTAATCACACCGATTACAACGAGGGCTATGTCATGGCGTTGGCGGTGGACCGCGGCACGACGTTGACTGGCCAGGCCCGCACGGACCGGAAAATTCGCATCCATTCGCGGGAACTCGACAAGACCCAGGAGATCGATCTCGACCAACTTCTGGCGGAGCGGGTGTCGCCCTGGTCGCGCTATACGCTGGGCGTGGTCGATCAATTTCGCCGGAACGATTTGCCGGTGGAAGGTTTTGACGCGGAAATTTCGAGCAACCTGCCGCTGGGCGCGGGACTGAGCAGCAGCGCCTCGCTGGAGAACGCAACTGTCTTGTTCCTGGCGAAACTTTTTGGCGCGAAACTCGACCCGATGCAGATGGCGCGGATCGCGCAGAAGGCCGAGCACGATTTTGTCGGCGTGCGCTGCGGATTGCTGGACCAGATCGCGTCGTTGCTGAGCACGGCGAATCACGCGACCTGCATTGATTGCCGGACGACCGAGGTGACGCATGTTCCCGTGGATCACAGGACCAAGGTGATCCTGGCGAACTCGGGGGTGAAGCACGCGCTGGTCGGCGGCGAGTACAATGAGCGCCGGTCGGACTGCGAAGCTGCCGCGCACGCGCTCGGTGTGCCGGCGTTGCGCGACGCCACGACGGAAATGTTGAAGGCCCGCAAAAGCGAACTGGCCGACCGGATTTACCATCGCGCGTTGCACATCACGGGCGAGAACGAGCGCGTGGTGGAAGGCTCAGCCGCGCTGCGCAAGGGCGACTTTAAACGCTTCGGTGAACTGATGTTCGCCTCGCACGAAAGCTCGCGAATGAACTTTGAGAATTCATGTCCGGAACTGGATCTGCTCGTCGCCACAGCGCGGAAGACGCCGGGAGTTTATGGCGCACGGCTCAGCGGCGGTGGTTTCGGCGGCGCGACGATCAATTTGGTGGAAGCGGGACACGAAGAGCAGGTCGTGCAGGCGCTGACTGCTGCGCTGCCGGGTGTCACTTGCCTGGTGACGACGGCTGCTGAGGGCGCGCTCGCTTACGCGAAGAGTCATTAGCGCGGACCGGCGCAGGAAACCAAGCCGCGGCGCGGTTATTTGTCAGCGGAGGAACGACCGTAACCGTCGAAGAGCGTCGTAATCAGGTCGAGTTGCTTCGGGGTATTGCGCACGACCAGTTTGCCGGAGGTGGGAATAAACGTGGCCGAGGCGCCATCGGCAAAGCTGACGCCGTGGGCGATGAGCGCTTTCTTCATGTCGGTCGTGTTGTCCGAGGCTGTACTCGCGAAGAAACCGGTCGGGACGAGATACGAGCGGGTGCTCATGGTTTCCGTGGTCTCTCCCGCCGGGTCCAGAAAGACCGCGAAATCTTCCACGCGAAATTCGAGGTTCGTCTGGCTGCAAATCTCCTTGAGGATGTCGCCCAAGCGAATGTTATCCAACGTGAGGCTGATTTCGCGATGGACCTTGGAGGAGGCGTCGGTGGCGGGGGGAACGGAGAGAACGAAGTTGATGCCCTGCTTGTCGGGATCGAGTTCCTTGCTCTTTTTCTGGAGGAAGTTGATGACGTCGGCGACGTCCGCTTTGTCGAAATTGATTTTATCGACGACAATGGAATCCAGCTTTTGCGTGATCAGGACTCTTCCGGATCTGGGTGTCGAAGAAGGTGTGGCTGTTGAATCCTGCGCCGCTACCTCGTTTGGCAACGTCAGGGCGGTAACGACTAAGAGCACAGACGCGAGAGCGCGAAGTCGACGCGAACTGATTCGGTATGGCGTGATGGGGAGCATGACCGTATCGCTCAGTGCAGTGTAACGCTGGTCGATGAGCGTCGCACTCAAATTCGTGGTGCGAAGTGTTCTATCATCCCAGTTTGCCTTTCTTCGAGACGGCGAGTTGCGACGAAATCGTCGTAAAGACGCTGCTTACCTGTGCGCCCAGGGACGATAAGACGGAGATGGCCACGACGGAAACAAAGGCGAGGATCAGGGCATACTCGACCAGAGTCTGCCCGGCTTTCCTTTTTGGCGTTCGAGCGAGAGTCTTCTTCAAGGACTCGATTTATAAGTGCGAAATGGACATGCTTCAATAGCTCGAAAGAGTCACGGGGGCGACGGGAGGCAATGGAGTTGCGCAGACAATTGCGTTCCCAAATGGAGTTTGGGAACGAGGGAATTTGATGTCAGCCGCCATACGAGCAGCTATCGTGAGAAAAAGTAAACACTGAGTAATAGTAGATATGAAAAAGATTCTTCTAATTATGGTGCTCGCTGCAGCCATCGTGATTGGACTTTCGGCCTTAGTGGCTGGTGGAGGTTGGATTTTCTTCTCCTATCTTGCCAAAAGCCAGAGCGAGATAAAGGATCTTGTGGAAATTGAGAGCTACGACCACCAATATGTGGCTGCTGGTTATCATGTGATAGGAGGAGCGACGGTAGCCGATATGACGATAGTCGTTGTGCGTCCCAAAGAATCGAGTCTTTTTGATGGGACAGGTGCCCCAGTTCTCATCGCTGATAATCTGTCGCCCTTTCAGATTTTGTGGACACAAAACAGAATGCTGGAAGTCAAATGTTCCCTGGACAGTACTTATTCTCAAAAGTCGTCATGGCGAGATGTGACCGTCCTCTATTCTCCGTCAAAATAAAAGAAAAGCCGTCCTGCTTGCGCGGGACGGCTTTTTGAAGAGCGACGGTCATAGACCGCCGCTACACTTAAGAGACTAGGCTTTCACGGGCGCGGCGGGTTCGAGGCCCTGGGCGGCGCGCTCTTTCATGGCGACTTTGCGGCTGAGTTTGCTGCGGCCCTTGTCGTCCTGGCCGATGCACTTGACCCAGACTTCGTCGCCGACTTTGGCGACGTCGTTCATCGTGTTGACGCGCTGGTCGGACCACTCGGAGATGTGGACGAGGCCGTCCTTGCCGGGGAGCACTTCGACGAAGGCGCCGAAGTCCTTGAGGGTGACGACGCGTCCGCGATAGATCTTGCCGACTTCGATGTCGCCGACCATGCCGAGGATGATTTCCTTGGCGCGTTCCATGGCGTCGCCGTTGGTGGAGTAGATCTTCACGCGGCCATCGTCCTCGATGTTAATCTCAGCGCCGGTCTCGGCGACGATGCTCTTGATATTCTTGCCGCCAGGTCCGATGACCAAGCCGATTTTCTCGGGGTTGATCTGGATGGTCTCGATGCGCGGGGCGAACTGCGAGAGCTCGGTGCGGGGCGAGTTGATGACGGTTTCCATGAACGCGAGGATCTTGGTGCGGGAAACGACGGCGCGATCGATGGCTTCCTTCATGAGGGAGAGCGGGATGCCGGCGAGCTTGAGATCGAGCTGGAAGCCGGTGACGCCGTCCTTGGTGCCGCACAATTTGAAGTCCATGTCGCCGTAGTGATCTTCGGAACCGAGGATATCATCGAGCATGAGGTAACGCTTGAGGTTGTCCTGGTCATCATAATCGGTGACGAGGCCGACGGAGATTCCGGCGACGGGGGTCTTGATCGGAACGCCCGCGTCCATGAGGGCGAGGACGCCGCCGCAGACGGAGGCCATCGAGGTGGAGCCGTTGGATTCCATGACTTCGGACGAGACGCGGATGGCGTAGGGGAAGTCGTTCTCGCTGGGGATGACGGCGAGGACGGAACGCTCGGCGAGCGCGCCGTGGCCGATTTCGCGACGATTCAAACCGCCGACACGACCGGTTTCACCGACGGAGAAGGGAGGGAAGTTGTAGTGCAGGATGAAGCGCTTGGTGATGTCGCCGCCGGTGTAGCCGTCGAGGTCCTGCGCTTCGTCGCTGGGGGCGAGAGTCGCGAGGCAGAGAGCCTGCGTTTCGCCGCGGGCGAAGAGGGAGGAACCGTGCGAGCGGGGCAGAAGTCCGACTTCGCCGGAGAGCGGGCGAATTTCGTTCACCATACGTCCGTCGCTGCGCTTCTGCTTGTCGAGGATCGCGGCGCGGAAGGCCTTGATCTGGACTTCGTCGAAGGCGGAACCGACGTCGAAGCTGGTGGCTTCGGGATACTTGGCCTTGATGGCGACGCCGACTTCTTCCTTGAGCGCGCCGACGGCGGCATAGCGTTCAACTTTGGAAGGGCGATAGATTGCGCCTTCGATGCGGTCCTTGACGAGGTCGTAGGCCATTTCGACGTACGCGGGCTTGGTGACGTAGAGGGGAAGAGTGCGCTTGGCCTTGTTGACGCGGGCGGCGAGGTCCTTCTGGAGCTTGATGACGATTTGGACTTGTTCCTGGGCGTAATCGAGGGCGGCCTTGAACTCGGCTTCGGGGAGTTCGAGCGCGGAACCTTCGATCATGACGATCTCCGTCTCGGAGCCGACGTAGACGAGGTCGAGGTCGCTGATGTCCATTTGCGCGTGCGTGGGCTGCGTGACGAACTGGCCGTTGACGCGGCCGACGCGGACGGCGCCGACGGGGCCGCCGAAGGGAATGTCGGAGACCATGAGCGCGGCGGAAGCGCCGTTGATGCTGAGGATATCGGGATCGTTCTCGCCGTCAGCGGAGAGAAGGGTGGTGATGATCTGCGTGTCGTAGAGGTAGCCCTTGGGGAAGAGCGGACGCAGGGGGCGGTCCGTCATGCGGCAGGTGAGGATTTCCTTTTCGGAGGGGCGGCCTTCGCGCTTGAAGTAGCCACCGGGGATCTTGCCGACGGCGGCGGCGCGCTCGCGGTACTCGACGGTGAGCGGGAAGAAGTCCTGGCCTTCTTTGATTTTCGTGGCCGAGACGGCGGTGACGATGACGAGGGTGTCATTATAGCGGACGGTGACGGCGCCGTCGGCGAGTTTGGCGAGTTTGCCGGTTTCGATGATGATGGGGTGGGCGCCGAAAGGAGCCGACACCGTGTGAATGGTGGACATGATTTCTTTTATGGGGGGTGGAGCGCAAGAGGGCGCCCAGCCGGAAAAGAAAACGCAGAGGACAATGGGCTCAACTACTAGCGTAGGGCAGTATTTTCAAAAATACCGCCAACTAGATAACGAAGCCTATTGTACTCTGAAGTTTTCCGGATGACCCGGTCCGCCAGGCGGAAGGGCCTTTCGCGGTTCGGGAGACTACTTACGCAGGTTTAGTTTCTGAATGACCTTATCGTAGCGGCTGGAATCGGACTTTTTCAGGTAGTCCTGGAGCTTTTTGCGCTGCGCGACCATCATCAGAAGTCCACGGCGTGAGCTGTGGTCCTTCTTGAACTTTTGCAAGTGCTTGGTGAGGTCGTTGATGCGCTGGGTCAGGAGCGCGATCTGGACGTCGGCGGAGCCGGTGTCCTTGTCGTGCAATTTGAACTCCTGAAGTGTGTCTGATTTCGTTGCTGCTGCCATAAGGTGAGGGTCGATTCAAGCAGACCGGGAAAAAGGAGCAAGGCTAAAATTGGGTTATTTTTGACGGGAAAGACGGAGGGGAGATTTTGGATGGGATTAATAGGATTGGGGAGCAGGAGGGACGCAGGCCAAATTACCAAATTGACCAAATTTCCAGAAGGGGAGGTGGGAAGGGGCAGGCCTCTAATCGATGCTGCGAAAATCCGTGATGTGGTCGTGGAGGAGAGCGCGGCAGTGGTCGATGTCCTCGGGAGAGGAGAAGCCATGCTTGGGGAGCCAGTGGAATTGGCGGGATGAGGTCAGCATGATAAAGCCGTCGCGGTTTTCCATGGCCTTGGAGAAGACAGGCCACTTCAGTTCACCCTTCACCGTGGACGATTCGTAGTTGAGGCCTTCATTGGTTACGGTCAACACAAATGGGACGTTGTAGACGAGGCTCTTTTTCCGGAACGAAAAGAACTGCTGCCATAAGGCGTTTAAGGTCAGCGTGCGTTTACCGAGCGGAATGGCGAAGACGAGTCCGATCAGGACGGGGATGAAGAGGATGGCGTACTGAGAAAAAATCCAAACAGAGAAGTCATCTTTTGCGAGAGGGTTTGTCTGGTAATCGGTATAGGCGTTCCACGAGGTGATCGCGGCCAGAAACACCATGACTCCCCCGAATACCTTATAAGCTGCCAGGCCGCGGCATCGTCGATAGAGGGCATAGGCCGTCCGGTATTCCTCATTCGTGAACGTAAATTTGCAGGTGGCATTTGTCATGTTCGCGCTGAGTTGGCGGTGTAGAGGAGTTTGCCCGTGCTGTCGATGAATTGGATTTGGAGGTTGTCGGCGCTGACGGAGGCCATGACAAAGCCGGAGATTTGACGGCTGAAGGGACTTGTCTCGGGTGTCTTGACGGGGCGATTTTCCGAGCCGGCGCCGGAGACGATGAGGCTGAGGTCGCCGACTTTGAGGTATTCGAGATCGTGATCGTGACCGGCGAAGTAGGCTTGCACTTTGTGCTTCTGGAGGAGCGGGAGGATGTGCTCGATGATTTCCGGCTGGTTGCCGTGCGCGAGGCCCGAGGAATAGGCGGGGTGATGGCCCATGACGAGTTTCCACTGGGCAGTCGAGGCGGCGAGGGCCTTCTCGAGCCATCGGAGTTGTTCGGCGGTGTTCTGCGTGGCGATGTTCGGCGCGATGAGCGCGTGATGTTGATAGGCGAGAATGAAGGGGCTGGTGTCGATGTAGAAGATTTCGACCTTGGTGGCGGGGGCGATTTCGTGGACTTGCGAGAAGTAGCGGGCGGGCATGCCCCAGCGGGAATGGGTCTTGGCATAGTCGAGCTGGGCGTCGCAGTTGCCGCAGTAATCGTGGTTGCCGAGGATGACGTACCATGGGACTTTCAGGGAGTCGGCGGTGTAGACGTTTTCGTAGGATTCGTCGAACTGCGGATCGGTGGGGGAGGTGACGCCGACTTCGTAGAAATTGTCGCCGAGGGAAATGACGAAGCTGGCGGCGGCGCTTTGGCACGCTACGCCCATCTGCGTGGAGACGGCCATTTGGTCGGGGCGGCCTTTGCGGCCCCAGTCGCCGATGACAGCGAAGTTGAGGGATTTTCCGGAGGGCTCGTCGGCGTGGAGATTGTTGGGGAGGAATCGGCTGGCCAGCGTTGCCTGCGAGGCGACGAAGAGGGTGCGGACGAAATCGCGGCGGGTGAGGGGCATGGGGGATTTTTAGACGGGATTAATAGGATTAACAGGATTTTGAGGGAGGCAGGGGAAGGGGCAGGTTTCGCGCAACGACGCAACGGGCGCAACGGGGGAGGGGGAGCAATGGAGTTGCGCGGACAATTGCGTTCCCAAATGGAGTTTGGGAACGAGGGGAATCGCCGCCCGGCGGTCGACGGCTACCACGGAATTTAAGTGCGGGGTGCTTGGGGCGTCGCTACAGTAGGGGTTATGAAACTTGCTTGGAAATCGAGGGGATTATTGGTGGCGGTGCTGATGGTTTGTGGGATGATGGGGGTGATGCGGGCCGATGATGCGGCGAAGCCGTTGGTGATTGGGATGGAACTGAATTATCCGCCGTTTGAGATGACGGACAAGGCGGGGAATCCGTCGGGGGTGGGAGTGGACATGGCGCATGCGCTGGGCGAGTACCTGCATCGTCCGATCCAGATTGAGAATATGCCGTTCACGGGGCTCATCCCCGCGTTGAAGACGGGGCGGATCGACTTGGTCATTTCCTCGATGACGGCGACGGATGAGCGGCGCAAGTCGATTGATTTTTCCGATCCGTACCTAAGCACGGGGCTTTCGATCCTGGTGAAGAAGGACAGTCCGATCAAGAGTATCGCCGACGTGGACAAGGCCGGTGTGATCGTGGTGCTCAAGTCAGGGACCACCAGCGCCGTTTATGCGCGCGACCATTTCAAGAACGCGACGGTGCTTCCGCTGGAGCAGGACACGGCGTGTGCGCTGGAGGTGGTGCAAGGGAAGGCGGATGCGTTCATTTACGACCAGATGTCGATTTATCAATTTGCGAAACTGCATCCCGATACAACGAAGGGGTTGCTGGAGCCGTTCCAGCATGAGTCGTGGGCGATTGGGATTCGAAAGGGGAACGATGAATTGGAGAAGCAGGTGAATGCGTTCCTGGCCGATTTCAAGGCGAAGAAGGGGTTTGATGCGCTGGGGGACAAGTATTTGAAGGAGGACAAGGAGGCGTTCCGGCAGATGGGGTTTCCGTTTTATTTTTGAGGGGAGGTTTGACGGAATTAACCGAATTTGGAGAAATTCCGTTAATTCCGTCAAAAAATCGGTCATCGGAGGCTGACCACGGATGTCCTCGACGGGGGAGGCTTTCTGCGGTTATCCTGCGGCTGATCGGGCTTGTAGCTCAGCGGTTAGAGCAGGCGACTCATAATCGCTTGGTCGCGGGTTCAAATCCCGCCGGGCCCACCTCTGAAGATTTCGTTTTTTGTTGCTTGCACACAACAGTAGGCAATGACACGCAAGGTCGCGCCAACAAGCCAAGTTGTCACGCAAGGGGCCGTGACGCTCAGGGTTTATGAAGTGAATCGAGGAAACCGCACAGTATTCTCCGTCTCTCACAAGGAAGAAGGTTGCTGCCAACTGAAGCAATTTTCTGGCCTCGAGGCTGCATTGAATTGGGCGAGCAGACGGACAAAGGAGATTGATCGGGGCCAGTCCAAATCCATTACTTTGGAAGCCGATGATGCTGCTTCTTATGAGCAGGCTAAAAAATTTCTTGCCGGCAGCGGCAAGACCATCGCTGAGGCTGCCCGAGAATATCCCTGAGTTTCAGTTCTTCCGTGGCACAAACAGCACGATCCCGATAAAGACTCCGATGATCCTACGCGCAGTGGCCGCCGCATTCACGCTGCCTCGAGCCCGGTAAATATCTTAGACGAACTCTCAAGCATCAAAATCGAATTATATGCTTCGAAGCAAAATTAGTTGTCAATTGGATAGCGGATGAATGGGCTGTAATGAAAACATAAAGTTTGGCCGTCCAAATAAAGTTATTGCTTCGAAGCATGATTTGGATTACGAGATAAGGTGTCTTTGCGACACGTTAAGTCAGCTAGCATGGGTGCTGGTCAGTTGGTCGAAGGGGTAATGGGCGCCGACGTCCCTGACGCCATGGCTAAAGAAGGTAGTTTTACATTATGAAGAGCCGCTTGGTTATTTTATTTCTCCGGGTGCTGGCAATGACCCTCATCCTGACCAATGCACTGCAGGAGCGTGCGGATGCGATGGACAATGAGAACAACGCTCCGCTTCAGGCCGGAGTGCCCATCCATTTCAAGGCGGATCGGCCCGGCTTTGTGACTTTAGTGATGGAAGACAAGGATGGTAACCGACTCAAGAATCTCGTCTTCGATCATCCGGTTCAAGCGGGCGATAATGTCATTTATTGGGATGGCTCTTCCCTGACCGGCGTGGCCGCGCCCGGTTCGTATCAAGTACGTGGAATTTTCCACGAAGGCATCACGCCGCTTTTGGAATATTCGTTTTACTCGCCGGGCACGCCGCCCTGGCCTACGGCTGATGGCACGGGGGCGTGGCTGGCCGATCATACCGCGCCCGCATCCGCTTTGTTCCTGCCTGACGGAAGTCCGTGGCCAGCCAGCAATACCAAACCAGTCGTGCTCCTTGGCGCCGATTCGGCAGAGGCGGGAAACGCCCTGATGTGGGTTAACCTCGATGGGCGCAAACTGGGTGGAACGAAAATTCGGGGATGGAACGGCGGCATAGCCCTGGCTCGCGACATCGGTTCCCAAGTCAACCGGGACCATGTGGCCTACACCGTTTTTGTCGATAACCCGAGCCGCGATTTCGGCAAGGCGAATCCCGGGGCGCTGGAAGTTTACGTCATCACGAAAACAGGCGTGGAGCTGCTCGGCAAAGTTGCGGGTGGGATTCAGATGCACGATGCGTTTCGCGAATTGGTCAGCCTTGCCGCCTACAACGGATTGCTCCTGCTCGCCGATCCGCCGGGGAATGAGTTGTTCGCCTTTGACGTTCGCAGTGCCAGCAAGGCGCCATTCGCCACGATCAAAATCGACAACCTGGGCGGCATCGCCTTTGAGCCCGACGGCAAGCTGCTTGTGACCTCGGGTGGCGCGATCAAACGCTACACGATCACAAACGACTGGAAGACGTGCACTCTTTCGGGAGGGGATGTGGTTGTGGTCGCTTCGAACCTTCAAGTGCCCAAGCAGATCATCGAGCAGGACAAGGAAATCTACGTGACCGATTGGGGCACCAGTCATCAGGTCAAAGTTTTTGATGCCACGTCAGGCAAGCAGGTCCGCATCATCGGGAAATCCGGCGGTCCACAAATCGGCGACTACGACGAACAGCGCATGGCGCATCCGTTGGGAATGTGTATCGATTCCAGGGGCGTGCTGTGGGTGGCCGAGGAAGATTATCTCCCCAAGCGGATCAGCCGCTGGGATGCCAAGACCGGTGGCTTTATCAATGCATGGTACGGGCCGACCCAATATGGCGGCGGCGGGTTTGTTGACCCGAAGGACAAGAGCCACGCCTACTATCCCTCTCTTGGCAACCCCGGCAGTTTTGGACTGCTAGATTTCAAGGTCGATCTCAAGACCGGTGATGCCAAGTTGACGGGTGTGCGTTACCGCTACCCCGATCCGCTCAATGACGCGATTAGTTACGGAGGATATCCGACCAAGCCGATTTTCTTTCCGACCGACATGATTCCGCCAGGTTCGCACGGTGGAACCGCTCCAGGTCAGACTTTCTATTTCAAGGGACACCAGTACTTCACCAATTCTTACAACACGTATTGGTACAATCAGGGGTCTGCCACCACGCTGTGGATTCTGGAAAACGGCGTGTGCCGCCCGATCGCCTGTTGTTGGTGGGTGGGCGGGGGCATCCATCGCTGGCCGACGTTGGATGATCCCGCAATCAAGCCAAGGATTCCGCCGGGGCGCCCGGAAGGAGATTTCTTTGTGTGGACGGATCGCAATCACGACCATGCAGTCCAACCCGATGAAGTTCAGTTTATTCGTCCAGCGATGACCGGTGCACCGGGCGTCGTTTTTCAGCCAGACCTTTCCGTTATCAGCGGCGGTCCTTTCCAAATGCCGCTGAAGGGCATGGACGAAAAGGGCGTGCCCGAATACGACTTGAGCCAACTGCAGCCGGTTTCTCAAACCCCCGCCAAGGGCGATGTGGCCATGAGTCCTGATGGATGGTTCGTGGCAGATTGCACGGGTTTCAAGGATGGTCAATTGCGTTGGACCCTGGCGACCCGCGATACCAAGTCACCTCCCGTCGGTCCGGGAGAATTGGAGAACCCTGCCCGGATGCTGGGCTATCCCGTCAAAAGTACGCAGGGCGAGGCTGGCTATCTCGTCGCCCGATATTCCTATATGGGCGAAATCTATATCTATTCGATGGATGGAATCCTCGTCACCACGCTCGGTTCCGATATCCGTTCGGCGCCGTTTTGGCCTTATCCGGAACAGAAGCTGGGCATGCCCATCACGGGATTGAGTTTCGATGCCGAACATTTCTGGCCTTTCATGTTCGGGCTTGATGACGGCAACGTTTATCTCTCAGTGGGAAAGTGGCACAGCTCCATTGTCCGCCTCGACGGTTTGGACAAGGTGCATCGGATTGACTTGGGCAAAATCGATGTCACGGCTGAGATGATCGCGGCTGCAGCCCCTCTCCGGGCAGCAAAGGCGGCTGATGACGCTCTGCGCGATGAAGTATCGGTGCCTGCCATTCAAGCCAAAATCGACGGCGATCTAAGTGAATGGCCTGCGAATGGCTGGGCGAAGATCAATTCCAAGTGCTCGTTCCAAGTGGGACTATCGGGCGACAAATTGGTCGTGGCGTATCGAACCGATCAAAATCAGCTGTTGGCTAATTCGGCTACCGAGTTTCCTTTTGCTTTCACCCAGGGCGGAGGTTTGGACCTGATGTTGCGGACCAGCGGCGCGGGTGATGACAAAAATCCCATCGCGGGGGACATTCGTCTCTTTGTCACCCAAAAGGACGGAAAAACCCTGGCGGTCCTCTATCGGCAAAAGGCTGCGGTGGTCGGAAACCGGCAAACCTTTGCCTCGCCTATAGGAGAAGTGACATTTGATGACGTGCAGGACGTGAGCAAGGACGTGGAAGTAGCTTCCAACGGTTCGAACTACGAATTTTCCGTGCCCCTGTCTGTCCTGGGATTGCGGGATCCTGTCGGCAAAACTTTTCACGGAGATGTCGGCATTGTCTTGAGCGACGGTGTCCATGCCCGGGCGCGTATCTATTGGCATAACAAATGGGATTCAATGGCCTCGGATGTTCCCAGCGAGGCCCGGCTTAATCCCAGCCAGTGGGGGCTTTTTAAGTTCTAAAAATTGAAATCAAAAACAGAAAACAAGATATGAAAAAATCCTCTCACTTCCTTTCCAAAAGCATTTTTGCCTTCTGCGCACTTATGTCACTGGCCGGATGCCTGGGCGCTTTTGCTGAACCCGCCATTCTCACCAAAGGCGTGCCCATTAAAATCATGCCGGTGGGAGATTCGATCACCGAAGGAAAATATACGCAGGGCGGTTATCGCAAGCCACTCTATGACCTTCTCAAAAGTAACGGCTACGCTGTGACCTTTGTCGGCAAGGAAGACAATGGCGATCCCGCCAACGACACCGGTTTTTCCAAGGGAATGGAGAACCCCAACCATGAAGGTTACGGCAGTGCACGCATCGGGATGCTGTTGACTGGAGGCACCGTGGAAAAGCACACGGCACTCCCGATCAAGACATCACTTGCCAACAACAATCCCGATGTTGTCCTGATCATGCTCGGGACGAATGATGTCTTTGGCATCACTGCCACGGACAAGATGAAAGCGACGATGGAGAAACTCGTGAGTTCGATCTTTGAGCAGAGTCCGAATATCACCGTCGTCCTGGCCAGCATTTGCCCGATCGCAAAAATTGCGGCACGCGATGTGGACGTCAACGCCTATAACGCCGTGCTTCCCGACATTGTTCAGGAGCAAAAAACTCTCGGCCATAAGATCGAGTTTGCCGACATTCATTCCGTCGTGACTCCCGCGGATCTTTCCGGGGACAAAGTCCATCCCAGTGCGACCGGATACAATAAAATGGCCGCGCTGTGGTACTCGGTTTTGACCGGGGAGACTGCGTCCGAAGTCACGAAGTGATTTGATCGGTCGGGTTCGGTTTCAAAGCCATGCAATTACTGGTCCTGCTTTTCCTGGCTTTGAGCTACTCCAGCCTATTGGCCCAGGATGTGCCCTTAACGCGCAATCTCATGCAGGACAGCCTGCTGACCAGCTTTACGGAACAAGTCAATCCCTGGGCGGGACTCGATATCAATGGCAACCTGCACGGTATATGCGAGCCCCAACTTACTGTTGCGGATAATGGAAATGTCAGCGCAACCCAGCTTAGCCCCAGTGTGGCAGCGGGCGATTTGAACGGAGATGGTCTTCCTGATCTAGTCCTGGCCGATCCGATGGGTTTCATTTGGTACTTCCCCAATAGCGGTACTGTTACGCAACCCAAGTTTACCACCGGTGAGGTCATGTCCGTTTGGCTGGGATCGCCTATCACCAGGGAAATGGATAGGGCGTCCGATGCTGTTCGCGAAAGTGTAACGTCCAGGTATGTACCGCGCATACAACTGGTCGACTTTGATGGAGATGGTCGACTCGATCTCGTCGTCGGAACCTTTCCGGGCAAACTCTTCTATATCCGTAATAGCGGAAATTCCACCCAGCCGAAATTCGAGACTCCCAATGACTTGAACCAACTTAAATCCATTCCTCTTCGCACCGATGGCCGGCTCGACTGTAACTATTTGAGCCCATTTTTATATGACTTCACCGGAAGCGGACGACTTGATCTCGTGCGGGGGGATGGAACTTACTCGGCGAACAGTATTTTCCTGTTCACCAACAAAGGTTCCAACGGCGATCCCATGTTCCACGAAACCGACCAGGTCAAAATCATTCCCGGCATGGGACGTGAGCTCTTGACGCCGATCGTCATTGATTGGAACAACGATGGTAAGCCGGATATTCTTGCCGGTGAACGTACGGGCCAGATCGAATTTTTTCCCAACATCAGCCCGGACAAGGACCATCTGACCTTTGGGGAGGGCCAGCCCATCAAAATCGGCAATCAGACCAAGTTCGGTCAATTCACCACGGTTGCCACCCTGACGAATAAAGCGAATGTGCCTGATCTGATCTATGCCAACGACACGGGCCAGGTTTTTCTCGCCCACAATACCGGCACACTCGGCGCGCCGAGCTTTGCGGCCCCGGCCCAGCCCATCAAAGGCGGCCCCAATCCATATCCGAAGATATTGGTTTCAAACACATGGTCCTTCGGCAGCGCTGCCTGGCATCATGGTTTGAATGAGGGATCTCCTTACGGTGTTCCCTATGAAATACTGGAAGTCGTTAATGCTGAAAGGGAGCCGGGTTTTACCCCACCGGACGGCGTGTCTTGGAAAAATGCGCTTGAATATAAGCTCCTCGATCACAACAACACCTATTTTCCGGAGAGCTATTATCCGAAAACAGACGAGGATCGCCAGAAGCACGTCATTGGTTATGGAGGCCGCTTGCCTCTCGTTTCAGAAACTCAATACCAGGTAAGTTTCTGGGTTAAGGGCGGGGGTGTGCACGATCTCACGTATGGCTTCGGTGGAGAGCAACGATCCAAAAGTTCTGGAGCCGACGATTCTCCAGGCCATTCCATCGATATTATCAACTCTTTCAGCCCCGGTTCCAGTTGGAGCAGGGTAAGCGATACCATTTCATGGAGCACCACAAACGAGAAGAAGCACGACACCTCCAACTTTGGTTTTGGCATCAAGTTTGAAGGCCAGGGATGCTTGTATATCGCCGACGTGGAAGTGCACCAGTTACCGTAGTGACATGTCTTAAGTTGGGATCGCTTGAGAACCCTGGCTGGCACCAAACGAAGCCGTCCAATCGTAGGCGTGGATAAAGATGCCGTTTCCACATCTTATCTGTCCTGGAATCACCTGTTCACGCCATTTTCCCGAGATGAGAACTTTCACCTTTCCGGTTATTTCCAATAGGCGAAAGCGCTTGTGGCGTTCGTTTTCAATCTCGAGTTCTTCCTTGAGATCAATCAAAGGACCGGGTTCGACCCCAAGCCACGACCAGAGAGGCCGATCTTTTTGAGCCAACCATTGACCGTGGTAATCTAACAAACCGGTGTCAGGGCCAAGCCAGAGTTGGTGATTCGGTTTATCTTGCTGCCAATTTATCGCCATTTGCTGGGCTTGACCATCGAGGAGGGGAGAAAGAGGCATGACCAGCATCTCCGCTGAAGGCAGACCTGAAACAAACTCCGCATCGGTAACAAAACGGATTTGATATCCCAGGCTATCCAGCCAGTGATGAGCTCCCCTGAGAACGAGAGCCCTGCGATCTGTAGATAGACCCGTCGGGGAAGATGCATCAGCTACCTCGAAGTAGTGAAGGTAGCGTAGCGAATTTTGGCTGTAGTGGATCAACGCGACCGGTCGGGTTTGATAGGAATGGGTCGCTTGGGAAAAGATGTCTTTCTCCGCAGAGATGCGGCGCACTTCTTCCGTTCGACCGGAATCCTCGCCCTCAAAAGTTTGAAGACCATTCATCCCGATTTCTCTTCCTCCAGCAGTCGGTCTCCACATAAACAACCAGCTTTGGCTGGCGCCACGCTCGGCATAAATTCGCAGCGATTCGCGGAGGAAATCGGGTTCCCAATTCTCGCCGGCGAAAGTGCATTTCCACGCACGCACATGCGGTCCTGCCTGGGTTTCAGAGATAAGGAATTCGCCACCGGGAGTAACGCCATCCCGGACGCTGCGCATTAGATCGCAGCTGTAGCGCAGAGCTTGATAATCATTTTCGCGGTGTCCCGTAGCGGTGTAAAGATCGGTGCCGACCCAATCAAGACCGCGAGCTTGGGCCCAGTAGTCCTGTCCGATTTGAATCGAAAACGGGAGGCCGGTTTCGGGGATATTGACGCCGATCCGCTGCGACTTCGTTTCCTTCCGAAGAATAGCCGCTTGATTTTGAACAAATTGGCCGATGTTTGCCTCCCGCCATTCCAAAAAAGAAAGGAAGGCTCCCGGATTGCTCTTGGGGTGATGGGTGCGCCAAATCTGTTCCCAACGATTGTAGCGCTGGCTCCAAAACGCGCCGTACCAGGCTTCATTCAAGGCATCCAAACTTCCGTAACGATTGCGCAGCCATTGCTGGGCGTCTCGCAACGCGTGCGGATTGAAGTCGTAGAAGGCGGACGGGTCTTCGGCATAGTTGGGTTCGTTGTCGATCTGCCATCCCCAGACGGCCGGATGGCTGCCATAACGCTGCGCCAGAGTATGGATCGTGCGAGCTGCCTCTTCCCACGCCTGGGGATGGTTCCAACAAGTCATATGACGATGCGCCCAACAGACTTCTCCCTGATCACTCATTAAACGGGCATCGGGATATTTTTCAAAAAACCACGGTGGCGGCGTGGCCGTGGGCGTGGAGAGGCAAACATCCATTTCCTTTTCCAAAACCAGATCGAGAAAACGATCGAGCCCATCCCATGACCATTGGTCAGGTTCCGGCTGATACCAACACCAGGCAAATTCGAGAATCCGCACGCGATTAATTCCGGCGGCCTTCATCCGGTCCAAGTCTCGAGACCAATCGGTGGAAGGAAAATAATCAGGATAGTAGGCGGTTCCTAGTTTCATGGTTTGAATGGAATCAGCCCGTAACTTTGAGGTCGCGATTTAGCCCGGCGGAATAATTGGCCGTGGCTACGTCGGGGGCTATGGTGCCGCGTTGAATGACAGACAACTCGGTTTTCAAAAGAACAGTTAACTCCTCTTGTTCGCTTCGAACGAAAATGGGGATTCCCGGGCAGGGGGCAGGATATTTTCGATGCCACCCCTCCTTTACCTGGATTCCCGTCCATGCGTCCGTCCAATTGCCCGGCGGCAGAAGGATATCGCGAGAAGTGCTGCCGCTGCCCAGCACGGGAGCTACCAGGAGGTCAGGGCCAAGCATGTACTCGTCGAATACAATATACAATTCGTCGACGTATGGAGCGTCGTACCATAGGGGACGAATCAACGGGGCTTGCCGATTGGAAGCATGTTTGACGAGGTAGGGTTGCAGCTTTTTATGAAGAAGTGCATAGGTACGGACAGTGCTTTCCGTTTCCTTGGCATAGTTCCAGGGAAAATAGGAGAATTGCAATAAGGGCATGAAGGCGCTGGCTTCCGTCCAGCGTATAAAGAGTTCGTCGGTGGCAAGAGGGTCATCCGCTTTCATGGTCTGCACGCGTCCGGGAATCATGTCGGGAATCAGGATGTCATATCCCATCAATCCGAGATGGAGGCCGAGCGTGATCATGGCCGCCAGGCCATTATCTAATCCCCAATGGGAATCCTTTCCTCCTTGCCGCCAGATAATGGAACGCTGTTGAGACAGCCACGCGGTGCGGGTCTCGCAGGCGTTTGGAGTAAGTTCTTCAAAAAACGAGAGGAGAGCGTCTGAATAGCCCGACTCACCTGCAAAGGCATGCCAATCAGCTTCATCGGGAGCCGGTTGGTATTTAAAATCACCCCCATCGATTTTAAATCCGTCCACGCCGTAACTTTCCTGCAGGTACTGCAGTTTTTTCTGGAGCCATTCTCGTCCTTGAGGAGCGGTCACATCTATCAATCCGGCTGTACCGCCCCACCATTTGAAGAGAGCGGCGCCGCCATGCTTGCGACTGGGTACCAGGATTTTCTTGCGGGAAAGTTCCTCGAAACAAGCCGCCTCCTGATTGACAAAAGGTGTGACCCATAACCAAACCTTCAATCCGAGGGAATGGATTTTTTGGATCATGGCCGCGGGATCGGGAAAATCCCCGGAAAAAGCAAGCTCACCGAAACGCGATTCCCAGCGATCATCGATAATCAGGGTGGAACAAGGATAGCCTCTCGCATGAATTTGCGTGGCCATCTCCAGAATACGATCCTGCGTGAGGTAACGCGGATATTGCGTCCAGGTGCAGAAGAGACTGTCCCCCAAGATGGAGGCGCTTGGCGGTTGATTGGGCCAGCCCAAATGAGTCAACAACGCCAGTTGAGCCGCGGGCAAGGTCGCGCGTTGCCAAGTGCGCAAACGAAGCGGTGCGTCGGGAGAAATGATGTGGAGTTTGCCATCCCCGTTTTCGTTGAGCCGCACGTCGAGCAATCGCTTTGTCTCGGCCAGGATGGCCGTCCCGCTCGAACACATCCAAATGGGGGACTGGATATTATTGACCGCGAAGGATGGATTCACGATGGAACCTGTTTCCAAGGGACAGGGCTGCACGTGATTAAATCCATGTCCGAACCAATACCCGCCACTTTTCAAATCGAAGGAGATTTTTTGGCCCGCACGGAGATCGAAAACACCATCCGAAGAGATGACGCCCTCGCCACGGTCCGATATCGAATAGCTCAGGGAAGCGTTGTCGTTCATGGAGTTTTTGAATAAAGAAAATTGAAATCAAGGGGGACGCGGACGTCGCTCCCCACGGTGGGGTGAAGGGTGATGCCTTGCGGTCCTGCTGTGATCGTTTTCACACGGCCCCATTTTCTCGGAATGGCTGCGACCGCCATGATGTAATTCACGACAAGCGGAGTGCGCGGGTTCAACGATAGATGCGTCGCGAAGCCGCGTCGGTTGAAGGTATTGGGCTTAGCCGATTCCGCGAGTCCAAGGTGAAAATAAGAGGTGACATCCTCAAGGCCCATCACACCAACATGCCTGCCGTTCCACGGTGGATAGTGACGTCCTCCATTGGAAATCCAGAGCACCGTGCTGCGGAGAACGCGAGGGTCCTTGAGTGCGAACCAGACATAACGTTGCTCGGGAAAGGTGACGGCAGTCCATGCGAATTCGGGTTTCGATTCATGAGCGATCATCACAAGATCTTCAAAGCCGCGCCGGGCTGGATAGCGGCTTAAATCAGCCATGGTTCCGTCTGCGGCGGGAACTTTGTTGAGCTTGGAAAAGAAAGCGCCAGGTTTCAGGCTGCTGTAGCCTCCTTCGGCCGGATTCTCAAAGGCCTTGGGCAGAATCTGGGCGAATGAGATAGGACTTGTGTCAATCAAACCTGATCCGGGTGCATCGGGAAATTTCAGCATCGCGTGATGTCCCAGATTCATTTTTCCGGACATGTGAGAAAGAACATGGCGACAATAGATCGCGGTTTCGCCCTGGCGCAGACGGATCATTTTATCGATATGCCCCGGCCGCACCTTGGCTTTGAGGGATAGGTGCAACTCCGTCCCGGCTTTGCTTTTCCTCATCGTCACCAGCTTCCACTTTGTGTTGGCGCTTTCGCCATGGGGCGGATGACACTCGCCGCGGTAGGTACTTTTATCTCCGCCAAAGGGAGCACAAAAGAAGTCACCTCTCAGTGACTGCAACAGCTTGGGTAGTTTGGCAGCTATCTTTTCTTCTGCCCATGGAGCAATGGCGAAGGGTTCGACAACCCCGTGCGCCAGGTGAATGCGGATCGGCGCCAAGTGTCCGCCCTGCCGGGTTATGGCGGCCTCGACTCGATCGGAGGTGAAGTGCCAGGAAGGTTGACCGTGGATGCGAGTGAGTTTCATCGGTCGGAGACTATTACCAAATGGAGCAACCCAGGCACCATTGGTTTTGCAGGATGGAAAAAATAGAGGATGAGATCGACATGGGGCTGTTCTATGAAGATATCTCTTTTGTGAGTGATGTTCTCAATCGATTAAGATAAAGACCATCTCTGCGCGCGGTTTCCCATGGATCGTGACGTTGACCGTGGTCGACATGCTCGACGGAAAGCGTGAGTGACTTGCATCCTTTACCCAGAATTGAACGCACAACGGGCTTCCAGTCAAAAGCACCCTCTTCGAGAAAAGTCAGGTCACCTTTACCAAGGCTCACCATCCAATTATGTATATGAATGTGTGTCGTTGTACGGGCCAGTGAGCCGACGCTGAATTCCCACTCTTCGTTGACCAGCGGTAACTGGAGGTTGGTCGTCAGGTTCGGACGATTTACCTCTTGCAGAAGACGGAGCGTCGACGGACTGTCTTCCATCAGGCTGCCCTCATGACATTCGAGGCAAAGCTCGATGTTTTGTCGGGCCGCAACATCACAGAATTCGCGGAGAGATTGAATCGCATCCTTCCATTGCCGAGGTGTTGCTTCACGTGCCCCTACGACGCCGTCGCCCCACGGTGGGCCGGTGAAAACCCGCAGGCGCGAGCAATCCAAGGTCCTCGCATCGGCAACAAATTTGGTGAGAATCTCCCGGCTTTCGGCAATCGTTGATTCGCCTCCCATGAAATTAAAGTAAGGACAGAGTTGGAGGGCCCGCATCCCCGTGGCCTTGAACGCTGTAGCCCAAGCGGGAGCACCTGCCTCATTGAGGTTGGCTGGCCAAAGCTCAACGCCGTCAAAGCCGCAATCGCGGAGGCGTCTGAGGCCCTCCACGGGTTCAAGGCCGGAGAAGGGCCAGCAAAATCCGAGTTCGATTCGTCGCATGGGCTGAAGAGGCCTTATACTCTAAGAGGAAGGTTTCGTTCCAACAAGAATATTCTGCTTCGGAGCAGAATCCAAAGAGTTGCAATCCGAAATATTGATTTTGGAATTGATTGGTCATGACTATGGGAAAGTAGGGCCGAAAAATAAATCAAAAAGTGCTTGGAAGCAGTAAAAAATAGTGTACGGTCAGGTCAGATGGCAAATGCAATAAACTCCACGCTTGGGCTTGGCCGGCAATCCGCTTTTCGTAACAAACGAGGATTTTCGCTGATGGAGCTTATGTGTGTCTTGGCGATTATGTCAGTGCTGGCTTCCATGTCGTGGCCATCCATTGTAGGTATTCTGTCGGGAGATCGCCTGACCAATAATGCTTACGAATTGAGCGGATTAATCCAGCAAGCAAGAACCACTGCCATGACCCAACACACCTATGTGTGGCTAGGTTTTTATAGCTATACGCAAAATGGAGCTCCTGCGCTCATGGTTGCAAGCCTGGCGGAGAACAGTGGCCTCGCCACCGTTGTCCCAACCACAAGCAGTCTCCCCAACAGTAACTTTCAACTTGCTGGAAAACCGGTCATCCTGAACAACGTTTCCATCGCCACGGTGTCGAATTATACCAACCCCGCTCTTCCCGGGCTGGATGTACCCGATAACACGGATGTGGGATCGCAAACCTATTCTTTTTCCATGAGTGTCTTGGGCATTGCCAACGCGACGTTTAATAACGTGATTGCTTTTGGCCCCGATGGGCAGACCTACCTGCCTACAACCACGGGTGCGCTGGGCAGCAATCCCGTGTTATGCGTGGGTGTTGGTTTGACTGCATCGCCGGGATCCGCCAAAAATTTGCATACGGCGGCAGTTCAGGTACACGGGCTCAGCGGTCAAGTCTCGGTCTTTCAACAGTAGCGCCTGGTTCAGTTTCGGCTTTATTTACTTATGGCAGTCAAACCGCATAACGGTTTTGAACATCGTGATGCAAGCATCACCGCCTTCTCGCTTGTGGAAGTTGTTCTGGCCATGGGAATCGTTTCCTTCGCGCTCATCATTATGTTCGCGTTGCTTCCGATCGGGCTAAAATCAAACAATGACTCGATGGGAGAAAGTCAGGGTGTCAATTTATTGCAGGCCCTGATCGCGGATCGCAAGGCCTCCGCCTACACCAACTACTCGTCGTATTACAGTATACCTGCCCTGACAAACGTCACGAACCAGATGACCGGTACTCTTTATGTCATGGAAGATGGCGTGACGACGAACGCCCAGGCAACGGCTGCGCGCTATTGCGTCAGCTATACCGTCTATCCCGCGACCAATATTTACTCGGGAGCCACCAATGATCCGGTGACAGGTCCACCGCAGCCCGTTTCCATCAACTTTAGGGTGAGTTGGCCCGCGGCTCAAACCAATCGGCCATCCTCCGTTGAAACGATTGCGACTTTCATGCAGCCATGAAAGAACATCCTGATCACTGGCAAAACGGGGCCCATTGTTCGGCAGGGTTTACGCTTGTGGAGGTATTGGTGGCTGAGGTGGTGTTCTTGATCTTGATGCTCGTCGTCGTGCAATTAACTTTTGGAGTCGTCCAAACCGCCGCGACGCAAAAGAAGCGCATGGATTCGTTGGACGACGCCCGGCAATCGCTGGATCGCTTGAGCTTGGACTGGGCCGCGAGAGTCAGGCGCAGCGATGTTCTCGGAGCTTTCACCCGGCAGGCGGCATCTTCCGCCAATGCTCCAAACGCTCAAATAGGCTTTTTGACGCAGGCCCAGGCCTACTCCGGGGCGAGGCATCTTGCCTGGGTCACTTATGCGGTGAATAACGTCACCCAAGTGAACCAGGGAAGTCAGAGTACAACGATGCCTGCCCTGGAGCGGGGAATCCTTGGTTATAATTGGGCTACCTCCGATGGCCCGGCGAACCCCTTGATGACTTTTCCTGCGGGAGCCAGCACGCCGTCGGGAACAGCGACGGTCGAGCCTTTGGCCAACACCGTCTTTCGGTTTGAATATTGTTTTTTGCAAAAGGTGCCGGCCACCGTTCCCCCGGCAACCACGACGAGCGCATTTACGACCAATTCTTCGCTCTACCTCAATTCATCCAATCTTGTCGGCATTGTCGTGGCGGTTGCGTCGATTGATCAGCAGACCCGTCAAATTCTGACCCTGTCGCAGTTGGTGGCATTGGGAAATGCCTTGCCTTCGGTCACGGACGGTCAGGATCCCCAAGCCGCGTGGACGACGAGCATCAATAGCGGCACGTTTGTCTCGGCAGCCGTGTCCGCCGGTGTTTCGCAAGCCACGGCCCAAAATGCCGCCCGGGCCGTAAGGGTCTTTCAACGTGTTCTGTACATCAACGAGTAAGCGGGACCGAGGAGGGCACCGTGTTAGCTGTGAGTGATGACGAGATTGCCGATGCCAGCCTTGAAAGTTGCGCCCTTATTTCCCCCGATGGCGGTGCCGTCCCGAATGGTGAAGCCGAGAAAACTGCTGAATTTTGTGTCGTCATGCTCAGCCTCGGCTATGGGAATGTCGTCCAGGAAAACCTGAAAGGTATGTTGATTCAAATCCAGGACAGCTTTCACATGCGCAACTTTACCCGCGGTAAAGTTTGCGGGCGCAGAGCCCTTTTTTAAGCCGATACCGCCGAGCGTCAAACTCGTCGGTCCCGAGCAGGCGATCGCAAGGATGTAAGTCGATCCTCCGTCACCGTCGATAAAAGGCATCGCCATCAAGGTCTCGACCGTGTTCGCTGCGGAGGGTGTGATTGTATCGAAGACAATGTCCAGGTTCACCGTAATGATTCCCGCCGTAAAGGGCGTGGCCGCTTTTAACGTCAGCGCAGGCATGTAATGCGAGCCACTTTCCTTGTCGTAAAGCAAGGCGGGAGCAAGCGGTCCCACAGCGGCAGCGCCCGCGAGCGTGTTTTGAGCATCCGTGGTCACCTTTTGCGGACCGGAACAGGGCACTACATAGGGAACTTCCGTGAGCGCCTGACCTGGTTTGAGATCCTTGAACGTCAGGTTCCATAGCGTGTCTTCGGCGTGGGCGGATGAAGCGGTAAAGCTAAGGACCAACAGTGCAGCCAAATGGGTGAGACGGAATGGGTTATTCATGAGTAAAACGAGCATCGGTTCGGCCCTTTAGATTTTAACAATAGCTTTAGAAATAGGAGTAAAGGAATGCCAAGAGAGCAGCGTCGCCGCAATGTGCTTTGAAGCAGAATGTATGGTGGCTTATCAGGCAAAAAAAGCAAGGGCAATTCATAGGCACAAGAGATGATATTCAGAAGATTACAAATTTGAAAAAATACAGTTGCATCCAATAGCCACTTAAGATAATCTGCTTCGAAGTAGATAGTTGCTTTCCGATGGTGGCTGAACTATAAACAAGGGGAATCTGATAAAACTCGACCGTTTCCAACACAGCAAAAATTATGAAAAATTTACTTACTCTCGCTGCTGCCCTCGCTGTATTACTCGCCACTCAGACTGCACAGGCGCAGTCGACATGGCTTCCGACTTCTGGAAATGGTTCTTGGTCGAATGCTGCGAATTGGTCGGGAGGTGTTCCCAATAGCGCTGGCGCCGTTGCCAATATCACGGCCCTCAACACGGCTACCGAAAATATTACTGTAGTCGCGGACACTGTGGGAATTATCAACCTCGGCGCCGCCAGCAACGCCCATACGTACAATATTACGGGGGGTACGCTGACCTTCGACAACAGTGGAAGCGGCGCGCAGATCAATGAATTGTCTACGGCCAATACCGACAGCATTGGCTCCGCCATCAGCATGGCGGACTCGAATAGCACGACGGCACTGACGATCACCAATGCATCGGGGCATACCTTCGCCATTTCAGGCGGAGTCACGAGTACGGCTTCGGGGAGTAATTTGGTGATCGATGCTAATGGTGCCGGGGCAATGAATTTCACGATCATCAATAACCAAGGCACAATCACCAATGCCGGTAGCAGCAGTGGGATAGTGACAATCGCGACTGGCGTGGGATCCAATGTCACGGGCATTACGGAAAGCGGTTCGACTTCGAAATTGATCGTCAGTGGCGCCATCGCCACGAATGCCGCCGGCACTACCCTGACCAGCACCACCACTGGTGGCTCGGAGCTATTTGACGTTACGGGCGGTATCACCGGCTCGGGTAACCTTATCCTTGATGCCAATGGCTCGAATACCTTCGCAAGCGGCGCGATCAAGATATTCACGGGCGACGTCGCCACCACCGGTACGATTACCAACTCGGGCAGTGGCTCGAGCATCGTTGAGATCCTTTCCAACATCACTGCGGCGACGGGTGTAATCCAGAATGGTGCCTCGGAGCTTGTTCTCGGGGGCAATAACACTTACGCCGGCAGTACAACCGTGCAGTCCGGCACGCTCGCGATTATTAGCGCGACGGCCTTGGGCACGGGGACCCTGATCATCAACGGTGGGTCGATCGATGTTACCTCGGGTAGTGTTCTTACGATGACCAACAACAACGCTCAAACATGGAACTCCAGCTTCAACTGGGTGGGTACTAAATCGCTGACTTTTGGCACCGGGGCTATCAGTCTGACAGGGACCAACGTCACCATCACCGCCGCGACGCACGCTGGTCAGCTCATAGAAAATGGCGCTATTTCCGGTACGGGAAATCTGACGTTTAATAATAACGTGGCGACTGGGACTGGTTTTATATTTAACGGCGCCATCAACAACAATGGCACGATCACAAACTCCGGCTCGAACGTGGGGCCGACGGTCATCAACGGTAACATCGGTTCCAACGTCGGGCTGATCACCCAGAACAGCGCGAATTCCCCCCTGACTCTGAGCGGTACGAATACAAACACCAACGGCGTGACCTTGACGACCGGCACGTTGAATCTCGGCAGTACCACGGCCCTCGGCGCTACGGCCAGCACCTTGACCATTACTGCAGGAACCCTTGACAATAAATCAGGTGGGAGTCTCACCCTTGCCAATGATAACGCACAGAACTGGAATGGTAGCTTTATCTTTTACGGCACGAATAATCTCAATCTCGGCACGGGTGCTGTAACGTTGGGGGCGACCCCAACCGTGACCGTTAACACGAATACGCTAACGGAGGGTGGCGTTATTGGCGGTGCGTTTGGCATTACCAAGACAGGCACGGGCACGCTGGTCCTTTCCGGCCTGAATACCTATACTGGGGTGACTACGGTCACTGCGGGCACGCTTTCAATCAACAGTATCCAGAATGGCAGTGGCGGTGGCGCCAGTGCCTTGGGTAATCCCAGTGCAGGCAACAACACCATCGTCCTCAGCGGTGGCACCTTGCAGTACACCGGCAGCAGTTCCGGCAGCAGCAATCGCGCGATAAGCCTGACGAATGCCAGTACAATCGACGCCTCGGGATCGGCCACTTTTGCCCTTAGCGGTGGTATTACGGGAAATAAAAACCTCACCCTACAGGGTTCGGGGCTCGGCGCTGAGAGCGGCGCCATTGCGACTGGGACGGGCTCATTAACAAAAGCAGGCGTAGGAGCGTGGACCCTTTCCGGTACCAACACCTACACGGGCGCGACCTTGGTCAACGCAGGCACGCTGGTAGTCAACGGCAGCCTGGCCAGCGGCAGCACGGTGACGGTGGGCAATAACACGGCGGTGGCGACATTGGCCGGTAACGGCACAATCAACGGCGCGTTGGTCACCTCGTCGACGGGCGGCAACGTGGCGCATATCGCACCGGGCGCGACATCGGGAACGGTGGGCACGCTGCATGTGGGCAATCTTGGTTTCACCATCGGTGGCGGCACCGACTTCGACTACGACCTCAATACCGTCCAAACAGCGGGCAGCACGTTCAACGACTTGATCGCGATGAGCGGCGGGGTGCTGACCTTCAGCGGCACGACGACCTTCAACTTCAACGCGCTCAGTACCCTGGCGACGAGCGGAACGTACACGCTGATCAGCGGGGCGGGTTCGATCAGCGGCTTCAACGCCTCCAATTTCATTGCCACGGGCATCGGCTCGTTGACCGCAACCTTCAGCGATACCACCGGTGCGCTGGTGGTGTCGTTTTCCAGCGGCAGCGGCACGCCTGCGGTGGCCTACTTCAACGGCAACACCAGTGGCGACCTCAACACGGCGTCGAACTTCTACACGACGGCGTCGGGAACGACGGTGATTTCCTCGGGGGTGGGAGGGACGACGGACGTGTTCATCACGGCGAACACCGGGGTGACGGGAACTAATGCGCTCGCGCCGACCCTCAACACCGGCGCGCTGACGATCAACAGCCTGACGCTGACGGGCAGCGGCACGGCGGGGAGCTCGCCGGTGACGCTGAGCGGGACCAATGCGCTGACGATCAACGCGGGCGCGGGCACTTATTCCGCAGGCACGGGCATCCTGGTGCAAAGCGGCGCGGGCAACGACACGATCAGCGCGCCGATTATTTTGGGAG
>Ga0206876_1049_pt1 | contig 34168 bp, 21 predicted proteins | sample Alteio_BWOrgCont_10_FD_152619 | JGI IMG/M metagenome (GOLD analysis project Ga0206876, IMG submission 152619) | Enriched cells from forest soil in Barre Woods Harvard Forest LTER site, Petersham, Massachusetts, United States -... | ecosystem: Environmental > Terrestrial > Soil > Temperate forest >...
TGGGGATGCAACAAAAAGGCGGTTTTATTTTCAACGGATGACGCCATGAAAGGGGCGGCGCTCATGATGGTCTTCAGTTCGCCGGCCAAGGTATTGGCAATCGTCGTGTTGTCCGCCTTGTCCGCGATGGAGGTCAGTTCCCAGCCATCCTTGAAGTTGAAGGTGAAGTCGCTCTTGGCCAGAAAATTGAACGTGGTGACGCGATAGGGTTTTTGCGGGTCGGGCAGATAGACCGGCGCAACACTGAAGCCGGAACTTGAGTCATCCGGCTTGCCGGCGACGCGGTCTGCGGTCGCATTGTTGGTGACAGCCTTTTGCGCCGGGTTCGGCGTCACTAGAAAATATAATTCCGGCTGATAAAAAACGTAGCCCTTGTCGGCTGTGCCAGCGGCCCAATTCCCCCCAAGTTTGTCCGCCGAGATGGGCTGGATTGTGTAGGCGGCGCAACCGGCCGACAGCAAGGCCAAAAGGCCGAAAGGAAGCAGGATGACGTTTTTCATAATCACGTTACGAGTTAGATGACTGCGAATCTCCATTCGGAATCATAATGCTTATGACAAGATTGGCTGAATATGTCAAGTCTGCGTTGGCGGCGCGGTTTCCTGCCCGTGCTGACGGCGTTCGTGGTTTCGCTTGGCGAAGTCGTCCCTCGTGTCCGATAGGAAATCGTGGCCGTGCGCCAGCACCCCCCAACGTGTCGTCGGCTAGGGTGATCACCCGACGCCGGGCGACTTCGCGCGGTTTGGTGAACGAGACGGTTAGACGAAGTGAATCCCGATAGCCGCAGGAAACCGCGCGAAGTCGCGCGGTAGCCGACGACACGTTGGGGGAACCCGTAAGTCAATGAAGCCGCAGATTGCGGCCGGCGCGGTTCGCGCCCCTACATACCATGTTTGTAGGGGTCGTGTCGGGGTAATGTTAAAGGACAAAATCCGCCGATGGGCGGATTCAATCAAAAATATGTCCGTAAAAATCAGATCAAGTCCAACGCTTCCGCCAGCAGTTTGGGCGATACCACTTTGACGCCTTGAATCGTCCGACCGTAGAATTTGCCAAAATCTTTGGCATCACCCGTCAGCAGGTGTGTGGCCTGGCCGGCAATCGCCCCGCCCAAAATCGGCACATCCTTCAACGCCAGTTCCACCTCCAATTCCGTCGCCAGTTGCGAAATGATCTCACATTGCCTGACCAATCGTTCCAGTCCCTTCACATGGTCGGGAAACTTCGCCGCCAGATTGCGCCGCGCTTCTTCCACGGCATACTCGTTGGTCAGCAAGTCAGCTTCCGCCAACAGCATGTCCAAAAACGCCCGCAGCCGGCTGTGCGGTTGCGCCGCCGAAAACAGGATGTTGGCATCGAGGAAGATTCTCATCTCTTGGACTTGAGCCGAAGCCCCGCCAGCGCGTCCTCGTTGTTCCGCTTGAACTCGGCCAGCCGCGCCTCGGAATACATTTCGACTGGAAAGGTGACGCCCGCCCGCAGCAAAATGCCGTCGTCGGTTTCCTCGGCGACGACCTGCGCGGTGCGGCTGACGCCCAGCCGCTGGCGCATTTCCTTGGGCAGCGTCAGTGTCCCGCGTTCATTGATGTTGATCACTTTTGTCATGGATTCAGTATTTCATACTTTCAGTTATTGTGCAAGTGGTGGCGTGTGGCCGACGGAATCCAGCCAGACCGGCAAAGCCGCTTTCGTCAGGGAATGGCTCAACCAAGCCGTATGGATTGCGTCGCGCAATATCTGTTTTGCGACCTGGCCGCAAAATCCGGCTCAACCGGGCCGTCGTTTGGAAATCACCTTTTGATCGCAATTCATTGCGGCGTTTTTTGGCAGTGCCAGTTCTGATCTTCTCTGTGCCTTGGTGGCAAATCCAAAAAACTGTAAAGTCGGCGACCGCTTGACATCATCATGAAAATGTGGCGCGGTTTGAATTTTTCTTTATAGGAAACCCGTTCCCGACTTTTCCCCAGTTCTGAAAGAACGTTCCCTAAACTGAATATGATTTTTTGAGTATTTTTAATCTGTATATTCTTATATAGAATGAAGTTAACTGGCTGACCACCAGAAGTCAGCGGGCTAACATCCAGAGGTTAACTAATTAACTTCTGGAGGTCTTATCCACAGATTTCGTGCGGCGACCACTATACACCGGGCTGTTTTTTGACTTCACCTGAAAGTGAACCGTGTAAAGATTCGTCTTTCCCTGTCCCCGGCGATGGATGCTGACCAGTCCAGCCTGTTCCAGTTCGGTGATCAATTGGGTTACGCGCGAGCGGACGAGCCCCATGTCTTCGGCTAATCTATCCTGTCCCGGGAAACATGAATCATTATGCCACGCGTAGCTCAAGAACATGGCATAAGTCACTTTTGCGCCGGACGACAGATTGGCATCCCGGATGATGAAATTCGGGACTTGGGTAAATCCCTGCTGCAACACCGGATCAATCGTGTCCAGTTGCAGGTTCTTCTCCTTGAGGATTTTTCCGATGGGTTCCATGTGTGGTATGATTATCCCATAGGTGAATCGTTTTCTCCTAACTGTGGAAAACTTCCCGCTGCGCTAATAAAACTTCGATGTCAGAAAATGAAAATCACAATTCCCCTGCTGCGATTCCGAATGGTGCGGAAAACTTCCGCACGGTTCCGAAGGATTCCGCAACGTTCGGAAACGTTCCGAAAGCTTCCGAATCTTTCCGCAGCGTTCCGCACGTTTCGGAACGTAAGGAAAACCACAGTTTGACGGTGCGCGATGCGGCACGGCTGTTTGAAACCGCTGGAGTTGCTCGGACGGAACGGAGCATCACCAATTGGTGTCAGCCGAACCGGACGGGGATGGCCAGACTGGACGCGTATTTCGATCCGAATGAGCGGAAGTATTTTATTACGCCGCAGAGTGTGGAATTGGCGATTGCAGAAGAAAAGGCCAAAGCCGCCAAGGTCAACCAACCGGCGGAACCGTTCGGAACCGCTACACAAGATTTCCGCACCATTCCGAAGGCTGCGGAAAGAACAGAATCGCCTTTTCTGAATGATTCTGAAAACCGGGAAGTCAGGGAGTTGGAAAATCAGGTTCGGGACTTGCAGATCACCAACAAGGCAAAGGACATCGTGATTGAACAGATGCAAAAGGAGCGCACCGGCTTTTTTGAGCAGGTCATCAGCGCCAGTCGCAAGGTGGGCGAGTTGGAAACGAAGCTCCTGCAATTGGATGATCTCAATGAAAAGCCAGGCCACTAAACACCGGAAAACTGCTCCAATCCATGACAGAATTGTCTCATAAGTGTAACGAATAAAAAAAGATAGAAAAAGTTCTTGAAAGTTTTTTGGAAGAGGCGTAAAAACGCTGGCGACCCTAAAGCACTGGTTCTGTCAGCGGGATGTGTGGCTCACTCAACACATAAAGAACCAAGTGATCAGGCGATTGGTTAAACCATATTTTATATGTCAGTTTTGCCATAAACACTGCTCTCCCTCCCTGTTTTATGAAAATCCAACGTTTGACCGTCGCGGCATTAGCTTTCAGTGCGATCAACCTGCTGGCGCAAACCATCGGCACCAGCACCGGTCAAACGAGTGCGCCTGCGCCGACGCCTTATGCCATCACCCGACAAGACGCCAATAGCCGGGTCTGGGAACGGACAACGTATGAAACCAGTCCTGATGGCAAGGCCATTCCGCACCTTCACAAATACACGGAGGTCGCGACCGGGTTGAATCATTTGGTGAACGGCCAATGGGTGGCGTCGAAAGAGGAGATAGACATTAATTCAGATGGCACGGCGGCGGCGATCAACGGCCAGCATCAAGCCTACTTTCCAAGTGATATTTACAACGGGCAGATTGAACTGGTGACGCCGGATGGTTTGCAATTGAAAAGCCAGCCAGTGGGATTGAGCTATGATGACGGGACGAACACGGTATTGATCGCGGTGTTGACTAATTCGGTTGGTCAGGTGGTGAACACTAATCAAGTCATCTATCCCAACGCTTTCACTGGCTTCGCGGCGGATTTGCTTTATACCTACCGCAAAGACGGCTTTGAACAGGACATTGTGTTGCGAGAACAGCCGCCCACGCCGGAATCGCTGGGACTTAACGCGGCCACAACCAGGTTGCAGGTGTTGACCGAGTTCTTCAATCCAGCCAATCCGATGCAAACAACTTCCACCGTGAGCAGGCAAGATGGCTTGGCCGACACGACCTTGACGTTCGGCCAGATGAAGATGGTGCAAGGCAAAGCGTTTGCCATTGGTGATTCAACGGCTCAAACCAAGAGAGCGCCGGTGTATAAAAGCTGGCAGGTATTGCAGGGCCGGACTTTTCTGGTGGAAGAAGTGCCGGTGGCGAGACTGGCGGCGCAGTTGGGACAATTGCCAGCGCCGGCCAATGCCACGGCGAGTGCGGTCAAGTCGTTATCGTATAAAGTTTCAGCGACGCGCTCGTTGCCGCCGGTTCATCTGGCGCAGGCGGACACGAACACGCTGCAACTGGCCAGACTGGACTTGAATCGAAAACAAGGCGTGGTGCTGGATTATGTAACGCTTGATCCGTCAATAAGCGATTTCACGTTTCAGGGCGATACAACTTATTACGTCAGCGGCTGGCTGGACTTATATGGGACGAATATCTTCGAGGGCGGAACCGTTATCAAGTATACGAGTTCAACCGGCGCTTCCCTTAACTTCATAAATTTTGACGGCTTTTTTGTGATCAATACATCCTCTTATCGTCCGGCGGTGTTCACTTCCATGGATGACAACACGGTAGGCGACACCATCAGCGGCAGCACGGGCAGCCCGACAACCATTGGCAGTGGTGTGGTTTATCTCTACGACAACAATGAATACTCAAATGAAACCTTGTTGAGTGGGATGCGCTTTTCGTATGCCGGCACGGTCTACGAAAATGATCAGAGCCGTTCCGCATTTACCTTCCAGGACTGCCAGTTTGTGCAGTGCGGCACCTGTGTCTCTATAAGTTCTGCTAGCGAGCTCTCTTTGTATAACGATTTGATTACCCAATGCGGATTGGCAATCGAAGCGGGACTTACTCTGGATGGCAATAATATTACGGTGGATAACTGCGCCTCGTTTGATGATGGGGATTATGGCGGCAACAACGGCGGGATCACAAACAGCATCTTTACGGGCGGAAGTGTGGATACCAATGAATATGCCTTTGATGACAGCGTGGTGCTGGCTACCAATACAGGTGTTTTTCAAACCGTTGGCGGCGGCAGCTATTATCTGGCAACCAATAGCATCTATCACAACGCGGGCACGACGAACCTAGACCCAGCGTTGCTGGCCGACCTTGCCACCAAGACCACCTATCCGCCAATCGTCTATTCCAACGTGACCATTTCTGTGAACACGACCCTTTCACCCCAAGCCCAGCGGGATAACACCGGCAACCCTGATCTGGGTTATCACTATGATCCGTTGGACTATGTGTTTGGCGGGGTTGTCCTGGATACCAACCTGACTTTTACCACCGGCACGGCGGTGGGCTGGTTTGAGACTGACGGGAGCGTATCTTTATCGGGGCAACCCTATGGCATCTCCCTGAACAGCGGCGCGAATTTCACCAGCACCGGCACGGCGACCGCCCCGTGTTGGATCGCCCGCACGATGACGGTGCAGGAAGGGAACGGCAATTGGACGGCGGAAGGCTATTTGGGTGGAATTATTTTTGATGGGAGCGGTTCGGGCGGTCTCCCGCAACTGAACGGCCGGTTCACCAAATGGTCGTCCATGGCCAACGATGGCAACCTGTTCCGGGACAATTGGGCTTATGGCACGGCCAGCTTCACGGACTGTGAATTTTACAGCGGCGGCATCAATTCCTACCGGCCCCCGCTTTATTTCACCAACTGTTTGTTTTTCGAGGAGGGCATCGCCTTTTGGGACCAGGAAAACGCGGCGAGTTGCGCCTTTGAGAACTGCACGTTTTGGAACGGCGGGCTGGTGTTATGCCGTTACAGCGGGCAATCAGCCTCGTTTTGGAATATCCAAAACACGGCGTTTGACGGGACGGCCTTCCAGACGTATGACAACTATAACGGGAACACCAATTACACGCTGTTTAATTACAACGCGTATAACACAAACAACCTCAATTGGCAGACATTTGATGTCGGCCTCGGTGTGAACACCAACACATTGGAGACAATCGGGCCGAACGACGTGATGGTGACGAATTACAACTGGCAGAGCAGTTGGTTTGGGAATTTCTATCTGCCGTCGGACAGTCCGCTAATAGACATGGGCAGCACCAATGCCAATTTTCTGGGGTTATATCATTTTACGACGCAGACGAATCAGACCATCGAAGGCGATTCGATTGTGGACATCGGGTATCACTATGTGGCGACGGATCAATATGGCAATCCGCTCGACTACAATGGCGATGGCATTCCCGATTACATCGAAGATGCCAACGGGGATGGGTTGGATGATTCCGGTGAAATCGGCTGGAACATCTCCGGTGATTTGGGCTTGCAAGTGTGGATCACCCAGCCGAAGCAAAATTCAAGCCTGCCTTGAGCGAACGATGACAGATCAGCATAAGGACCTTCCATGAAAATGAACATCTATGCGAGTATTTGGTTGACCGGTCTGGTCTTGGCGGCGGCACCGCGTGTGTTGGCGGACGCATTGTCCGTGGCGGGGCAGATCAAGGCGGAACCGGTGTTTGCCTCACCTTTGGACTGGACGGGCGACCAGCCGCCGGCGGAAGCGGAATCCGCCGCGCTGTTGCAAGCCATCAATGGATTGCGAACGACCGGCAGCGGCAGCGGCTTTGCGGCGTTGGAAGATTTTTTGACCGCTTACCCGCAATCGGCTTGGGCGCCGGCCTTGCATGTCAGTCTGGCGGAATACTATCGCAGCCGCGGGCGATACAGCCTGGCATTGTCCCATTGGGAAGCGGCTTGGGATGAGACAAAAGCTGGTCATGACCGCCGGACGCAAAAACTGGCCGCGCGGGACATCGCGGGCTGGACGCGGCTGCTGGCGAGTTTGGGGGAAAAGGAAAAACTGGAGGCCTTGTTCAAGGAGGTCAGTGACCGGCAATTGCCCTTGGGAGTGGAGGCGACCATGATTGAAGAGACCAAAAGCGGCCTGGCGATGATGGAAGCCAAGCCGGGCGAATCCTACCGTTGCGGTTCCTTTGCCTTGGGCCATATGGCGATGGCCTTAGGGGTGGATCCGAAAGTCAGCCGTAAATTATTTGAAGTTGATTCGCCGGACGGCGGCTTTCACATGTCGGAACTTCTGTTGCTGGCGCAAACGAACGGCCTGACAGTGGCGGCGGTGCACCGGCCGGAAGGGGCGGACTTGATCGTGCCCTCGGTGGTGCATTGGAAATTGAACCATTATGCGGCGATCACGGCCAGGAAGGGCAACCTGTATCGGGTGGAAGACCCGACCTTTCAGGGGCATGTGTGGCTGGATGCGGCCGCGATTGAGGCGGAATCCAGCGGTGATTTCCTTGTGCCGCGTGACAAGGCCCCGGCTTCATGGCCGGAACTCACCGCCGCCGAATGCGCCAGCATTTATGGCAAGGGTTATCCCAATTGCATTGATGATTCAGATGATAATGGGCCGCCGCCCAGCAATCCTTGTGGCAGTAGCGGTGGTGCCGCCGCCGCTGCGAACGATTCTGGGAGTGGTGGCGATGATGAAGATGATTCAGATGATCCTTCATCTGACAGCGGTGCGATGGTTCAGAGCAATATTGCGCAACAACAATCAGCCGCTTCAGGACCGGAAGATGATCTGGCGCGGCAGCCCGGCATGCCGCAGTGGAGTGTTTCCGAGCCTTATATCACCTTGTGGTTGAAAGATGCGCCTTTGCTTTACCACCAGTCCGACGGCCAATGGATGCAATTAAAGCTGGCTTACAAAAGCCGCGGGGACGCCCAAAACAGCCAGGGCGGCGGGTTTGGGGACAAATGGTCCTGCAATTGGATGGGGATGCTGCAATTCCAGTCAACCAACACGGACGAGGTGGTGGATTATCGCGCGGGCGGCGGGCAGGAAACGTTTCAGACCGACGGCACGCCCTCCTACCAGACGGCGCGGGTTTTCGAGCTGGTCCCGGTGGACGGCACCAACCAGCCGGCCTTGGTGACACCCTTCGGTGCGAAGAACATCTATGGTCTGTCCATCGGCGACCTGACCGGAACAACCAACAGTTATCTGACTGAACGCACTGACCGCTATGGCCATGTCCTGGAGCAGTTCAATTATGGAACCGCCGGGACTTTGACGCTGATGACCAACGTGATCGACATGGATGGTCGCACCAACACGCTGGCCTATGGCAACACCAATTATCCAAACCTGATCACGGCGGTGACCGATCCTTATGGCTTGACCGCATATTTCAACTATGACGCCAACGGCCTGCTGACCAACATTGTGGATGCCCAGGGCATGTCCACGTATTTCCAATATGACAGCGCCGAAAACCTCACCAACATGGTGACGCTGTATGGCACGAACAGCTTCCAGTATTTTTCCGGCCGGGATGACAATGGCGGCCTGGAACGCGGGTTGTTGATCACCGAACCCACCGGCGACCATCAGGCTTATGCTTATCAGGATGAGGCGCTGGGTGGCGAATATTATGCGCCTTATGCCAGCGACTGGTGGTTGAGCAACTATCGGTTGAGTTTCCATTGGAACCGGTTGCAATACACCACGGTCAGCAGTGAAGGACAGACCAATTTGTTTTTGATGACGGCAGATGATTATGACAATGCCTCGATCAAACATTGGCTGCACGGAGACCCCACCGCCACCATGAGCACCGTAAGCGGCACCCTGGATTCCATGTCTGATCCGCTTGACCCCGTGCAGAACCTTCGTCCCAACGGTGTGACCTATCTGTATCAAGGTGAAAGCAGCCCCTACATTGACGGTGGCTCTGGCCCGGCTTTAAAGCAGGTCACGGAGATTATACTGAATCAAATGATCGGGGCGGTCAATATAGGCCGCAACAGCCTTGGTTTGATGACCAACACCATTTATTACAACAGTGATGGTTCCACGGCGGCTTACACCGCCAACTATGATGCCAGTGGCACCATCCTTCAATCGGTGCTGGGGCCAAGCGGCGAGCTGACCGCCGGTTTCGGTTATGACCCCGTCATCACCAACCTGCTGGTTTCAGCGACCAATGCCGTGGGGGATGTCCTCCGTTACACCCATGACACCAACACCATGAAAGTGACCAGCATCATTTTCCCCGGCGGCCTGGTGCGCACGAACCTCTATTACGCCAGCGGGCCAAACCAGGGCTTCCTGCAACAACAGATTGACCTCGGATTCCGCACCAATTCGTTTGCCTATGCCAACGGCAATCTGGCGGCGCAGACCAACGAACTTGGGCTGGTGACCACTTACACCCATGACAACCTCAACCGGCTTACCTCCACCGGCTATCCTGATGGCACCACGGTTTCCAATGTGTATGACAAGCTCGACATCGTAGCGGCCAAGGACCGGCTCAACCAGTGGACTGACTATGGTTACAACGCGGTGCGGCAACTCATGGCCGTGACCAACGCGGACGGCCAGGTCACCACCTACGATTATTGCGGTTGCGGTTCGCCCGATGAGATCATCCGCTGGAATGGTTCCACCCCGCTGGTCACGCAATTGTCTTACAACCTTGGCGGACTTCTAACGAATGCCGTTTACCCTGATAGTTATCAGCTCTCTTATGTTTATGACAATTATGACCGGGTGCAAACCATCACCGACGGTGCCGGGAACCAAGAGCTGGCTTATTACCTCACGTATGGCCTGCAATCCGTTGTCCAATATGAATATCTGGGCAATGCAGCTGTGGGCTATCAACAAATGCTTAACCAGATGTTCGATGAATACGGCAGGCTCACCAACAGCGTGGATCGTAACGGCGTGACCACAGCTCAAAGCTATGATTTTGTGAACCGGCTGGCGACCCGTCAAACTTTGGGTTACTATGGCACGGCTTCCGGCATTGAAAATTTTGGCTATGGCTCCCTTGGGCTGACCAATTATACCGACCAATTGGGTCATCAGACCACCTATGGCTTGGATCTGGCTGGCCGCATGCTCTGCCAGACCAACGCGAACAATGAGGTGCAATCGTTCACCTACAACCCGGCGAATGAACTCCTGACCCTGACCGATGGCAAAAATCAGACGACCACTTGGGGTTACGATTCCTATGGCCGGATGACGAACAAGCTGGATGCCCTGGGCACCAACATTTTCCGCTATCAATATGACGCCGACAACCGGTTGACCAACCGCTGGAGCGCGGCCAGGGGCAATACCACTTATAAATACGACCCCATCGGCAACCTGACCAACGTGGTCTATCCCATTTCCAGCAATATCGTGTTGCGTTACGACCCGTTGAACCGGTTGACGAACATGGTGGACGGCGTGGGTTCGACAATGTTCGGCTGGACGGATGGCGGTCAGTTGGCTAGTGAGACCGGTCCGTGGGGCAACGATGCCGCCAATTATGCCTATAACAGCGCCCGCCAGCGCAGCACGTTGAGTTTGTTGCAGCCCACCGCTGCGCTATGGATGCAAAGTTACAATTATGACACGGTGATGCGGTTGAGCAGTGTCAGTTCACCCGCCGGGAATTTTAACTATACCTACAACGGGGGTGGCAGCGACCGTGTTTCCGCGTTGCAGCTTGTGAATAGTTCCGTTGAAAACCAATTTGACTACTTGGCGCGGTTGACAACCACCGCCTTATACACGCCCTTGCAATCGCCCGCCATCCAGTTTCAATATGCCTATGACGCCGGTTCGGAACGGACGCAGCAGGTGTTCACGGCGGGCAATTACATCAATTACGCCTATGACAATATCAGACAGTTGAAAACCGCCACGGGCACGGAAGCCGACGGGGTGACGCCGCGCTTGCAGGAACAGTTCGGCTACGCCTATGATAAGGCATGGAATCTGAACGTGCGGACAAACAACGCGCTGGTTCAAACTTTTGGCGTGAACACCGTGAATGAAGTGACGAATGCGGCACACAGCGGGACGCTGACGGTGGCCGGAACCGCCACGGAACCAAAGGGCGGCTACTACGGATGGGGTTCTCCTGCCGGGGTGACGAACGTGGTCGTGAGCGGCACGGGCTTGAGCAGCGGGGCGGCCAGCCTGTATATGGACGGGATGTGGGCGATGGCCGGCGCGACACCAGCCAACGGGGCGAACACCTACACGGCCGTCGCCCAAGACACCTATGGGCGGGAATCCACCGGCAGTGTGACGGTGAACCTGCCAGCCACAAACAATTACAGCTACGATCTGAACGGGAATCTGTTGAGCGATGGCACGCGTTATTTTGCCTACGACGATGAGAACGAATTGATCCAGGTGACGGTGTCTAACGCGTGGCAGAGCCAGTTTGTGTATGACGGGATGTTCCGCCGGCGGATTGAACGGGATTACAATTGGAGCGGCAGTGCATGGACGCAGACCAATGAGGTGCATTTCATCTACGACGGCAACGTGGTGGTGCAGGAACGGAATGCGAACAACCTGCCGACCGTGACCTATACGCGGGGGAACGATTTGAGCGGCTCATTGCAGGGGGCGGGCGGCATTGGCGGGCTGCTGGCGCGGACGGATAACGGCCAGTTGGTGGTGGGTCTGCCGACGGCCAGCGCGTATTATTTCTTCGACGCGAACGGGAATGTGGCCGGGCTGGTCAACTCCAACGGGCTGTTGGTGGCGCAATACACTTACGACCCGTTCGGCAATATCCTGTCCATGAGCGGGCCGCTGGCCGCCGCCAATGCCTATCGCTTTTCCTCAAAAGAATGGAATGCCAATGCCGGATTGTATTATTATGGGCGGAGATTTTATGACCCCATCCTGCAACGGTGGCTAAATCGAGACCCCTTGGGTGAAGCTGGGGGAATTAACCTCTATGGCTACGTTGGAAACAACCCAATCAACAAGGTAGATCCCAGAGGGTTAATTATTGAGATAATTATAGATGATGCACCTGCGATTGAAGCCGAAGCTGATGTTATTGCTGCCGAGGCCGAGGCCGAGGCTGCTGCTGCCGATGCGCAATTGCAAAATTTGATGCAGCAAGCAAGACAACAATTTTCAAAGTTGTGCAATAAAGTTAACCAAATGCACCATCCGATTCCAAAATATCTTGGAGGGGATCCAAATCAGCCTCTTGTTGAACTAGAGGCTCCATATCACCAACTAATAACGAATGCGTTTAGGCAACTTGCGCCTTACGGGCAGCCTCCTCTTCCTCCGGATGTGGTTCAAAACATTGTTAATACAGTTTATTCGCAGTATCCTTTGCCGAAGTAAATGTTATAATAAACGGCATGGAAACGGTGTATGAATTCCGAATTAAAGAAAAATATGCTCACTATCTTTTTCAACCAGACGAGGGTAAGCGCTTGGGTGAGTTAGTCCGTAAGGTCGAATTGCCTGTTGGTGATTCAAGATTTCAACGGATAGGTGAGCTAAATGCGTCCCTTAAAAAGGAGCACAACGATTTCTTTTTTACGAGTTGGGATATACGCCGTTATTATACTGTTGATGATGTTGAGCGAGCGGAGTTGTTTCTGCTTTGCCGCATTGCCACATTTGAGCCAGCGGGCGAAGAATACGGCACGCAATACGATGAATCACAGGCTTGTCCCAGTTGCAAAAGCGGATCGAAGCAAACCTCGCCTTTATTCCTGAATTGGAATCGGATTCCTAAGAACAAAGACATCGCCAGAACGATTGCCGGTGAAATTGTAGTTTCAAAACGGATGGTAGATTTGTTTGCCAAACATTCAATAACAGGAGCAACATTTGGCTCGGTTTGCCATCGCCCAGCTTCAAGTGCCGAATCAACAGACTGGTTTCAACTCCTGACCAAGTCGTGTGATGCAGAAGTTACAGCGCCGACCAAAATGGGGATCAATCCGTTCGATGAAGACACGGCGGGACAGTATCGTTGTTTGCGTAGAGATTTAATCGGACTCGCCCGATTGTCCGAGGTTTCGATCAGCCGTCCAAGTTACAGTGGTTTAGACATCGTTGCATCAAGGCAATTTGTGGGAACTCGTCGCGGACTCCTTCGACCGGAGCGATTTTTGCTGGTGTCGCCCAAACTCAAAAAAATAATCAAAGAGGAAAAACTAAAAGGTTGTGAATTTGAAATTGCTCATCTGGTTTGAAAACTTAAGGCTTCTTCCGATTGCCACGTCTGAAGTCTAAAATGTAATCGCGACTGTTGCGAGCGATTAGAAGTAGAAAATCAACCAAGAGACACTTACCCCGCCTGTGCCGGACAATCTGGCTGTCGGAAAAAACTCCGTGACGTGCAGCCAGCGTCGCCGGTGAAAACGCCGCCAGGTTGCTGGTGAAATGGCGCAACGACGACGGAATGAAACCTGATTTGATGGTGGACGCTCTTCTCCTTGCTGGAGCAAGGGGCGGACGTAACAAGATACGTTTCGGACGGCACGCCTTACGTCTAACGCTGTTAGGTGATTTTGCTTACGATTTTTATCCGAAGATTATCCGAAATCCTTACGATTTATTTACGAAGTTCTTACGACGTTTTTTTGAAGAATTTTTGACCGGAGGAAGGCGGCTTTTAGGGGTGGCGTGCTGGCTTGGGCGTGGCGGGCGTCCGAACCTTTGCCGCCGCGTGTGGCTGGCGGGCGTCGCTGGCCTTGCTTTTTAGTCGCTCTGGCTGCCGCGACGGGCAGCAACTAAAAATCAGGCGTCCCCGTTGACGTGCTGTTTGACGAACGCGCCGACGAACTCGGCGACTTTTTCCTGTTGGCGGCGAGGCAGTTTGGACGCGGCTTCAAAGACGTGTTGCAACCGGCCTTTGGCGGCCTGCTTTTTGGGCTTGGGCGGCGTGACGCCGAGCAATATGTCCACGCTGACACCCAGGGCGTTCGCCATCTTGGGCAGCACTTCGCCACGCGGCGGCGTGCCGGAGAGTTCCCAAAAGCCGATGTTGGAAGGGTGGACACCGAGCTTGTCGGCCAACTGGATTTGCGTCAGTCCCGCCGCCTGCCGCAGTTCGGTCAGGCGCAGTCCCAACGGAGGGCGATCTTTTTTGCGCATGACCGCATCATAATCCGCTGCCGGGAAATCCCCGGACTGCTGAAAAGAAAAAGCTTGCATGAAAACTAGAATACTAGAAATATGCGGACGTGTCACCTACTATAACGAAAATGTTGATTTTGAACTTGACGCCTTTTTCCAACCCCGGAGGTCTCCATGCCTTGGCGTATTCCTGAAGGCGACTTGGAACAAGTCAAACGCCAGACCGATTTGCGGGCGCTGGTGCAGAGCCGTGGCATCGAGCTGAAGAAACACGGGACGAAGGACTTCATCGGGCGGTGTCCGTTCCACGACGACAAAAACAATCCCAACTTCATCGTGTCGCCGCAGAAGGGGCTGTGGCACTGCATGGCGTGCGGGAAGGCGGGCAACGCGATCCAGTTTGTGCAGCAGCACGACGGCGTTTCGTTCCGGCACGCCTTTGATCTGTTGCGGCAAGGCAGTCCGGCGGTGTTCAGCGCGCAGCCGATGCAAAAACAATCCACCGTTCCAAAACTGCCGTGTCCGCTCGATGCCGAGGCCGACGACGCGACGCTGTTTAGCCGGGTCGTGAGCTACTACCACGAGCGGTTAAAGCAAACCCCGGCAGCGCGTGCGTATCTGGCGAGCCGGGGACTTGATGACGACCGGCTCATTGACCATTTTCAAATCGGTTTTGCCGACCGCTCGCTGGGGTTGCGGTTGCCGGAAAAAAATCGCATGGAGGGCGAGCGGTTGCGTTCGCGGTTGACGCAGCTTGGCTTGTGGCGTGAGAGCGGCCACGAACATTTTAACGGCTGCATCGTCGTCCCGCTCCATGATGAAACCATCCGCAGCGTGAGCCTGTATGGACGGCGGGCGCAAAAGGGCGAAATGAAGCACCTGTATCCGCCCGGCCCGCATCGCGGGTTGTTCAACCGCGAATCTTTGAACCAGCCGGAAATTATTTTGTGCGAAGCCGTCCTCGATGCGTTGACGTTTTGGGTGAACGGGTTCAAGAACGTGACGTGCTTGTTTGGGACGGAAGGCTTCACTGATGAATTATGGGACGAACTACGGAAGGTGCAGCGCATCCGCATTGCCTATGACGCGGACGACGCCGGCGAGCGGGCGGCGCAACGGGACACGGAGCGTTTTCAGAAACACGGCATTGAAGTTTTTCGGGTGAAGTTCCCGCACGGCATGGATGCGAACGAATACGCCTGCAAGGTTAAACCGGCGGACAAATCGCTGGCGTTGCTGATGAACTCATCAGCCTGGCTCGGTGCAGGCGCACGACCACCGGCACCACCACCGCAGCCGGTTATTGAGACACACGCGCCCGCGCCTTCTCTTTTATTAGCTGCTCCTGTTAGCAGCGTGGAGAACGCACCGGCAGCTAAAAAAGAAAAAGCGGCCAGCTTGGAACAGAAGGGCGATGCGTGGTTCATGGACATGGAAGGCCGCGAGTATCGCGTGGCGGGACTGGAAAAAACCGTTGGGACGGACGCGCTGAAAATCGCGTTGCGTTTGCGCCACGGCGAACGGTTCCACCTCGATCAAGTGGACTTGTGCCGGGACATGGAACGCCGCCGGTTCGTGGAACGCGCCGCCGAAGAAACGGGACTCACGGCTGATTTATTGAAACGCGATTTGGGAAAACTTTTGCTCGCGGTCGATCAAACCCAGGCCGAATTATCAAAACCCCAGGAGCAAACCGGCCACGTCGTCACGCTGACGCCGGAGGAACGCGAGGCGGCGTTGACGTGGTTGCGCGAACCGAATCTCATCGGACGTTTGCGCGAGGCGTTCCATCAGGCGGGCATCATCGGCGAGGAGACCAACACGCTGGTGGCGTATCTGGCGGGCGTGTCACGCAAGCTGGAACGGCCGCTGGCCATCATCATCCAGAGCGCGAGCGCAGCGGGCAAGACCACGCTCATGGACGCGGTGCTGTCGTTCTTCCCAGAAGAAGACCGCGTCAAATACTCGGCCATGACCGGCCAGAGCCTTTACTACCTGGGCGAAACGAATCTCAAACACAAAATCCTCGCGGTGGTCGAGGAAGCCGGGGCGGAGAAAGCGAGTTATGCTTTGAAGTTGCTGCAATCCGAAGGCGAACTGACGATAGCCAGCACCGGCAAAGACCCGGCGACGGGCAAGATGGTGACGCAGGAATATCACGTTGAAGGCCCGGTGATGATTTTTTTGACGACGACGGCGATTGATCTCGATGAGGAGTTGCAAAACCGTTGTCTGACGCTGGCGGTGGACGAGAGCGCCGAGCAGACCGGGCGCATCCACCGGCTGCAACGGGAACGGCGGACGCTGGCGGGACTCATCGCCAGGGCGGAGCGGCAGGACGTGCTGAAAAAACTTCGCAACGCGCAACGGTTGTTGCAGACGGTGGACGTGTTGAATCCGTTCGCGCCCAGCCTGACGTTCGCCACGGCGCGCACGCGGAACCGGCGCGACCACGAAAAATATCTGACGCTCATTGACGCCATCGCATTGCTGCACCAGCACCAGAGAGAAATCAAAACATTGCCCACCGGCCAGCGTTATCTTGAAGTCACGCTCGATGACATCGCGCTGGCGAACGAGCTTGCGCCGGAAATTTTGGGACGTTCGCTCGACGAGTTGCCGCCGCAAACGCGCCGGTTATTGAATTACATCCGCGAAGTGCTGGCGCACGGCCACCGTGAAGCCAAGACCGCGAGAACTTTCACCCGCAAAGAACTGCGCGACCATTGCGGCTGGAGCCTGACGCAAGTGCGCGTCCATCTGGAGCGATTGGTGGAACTGGAATATCTGGCCATCCGGCATGGACGTTTGGGCAGCGCCTTCGTTTATGAAATCCTGTTCGACCTCGACACACCGGAGGCCGTCGCCCACATCGGCCTCATTGAAATCGCGAAGTTGCGACACGACTACAAAACCAACCTGACGGGTTTTGCCAATGGGGTGGCGGGGCAAAACGGCCACTTGGCGGGCGGTGACGCAATGCCCCCACCACCAAAAAATGGCACGTCTGCCTTGTTAAAATCATCACCTGACGGCCTGACGCAAACGCGCATCAGGGTGCGTGCCGTGCAACTGACATCGTAACTATGGCTGGAAACAAAGGCTTTGCCGCCGTCGAGAAACTCGCCCAGCGCACGCAGGCGCAACGCGGGGGCAACGACCGCCGACCCGATCACTTCGACCGCAGCGCCCCCGACGCGCTCGCCTTGTGGCGCGACGCCTACATTGAATCGCTTGGCGCACGAAACTACGCCGAAGGCACACTGGAGGGGCGACGTGACGCATTGAAAGTTTTTTTGGCGTGGGCGGCGGAACGTGAACTGACGCGGGCTTCGCAAATCACGCGCCCGATTTTGGAAAGTTACCAGCGCTGGCTCTGGCGTTGCACCAAGGCCAACGGCCAGCGGCTGGGGTGGAGCACGCAGCGCAACCGGCTCGGTGTGCTCAAAGATTTTTTCCGCTGGGTGACGCGGCAGGATGTCATCCTGCACAACCCGGCCAGCGAGGTGGAACTGCCCCGCATGGAAAAACGGCTGCCGCAGGCCGTGCTAACCCTGCCGGAAGTGGAACGGCTGCTCGCCGTGCCGGACGTGACCGATCCACTCGGCATCCGCGACCGGACGATGCTGGAAATATTTTACTCGACGGGCATCCGGCGCACCGAGCTTTGCCACATCGAGCTTCCCGACGTGAACACCGAACGCCGCACGCTCCATGTCCGTTTGGGCAAAGGCAAAAAAGACCGGGTTGTCCCCATCGGCACGCGGGCGGTTCACTGGCTGGAGCATTACTTGCAGGCCGTGCGCCCGCGTCTGTGCCTGGACACGCGCACGCAGGCGTTGTTCCTCACCGGCTACGGCGGGCCGTTCAATCCCGATGTTGTGTCCCGCATGGTGGCCGCGTGGCTGGCCAAGGCCGGGTTGAAACGCAAAGGCTGCTGCCACATCCTGCGGCACACCTGCGCGACGCACATGCTGGAAAACGGGGCGGACATCCGGTTTATCCAGCAGTTGCTTGGACACGAAAAACTCGACACCACGGCGATTTATACCGAGGTCAGCATCAAACAGCTTCAGGAAGTTCACGCCCGCTGTCATCCGTCGGCGAGGCTGCAAAATGAGGCTTCCATCGCGCCGGTGAATCAGGCAGCTTGAAAACGTGGTCGCCAATCATCCCAGCGGCTTTTTTGCTTTAGCGGCGGTTCCCCGTCAGCCGCTGGCCGTCACCGCTTGGCCGACCTCCCCCTGCCAAACTCGCGTCCGGGGTTTTCGCCGTCACCCATCGGGTCAGACTTCAGCGCGACGCCGTCGCCGCTCAATCATAACGCCGAGTTCGCGGACGTGTGCTTACAAAACCGCATCGGGTCGGCATGAATGGCTAAATAGAGATCCGTTGGGAGAAATTGGATTTGAGATTATCCGTAAACTAGGATTTAATTCTTCCTTTGCGAAAATGATTTCAGATGAAATTGGCGAGGAGAATGGCGGCATAAATCCTTATGAGTTTATTGGCAATATGATGTTGACGGTGATTGATTTGGATGGTTTGAAATGGTGGTGGCCACCATCGTGGCCAATTTTTCATCACCCACATCAGCCTATTCAAATTAAGCCTACGGGCGGTTCTTTTCCCGGCCCTCACTATGGACAATCTTGTTTTTGGGTCGGGATTAGTATTGGTCAACAAAATCCTGTCCCACCACCGCAGGAACCTGGTTCAGGTCCGCCACCAACATTTTTTTGGCCTCCCCTTCCAAGCGGCCCACCACCAGGCGGGAGATAATCTGTTGGTTGGATAATATGTGGCTAAATTTACTACACTCGATAAAAATAAAAAATGCTGGCCAAAGAAAGGCTAATAAATATCCGCAGCTAAAGAATTAAAGGCCTATTTGCTGGGATTTATAATCGTCTCAATTTGGTGGCTTTCTATAGCTATCATATATGCAAAAAATAGTCGTTTGCCATAGATTTTATTATCAATAGGATATTTTATATGCAAAGCAAATATTTGCTGATATTTTTTTATTTGTTCTTTTCTTTCCTAAAAACAATAACCATCTTCGCAGACCAAAGAATTTGGATTAAAAATGCGGAACTTAATAATAAGCCTGTTAAGCTCTGTTTTGATTCCGACGCTGAAAACAATGGTATTTGCTTACAATTAGCAAAACGGCTTGGTCTAAAATTAAATTTTTTTCAAACTAATAACTTGTCATCCGAAATTGTGGTTGGTGACACGAGTGCATATCTTAACATAAATGAGAATCGGTCAATGATAGAATTAGCGATCTTAAATTTTCCGTATTATGTAAATGCGGACTTTGATGGGATTGTTGCATGGTCGACTTTGAAGGAGAACACATTGCAAATTGATGCGTCTGAGCTTAAGCTCAATTTTTTGCCGAGAGTGCCAAAGCAAGTAACAAATTGGAGTCGTTTTTTTGTTGCGACTAATTCTAAAACACTGGTGCTCGAAATTCCAAATAATCAAGGTGCAAAACGCACGATTTCAATCGATACTGGCAGCGATTGGGGTTTTGCATTGCCCCCTTCTCAATGGCAGCAATGGAAAAAATTGCACGCGGGAAGTCCCATTACGCTCAAAACGTATTACGCGCCCATGTATGGATTTTTGGTTACTGAAGAAGCTTGGGCAGATCAAATCAGAATTGGCCCTTTGGTTTTGACAAATGTGCCGATTATAGAAGAACCTGCAGCATCTATGGCTTTTGAAGACAATAATCATGAGGGCACACTCGGGTTGGCAGCTCTAAAACATCTTAATCTTATTATTGATGGAGAGCATTCCATTGCTTATTTACAACCCAATAATAGAAATTCTCTCGCTTATTCCCATAACCATCTAGGTGCTGTTTTTGTGCCTGCTGTTGGTCATCCTCAAGAAGGTGTCGCCATTGTTGAGAATGGAAGTCCCGCTTATGAAGCTGGCGTGCGTAATGGCGATATTCTACTTGCAGTAGATGGTATTGCTGTGACGGGCTGGAGTGATAAATGGCTTAGTCGTTTTATCTTGCCGGGCGGGACTAAGTTGAATCTTACATTGCAACGAAACGATGTAAAATTCGAAACTATAGCCACTTTGCGAGAAATTATTCCGCCAGAATCGCCAAAACATAATTGAAGTTATTTACGTCTTATGTTAGAGATAAAGCTAAGCTATTACATATATGAAGACATATCGAGTTTTTTATATTTTCCCACTATCTGCAAATTTATTTTGCGGGTGTGTTACTCATCAATCAAGTGCGTCATTCAACGGCGAAAATACAGGATCAGACCAATCATGGTTTATTACTAAACCAAAAATAGATCCGTATTGGTGGATGCCCACCTTAGACCCAAATAGCAGCCCAATTTATTTTCGGTGATAATATCATGTCCGCTCGGAATAGTTAAATCTGATGTTATATGTTATACCACTACAAAAGCTTTCACCACACCGGACGGCCAGATCAGCACTCTAACTTAGTTGCCGAGCCATAATTCTACAATTTGCCTCGTCAACCATTGTTTGTTGTGGCGTTTTGTCTGGATTATTCCAAACCATATTTCTTGGTGAATTTTCTGTTTCACAGCCCTGATTGAGAAATGCACCAGTCACCAGTGCAACCGTTGAAACCATCAAGAAAACTGAATTTTTCATGGTCAAAAACAATACAGAAAACCCCGAATCACGTCAATACTATTGTATGTGTCTAATCGTCATTTAGCGTCGCAAAATAATAGTGATGCGAAATGTCAAAATGGCGAAATGCTTTGGAATTGTGCTGCGAAAGCACCGGCTCGCATTGAAACTTTCACAAGAAACACTGTCAGAAAAGGCAGACATTCACCCTACACACGTTTCGTTTATTGAGCGTTTCGAGCGCAATCCAAGTCTTAATGTTGCGGCGTCATTGGCAAAAGCGTTGGGCTTAACATTGACTGAAATGATCGCAGAGGCAGAGGATTGGCAGCGGCGTTCCAGCAGTTAAATGTTTCAAGTTTCAGATTTCAAAATTGGTAAATTCGAGAGACACCCACTGTTCCGAAGCGAAATTCAATTTCGGGTTTTCTTTTTGCACCTGATTTTCTACAAGTCAGCCTGTCAAATTGTCACTGATTTTTTGCCAGTCACAACCGGCCAGATACGCCAAAACAAGTCAAACACGCTCTGACTGGCATTGCCCGCGCTCGCAATCCCGACCGGCGTTGCCTTCGATATTCAGAGACAGATTGAAGTGCGAAGGGCAAAACAGGCGGCAGCACAGAAAACGTCACCGCCCAAACCATCCGCGCCCGACAACCTTGCGCCGGAAGCAGCCGCAAGCCCGGTTTAACGAATCAATCAGCCGCATGGGCGCGAGGCCCCCACCTCGCGCCCATATTCAGCTATTCAGGGTTGGCAAAGCAAAGGATTACAATTTCGTTTCGTCAATCACAGGGCAATCCATCCCAATTTCAACAGCCCCATTTCCAATTTCGACAAGCACGTCGAGACGAAGAAATGGATATAGCTTGTCGCCGTTTATCTGATAACTCGGCGTGGCATTTTTTATGGTAACGCTTTTGACACTCGGCCAGTCAATATCGCCTATAGTTGTAGGCACAGGCCCACGAATTGCATTACCGCTGCGTATGAAGTTGACAACGTCCTTGGGGGAGACGGTTCTATAGGATTTAACGCGTTCCAGATTAGGCCAAGCGATGGAGATTTTTGTAACTTTGCCATGCTCTCCTACGTTGAAGCGGTAAAAGTGGCCGATGATGGGCATTCCTTCCACAGTCCGCCTAAAATAAACAGTCCGGTAAGGGACATTTGTAACCATAGTATCGCCAACCGAGAATACCGTTACAGGTTCAGAAAAATCGATTTTGTGTGTGCCATGCCAGCCGGTAATTTCAGAGAATGGAATGTGCATTTTTCCCAATACATTTTTTACCAGTCCCGACAATTCATTGGTTGATGGAACACCAATAGCCAAATTCGTGGGGCTGTACTGAATTTCGGGTGTTTCGTAATCAATCTTCCCCGACGTAAAAGAAAAGGACAAGGTTCGCGCTGGCTCGCTGCTCTGAAAGCTTATTCCATTCGTGTCATCCTCATTTTTGTCTTTCCCCGTGAATGAGCAAAGTGTCATTACGTTGGAAATAACTTCCGGCGAAAATTTATTCGGCAAAAGATTATAAACCCAAACTTTGCGCGGGAATTTGGCTTCGCTTTGCCAATGCACTACTAAATCAGGTCGGGCTGGAATAGGCTCGCCATTCGCCTTCCACGGCGGGCTTTGAGCTAAGCCCGCCGTGGCGCAAACTATTGCAACCAGCGAAACGAAACCAATTTTTGCCATTCGCCTCATGGATATATGGGCTGTGAAACCCACTCCCAACTTCCACCCGGTGGGGTATTTGTTTGCAAAGTATCGCCCATACAAGCACTGTCGCCCGCCACTGCGAGCGTTATCTCCGTACCGTCCGGCAACGGCGCATTTTCAAACGCATCGGTGTTTGCCTGATAGTAGGCGTTACGAATAGTAAAAGGGCTGTAAATATGCTTCCCGTAATTCATGTATTTGGCAAAATTGTACCATTTGAGAGCGCTTGTCCATGTCTCGGTAGTGGCACCGAGGATTAGATGCATATTGCCGTTATAAGGCTTTACGCCGTGAGATTGCATGCTTGACCAGTTTCCTTGAAATAAGCTAAAGCAAGCGTCTATTACCATCCATTTGAGGCCGTTTGTCGGGCTGCTCCCGCCCAAATCCATTTCCGAAAGGCGCAGGTAATTTCCACGGCCTCCAGTCCCTACGGCGTAATACATTTGTTTGCACGATTCGGCGGCGTAGTCGGTTGCGGCTGAACCGACCCCATATGTGCCGTGGAACATGACAACAGCCATGTCCACGTTGTTGTACGGCGATCCGCTCCCGCGAAGGTCATTGATATTTAGCTGACTGTCAATTTCACTGAGCGGGTTTTTCCAACCATAATATTGCATGGTGTTTACAAAAGTGCTCGCTTCAATCTTATGTTCAGGACGAGGCGGATTCGTCGTGGCTCCCGTATTCCCGCTTGGATACTGCGGGGTGTACACTGAAATATCGAGTCCAAGTCCAAGCCCATTGTCGAGCGGCCCGCAACTCAGTCCATTTGTACCGTTACCAGTATAGGTGTCCGCAGCGATGCCTATTGTCCCAACTGTTCCACGTATCGGATTGTTGGGGGGGCGCTGTGGTGCGGGCGATGCATTCTGTGACGAGGCAGATGAACCGCCGCCGCCAGTGTAATCGGGAGAAAAACTACCGCCGCTATCCGTAGTGAATTCTGATTCAGGTCGGGCCGCTGCGGACAAAGAAGCAACCTCGGACGGCGAAGCGCTAAAAATGGTGAAATCATTCGTGTCAAATCCCGGCGGGTAGATTGCAAGCGGCACAATGTTTTCTGAATCCGGGGCAACCGCCCACAATTCGGAACTGCCTGAACTCATAAATTCAGGCGAAGGAGGGCTGCCGCCACCACCACCTGAACCGCCGCTGACAATTTCGCTGGATTCTCCGTTTGTCACTGCCGAGATATAGTAAAAATAAAGCCCGTTCGGCAGATTCGTGCCGTTGTCTGTTCCGTCCCAATTATATTGCATGGAAGTGCCGCTGCCAAGTGCGCTGCGTAAAGGCGGGGTCGCTGGCGGAGAGATATCTGGACGCGCATCGGCAGTGCATGGGCGCACAAAGATGGCAACGGCTTCAATATCCAGGTGGAAGCTGTCCCGCTTGACGGACGCATCACGCTCCGCGTCGTATCCGACAAAACCAAATAACCCAAACCGGGGCGGGCTTCGGCCCGCCCTTAATCATTTGTTAAGGATTTTATTGGAGTTTTCTCGTATCGGCTTTAAATCCCAAAAGGATTTTTCAACATGCCTGCAATGAACGCAGTTCATTATATAGACCAAGTGTGGCCAGTTGGGCCTGAAGGAGGAGGCTTTTGTCTTTTTCGGTTTTCACCAGATGTATCTGGAGGTTGATGCCTAATAAAAATATTGATCATTAATCCACAAACATCAGTGAAACATTTCATCATGGGCTTATGCTCCTCTTTGAAGACTCCAAATTTGTTCGCGTTCACACATAATAACCATTCCATTTGAATTGGCTTAAATTGATTATCAGACCATTCCTTGCTAAAGACAGCTCCCATCAAAACCGATAAATCTTCCTTTTTTTCATTGTTCTTTCTTCCTATGTGCCAATTTGGATAGCCTTGACCAGTTATTATAACGCAGTCAGTTCCAGAATGAAAACTACGTAACAAATCTTCAATCATATGATTTTTTATGTGAATAGGCTCTGTGTCCTTTTGTCGCGCGTCTTTATTTGTATCTCCTCCGCGTGCAATAGTGATAAAATCATCGCCATGCCTTTCCTAATAGCAGTGAAAATTTTTGTGTCAGCAGGAACTAAAGGCTTAAAGGCACTCTCCATTTTATCCAATAAAAGCTCTAGCGTAGGGCGAAATCCTTCTGGAATAATGGATGGAGAGCGAATTTTATTTCTAACAGGCCCACCCATTTTAACGGTTAAATCGCGTGCGTTATGTATAAATCTGTGTTGCTGATCGGTTATCTTTACAAAATCATTGCGGTATTTTTCCTCCAATTTTGCCATTTGATTTTCATGGTCATGCAGGATTTTCGATATTTCCTCGGCGTGGTTTTTTTCATACAAAGAGGTAACTTTCTTTTGTATTGAATTGCGAGTGACCAAGATAACGACTGCAACAAGAACAAATTGGCAGACTAAAAATGCGAAGGCTCTTAAGATAATTAACTCGTCCCACTTGACCGTGCCAGTAAGCAAAGTCACACCGCTCTGAATCAGCGTTGATATTATTGCCCCAATAGAACTGATTATAATCTCTCTAAGGGTAAGACCGAACGGCAGCCATTTTTTGTTCATCTGATTTTTTTGGATTATTATGCGGCACCATTGCTTCTTCAATTAAAAAATGCCAAAAAATGGGCTATTTAAACCTCACGACCACAACGGACTACAATGCACATGCCGCATCCAAAAGAATAAGGCCAAAAATGACGTAAGCCATTATTGGTAAATATGTTGCGATACAATAAATGTTAAAGTTTGCAGGTGACTCGATTAGCAAACTTTATCAATTAGCGCGAACGACCTTTTGGCTCATCATCTTTTTCGTTTTTCCTACCAATGGCGGCGCCCCCTGCCAAGGCTGTGCCAATTCCTGCCATCAACAACCCAAAGCCCTTTTCAGTTTTTCCCGCTATAATTTTTGATGTTGCTGAAATTTGCTGCTGGTCTGCATTAGCGGCGGGAGCTACTTCCGACGATTTCTCTTGGATGGTTTTGCCTTCTTTCATTTGGATTTCACCGTCCACTGCGGCGACAGTACCCGCTGCGATAATCGCACTGCCGGTAACTATTGCAGCCTCCTTTGCTGAAAAATCACGGAACGAAAAACCGTCCTTTCGTTTTTTCATCTGATGCCTCCTAATTGCAAAATGCCCAAATATCACGCAGAATAATAAGGAAAGCTTATAACAAAAGGGTTAAAACTTCCTTAATATGTTGGTGATAAACTCATAATTTCATCGTTTTTCTTCGATTAAATAGGCCACCCCCGCTCCATTGACTGCGGCGTCAGACTGCGGTTGTGACGCTCCGGCTACGCATGCAAGCGGGCTGGGCCTGCGCCTCAAAACCGCAGACTGCCGCCGGGGCAACGCCTGACTCCGTCCGGTTCAGACCGCTTCACTCCACTTCCCTGCGCGTGACCATGCGACCCATGCCCGCCTGCTCGCGCTTCGCTTCGTTCCATTCCGCAATCTGAATCCGTCGGAGACAGGCCAGAGGATGCTTTCCTGTCATGCCTCATGCGGCTGCCATGAGTCACGCCAGTTTCGCCCGCTGCGCGGAAATGGCTTAAACGAAATCTCTGCGAGGCTAGAGGTTTTAGTTGGTGTTTTTGACATGGCGCGTTTTTTGAAGGGCAGATGCCGCCGAAGTCTCACCGTATGCCGCTTGCCGCTACGTCATTTTCTTCAAGGCTTTAATTCCCGCTATCGCGGGGCGTTTTATTTCCGGCGACGAAAACGCATGGGCCATGCCAGCGACTCGGGCTATCTGTAACGCCCAAAGTTTCGCTGTCATGCCCCATGCCCGCCGGAAATAAAACTGATTCAGTTCAAAAAATGCCTCCGCCATCAGTGAAGCAAGCGGCATACGGCGAGACACGGACGGCGAACATCAAAAAAAAGCTTATGAAAAACAAATTATCAGGTGAAGCAGCAGCACCGGCAAACGCCGTCCAGCAATCATCAATCAAGGCAACGCGGGCTTTTATCAGGCGCAACGCCAACCGCGAATTGCCGACGCAGAAGGTTTTGGACTTCTTGCGGGCGCAACTGCCGCAGCAATACGAGATGGCTGAAATTGTGGGCCGCTGGATATGGCTCGATATTCCGGCAGCGACGAACCGCGCCGCCGCTAATACCCTCTGGCGTTTGGGCTTTCATTTCAACCAGCGCAGGGGTGTCTGGCAACATCCGTGCGGGGCGTTTGCTCCCTTTGCTCCGCACCCCGGCGAACCCCGTGCCAAGTATGGCAGCTATTTCGCCGCCGACGTGAAACCTGCATAAAAAGAAAACAGGATTTTGCAGCCTGACTGTCAGTGAAAGTGTCAGTTAGGGGACTGGAAAGTAATGAAAAATAGTGACGCGTAATGACGAATAAACCTTGATTTTACAAGGGTTTTTGCTAATTTAATAGTGTTCTGAAACGGAAAACAGAAGTGTTTCATCTGTGGCCATCTGTGGCTAAAATTTTTACGGCTTTACTCGTTCGCAAACGCAGTTCATTTTTTCGCGTGATGGGATTTGCTCAAAAAAATCTGGATGTGTGGTGTGAGCGCGGAATTTTGTTCCTCTTTTTGGGCCTGCTCGTGTTTGCGCCGCTGGCGTTCGGTGCCGCGCATGAATCTGCGTTTCTGGTCGTGCAAGGAGTCGCCGTCGGCATTTTCATTTTATGGGGCGCACGTTTGTGGCTGAATCCCAAACCGAAATTACTCTGGCCACCGCTGGCTTGGATGGTGGTGGCCTTTGCCGTTTATGCCGGCGCGCGCTATTTTACGGCTGACATCGAATATGTCGCGCGGGCGGAAGTTATCCAGGTTTTGCTGTTTGCGTTGATCTTTTTTGTGATCGTGAACAATTTGCACGGTCAGGACGAGACCCAGGTGATCAGTTTTACGCTCATCGCGGTGGCGACGCTGATTGCGTGCTACGCCGTGGCGCAATTGGTGACGCATTCAGACCGCGTTTGGAATGTACATTCTCACAATATCGGACGCGCGAGCGGCACTTATATTTCGCCGAACGACCTGGCCGGCTTGCTGGGAATGTTGCTGCCGCTGACGATGGCTTATTTGCTGGTTGGCCGGGTCAGCGTCGTGACGCGCATTTTGCTGGCGTATGCAGTGGTGGCAATGATGGCGGGGTTGGGCACAACTTTTTCGCGCGCGGGCTGGGTGGCGACAGGCTTGGGAATTCTTTTTGTGCTGGCCGTTCTGTTGGGCCATCGGAAGCACCGGTTGCGCGCGCTTTTGTTTCTGATGATTTTGCTCGCGGGTGGCGGCGTTTTCATATCGAAATATCTGTCAAAAACGCCCGGTTATGCGGAGCGCGTGGTGAAACCGGAGGAAAAAGGTCCGGGTGGTGTGCTGGACTTCGATACGCGGTTCGCGCTTTGGCGGACGGCCGATCAAATGTGGCGGGATAATTTCTGGTGCGGCGTCGGTCCGGCACATTTTGATTATCGCTTTGCCGAATACCGGCCGGAACTCATCCAAATGCGCCCGGCTCGCGCGCATAACGATTATCTGAACCTGCTGGCGGATTGGGGAACGATCGGCGGCGTCATCGTACTGACTGGAATCGGGATTTTTATTTTCACGCTGGCAAAAACCTGGCCGCATGTCCGGCGGGCGGAAGCCGATTTTGGCCGTGGCCAGAGCAATCGCTTTGCCTTTTTTCTCGGCGCCACCGGCGGACTATTCGCGCTGGCCGTGCATTCAGCGGCGGATTTCAACCTGCACATCCCGGCGAATGCGCTGGTTGGCGTAACTTTGCTGGCCTTATTGTCGAGCAATCTGCGGTTCGCCACCGCGCAGCACTGGTTTCGTGCTGGTATGCCAGCAAAGCTGATATTAACCGGTGCGCTTGCGGCAACAGTGATAATATTTATCGTTAATGTATTCCGGTGTGGTGGTGAAACATTATGGTTGGCGCGTGCGGCGCGGCAGGAAATTTTTTCGCCGGAAAAGGCGGCACTGCTGGAAAAGGCGTTCGCCTGCGAGCCGGAAAATTTCCAGACCGCCAATGACATCGGTGAATGTTTCCGCATGCAAAGTTTTAATGGCGGAGATAATTTTGACACGCTCGCGCAATCGGCGATGGCTTGGTATGCCCGCGCCAGCCGGTTGAACCCATACGACGGCTATAGCCTTTTGCACACCGGCATGTGCCTGGACTGGATTGGACAATCTGCAAAAGCGGAGAAATACTACAGCGAAGCCGAAGCACTCGACCCCAACAGCTATTTTATGATGGCAAACATTGGCTGGCATTTCGTCCAAATTGGCGACTACGCCGCCGCGCGCCAATACTTCATCCGTTCGATGAAACTTTCCAATTTTGACGATTTGGCCCGTAATTACCTGTATATCTGTGAAAACAAACTGGTTGAACAGGCTTCCGGCAAACCGCTGCTGCCGTTGGATTACTGATAATTGTCAGTTGACAACCGATGATGATGATGGCTATATTGAGTCCGGTTATAAGATTGATTTGCCAAAGGTTTTTTTATGAAAAATTTACATACCATTTTAGCCGCCGCATTTTGTGGTGCAATTTTCACGCTGGGCGTCGCCGTTTCGGCTCAACCAGTTCAACCTGGTTTTGCCACCGTTGATCATGTCGAAGGCATTGCCAGTTACTCGCTCGGCGATGGCAATTGGCATCCGCTGGTGGCGGGCAAGATATTGGCGGCCGGCGCAATCATCCGCACTGGAGAAAACGGAGTCGTGGATGTTATTCTGGGCAAGACTCTTTCGGTTCCTGCGTCGGTGCCAGGAGCATTGCCAACTGGTAATCCAACGTCAGCAGACTCGGCAGTTCGCGGCATGGCGACTTATAATCCGAAGATTGAACAGAATGTAATTCGCCTCTCTCCCAACTCAACGTTGGCGGTTGATAAGTTGACCGTCACTGATACGGGAGCGGATACGGTCAATGACACTGAATTGGATCTACAAAAAGGCGATATCTTCTTCAAGGTCAAGAAAGATACGGCAGCTTCCCAATATTTGATCAAAATTCCCAATGGCGTTGCCGCCATTCGCGGAACAGAGGGTCATATGGGTGCAGATGGCCGGGCGTCATGTCATTCATCCACTCATGGAGGGTTTTTGATTTCTATTACCACCAAAAACGGTGCCACTCAAACCTTTGAGATTACACCGGGAAATATGTTGGTTAATCCGGCCAGTGGACAGATAGAGGCGATACCGCCACAGTTACAAGCTATATTTAATCAGGTATTTCAAATTTTGGTATTTCTTGCCGGCAAGACAACGACGGCTACCATTACAAGTAATAACGGCACTACAATTGTTATTTCTTCATATTAAAGCTGTTTGTTAAAATTAACAAAGCCAGCGCAGCCTTGAGTTGCGCTGGTTTTTTGTTTAATTAGACGGTGTGCGATTCAAACGCCTCAAACATGCACCCGTTTTTCTTGCGCTGGCCGTCCTTGCGCTCGTTTGCGGCATCCGCCTGCTAAATCCCGATTTTATCGACCAGCAGGAACTCAAGACTTACGATTGGCGCGTTCGGGTCGCCCAAAAATTTTCCGCGCCGGTCGCTTCCAACCTCGCCTTCGTGTCCATGGAAGATTCGAGCATCCACGCGATCCGGCACGGTTTGCTGGGCCGGCCCTATGGTCTTTATTGGCCGCGCCATGTTTATGGCCGCGTGATCGAGGAACTGTCCGCGCAGGATGTAAAAGCCGTCGGCTTCGACGTGCTGTTTGGTGAACTGCGTCCCGACCATGCGCCCGTTCAAATGGCCGACGGAAGCCTTATAGAATCCGATGACTTTTTTGCGCTCCAGATGCAGCGCGCCAGCAATGTTATTTCGGCTTTTACCACGGAAGTCACACCACCTGATCTGTTCACAACCAACAGTCTTGCGCTCGGCGATGTTTCAACCGAAAAAGATTCCGACGGCGTCCTGCGCCACACTAAAAGTTTCAACCTGAAATGGAATGCCGCCTTCAAATCCGTTGCGAAACAGTTCAATATTGACCTGCAAAAAGCGCGTATTGAGCCAGACCGCATCGTTTTACCATCACCGGATGGAAATGACATCACCGTGCCGCTTGACCACGATGGGAATTTCGACCTCGCGCATTTTGTCGGCGACCAGATTCCGAAAGGCTGGAAGCGCTACGACAAACCATTTGAGCGTGTTTGGGATTTGGGCATCGTCATGGCCGCCCAGGAATTGCAACTCGATCTCGCGCACGCTGATGTGGACTTGCCGCATGGCCACATCACTTTTCATGGCGCGCATGGCATCGAACGCACCATTCCCGTGGATGCCAGAGGCTATTTTTACATTGACTGGCGGATAACGCCGACCGATCCAAACCTGCGGCGCGCGCCGATTGAAGATATATTGAAACAGGACAAATTGCGGCTGCTCGGCGAAACCAATGACCTGAAAAACGATTTTCGCGGCAAACTCGTCATCATTGGCTCGGCGGCGCAGGGAAATGACCTGACTGACCGTGGCGCGACGCCGTTGGAAAACGATACGCTGCTCGTCAGCAAACATTGGAACGTCGCCAACTCCGTCATTGCCGGGCAATTCATCCGGCGCGCGCCGCTGCCGCTGGATCTCGTGCTCATCATTTTACTCGGCGCGTTGACCGCGATTCTCACCTGGCAGGCACGCACGTTTGTGGCGGCGGGCGGCACCATTTTGGTCGCGGTTATTTACACCGCCATCGCCTTTTTCGCTTTCGCAAAATATCGCTTCTGGCTGCCGCTGGTATATCCCGTTGCGGGCGCCATGCTGATGGAATATCTATTTTTGGTCTTGCATCGCGTCGTGTTTGAAGAGGGTGAAAAACGGCGCGTAAAATCCGTTTTTTCCAAGCTGGTTTCTCCGAATGTTGTGAACGAACTCCTGGGCGCCGAAAAACTTTCCCTTGGCGGCACCCATCGGGAAATCACGGTTTTTTTCGCCGACGTGCGCGGGTTCACCACCCTCACCGACCAGATGCAGGAACACGTCGCCGAATATGTCCGCAGCCACCAGGTCGACCCGGCCGTCGCCGAAAAATACTTTGAAGAATCCGCCCGCGAAACCTTGCAGATCGTGAACCTTTATCTCGCCACCGTCGCCGAGGCCGTGAAAAAACACGATGGCACGCTCGATAAATATATCGGCGACTGCGTGATGGCTTTTTGGAACGCGCCGTCGTCGAACGAAAAACACGCGCTGGCGTCCGTCGAGGCGGCGATTGATGCCCAGCGCGCGATTTTGGAGTTGAACAAAAAGCGGCTGGCACAAAATACCGAACGGGAAATTGAGAATCAGGCGCGGCTGGCCGCCGGTTTACCGCCCCGGCCAATGAACGTCGCGCTGCAACTCGGCACGGGCATCAATACCGGCCTGGTCACCGTCGGCCTGATGGGTTCGGACGAACACGGTTTCAATTACACCGTTTTTGGCCGCGAAGTGAATCTCGCCAGCCGGCTGGAAGGAGTTTCCGGCAGCGGCCGCATCATCATCAGCGACGTGACTTATTTTCATCTGTTGCGGCATGCACCGACGCTCGCCTCGACCTGCGCCGAACTCTTTCCGGTCACGGTCAAGGGGATCCGCGATGCCGTGCGGATTTACGAGGTGCCATGGCAAAACAAATAGTTTTGAATTTCAGGTTTTAAGTTTTAAGTTCTTTCCGGGCGATCAACCCGAATCCAAGATGCGAACGGCAATTTATCCCGGCAGTTTTGATCCATTGACCAACGGTCATCTGGATGTGGTGCAACGCGCGGCGAAACTTTTTGACCGCGTCATCGTGGCGGTTGCCAAGAATGAGGGGAAACATCCGCTGTTCACGCTGAACGAACGGCTGGCCCTGGTCAAAAACGCGGTGCGGCACCTGCCCAATGTCGAGGCGGACACGTTTGACGGTTTGCTGGTGGAATATGTGGTCGAAAAAAAAGCGCAGGCGATTTTACGCGGACTGCGAGCGGTTTCCGATTTTGAATTTGAATTTCAGCTCGCGCTGATGAATCGCAAGTTGAATGAAAATGTGGAGACGATTTTTATGATGCCAAAAGATACTTACACCTTTTTAAGTTCGCGCATCGTGAAGGAAATCGCGCGGCTCGGCGGCGATGTCAATCCGTTCGTGCCGGCGCAGGTCCAGGCGGCGTTGCAAAAAAAATTGAAACCGTCCCGGCGGCCGGCCGCCCGGAATTGAAAAATGGCCTGGCTTTGCGCCGGGGGTTTAAAATAAATTATGTCGCTGAAATTTAATCTTCGCCAGTTGGAAGAACAGGGGATTCATCTGCAAGGTGAATTGCCCGTGGCGGAACTGGCTTTTGAAGTGTGCGACGAATTGATCCGCGCGGAAAAGCCGTTGTTTTATGATTTGGCGGTCGAAAAATTGCATGATGATATTCTGGTGCAGGGTTCACTGTCGTTGATTTTGGATTGCGAGTGCGGCCGCTGTTTGAAACCGTTCACGCATGCGGTGGTTTTGAAGGATTGGGCGCTCCATCTGCCGCTGGAAGGCGAAGACAAGGTGTCCATTGAGAACGATTCCATAGACTTGACTCCGTTTGTGCGGGAAGATATGCTAATTGAATTTCCGCAACATCCGTTGTGCAAACCGGAGTGTGCGGGATTGAAGAAGAAAAGCGGGGTTCAGCAGGTTGGCGCGGAGAAAACCAAGCCGGCAGCGTGGACTGAACTGGATAAACTGAAACTTTGAATTTAAACATTTATGGGCGTCCCAAAACGTAAACCTTCGACAAGCCGGCAGAAAATGCGCCGCGCTTATAACAGCGTGCTGAAATTGCCGCAGATCAGCAAATGTCCGCAATGTGATGCACCTCACGTTCCGCACCGTGTCTGCCCGGCGTGCGGCTTTTACAAAGGCCGTCAGGTTTTGACGGTCACGGCGGGAGCGTAATCTGGTTGGTTGGCGCGGGACGGATTCTCGCGCCTTTTTCTTTTCACCTATGCGAATCGCAGTGGATGTGATGGGTGGTGACCACGGCTGCGGTGTGATCATCGCCGGCGTGAAACGCGCCTTGGAAGAGATCAAGGACATCACCACCATCTATCTCGTTGGCAATAAGGCGGAAATCCATGCCGCCTTGCCGGAACGCGGTTTTCGTGATCATCGGGTGCGCATCATTCACGCGACAGAAGTTGTGGAGATGGATGACAAACCGGTCGTGGCGCTGCGCAAAAAAAAGGATTCTTCCATCGCTCGTTCCGCTGAATTGGTCAGCGAAGGCAAGGCGGATGCGCTGATTTCTCTCGGCAACACCGGCGGCATTTTTGCGGCGGCCACCTTCAAAGTCGGCAGGATTCCCGGGGTGGATCGCGGTTGCATCGCCACGGTCATTCCACGCCAGGGTAATGAGTTTGTTTTGCTTGACGCCGGCGCGAACGTGGAATGCAAGCCGTTTCATCTCGCGCAATTTGCGGTGATGGGCAATGTCTATTCGCGCGAAGTTTTGAAGCGCAAAAACCCGCGCGTTGGCATTTTAAGCATCGGCACGGAAGATTCCAAAGGCAACGAACTCACGCTCGAAGCCTTCAAACTTTGCAAAAAATTGGATTTGAATTTCATCGGCAACGTCGAAGGCCACGACTTGTTCAAGGATCACGTTGACGTCGTCGTGTGCGACGGCTTTGTTGGCAATATTGTTTTGAAAACCTCGGAAAGT
>Ga0206876_1050_pt1 | contig 34000 bp, 33 predicted proteins | sample Alteio_BWOrgCont_10_FD_152619 | JGI IMG/M metagenome (GOLD analysis project Ga0206876, IMG submission 152619) | Enriched cells from forest soil in Barre Woods Harvard Forest LTER site, Petersham, Massachusetts, United States -... | ecosystem: Environmental > Terrestrial > Soil > Temperate forest >...
GGTTTGAAGAAGGCGATGTAGAGAAGGATAAAGGCGAGGCATTTTCGGTAAAGCAAATGGTTGATTATATGAAAGCTAATTATTCTATTGATACTACCAGGGTATTTATTTATGGCCTGTCGGCAGGTGCAGCTATGAGCGTGGCACTTATGGCCGATTACCCTAACCTGTTTAACATGGGTGCAATATTGGCAGGCGGCCCTTTTATGCCGGGGAAGGGGGCTATGGAGGCGCTTTCGTCAATGGAGAGCCCTAAAGATATGCCGGCTGCTGAGCTGGTTAAATATGTCCGTGACCAAAACCCCGGCTATACAGGAACCTATCCGCGATTATTGGTTATGCACGGAGAGAAGGATAATGTGGTGAATGAAAAGAACTCGTACTTATTGGTTAAACAGTGGGCTCCATTGCTTAAGGCCGATACCTTGCCTACTAAAACAGTAGCATCATTTGACGGCAAAGATGATATTACACGTAAATCGTATTGCGATGGTTCGGGCAAAGAACAAATTATATTTTACGAAGTGGCAAACCTTGGCCATGCCTTAATGGTTAATCCGGGTGACTCTGCCACACAAGGTGGTAAAACGGGAATGTTCTCGATCAATAAAGGATTCTTCAGTACATATTGGATTGCTAAGGATATGGGGCTGATTACTATTATGAAATAGGAATAAAAACATTTAAAAGAAGACAGAATGAAAATAAAAACCACTACTCTTTTACTTATTTCCAGTCTTGTTTTGTCTTTTTCCTGTGGTCAGGCCATTGATCACGAAAAAGAGGTTAGGTATTATGTTGTTTTAAATAAGATAAGGATTGAAACAGCTAAGCCTGTGTATAATTGTATTCAGGCTATGAGCTTTGGATATTCAGCTACCTTCACAAAAAAGCCGGGTGATAAAATGGATAGTAATACAATTAATTGGTTGAAGAAAATGTATCCTTTAGCTATTCAAGCTTTAGATAGTGCTATTTATAAATTGAATGCAATTGAAGAGCTTGATTCTGAAATAAATTTAAAAGGGAAAATGCTTTCATATTACCGGGATTCAAAAACATTTCTTGAGTCTGCAGAACCAAAGTTCATAGATATGCTAACAGTTAAAAATGGTGAATTGACGAATGAAGAAAGACAGACTTATAGCAAATTGACCAATGAGAGTAAAAAACTAAATGAAAAGGAAATCAGTTTCGATGATGTATTTGTTGAGTTTAGAGATAAACACCATGTAACTGGTACAGAATTAAAATAAAGGGTTCTTCAGTACTTATTGGATTGCTAAGGATATGGGGTTGATAGGAAGATCTTCAGATATTAAATGATTATTTCTTTATTGGTTAGTTATAGCATATTTTTGTAGGAATAAGTATGGTTACCCACAAATAACATGCTAAGAAGTACTAAGTATATATTAATATTATTATTGGCTTTGCAGTTCCACGCAAAAGCACAAACAGAATTTTTGGTTACAGTTAACCCTGCTACAGGAACAGATTCTATTATAGACAGCTTGCCAGGAGTGAATTGGATATTTGATGGAACCTCAACTTTTGATAAAAATAACCATAGGTATTTTTTTGAAGGAAAGGACTTTGGGGGGAATGTGCGTTTATATACTATTAATGCAATTGATGCCACTATCAGTTCTCAGCCGGTTATTTCTTCACAAACGGGAGGGTTTTGTTACGATGATTCATCAAATACCTTGTATGGGTTATATCTAAATAGTCCTTTAGGGCAGATGTACGTGGCTTCTTTTGACTCTCTAACGGCTTCTGCATTTATTATAGACACATTACCTGATAAAGGGATTTCAGCCGGTACGACTTTCTTTGATAACGCTGCTCACACGTATGTGTTGTTGTCTTCAAATTCATTCTATTCTGTTAATGTAATAAGCAGGAAAATAAGCATAACTACTGCACCTGCTAATTTAGGTCAGATAGAATTCGACAATGCTTCAGGAATACCTTATGGGCTAATAACAATACCGTCTCTTAAAAAAATGATATTTGTTAGTTTAAATATAAGTAGCGGAACATATACTACACTTGATACATTACCAACGTCGGGGTATAATTCAGATCAAACTTCTTTTAATGAGGTTGGTAATATTTATACTTTTTGTAATGGGACCAATTTATATTCAGTATCCGCTAGCTCAGATAATGTGGTTTCAAGTCCTGTCTTCCCTGTTGGAATGACTCCTCCTGCAAACGTCATCGAATTACAGTACGATAATTCTAACGGTGTTCTATATGCCTTGCATTGGGGCAAGGCAATTACCGATGGAATTACAAATATTACAAATGATCGTTACTCTGGTTTTGAACTGTACCCGAACCCTACATCTTCTTTATGTGTACTTAGTTTAAATAAACAATATGCAAGAATAGATATCAGTGTATATAATTCATTGGGGCAGTCAGTTTATAGATCAACAAAAATAAATGCTAAGGATATAGAGATAAATAATGAAGTGCTTCCTTCAGGTAACTACTTTATTTCGGTAATTGCCGATAACTTCTATATAGGTACCAAGAGGTTAGTAATAGATTGATTTTCTTCATAGGAACTTCATTTCGTCAGTCGACATTTGAAGAAAAATAACCATGAAAACACTAGCTTTTATTCTATTAACAGGCATAAGCATTTCTGGTTTCTGCCAGGCCAAAGCTAATTGTACAAGCACCACTAAAATTAAGCCCGGTACTAAGTTAGTCAGCACTACAAGCGCTAAAAAAACCAGTGCGCCTGATGAAAAACCTGCAAAATCGTGTAGTTTTAAGGAGTATAAAATGGAGAAACAGCAGATGCAAACCCGTACGTATTATAAATGCCCTAAGTGTGATTATGAAAGCAATGAGAAAGGTAAAGGTGTATGTCCCAAAGATGGTTCTGAACTGAAATTAGTTATTGTAAGAGAAGGGTAACAATGTGCCTCTGCGTTAATGAAGGCGATTGAATCTATTTCCCCCTATTGGGGGGATTAAGGGGGGCTACCTTATACAAAGTCCTGTCCTGGAACCATATCCTGACTATTTGAAAAGAGTAGGACACATCAACCGTGTAACGTTCTTCTTCTCCTTTTTTATTCTTCAGTAAAATATCGGTGCCGAAAAAACCGCCATCATTATCAGCAGGGAAACCTTTGAATGTTGCTTTTTTGTTGTAGTTAAGGGCTTCTCCAATTGAATCGCATACAGGCAATGTTTTATAATCGGGGCTGAAAGCAACGGGAGTAATGAATTTTACCAGCGTGCCAATGGTATCATGTGCCTTAAACCATTCTGTAATATGCGCTTTTACGGCAGTCTTCTCCTCACCCGAAACAGAGTATTGCTTTTTTTCAAGGTCGTACTTGAATGTTGATGGATGCTGGGCATATGCACATACAGATGCCAGGCAAAGCATAAGCACTATGGGGAAGTTCTTATTCATTAAAACAAATATAAGAATGATTTTACTCTGTGAGCCTCTGTGAAATCTCAGTGTTCTCTGTGTTGGAAATTATTAACACAGAGGTCACAGAGTGCTTGGAGTTGCACAGAGAATCCCCCTTCGGGGGACATGGGGGCTTAGTGATGATAAGGCTCTCCCTTTAAAATAGTCAAGGCGCGATAAAGCTGCTCAAGGAAAAAGAGCCTGGCCATTTGGTGGTTGAACGTGAGCTTTGAAAGTGATATTTTTTGATTGGCACGCTGATAAACTTCCGGAGCGAAACCAAAAGCGCCTCCTATAACAAAGAACATTCTTTTGCCAGGCATGTTCAGGAATTTCTGTACCTGGTTGGCTAATTCCACCGAATTGAACTCCTTGCCTTTATCATCCAGCAAAATAAGAAGATCGGTTGCTGCAACTTTTTTCAATAGCTCTTTTGCCTCAGCCTGCATAATGGCTTCCTTGCTCTGGCCTTTTTTCTTTAGCGAAGGTATTATCTCAGTATTGAACGAAACATAGTGCTGTAAACGCTTTTCGTAGATAGAAAACCCTTCGGCAAGGTATTTATCTTCATGGTCTCCTATGGCAATTAGCGTTACTTTCATCAATAGCAGTATTTTTGCAAATATATCCCTGTTTTGAAAGCTATGAACAACATATCTCATTCCCTTGAATTTGAAAAGAAGCTGAACGCAATCATCGACCTTGCTTTGCAGGAAGATATTGGCGAGCGCGATCATACTTCATTTGCAACCATTCCTGCTAACAAACAGGCGGAAGGTAAGCTACTGATAAAAGATAATGGTGTTATTGCAGGTGTAGAATTAGCACAGTATATTTTTAAAAAAGTAGATAAAAAGATCAAGCTTGAGGTTAAGCTCAATGATGGTGCAAAGGTTAAAAAGGGAGATATTGCCTTTACAGTTAAAGGCCCTGCACGATCTTTATTAATGACAGAAAGGCTTGTGTTGAACTGTATGCAGCGTATGAGTGGTATTGCTACCCAGGCGTATGAACTGACAGCACTTTGTAAAGGAACAAAAGCAAAAGTAATAGATACACGCAAAACTACGCCTGGTATTCGTTTGCTCGAAAAATGGGCCGTAGTAATTGGTGGAGCGACCAACTACCGTTGGGGCTTGTATGATATGATCTTAATAAAAGATAACCATGTGGAATGTGCGGGTGGCGTGAAAAAAGCGCTGGATGCTACGCATGCCTATTTAAAAAAGAATCACAGAAAACTCGATATAGTTATTGAAGCAGGTAGCATGGCCCAGGTGAAAGAAGTATTGGCTGTTGGAGGAGTGAACAGAATACTGCTCGATAATTTTTCACCTAAGGAAATAACAAAGGCGGTGAAGCTTATAAATGGTAAATGCAAAACTGAAGCCTCTGGTGGAATAACAAAAAAGAATATACGTGAATATGCAAAAACCGGTGTGGACTATATATCGGTTGGTGCGCTTACACATAGTGTTAAGAGTCTTGATATGAGCCTTAAAATATTTCCAAAACTATGAAAGAGACTATAGTGGTTCGTGAGCCCAACGATAAAGAGTTTGAAGAGGTAAAGAAATGGGTTGAGAAGTTCTGGCTCGATAATGATAATATGCAGAAGGAGCAATTCAGGGTGATGATATATAACAATGAACTGGCAGCATTTGGCCGTTTGCGAATAAACGATGATGCAACCGAATTATGCACTATAGGTGTGTTAACGAAATTCCAGAAGAAAGGAATTGGAATGGCAATGGTAAGATCATTGTTATCATCGGTTGAAAAAGAAGCGTATTTAGTTACCGTAATACCGAAGTTTTTTCTTAAGCTGGGTTTTGAAGCCGTAAAGCAGTATCCCAAGTCTATTCAAAAAAAACGCGACCTATGTGTAACCCAATACCATGTTGATACTCCGTATGAGGTTATGAAATGGACTCAGAATTAGTATATTTGGGTATGATTTGTTTAAAGCGTATGAAATTATTTCTCACCGTGTTGTGCGGCATCATTATAATTGCTGTACAAGCACAAGGCAATTATTTTAAAGTAGATACTGTAGTATCAGGTAAAAACAACTTCCCTGTATTGAGTACAGTTAAGAACGCCCAGGCCTGCCGAAAGATAAACCAATACATGCAGATATCGGAGTTGAGACTATTTAGTAATAATCAGAAAAAAGATTTGTTTGATAAGAATAAAACCTCTGCCCGTAACAACGACGGTAAAATAATAGCAGGGTTCACTATTCAATCAAATAACAACAAAGTATTTTCTGTTTCTTTTTCCGAAACATCTTACTGGCACTCATCGAGCTGGAAACTGGCCTTGTATAATTTTAATTCAGCAACCGGTGATCTTATTCAATTGTCGGACTTGTTTACAGATGAAGGTTTTACGCAGTTCAAAAAAATAGTACTTGATAAAAGAACCAAAACGATTGACGGAATAAGCGATTCTGACAAACCATCGCACAATTACTGGGATTATGTGAAAGAAAATTTTAAGAACGATGACCTTACACATTTCAGCATTGAGGATTCTACCATAAATATTAATAGCTATAATTGCCTCAGAGGGCCTGACTTTATGTTTATGCATGCCGACATAAATGCTAAGCTTAACCTAGCATCATTTAAGAACCTGTTGAATGATTATGGTAAGGCTGTATTTGGAGTGAGTAAAGAATCTGTAGGTAAATATCATTCCAAGAGCATAACCCAGTTATATGAAGGAAAGATTGGAGATAAGGGTGAAATAGTGCTGGCTATTATAAATGCAACCGATGGCCCCGATCACAATGAAGTAACCGGCGTATATGCTTATAATAAAGATGGTATAGGTATATACCTTGATGGTAATATTCAAAAAGATAGTTTGCACCTGACGGAAACCACTGTTGACGATAAAGGCGAAGGCTCAATTGATGCTCAAATACTTAATGGACAGATTACAGGTAAATGGACATCGAAAGCAAAAGATGCCGTTTACAAATTCGAAGCCAAGAAAGTAGACTGAGTTTTACTGCGTACTGCTTTTCGCTTTCCAATCCTTGAACTTATGATAAACAAACCCAAGGCCTAGGGCTATTAGTGAGCCGTATAAAACTTCGGCGGTACGGGTAAGCGCAAAAATTAACGCAGCATCAACTTTTTCATTCTCGAAAATAGCAGGTGCAATTATTATAACTACGGTGGTAGGTGCAAGTTTCCAGTTGGCAGGGTAATTTTTAAAGGATGTGCTGAAAATGGCGGCAAGAATAATACCTGTCATAAGCGACCAAACATTTACGCCAATTATAATAAGGCATAATAAACCTAATAAGCAGCCTGTGGTAGTATTTATAAAACGTGCTATGGCATTGTTTCGCACAATATTAAAATCGGGGTCGGAAACTATAATGACAGAGATTAAGGCCCATACTTTGCTTTTATCATGCACTGCATGCAAACTCCACCAAGCAACACAGCACCCTAACATAATGCGTAATGCAAACGAAACAGAGTGTATGCTGAACGAAAAGTACTTTTTCATGTTGTAAAATTACATGATTTATTAACCATCATGTATATTGATAATAATATCAGGTTCTCTTTACTATATTTGTTTTATGCTTCGCGCTTTACATATTCGCAACTATGCCCTGATAGATACTATTGACGTGTCTTTTCCTGATAATCTGGCTATAATTACCGGTGAAACAGGAGCAGGTAAATCTATTTTACTTGGCGCATTGTTTCTGTTACTTGGCCAACGCGCCGAAGCGGAGTTGGTTAATGACAAGACCAAGAAATGTATTGTGGAAGGCGAGTTCAGCAGCAAGCACCCTGAAATAAAAAACTTCTTTACCCAGAACGACCTTGATTATTCACATGAAATAATTATACGTCGTGAAATTTCACCTGAAGGTAAATCGCGTGCATTTATAAACGACACTCCAGTTAACCTTTCGCAAATAAAGGCCCTTGCATCAAAGCTTATAGATATTCACTCGCAGCATGAAAATTTATTGCTGAATGAATCGGGTTTTCAGTTATCGGTTGTAGATGCCTATGCAGCTCACCCAACCTTGCTCGATGATTATAAAAAGCAGTTTGCACGTTATAAAACAGTTGCTAAGGAATTAGAGTTTCTTATTATTCAGGAAGCAGAAGCCAAAAAAGAAAGAGATTATTTGGAGTTCCAGGTAAATGAAATGGCAGAGGCAAAACTTGAAGCAGGCGAGGAGAAGAGGGTAGAGGAGGAGCTGGATTTGTTAAACAACGCAGACCAGATAAAATCTGTTTTGGTTTCTTCGTCCGATATACTTGACTCAGCAGATAAGAGCCTGGTATCAATGCTTACCGAGGTTAAAAATAAATTGTCATCGGTAGCATCATATAATGCAGCATTGGCAGAACTGGTGCAACGCCTTGCAAATTCTATTATAGAAATAAAAGACATTTCCGGTGAAATAGAAACCCTTCAGGATAAAATTCACCATGATCCCAAGAGAGCCGAAGAGCTTTCCGAAAGATTGGATGTAGTTTTGCGTTTGGCACAAAAGCACAGAGTCAATACGGTTGAAGAATTGTTGAGGATACAGGAAGAACTGACCGGAAGATTAGATAATATATCTTCAATGGGTAGCAAGATAGAGCACTTGCAGAAAGAAAAAGATGCGCTGCAAACCGCACTGACTAAACTGGCATTAAAAATAAGTGCAGGCAGAAAGAAGGTAATACCTGGTTTGGAAACAGATATTCAAAGTCACCTGAGTGCTTTGGGTATGCCAAATGCCAGGGTTAAAATAGATATGTCGGTTATAACTGAATTGGCTTCAATGGGAACAGATGACGTAAAGTTTATGTTCTCGGCCAATAAAGGTAAAGACCTTAGAGAAGTAGAAAAAGTTGCATCGGGTGGTGAACTGTCACGTTTAATGCTTGTCATTAAAGCTCTTGTTGCTAAACTGACCGATATGCCAACTATCATCTTTGATGAAATAGATACAGGTGTTTCGGGTGCAGTGGCTGGCCAGGTGGCTGAGCTTGTATTAAAGATAAGCTCATCTATGCAGGTAATAATGATAACTCACCTGCCTCAAATAGCAAGCCGCGGAAATACCCACTTCCTTGTATATAAAGAAGACCAGAAAAATAAAACCGTTACTTGCATCAAGCAACTATCGCCTGACGAACGTGTGGAAGAAATTGCCCGCATGATAAGCATGGGTAAACCGGGTAGTTCTGCTATTAAAACGGCTACAGAGTTGCTGGGGAAATAATTTCAATTATCATGTTGAAACCTCAAGAGAAGAAAGACTCTGAAATATCTGATAAAGGTTTTACTGACTATACCAAAACAAAATTTGGAATATTCTATTATAATCCGGATGATAAGAGATTGTGGGTCCCCAAAAGAATTAAATGGACGGGATGGCTGTTAAATATGGGACATCGTTATGCCTGGTTAGCTGTAATAGGATTGTTGCTTCTTATGGTTTTATTAGTATACCTCGATTCACGTTATGATTTTCTTCCTTAAAACTGCTGCCGAATTGTTGGGTAAGTAGAAACAGAATTAACACTTATTAACTTAGTTTTCTTTGGTTTACAATATGTATTGCCTACTTTTGTTAATACATAATAAAAATTTACCCCATGAAAACACTACTCCTTTCAGCTAGTTTTAGCATACTTAGTATAATTGCATTTGGACAAAGAAATACTCCCAGTTCATCAGGAGGATCAGGCTCATCACAGCAATCTTCAGGAAATGGTTCTTACCAGCAATCATCAAGGACAGAAAGCTATCAGCAATCTACTCAGCAACCTGAAAGAACAGCGCCAGTTCAACAATCAACCCAACAGCCTGCAAGAACAGAAAACTCGCAACAATCAATCCAGCAATCACAGAAAGCAGGTACCTCGCAACAACAGGCAGCTTCCCCTAAAGAATCAACAAATGATAATAAAAAGCGGAATGAGAAAGATGAAAAAAGAGGACAGCCTAAGGACTCTTTAAAAGGTAAAGGGAATAATACGCAATCAAGGACTTCTGAAGAATCAAACGAAAAAGAAGCACAAGCTCCAATGTGGAAATGCCCTACATGTGGACGAACATTTACTAGCCCACCTGCAAATGGCTTATGCCCATATGATGGTACCGCTGTCGGACGAATTAAGTAAGTGTTGAAGTATATATTATTGATATCCAATGTTTCCCATGCATTGTGGATTGAATAATTTTTTTACCTTCGCGCCGCGAGATTGAGAAGCCCCCCGGCAAAAACTTTATGAGATATTTACTTTTTACCTTAACAGGCTTGTTCCTGTTAGTCCATGTTAATTTAAAAGCAACTGTGTATACTGCTGTTAAGAGTGGTAGCTGGTCATCTACTTCAACATGGTCGCATGCCGGAACACCCGGTCCAGGCGATACCGTTATGATCCCTTCACACTATACAGTTACATATTCCAGTAGTATAAGCATGGGAACTTCTTCGGGTGGTAAGTTGTCAATTAGTACCGGTGGAACGCTTAATATAGGTAGCAATGGCCTGAATATAAATGATGCAGTAAAAGTAGAGGTGAATGGCACTCTTGTTTCAGGTTCGCTTCAATTGAATAGTACGTCTTCTTTAATAAACAGAGGTTCCATAACAACAGGTAGCTTAAGCCTTGATAACTCAACTACATTTAATAATACAGGAACGGTAAATGCAACAAGCCTTGAATTAAATAAGACATCAGTCTTTACCGATAACGGTACCATGACCGTAAGCACAAGTATTGCGATAGATGATAATGCCAGCCTGATTGTAGATGCCGGTAAAACCCTTACCGATAATGGATCATATGACAATTATTCAAGTCAATCACAAACAGACAACGGAGCTATACTAGTATCGGGCACTGCAACTTTTTATGGAGGATCAGCTATATCAGGTACCGGTTATTTAACAGGTGGTGAAATTCAGAATTATAAAAACGACTCGGTGTGGGGTGTAGCCAAAAGTAACTTCCCTTGCTTTAATTGCACAATTCCACATACACACCCGCTTCCTATCACATTACTATCATTCAATGCAAACTACGGTAATGATGCTGTTGAGCTAACCTGGGCAACAGCTACGGAAATAAACAACAATTATTTTACCATTTCACGCTCAGGCGATGGACTTAACTTTGCCACACTGGGTACAGTAAAGGGAGCAGGTAATTCAACTGAAGAGAACCATTATTCTTATACTGAACTTACTGCACCTGATGGAGTAAATTATTACAGGCTTCAGCAAACTGATTATGATGGTGTAACTACTTCAGATGCAATTGTTATTGTAACCATTAACGAATCGGGTAAAGCAGCAAGGGTAATGCCTAATCCGGTTAAAAATAATTGCATAGTTACATTTACTGATAATGCAGCTGAATATTTTCAGCTAAGTATTTATGACCTTATGGGAAGGGAAGCGATGAATCAAAACGTTCAATCTGTTAAAGGTTCAAATTCAATTGAGCTTAACACTTCTGTATTGGCTGATGGAGTTTATATTATCAGTTTACCGGTGAACAATAACCCTGTTAAGGTTAAATTCATTAAGCGCTAAAACCACGCTTTTTTTTGCATAAAGTGTATTGGATACCGGCATGTTAAAGCTGGCGAGTTAATTCTGCTATATTTGCCCTAATAAAACACATCATTATGTCGCATAACCTATTGAAAGGCAAGAGAGGAATTATTTCAGGAGCTCTCGATTCAAATTCTATAGCATGGAAAGTAGCTGAAAAAGCACATGCCGAAGGCGCAATATTCACCCTTACCAATGCACCTATTGCGCTACGCATGGGTGAAATAAATAAGCTGGCTGAAGCCACTAAATCGCAGGTTATACCGGCAGATGCAACCAATGTGGCGGAGCTGGATGTTCTTTTTCAAAAGTCACAAGAAGTACTAGGTGGCAAAATTGATTTTGTGTTGCATTCCATAGGAATGTCCCCGAACGTGCGTAAAAATATTCCTTACGAAGCACTGAACTATGAGTTCTATGCCAAGAGTCTTGATATATCAGCCATGTCCTTACATAAAATGCTTGCTGTTGCAAAAAAACAGGACGCACTCAATGAATGGGCTAGCGTGGTTACACTTTCATATATAGCTGCTCAACGCGCATATCCTTTCTATAACGATATGGCCGATGCAAAAGCTATGCTTGAGTCAGTTGTAAGAAGCTTTGGCTACCATTACGGAAAGGCCAAGAAAGTACGTGTTAACAGTGTTTCACAGTCACCTACTGCAACAACAGCAGGTAGCGGTATAAAAGGCTTTGATGATTTTTTCAAATTTGCTGATGCCATTTCTCCGCTAGGCAATGCTCCGGCAGAATCATGTGCAGACTATTGTATTACTCTTTTCTCAGACTATACACGTATGGTAACCATGCAGAACCTATATCACGATGGTGGTTATGCCACAACCGGGGTAAGTATGGAAGTAATGCTGGGCAATACCGCAAAATAAATCAGGAATTCAGGCGTTTATACTTGTATGGTAAAGAAGTATGTCATAATCAGTTGCCTGTTCTTATGCTGTTTTTCGTGCCCCCTTATTTCAATTGCCCAGAGTAATGACATTACTGAAAATGCCGGCGGAAAAGGATCGAACAACGAAACCTTTTATAAATATAATATTCAAGGTGGGGGAGAGATAACCTATCCGATGACCAATGTTGACATGGTAAAAACATTTGGCGGTATTTATTCAGCCAATGTAGCGTTCGACGCCTATGTAATTAAACGGTTATATATTGGAGTCGGCCTTTGGGATAATGAATTTGCCATTGCAGCTCAACCATTATATAACAGTATAAACCCAAGAATGTTTGACTATATGGGCGGGCTGAGAATAGGTTACCATTCATCTAACGACAAATCGAACGACCTGATGTTTAGTGCCACTTTAACAGGCGGAGAATCACATATAACGTTTACTAACGCAATTGCCCCGGCACCTAAGGGAGGGTTTGTTCAGAATAAACCTTTCGGATCAGTATATATAATGGAATCATACAGGCTGAATGAAGATTGCTGGATAGGACTTGATGTATCTTTCACATACCTCGATTATTCCTTCGACCCTGATTATATTGGCATACAGAACCAAGGGCTTACCTATTACCCGCAAGATGCCAGGGGTAATACAACATTTATTGGTTGGGGATTTCAGATAGTGTATGATTTCTCAAAAGGGAAAAATTGAAAGATACTTACAAGGTAATAGGATTAATGTCGGGTACTTCGTTAGATGGACTTGATATAGCGTATTGTTCCTTTCGCCATAAAAAAGGCAAATGGCAGTTTTCAATTATGGCTGCCGATACCATTGCTTACCAAAACAAATGGCTGAATAAACTCAATAACGCTCCGGCATTATCAGGGCTTGAATTATTTAAGTTGCATAATGAATATGGCACGTATTTAGGAGAACAGGTTACGGGTTTCATAAAAAGGAGAAAAGTAAAAAACATTGATTTTGTTTCCTCACATGGCCATACCATATTTCATCAGCCCAAAGAAAAATTCACTTTCCAATTAGGCAATGGTGCAGCAATAGCTGCTGCCAGCAAACAAACTGTAATTAACGACTTCCGTAGTCTCGATGTGGCCCTGAACGGGCAAGGTGCACCATTAGTCCCGATAGGAGATATGTTGCTTTTTAGTGAATACCAATACTGTATTAACCTTGGGGGTTTCGCTAATATATCCTTCAATAAAAAAGGTAAGCGTATTGCATTTGATATATGCCCGGTAAATATTGCATTAAACTACCTGGCACAAACCTTCGGAAAGGAATATGATAAAAATGGAGCAATTGCATCCAAAGGAAAAACCGATAAAGCCCTGTTGCATAAACTAAACGCAATGTCTTTTTATAAAGCGGCACCACCTAAATCATTGGGCCGTGAGTGGCTTGAGAATGAATTTTTGCCCGTTTTGAATAAGGCTACCTGTAGCAATACCGATAAGCTAACGACAGTGGTTGAACATATAACCGAACAGATACGAAAGGTATTTGAAGGGCAAGCGAAAGGCAAAGTATTGCTTACCGGTGGTGGTGCATTTAATTCCTATTTGATTGATCAATTAAAGACCAGCCTGCCTGGTTTTAATATAATAGTGCCGGAAGAAATTATAGTTAAATATAAAGAAGCACTTGTTTTTGCTTTTTTGGGTGTATTACGCCTGAGGGGGGAAGATAATTGCCTGAGGAGTGTAACTGGGGCTGACAGAAATAATAAAGGGGGAACGATCTGGTTGATCTAGTTCCCCCTTCAGGTATATTATAATGGCGGCTTAAAAGTCGTCGTCGCCGTAAAACTCGTCTTCGTCGTCGTCAAATGAGTTCAGGTCGGTCAATGCAACGTCGTCTTCAATTATCTCAATATCTTCAGATGCCTCATCGTCATCATCACCTTTCGATGATTTTTCGTATTCATCTACAAAATCCTCTTCATCGTCATCATCTCCTTTCTTTTTCTTAGAAGCTTTAGCCGGCTTGGTAGCTTTTTTTGCTGCTGCGCCTTTTAATTTCTTCTCTTTCTCCTTGTCTTTTTCAGAAGAAGCCTTCTTGTCTTTTTTTTCTTTTTCTTTTCCGGCTGCTGCTTTTGCTGGTTTGGCGGCTGCCTTCTTAGGCTTCACTGGAGCCTTTTTCGAGGAAGAACCTGTCGTCTTTTTCATAGTCAAATTGTTATTGTAGTGACGAAAAAAGTGTTACTATATTGCAATATTAAATATTATTTAAACACAAACATAAACAATATTGTTTTAAAAAATACGTTAGTCTAAGTTAACAGTATCATGTTCATATATTCCAACCTTTAAACTGTTTTAACATGCAAGGGTAAAATACTTTAGTACTTTGAAATTTCAATCTTCTAAATTATTTACCTATGCTGCTTACCATCCTTCTTCAGGCACCCACCCCAACTGCAACTGTAACCTCAACTGTGGCTGCTATTGCCGATACAGCCAAGGCCGTTGCCGCAAACCTACCTGTTGCCTCGGCAGAGGCTAAAATGAACTTGCTGGAACTGGTTAAAAGCGGTGGAGTAATTATGTACCCGCTGGCTATCCTTTCCTTTATGGCCGTTTTCTTTCTGATAGAGAGGTTCCTGTATATTCAAAAAGCAGGTAAGGGCACCCCTAACTTTATAGATACCATGCGCGATTTCCTTCGCAATGGTAATGTTGAAGCAGCTAAGTCGCTGTGTAAGAATACCGATACTCCGCAAGCCCGTATTATTGCCAAGGGACTTAACAGGATAAATAAGCCGATCGAAGAAATTGAATCGTCGATGGAAAATGCAGGAAAAATAGAAGCATATAAGCTTGAAAAGAACCTTAACATATTGGGTATTATAGCCGGTATAGCACCTATGTTCGGTTTTGTGGGTACCATATTAGGGGTTATTAAAATATTCTATAACATATCACTGGCCAATAACATAAGTATAGGTTTGATAGCCGGTGGTTTGTACGAAAAAATGATAACCAGCGCATCGGGTCTGGCCATAGGTATTTTCGCATTTATTGGCTACCACTGGTTGAATATCAGGGTAAACAAAACCATACAGAAAATTGAAGTATCGTCAATTGAATTTATTGAAGTGGTGCAGGACGAAGTTAAAAAGTAATTAAGGAAGATTTAAAATATTCTTAATATGAAGATTACAAGAAACAACAAATTCACTGCTCATGTCGAGGCATCGAGTATGAATGATATCATGTTCTTCCTCCTGCTGTTCTTCCTTATTATTGCTACACTGATCAATCCGAGTGTAGTAAAGCTAACCCTGCCAAGTTCAAAAAAGGCGGTGGAAATGAACAAACAGCAAATTACTATTGATGTAACGAAGGACGTAAAGTATTATATCAATGGCAGTGGCACGCCAACACCGGCCGATCAGTTAGAAGATGTATTGCGTGCTAAAACAGCAGGCCTTACTGACCCCACTGTTGTATTAAGGCTTGATAAAAGCTTAACAATTCAGGACCTTGTGGATGCATTGGCAATAGGAAGTGACTTGAAGATAAAGATGATATTAGCTACCCAACCTGCCAGCAAATAAATATGGCTACTGCAGAAGTAAGAGAAGAAAGAAAGAACAAAAGCATTGCGCTAATTGTTACTCTGTTGGTGCATGCACTTTTACTGCTGTTCCTTATCATGTATATTATTATTACTCCTTTGCCACCCTATAAAATAATACCTACACCTGAAGTGGTGGTTTTTGAAAATGATTTTGGTAATGGAACAGAAGGAACCGGCCATGTAGAAAATGATAAAATGGGTGAAAACCTGAATGCAGGTAAGATAAAGACTACCACAAGCCCAGCAGCGGTTAAGCAAAGTGCACCGGTAATAACCAATGATGCCGAGGATGCAAATATTAAAACCCCAAAAAATACAAGTAAAACCGCTGTAAAAATCGATACCGCAAGCGCCGATAAACCACAGGTTAGTGTGCCACTGGCGAGCGCACTTAATAAATTCAGGCATGCAAAGGGACAATCAGCTGGTGGCGATGGTAGCTCAGGTACAAACGGCAGTGCCGGTAACCCTGATGGTACACAACCGGGTGAAAGTATGGGTAATGGCCCGATAGGTTACTTTTTAAAGGGCCGTAAAATTGTTACACGCCCGAGTATTAAGAGCAATACGCAGGATGAAGGGCAGGTGGTTGTAATGATAATAGTAGACCAGAATGGGAATGTTATAAAAGCTACATCGGGTGCACAAGGTTCTAATACAACAAATCCTGTGTTATATGAAAAAGCTAAGGAGGCTGCCCTAAGCACTAAATTCAGCCCCAGCCCTGATGGTACACCTGAACAACAGGGTAAAATGACCATTATATTTAGTGTTCAGTAATAGATTTTCTTTACCCATGTTTTAGTTTCAGTGTATAGATGTAAACTCTTACATTTGTAGTGTAAAACATGAATAAATGAAAATATCGTATAACTGGCTTAAGAAATATGTAGCATGTGAACTTCCAGCGCACGAGGTTGGTAAATTGCTTACCGAAATAGGCCTGGAGGTTGAACACGAAGAGGTGCATGAATCGTTGAAGGGTGGCTTAGCAGGTTTGGTTATAGGTGAAGTAAAGACTTGTGCCAAACATCCAAATGCAGATAGGTTATCTGTTACTACGGTTGATGTGGGCGGAGAGAGATTATTGAATATAGTTTGTGGTGCAGCTAATGTGGCAGTAGGGCAAAAAGTGGTTGTAGCTACTGAAGGTGCCACCTTGTATCCATTTACGGGTGAACCATTTCAGATAAAGAAAAGCAAGATACGTGGTGAAGCTTCAGAGGGAATGATATGTGCTGAAGATGAAATTGGTCTTGGTTCTTCACATGAAGGTATAATGGTGTTGCCTGCTGAAATTAAAATAGGTACCCCTGCGGCAGATTATTTTAAGATATATAAAGACATAGTTTTTGAAATTGGCCTTACTCCAAATCGTGCCGATGCTATATCGCACATGGGCGTGGCCAGAGATTTGGTTGCAGCGATCAATATTCGTAACAAACCTGCATCGTTACTGACTCTTTCTGTTCCTAAAGCCGGTAACTATAGCACAGGTACTAAAGCTGAAATAGAAGTTAGTATTCAAAACCCTGAAGCATGTAAACGTTATTGCGGTGTTACGCTAAGTGGAATTAAAGTGCAAGAATCTCCGCAATGGCTCAAAGATTCAATAAGTGCAATTGGCCTTAGGCCGATCAACAATATTGTAGATGCTACAAACTTTGTAATGCACGAAACCGGACAGCCATTGCATGCCTTCGATGCAAGCGAAATTAAAGGTGGCAAAGTAATTGTGCGAAAGGCTAAAGCAGGCGAAACCCTTGTTACACTCGATGGACTCGAGCGTAAGTTGAACACCGATGACCTGATGATATGCAATGAAAAAGAGGCCATGTGTATTGGGGGTGTTTATGGCGGAATAAACTCAGGTGTAAAAGATACAACTACAAAAATATTTATTGAAAGCGCATATTTTGATCCATCGCATGTACGTAAAACAGCACGCAGACAAGGGCTGCATACCGACGCTTCTTTCCGTTTTGAAAGAGGGGTAGATTTAGGTAACACACCATATGCTATGCGCCGTGCAGCCGACCTTATTCTTGAAATGTGTAAAGGAGCTACTGTATCGGCTGAGCAGGATGTATGCCCTGTTAAGGCTGAAGCAAGAGTTTTGGATTACTCACCTGCTTTTGGTAGAAAATTATTAGGCCACGAGGTAAGTGATAGTGAAATGGAAACGATCATTACCCAGGTGGGAATAAAAATTCTTTCCAAGAACGGTGATTGGAAATTGGCATTGCCAACGTATCGCATGGATATTACAACCCAGAATGATATTGTAGAGGAAGTTGCAAGGTTCTATGGTTTTAATAATATACCTATTCCACCAACTATTAAATTACCAATGGTGCATAGCAAGGGTGTGCGTGCCGATAAGGTATATGAAGAAATAAGCCTTCTACTCAACGGAAATGGGTTCAGTGAAATTATGAATACCTCGCTTACTTCAAGTCGTTTTGGTATTGATTCATCTTCTGTAAGACTTGCCAACCCGCTTAGCTCTGATCTGGATATAATGCGTGGCGCAATGCTGAACAATGGTTTGGTTTGTATCAATCGTAACCAAAACAACCAACAGCCTGATCTGAAATTGTTTGAATTTGGCAGAACATATACAAAGACCGAAAAAGGTTTTTCTGAGGAGGAACATTTATCGCTTTGGATGACGGGTTGCAGAGCAAAAGAAGCGTGGAATAAAAAAACAGATGCCGTAGACTTTTACCTGCTGAAAGGTTATGTTGAGCAAATTTTAAAGAAAGTAGCCGGCAGAACAGCTTGGGATGAAACTGTTCTCAGCGGAAATGATAATCTAACGGGACTTGTTTTTTCTGCAAAAGGTAAAACGCTAGTTACATTTGGAACAGTAAGTCAATCGGTGCTTAAGAACCATGACATAAAAGGCGAAGTATATTACGCTGATTTTAACTGGAAGAATATTCTCAGTCTTATATCTGCAAAGCAAGAAATAAAAGAAATAGTAAGGTTCCCACTTGTATCGCGCGACCTGGCTTTGGTTATTGAAAAGAATGTACAGTTTGCCCAATTGAAACAACTGGCACTTCAATCTGAAAAGGAGCTATTGAAAGAAGTATCGGTATTTGATGTGTATGAAGGCGATAAAGTAGAGCAGGGGAAGAAATCGTACGCGTTACGGTTTGTACTGCAAAGCGAACATAAAACCCTTACCGATAAAGAAATTGATAAGGTAATGGAGAAGCTGATAAAGGTATACGAGGAAAAAGCGGGTGCTATTGTCAGAACCAAGTAATCTTCATTAGACCTTCATTTTCAGCTAGTATCTTTGTTTCAGTAATTAATCAATAACATAAATAGCCATGAAGAAACTAATTGTAATGCTTGTAATCTTAGGATTCGGCGCAGGTTCAGTAATAGCTCAGGATGCTCCAAAGCACGATGAACACAAAGACCAAAAAGAACATAAGGAAAAGAAACACCATCATCATCATGACCATGACCACGATCATCATGATGACCACAAGGGTGGCGACAAGAAATAAAACCTAACGGTTTATTGAATGAGAGGAGGATGAAAATTCTCCTCTTTTTAATTGCATATTGTTATGAATAACAGCTGCATTATAGGTTTGTACCACAGCTTCCAGAAGTGTTGAAAGAGAATCTTTTACCTGCGGCTTTTCTTTCACCAAATTATGCACCAGCATACTGTCTTTCTGGTAATTATATAAGGCTGTTATTCGTGTTCCTTCCATTTGCAGGCAATAGGGGTTGCGGCATATCTGGTATACGTCGTTAATATAATTGATCGCAAAATGATTAGCAGTTGAATCGAACACATTGCTACCGAATGCAAAATAAGGGTGAGGATAATTTAAGTATCCAAGCACGGAAGGCATGATATCAATTTGCTGGGTTGTAATATGCGATCTTCCTTTCAGGTTAGAATTAGGCATGAAATATATAATGGGTAACTCATACATGCCCAGCCGATTCGAATAATAAGGGTCTTCACTTGGCCCGGCATGGTCTGCTACAAATACAAAAAGAGTACTATCGTACCACGGTTTCTTAGAAACCGTTGCAAAGAACTCTTTCAGGGCCATATCACTATAGCGGATGCATTTTAAGATCTCCATTTCCTGCCCTTTTCTTGGAAACTTACTTGCATATTTTGCAGGTATGTTGAACGGATGATGAGATGAAAGTGAGAATATATTGGCGTAAAAAGGTTTGTGTAAGGTGTCAAGGTTTTTAGCAAAATACTGGAAGAATGGTTCATCCCAGATACCCCAAACATCATAATCAGCGTCGTTATGATATTCTGTACGCCCGTAATAATATTTGAAGCCTGCACGTTTGCAATAGGTAGTAAAATCCATTGTGCCATTAGTGCCACCATGGAAAAAGGCCGTTGTATAACCTTCTTTGCCTAAAAGGGTAGGCAGGGTATTTATACTGTCGTGGTTATATTCTGATGTGGCATAGGGTTCGTCCATCCATGATGGCATGCCGGCTGTAACAGAAGGTATACCTTCAATTGATTTTTTTCCATCGGAAAAGGCATTGTCGAATACCAGCGATTGTGAGATGAGAGAATCGAGGAACGGAGTATTGGTTTTGTGCCGGTTGTTTAATGCACCAATATATTCTTTAGAAAAACTTTCGAGTATAATGGTTATTACATTCAGCTTCCGGAAAGGTTTTGCCGCTCCTTCTTTATAAGGGCAATAAATTTTATTGCATAGATCACTATTCACAAAGTTCTTTTCTTTCAAAGGAGGCACTCCTAATGTTTTCAAAATACTAAAAGGTGTATTGAGTACCAGTGGTACGTCATGAACGGGCGCATAGTATGATGCATCTTCCAGGGTAAGTGGCCTTGCCTGCCATCCACCCCTGAATCCGATAACGAGCATGGTTATTATAACAATATACGATGCAATAGACGTTGCAACATAATTCTTTGTGTTCTCGAACGGGCGCTTTTTTTCGGTAAATGCATAAAGCAAATACATAAGAAATACCATCAGGGCCCAAAGGACAATTACGTACCAATAGTCTCTGATAACACTTGGCATTACCTCTTCTGAATCACTACCCAGGCTAAGAAACTTGAATACATCAGCCGTTGAACGCTTGTATACGAATGAAAGAAAAACGGTATCGCCAAATTGCATGAAAAGCGCAAGGCTGTTTATTACCATGTAAACCGTTTTCAGCACTTGTTTGCGGAAGATAGTTTCCTCGTGGCCAAAAGGTAAAAGGCTGAGAAATATAAATGGAATATTCACCATTATAATTGCGGGTATATCAAACCGCAAGCCTACAAACATGTAATGGATAAATGTGCCTACCCCAACGTCGGCAAAATAATGGTGATTATAGGAATAATAGAATACCCGACACAGTTCGTATGGAATAAGAAGCAGTAATAATCGCTTGAGGAGTAATTTACAGTAGCGAGGTATATTTACCATACAAATGTTCTAAAGCTGCTTCAATAAATTATTTCATGTCGTTAATAAGCTGTGTTGCCAGGTACAGCTCATGGTCCTTTGTGATTAACCTTAATCTTGTGTTCTCTTCTTTTACTTCCGATGAATCAGCTGCCATTTGCTTTGCTTCCTGGCCAATAGGGTAAACTGCAAATACTGCATTGCTTGCTGCTAACTGCGGAACCGAGTTATCAGCCTTTTGTCCGGCAGGTTTTCCGTCAGGGGTCCACACAGCAGAACCACTTATAGGCTTGGTTACGGCTTCGAATTTTTTATCCGTTTCTTCGCGATCCTTTTGTTCTTTTCTGTACTGGTCAAGGTTCAGGGAGTATAATGATTCATCTCTTTGTTTTTTATACTGAACAGCTTGTTCGTGTATCAACTGAAATATAGAATCATTATCAGTCATTTGCTCAAAGCTCTTTTGTAAGCTTGTGATGTTAGGTGAGTCTTTCCAAGGAACATACGACACCGGTGCTATCTTATCAGATATAATAGGACACTCTTCATCTTTTTCTCTCGGGTATAGATACTGGTAAGCATCCGGCATAGGGATATCAGGCGTTACACCATCCTTTTGCGTAGTGCCTCCACTTATGCGGTAAAACTTACTGATGGTTATTTTAACCGATCCAAGCGGAGTAAGCGCTTTAAACTGTGGGTTGATATAATCATCAAGGTTGAACATTTGCTGAACTGTTCCTTTACCATAGGTTTGCGATCCCATTATTATTCCACGTTTGTAATCTTGTATGGCTGCTGCAAAAATTTCAGATGCCGATGCACTACCACCATTCACCAATACGATCAAGGGTCCTCTGTACAACACATTAGTATCATAAGGAGCCTGTGGTACTGTCTGTTCACGGTTACGCACCTGCACATTAGGGCCCGAAACAAACAGGCCTAACATTTTCACCACGTCTTGTAAGGAACCACCACCATTATCTCTCAGATCCATTACCACACCCTGCACATGTTCGGCATTCAGCTCTCTTAATTCCTGCTTTACGTCATTAAAACATGTTCTGGAGCCTGTGCCTTCATAGTTGGTGTAAAATTCAGGCAAGCGTATGTATCCTACTTTTTTGCCTGTTTCTTCAATTACAGCATCGTGGGCATATGTAGCCTCAAGGTTTATAACGTCACGTATCAGCGGAATCACTTTTATAGTATTGTCAGGCCTTTTCATAGTAAGCCTTACTTCTGTGCCTTTTTTACCACGGATAAGTTGAATGGCTTTGTCGATAGGCATACCTTGCACATCAACAGGTTCATTACTACCCTGTGCTACTTTCATTATTATATCGCCATCTTTAATTTCATGGCTTTTCCATGCAGGGCTGCCCGATACCACATGTGCTATAGTAATATTACCATTCTTATCAAGTAATTGCGCACCTATGCCTTCAAGCTGGCCAGACATGGTAATATCAAAATTCTTACGGCCGGGAGGGTCAAAATATTCCGTATGCGGATCGAATGCGCTGGTAATAGCATTCAGGAATTCTGAAAGGCGCTTGTCGTCAGTTTGTTGGGCAAAATCGGTAAATGAATTACGGTTAGCTTCCAACACTTTTTTGCGGGCATCTATTTCAATATCAGCATACGATTTTATTTTAACAGAAGTGTCTTTTTTCTCCTGTGCCTTTTCCTGATTGTTTAAGGTTTCGGCAATATGTATCATTACCTGGTACTTTACATACCTTCTCCAATAATCGCGTAATTCATTTGTGTCTTTGGAGTAATGCTGTTTTGCAGGCTCAAGTTCAATGTTTTCATCAACTGAAAAATTCATTGGTGAAGCCAGCAATTGCTTAATATAGTTTGAGTCCTGTGCCCTGCGTTTATTGTAAATTGAATTAACCAGATCGTAGAATTCAAAAGTTCCTGTAGCTATTTCATCATCTATTTTATATTCATATTTCGATATCTGCTCCATATCACCCTTGGTAAAGAAATCTTTGCTTTGCAAGCGTCTCAGGTATATCCTATATACTCTTTCAGAAAGTGTATCGTCCATATTCAATGGACTATAGTGCATGTTTTTAAGGCCCGACATCATCAGGTCCATAGTAGCCTTTCGCTTATCAGTGCCATCGCCCGCCGGTTGACGTAATACTGCACACAGCAACAAACCTGCTGTAAGAGCAAGCAATAGGTATAAGGAGAGCCTCGTTTTATTCATGAAGTCTATTATTCTTTTCATAGTATAACAAAGATACGTGTTTTAAGATGCTGCAAATGCCAGCAGCGCTCTTAAATAATGTTAAATAACCACGTTCACTATTTTATTTGGTACAATTATCATTTTCTTGATAGGGCTATCCTGCAGCCATTTTTTCGTGGCTTCATTCGCTAATACCTCTTGTTCTATCTGTTCTTTTGTTAGGGTTAATGGCAGTTCTAACATAAAACGTGTTTTGCCATTGAATGATACAGGGTATGAGAAAGTATTTTCAACTAAATAAGCTTCGTTAAATGCAGGAAAGCTTGCTTTCAAAATAGAATCTTTATGGCCTGCCTGTTTCCATAACTCCTCGGTAATATGAGGTGCAAAAGGAGATAAGGCAATTAGCAAAGGCTCCATTATTTCGCGTTTATTGCATTTTAATTCATTCAACTCGTTCAGGCATATCATAAATGCACTTACACAGGTATTGAATGAAAGACGTTCAATATCTTCTTTTACTTTTTTCAATGTTTTGTGCAGTACTTTCAATTCTTGGGGGCTTGCTTTTTCTTCTGATAATGCTAATCCCTTTTCATTGAAGAAGTTTCTCCACAGTTTTTTCAAAAAGCCATGTACGCCACTTATGCCCTGTGTGCTCCATGGTTTACTTAATTCAATAGGGCCAAGGAACATTTCATACATACGCAATGTATCAGCACCGAATTGCTCTATTATATCGTCAGGGTTTACAACATTCCACTTTGACTTCGACATTTTCTCCACTTCGCTATAGCACATAAAGTCTTCTGAAAATTCGAACTGTGCATCCGCATATTCTGTTCTCCATTTTTTGAATCCTTCAATATCCAATACCCCATCTTTCACCAGTGCTATATCAACTCTTGTACTTTGTGGCTTAGGGTCTGATGACACTTTATCTGCAGAAATGAAAATGAATTTTTCGCCTTCTTTTCTGTAATACGCAAATGATGAAACGCCCTGTATCATCCCCTGGTTCACCAGTTTTTTAGCAGGTTCAACAAATGGCAGATATCCAAAGTCATTCAAAAACTTGGTCCAGAAACGGAAGTATAATAAATGCCCTGTAGCATGCTCAGCGCCGCCAACGTACAGGTCAATATTCTCCCAATATTTTATCGCATCCTTACTTGCAAACTCATTTGAATTGTTCGGGTCTTCGTAACGCAAATAGTACCATGAGCTACCTGCCCATCCCGGCATGGTAGTGTATTCATATTCGTACTTACCCTGGTATTTCCAGTCCTTTGCTCTTGCCAGTGGTGGCTCACCCGTTTCCGTTGGCTGAAATTTATCTACCTCTGGTAATACCAATGGCAGTTCTTTTTCATCCAAAGGATAAGGCACTCCGTCTTTATAGTAAATAGGAATAGGTTCGCCCCAATAACGCTGGCGGCCAAAAGCAGCATCGCGCAAACGGAAGTTTATTTTCCCTTTTCCTATTCCACGTTTTTCTATTTCTTCAATTGCTTTTTTTATGGCAGCCTTAACTTCTAATCCATTCAGGAAATCAGAGTTAATGCATTTACCTTCTTTGCCATCAAAACTTTCTTTGCTAAAGTCCCACCCTGCCGGTGCTTCAATCACTTGAGGAATTGCAAGCCCGAACTGTTTCGCAAAAGCATAGTCGCGTGTGTCATGCGCCGGTACAGCCATTACAGCTCCTGTGCCATAACCGAGCAATACATATTCACCTATCCAAACCGGTACTTTTTTACCCGAGAAAGGATGAATAACATATGCTCCCGTAAATTCTCCTGTCACTTTTTTCTCGGCTTGTCTTTCACGTTCCGATTTATTCTTGGCTGTATTTGCATATGCTTCTACAGCAGCTTTTCTATCGGCAGTCGTTATTTTTTTTACCAGGTCATGCTCAGGTGCAAGGGTAACAAATGTTACACCAAAAACGGTATCGGGCCTTGTGGTAAATACTTCAATACTTTCATTGTGCCCGTCTAATTTAAAACGTAATGATGTTCCTTCCGACCTCCCTATCCAGTTACGTTGTGCATCTTTAATGCTTTCAGGCCAGTCAATTGTATTCAGGTCATTCAATAAACGTTCAGCATAGGCGGTAATGCGCATGCTCCATTGTGGCATCAGTTTACGTTCAACCGGGTAACCACCACGCTCCGATACACCGTCTTTTACTTCATCATTGGCAAGTACTGTTCCCATTGCAGGGCACCAGTTTACCCATGCTTCGCTCAGGTATGCCAGGCGGAAGTTCATTAATACACTTGACTTTTCTGCCTCAGAGAATGTAGCCCATTGCTCTTTGGTAAAAGCTGCAACATCATCATTACCTGCAAAACCTTCTTTTTCAAAACCAGCTACCAATATAGTAACAGGCTCAGCTTTTTGCTTTTGGTAATTGTAATATGATTTAAAGAGTTGCAGAAATATCCATTGGGTCCATTTGTAATAGGCAGGGTCGGTAGTGCGTATCTCACGGCTCCAGTCAAATGACAGGGCAATTTTATCGAACTGATCTCTGTAACGTGCAATGTTCTTTTCGGTTGTAACAGCAGGGTGTTGCCCGGTTTGAATAGCATATTGTTCAGCAGGCAGGCCAAAAGAATCGTAGCCCATTGGGTGCAAAACATTGAACCCTGTAAGTCTTTTGTAACGTGCGAATATGTCCGATGCTATATATCCTAATGGGTGACCAACATGCAGCCCTGCCCCAGACGGGTAAGGAAACATATCGAGCACATAGTATTTTGGCTTTGCTGCATTATTATCTACACGATAGGCCTGATCGTCAGCCCATTTTTTGCGCCAGTTGGCTTCTATTTCTCTGAAATTATATTCCATAATCGTACTACACTTGTAAGGCTTGCGAATTTAGGGAAAAAGTGCGAGCCGTTACCAATAAATACGATGGGAATATTATCTTTGCTTTAATGGATACCGCCGAATACAAAGAAGTTTCCGGAATACGTAGCTGGGCCGAAGAAGATCGCCCGCGTGAAAAGCTTTTGCAGAAGGGCTCTCATGTGCTTTCAGATGCTGAACTTATTGCCATATTAATAGGCTCGGGTGTGCCGGGCGAATCGGCTGTGGATGTATCAAAAACCATACTGAAAAGCGTTGATAATAACCTGAATGAATTGGGTAAATTGACAGTTCATGACCTGAAGAAATTTAAGGGAATAGGGGAGGCGAAAGCCATAACTATTGTTGCAGCGCTTGAACTGGCAAAGAGAAGAAGAGTGTCGGAAGTAAAGCAGAAAGAAAAGATAAACGGAAGCAAGGATGTGTACGAATATTTTCACCATTTAGCTGACTTACGTAATGAGGAATTCTGGGTGATGTATTTGAACCGTGCCAATAAAATTATTACAGGTCAAAAGATAAGCCAGGGTGGTATTACAGGTACAGTTGCTGATACCCGATTGATATTTAAAGCGGCGCTCGATAAATTTGCCTGCAGTATTGTACTATGCCATAATCACCCATCAGGTAACCTGGCACCAAGTAATGAAGATAAAACATTGACACAAAAAATAAAACAGGCAGGCGCTTTGTTAGATATTAGTGTGTTAGATCACATAATAGTTTCTGATAATGGTTACTTTAGCTTTGCAGACGAGGGACTTTTATAAAGCATTCTATGATCAAAATATTGACCGTTATTGGTGCAAGACCGCAGATAATTAAATCTGCTGCATTGAGCCGCGCCATACGGACTCACTTTGCCAAGGATATTAAGGAGCTTATTCTGCACACCGGGCAGCACTACGACGAAAATATGTCGGAAGTGTTTTTTAAGGAAATGGGAATACCTGCACCCGATTATAATTTGAATGTGGGCTCTGGCTCACATGGCAAGCAAACGGCCGCCATGTTAGATGGAATTGAAGAAATATTATTGAAAGAAAAACCGCACTGTTTGGTTGTATATGGTGATACAAATTCAACACTTGCCGCTGCAGTTGCTGCAGTTAAAATTCATATACCGGTCGTTCATATAGAAGCTGGCCTGCGTTCATTTAATAAGGCAATGCCCGAAGAAGTTAACCGTATTGCATGCGACCATTGTTCCACATTATTGTTCAGCCCTACAAATACAGGATACAATAACTTGATCAAGGAGAATTTCAATCCCAATAATAAGCCACCATTTACAGCTGATAAGCCTGGTATTTACCATTGCGGAGATGTGATGTATGACAATACTTTGTTCTTTGCTGAAGTGGCCGATAAGAACACAAAAATTATTGATGGACTGGGGTTGAAAGGCAAACAATTTATTCTACTCACCATACATCGTAACAATAATACCGACGACCCTGAAAGGCTTAACAGTATACTCGGTTCGTTGAATCAAATAAGTATAGATAATAAAATAGATATCGTGTTTCCCGCGCACCCACGTACATCGAAAATGTTGGAGCAGGGGCACGGAAAGAATATTTTGAACACGCTTAAAACGAATAAACAGTTCCATATTGTTCCTCCGGCATCGTTTCTTGAAATGCTGACCTTGGAGAAAAACTGTTCAATGGTTTTTACCGATTCAGGTGGGGTACAGAAAGAGGCCTTCTTTTTGCATAAGCCATGTGTTGTGTTACGTGCAGAAACCGAATGGACCGAATTGGTTGAATGCGGCAACTCTATTTTAGTGGAAGCCAGCGAGATACGAATTAAAAAGGCATATTTGCAATTGAAAGAAAAGAGAGATTTTGCATATCCGCCAATTTTTGGAGATGGTAGAGCAGCAGAGTTTATATGTAAAGAGATTTTGAGCAATTTTTAATATGGCAGTGGAATTACTTATTTATAGTCCTGTACTTACTCCCCGAATTAATTACACTTTTTCGCTGTTCTTTGAAGCGCTGATAGGTACACCTTATAAGTTAACTGCTGATGTTTCGGAATATAAAAACTACAATGGGCCAAAGCTGAACTATTCCGGGCAAGTTATAGAGCAGAATGAGATTTTTATTCATGCTTCCGGTTTGCTTTCTGAAACAGGAGTTCATCCTCAAAATATTACGGTAGCCGAATGGGAAGGTGTGAAAATATTTTTTCAAACCAGTGGTGGCTCTATACCATTTGATGTGTTTGCGGCATCATTTTATTTGGTGAGCCGATATGAAGAATATTTGCCTTTTACTGCGGATAAGCATGGGCGTTATTCACATACAGAAAGCCTGGCCTTTAAGAATAAATTTTTAGATGAACCGCTTGTAAACTATTGGGCAGAAAAACTGAAAGCTATTTTAAGCAATAGATATGTGGATATAGCTTTCAAAGAGAACGCATACACTTTCGTTCCGACAGTTGATGTTGACATAGCATTTGCACATAAGGGCAGAGGGTTTTTCCTTACAATTGCTTCTTACTTTAAGGCTTTATCGAAGTTTGATATTCCATTGGGGTTTAGAAAGACAATGACCTTGCTTGGAATAAGAGAAGATGAATACGACACATTTGTATATATGCATGATGTTTTCAGGGGGAATAATGTAAGCCCTATTTATTTTGTACTTGCAGGCAAACGTGGTGAGTTCGATAAAAATATTCCAGTAAGTGGTAACGCTTTTAAAGAATTGGTAGAAGAGTTGAGTTTTAGAGGGAGCATGGGTATTCACCCTTCATACGATTCTAACAATGACAGGCATATAGTAAAACAGGAAATAGAAGCTGTGGAAAAACCTACAAGAGGAAGGCTTACCAAATCGCGCCAGCATTTTTTAAAAATGACATTGCCTGATACATACGAGTGTCTTGCCGCACTTAAAATTACCGACGACTACACTATGCTCTATCCAAGTATTAATGGGTTCAGAGCAAGTATCTGTTCTCCGTTCTATTTTTACGACTTGAAGACCGAAGTGGAATTACCTGTAAGGATTCACCCCGGTGTATTAATGGATGGTACCTTGAAAGATCACGAAAAACTATCTCCTGCCGAAGCAAATAAAATTATAAGGGAGCTTATTATGAAAGTAAAAAAGTGTAAGGGTGAATTTATTCCTGTTCTGCATAATCATAACCTTAGCGAACAAGGCGATTGGAAAGGATGGAGAGAGGTGTTTGAGAAAATGGTTGCTATTGCGGTATAAATTACCTGCCTGTTAATTTCTTAGCCAGGTATTCTTTTAAAATAGGGTGCATTACATAATACTGATCTAGTGGCTTGCCACTTATTTCTTGTTTAACAAAGCTCAACTTCTTATCTAAATACCCCGTTACCGCTTTGCCCATTAGCTCATTACTTTTAAAGAAGCTAAACTGACGGTATTCTGTAATAGTTTGAAGTTTTGGCGTTTCAATCTTCTCCTGCAACAGAATATCGCCTTCATCAATTCCTTTTGATATCCGGTGAATTGTTCCATACATATCCTGGTTCTCCCAAAGTGCCCATTCAACATTATTCATACCCCGATAGGCAGGTAGTTTTGATGCATGAACATTTAAGAAAATGGCATTGGAAAGACTCAGTACTGACCCATTCAGCTTGCCGCTATTGCAGGCTATAATTGCATAGCCCATACCTTTTATTAATGCGATAGTAGAAGCAGAATTAATTCCATTTGCCGGAATGATCTTTGCCGAGGAAAGAAAATTATCTACTTCTTTTTCTGCTTCGGTACTAAGACTGTAACTTGGGACTGAGGCAGCATTGCTGCTGCGGGATAAAATATAGGAAAGGCTTTTAAGCTTGTATTGTTTAAGAACTTTTTTAATGAAACCAGATGCTTTTGAAAAACGATACCTGCCACTGTAATGCAGAATAATAAAATCTGGTTTAATACCTTGTTGAAGCATGGAGTAGAGCTGCTCCCTGAAGTCTTTATTAGAAAGGCTATGTGTAGTTAATCCGGTCTTCATTTAGTACTACTTAGTGTTACGGCTTCCTGCAAACATTCTTTTTCCAGTAACAGTGAATCAGCAAAATATTTGGTAGCCCAGTTAGGGAAATTAAATGCCTCGTATCTTCCCCACAAGGGATAAGAACCCGGTATAGCTCCTTTTGTATTAGCCGATTCATTTACCTGCCTGTCCTGAATAAAAATGAGCTGATCATTCATTTTCATGGCTGCATTCAGGTACTGGGTATTCTTAGTCAGCTTGTATAGTTCTAGCCAGATAATGGCTGTTTGTGCACAGCCTGTGCATATTATATCCTGAGATCCTTTCCAGTTTCTATCAAACCTACCGTTTAAATATTTATGCTTGCTGAACAACTCAAATAATTTATCCGCACTTTTTATGGCTGCATCTAAAATCTTTTTGTCATTCAATAGTAATCCTGATTCTAATAACCCGTCAATTGTATATGCAATGGTATGCAATATGGGTCTGTTGTTGTGCTTAATAGTATTATCACAATCTTCAAACCAGCCATTCTCTAATTGTTTTTTGTCAATTATCCAGTTCAGGTTATTTATTGCTTTTTGTTTGTACAATTCATTCTTAGTTATCTCATATACTTGCAAAAGAGGGGCATCTACATAGCTGTCGTATACCCTTGGTACGCCCATAAAAGCAGACTTTTTCCAGCATCCGTCATTTTCCTGAATAGAGCATAACCAATCACATGCTTTAACTGCTGAGTCAAGGTACTTTTTGTCATTCGTTTGCTTATAAAGGCCCACCATACCACGTATTATCTGCCCCGTATTGAATACAACCTCGGCACGGTTGTCGGCCATATATTCCCCCTGCCATCCGCCACTTGGTTTTTGAATGGTGATCAGCCAATCGCCACACCTTATTGCATTTGTCAGTATGTCATTCTGTTGTACTTCTTTATTATAATGCAAAAGGGTAGGGATAATGTACCCTGAGGTTTCAGGGTATGAAGTGGTCCAGCCGGTTATAATACGATACGAACCAAATCCGCCATCACCCATCGAGACCTGCGAATGAAGCAGCCAGTTAATGGCTTTGGTTAAGGCTTCACTCCGTTCGGTTTCATTGTAAATTTTGTCTGACCAGGGGTTTATGGTCTGGTTGTTAATTACCTTTTGCCCTAATGAATACCGAAAAAAATCGCGCAGTACAATATTCCTCTCTCGTTTAAATAGCAGAGAGACACTAAAATTGCGGGCGTATCGTAAAAGGCCTTTAAGCATACAAGTGTTTCAGTACAAAGCTAAGAGAATTAATTCTTCACTTCTCCGTTAAAGTCTGTAGCAAGCCGAATGAATATATATTTGCAATTGTGATAAAGTACCTGTCATATAACGATATTGATAAAGCAAAATGGGATTCCTGCATACGGAACTCTGTTAATGGGCTTATATATGCTTATTCATGGTATTTGGATATTGCATGCAATAAATGGGATGGCTTGGTTGAAGATGATTACAAAAGTGTAATGCCTTTACCACGCGGCGAAAAGTATGGCTTTATATATACATACCAGCCTACGTTTACGCAGCAACATGGTGTGTTCTCAACTGCAAAAATTACAAATGCCAAGGTTGAGGAGTTTTTAAAAATGATCCCTGCCAAATACAAGTATGTTGAAATTAGTCTCAATACATTTAACAGGGCAAAGGATGATTCATTTGAAACCAGCGAAGGAGTTACGCACCTGCTCGATCTTATTTCTTCTTATACAACTTTACAGTCAAATTATTCTACACAGGCAAAAAGGAATTTAAAGAAAGCTCTGGCAAGTTCGCTTACAATTGCTAAAAACATTCCACCGAAAAAAGTCATCGACCTGTTTCGGGCCAACAGGGGTAAGAATTATGAGATAACAGGCGCCCAGTATACTATGCTGAATGCACTTATGCAGACATGCATAAAAAAAGGATTGGGCCAATGCTGGGGCGTGTATACAAAAGAAAAAGAGCTTTGCGCCGGCGCATTTTTAGTTGAAAGCAACCGCCGTGTTATATTCCTGTTTTCGGGCACCAACAAAACTGCATTTGAAACACAGGCCATGACATTTCTCATCAACAGATACATTGAGGAGAATGCACAACAAAATCTGATATTCGATTTTGAAGGCTCCACAGACCCTGATGTAGCAAGGTTTTATAAAGGATTCGGCTCCAAGGAAGTTCATTTTATCAAGATACGGAAGAATAATTTGCCCGGTCCCGTAAAATGGCTTAAAGAATTGCAGGTGAAGAAAAAGGCATCTGCAAAGTAGAATGCAAGGCAGCAGAATACGCCAAATTCTGTTTTCATTCCGACGAAATATACTAGATGTACTTACTAATTAGATAATTATAATTTCAGTGATAAAATTAGTATCTTTGAAAATGAAAGCGTTAACTAATACAGTAGAGTTTAATCGTTGTAGATAGTAAAGAGGTTTATGATTTGGAATGAACTAAAGCAAGCGTTCGGCATATTCACTTTAAGCACAGTAAAATTCGGGTTCGGTGGTGTTCCATGGGCTGTTTTTGCGCATCTGCCTTTTTTTAAAGCGGTAACATTAACAACAGCAGGTGGAGTAACAGGTAGTATAGTGTTTGCTAATGTTAGTGAGTGGGCATTAGATGGCTGGACCAAGTTCAGGACAAAGTATATACCATATAGAAAGAAAGAGCGCAAGAATATATTGGATAGCAAGTTTGTACAAACCGTTAAAAACAAATGGGGCCTTGCGGGACTAGCATTTTTCACGCCAATAGTATTATCAATTCCCATTGGTACTATGCTTGCCGTTAGGTTCTATAATGATAAGCAAAAAGTGATATCCTATATGCTGGTATCTATTGCCATATGGGATGTAGCATTGTATTTCTTTTACAACCATTTTTATAATGTATTGGCTCATTACTTTCATCACGCAACTGTATAAATGGAAGTAGAGATATCAGAAAGCCTTTTGTTGCAAACTATAAACCTTATAGTGCTGGCCGGTAAATCGGTTATGCAGGTATATAGCAAGCCATTTGATGTTGAGTATAAAGAAGACCACTCTCCCCTTACCGAAGCCGATAAAATGTCGAATGATATTATCAGCTCAGGCTTGAGAGGTACAGAATTTCCATTAGTGTTAAGTGAAGAAATGGCTGAAGTGCCTTATGAAGAGAGAAAGGCCTGGAAGAACTTCTGGCTGGTTGACCCGCTTGATGGCACCAAAGAATTTGTAAAACGTAATGGAGAGTTTACCGTGAATATTGCCCTGATGAATGATGGCCTTCCGGTATTCGGACTTATATACTTACCTGTGCTTCAAACCTTATACTTTGCCATAAAAGGCAAAGGCGCTTTTAGAATACTGGAAGCAGGCAAATACACATACCAGTGGATGGATCAGTTGACCAAAGTGGCCGAAAGGTTGCCTTTGTTCCAACCTAAACGCGATTATACAATTATAGCAAGCAGGTCACATCTGTCACCTGAAACGGAAGAGTTTATTGCCCGCGAGACCAAGAAATATGGCAAAGTGAATACTGTTTCGGCAGGCAGTTCTATAAAGTTTTGCCTGATAGCCGAAGGCAAGGCCGATACCTATCCCCGTTTTGCACCTACTATGGAATGGGACTCAGCCGCCGGGCAGATCATAGTGGAAGAGATCGGGAAAAAGGTATTGAATATGGATACCAATAAGACTCTTTCCTACAACAAGAAAAGCCTTTTGAATCCTAGCTTCTTAGTTATATCCTGAGTTTTCTAATGGTTTTGTCATTGCGAGGAACGAAGCAACCTTACCAATTGGTATTTTGCCCCAAACCCCTGAAGGGGCTTTAATTCCAGTGCTTTAAACTTTCTACTTTATGAACTTTCAACTCATGCGGGGCGGCATTTGCT